>Ga0310810_10000593_pt1 | contig 36456 bp, 32 predicted proteins | sample NCmetagenome_FD_207641 | JGI IMG/M metagenome (GOLD analysis project Ga0310810, IMG submission 207641) | Soil microbial communities from experimental microcosm in Duke University, North Carolina, United States - NC | ecosystem: Engineered > Artificial ecosystem > Soil microcosm > Unclassified ...
CATCGCCCTTTCACGGCGGTAACACGGGTTCAAATCCCGTCGGGGACGCCAAATTCTTTCAACAGCTTACTGTCATGTGCCAATTCCGGAGTGGGGACACTCTGCGGACACAAGTGTTCCACAAGGCTTTGCCTTGGTTACGGCCTGAGCTGACACAAAGCGTTTAGTAATCTCGCCCTGAAGTTTAATTGCCCAGCAAAGTCCGAATAGAAAGTCGTGGCTCAGGAGCTGGAAGCAGCCTGGCCTCGGACTTTGGAGTTGCCAGCGGGCTGTTCGCCAGAGTCAGATGCTTGGGATTTTGCGAAAATATTGTAGAGGTGTTGAGCGAGTGCCTCAATGGTATCGGGTTTAAGCAATAGGTCTGGCAAGCCGAGACTGCGGACTTTTTCGTTGTCGGCAGGATGGATGTATCCGGAGGCAATCAGGATGGGCATGCCAGGCCGGATTTGCAGAACCTCCCGCGCCAGATCGATACCTGACATCTGGGGCATGGAGAGATCGCTCACGACTACGTCAAAGTCATTCGGCGCCGACCTGAAACTCTCGAGGGCTGCCTTTGGCTCAGTGCAACCCGTCACTTTGTACCCGACTTTTGTTAACATGCGCGTCATCAGGAATACCAGCGGCTCCTCGTCATCAACGTAGAGAACCCTTTCCCCGTGACCCTGAAGTTGGCTTGAACTCGGCTGCGGCGTGGTTTCCTGGGAAGCGCCTTGCGCCGCGGGCAGGTACAAGTGAAAGACGGCGCTGATGCGCCGTGCGTCCTTGCGAATCCGCCCGGGTACTCCCTCCCACTTACCGTCGCGGAGAGCGGCCTCCATGACGGCGCGCGGCTTTCCCGCTGCGACGTCCTCCGGGATATGCAAAATCTCGGAATTGAGTTTCCCGACAACCTCCTCCGCATCGTAGCCATACATGCGGCGGGCGCCTTCGTTCCATAACAGAATCTTCCCATCCAGATCCTTGCCGATGACCGAGTATTCGGTGGAGGATTCGAGAATATTGCTTACGAATTCAACCGCTTGCTGCGTGCTGGCAAGGATAGAACTGTCGAAGAGTCCCGGTTTCATTGCGGCCTCGTGTCAGAGAGTAGCCCGTCAATGGGGTAACAAAAGCAGTCAGCCGTCATCCCACACCCCCACTCCATCGTCCGCGCAAAAAATATCAGTGTCACGTGCGCACTGGGAGGATCGCTAAACGAAAGGACAAACTATCTCCTGTTTCTGCCCCATTCCGATTCGGGAGGGAGACGTTAAATCAGGCTGAGAAATTGTCGCCAATGACTGTCGGCCAGATGCGTTGGTGGTGGATATCCAATCACTGGTGGCCGCGCGTGGCTGTGCACCCCGCACCGCGTCTGTCAGGGTTGCGATAGCGCGGCCTTCATCCGTACTCGGGCATGGTCCGTTGTTTAGCACTTCTACCTTAGGCGGGACACGGTGACTGGCTACGTCCTGCGCTGCAGTAGAGTTTGGAGCCCGGGGCGCGGGCGCCGGTGGGTTGCAGAGAAAGTCCGCGGAGCGATTCGTGACGAAGCTGCGTGATTCCTGGTGATTCTGAACTGAGGCGCGCACGAGCGCGCCTTTTCCATGAGCTGTGCTACATTAAGCCTAGCCGTGCCGGACAGTCCTGAAATCAACCTGCTTTTGCCAGAGAGCACTACTCGTCCTCTCTGGAAGAGGCTGGCGTTTAATCTTAAAGAGTCGCTGTTTCCGGAAAAACTCCCGCCCCTTCAAATCACCTCTCGCCCGGTTGCGGTAGGAATGCTGCTTGGGGATTACGTGAGCCTGCCCTGGTACCGCACCGTATTCACCAACCTGGGCAACGTGATCAATCCGGAGAACCTGCCGGCTTTGGAATTGCAGTCTCGCCCGGTGGATGTCGGCGAACTGATTGGTGATCAACTGAGCCACGGATGGTGGAATTCTCTGCTTCGCAACCTCGCCGACCGCGTATCACCCGAGCGCATGCCCGCTCTAGAAGTCAGCGCTGCTCCAGCCGATGCTGCGCTTTATTCCGCAGATATGCAGATCATGCGCTGGTCGTCGTTGATTGCCTTGCCCAAATCGGCTGCGGCGCGCCCAGCCGTAATTCTGCCGGTGCGGCATTCGCCCGCGGTTCGGGTTGCGCCCCAGTTTGCCATGGGCGGAAACACGGAGTTCGGTTCGACCAGCACTCCGGCCTCCCAGGAGCATGGGAAATTGAAAACCAAAATTTCTCGCTCACGGGTGCGTGAAACTGTTTTCATCGCAGTGGCGGTGGTCGAGGGTATTTATCTTGTCGGCTCGATGTTCGGGCTGCTTTAAATCTGCTATTTCTCTGGCTCTCTTTTACAATCTGACCGCACAACGCTATGAAGCTCTCTGAGGTTGCAGCCGCGCTCGGCTTGCGGCTTGAATCCGGCTCGCCTGATCCCGCGATAACCGGCGTGGCCGGGATCGAAAGCGCCGGGCCGGGCCAGCTCACGTTTGTGGCTAATCCTAAGTATGCCGCGGCTGCGCGAAAGACCAGCGCGGCGGCGGTGATTGTTGCGAGTGACTTTCCTCCGATTTCAACACCGGTGATGCGCTCGCAAAATCCTTATCTATCATTCGCCCGCGCCATTGAGCTCTTTTACAAGTCGCCGGTGTATTCGCCGGAAGTCCATGCCACAGCCGTGATCCATCCCTCGGCAAAAATCGGACGCAAACCGCACATCGGGCCCTACGTTGTCATCGGGCAGGATGTCGAAATTGGTGACCATGCTGTGTTGCTGGCCCACGTTGTGATCTACCGTGGCGCGCGCATCGGACATGGTTTTTTCGCTCACGCGCACTCGGTCGTGCGCGAAGATTGCCGGATTGGAAACGCCGTCATCCTTCAGAACGGAGTAGTGGTCGGTGGCGACGGCTTCGGTTTTGCCAAGAACGAATCTGGTGAGTGGCACAAAATCGTGCAGTCCGGCGCGGCCATTATTGAAGACAATGTTGAAATTCAGGCTAATGCATGCATCGATCGGGCCAGCGTGGGCGAAACCCGCATTGGGCGAGGCTCGAAGATCGACAACCTGGTGCAGGTTGGACATGGATCAAGAGTCGGAGAGCACACCCTTCTATGCGCGCAAGCGGGTCTCGCCGGATCGACTGATGTGGGAAACAACGTGATTCTCGCCGGGCAAGTCGGCGTGGCCGGACATTGCAAGATCGGCGACGGCGTCATTGCCACCGCGCAAAGCGGAATTCCGAATGATGTTCCCGCGGGCGCGGTGGTCAGCGGTTATCCGGCGATCGATAACAAATTGTGGCTGCGCTGCTCAGCAATCTTCAACAAGTTGCCCGACCTGGCAAAAGCACTGCGGATTCGAACCCGCCGTGAAAGCTGATCACGCTTTTAATTTTCAGAATCTCGACACTGGTAAAGCGATAAACGGAATTCGATATTTATGATCGGCAAAAACCGTACTTACTGCGACAAGACGCATGTCTAATTAAAATCAGGCGGCACTTCACGCGCTCGCCTCCTGGTACTTCGGCTCGAGGCCACTGTCGATCACTCGTCTCACTCGCTCCATCAGGCAATCGCGATTGCCAAATTCGGCCGGCCATATGGGATCATGAAAAATTACCCTGACCACTCCTTGCCGGATGGCAAATCGTCCTTTCGGCATCACGTAGTGCGTGCCTGCGATGGTCATCGGGACTACCGGAACTCCTGTTTCCACGGCCAGATAGAATGGCCCCTTTTTGAACGGCAGCAGCTTGCCGTTGAACGAGCGATGGCCTTCCACATAAATCAGCATGTTGATCTTTTTCCCGATGACTTCGGCGGCTGCGCGCACTGCTGCGATGCCGGCCTCGCGATTTCCACGATCCACCGGGACCAGCGACCCGATGCGCATAGTCTGGCCAAGCAGAGGAACCTTGAACAGTTCTTTCTTCACCATCACGGAGGTACGGCGCGGAATCAGTGGAAGCATAATCGGCGGATCGAGATTCGAAACATGGTTTGACATAAAGATATAAGCGCGGTCTGGGTCGAGCTTTTCCAGGCCTTCCACCTGCACCTTCACTCCGGTCAGGCGCACCCCGGCAAACGCGCCCCACATTGAAATGCGATAAAGAAAGTTGATGTTGCCGGTGAGAAATGTCCAGGGAAAACCAAGCAGAGCAGCAACCGGCAGCAGAAGCGCCCAGAAGCCCAGCATGACGAGGGTGCGGATCACCTGGCTGGTCCCTCCAATCCGAGCCAAGCGCGACGGCGCTGTTCCTGCTCCGGGGTTGCGTTTTCAAATTGCTTGATTTCAACCTGCAGCACTTGCCGGGTTCCGGCTGTGAACTTTACTTCACGTGTACCGCTGGCATTCTTGACCTGCAAACGCACCTCGTTGCCGGCAGCAACCGTCGCCAGCCTGGAATCGAAATCTGCGCGAGCCGTTTCGCCATTGATGCTGAGAATGGAGTCGCCTTCCTGCAGGCCCGCTGTTTCTGCGGCTGATCCCGGTTGCACACTGATCACCACCGCCGGCATATCGAACATCCGGCTCGCTTCAAATCCCGGATCGCTGGTGTCGGTCATGGTGCGCGTGATCTGCAACCCGACGCCGCGAAGCAGATCGTTCCAGGGAATGGTTTCGGTACCGGCGACGTATCGCTCGAAAAAGCTCTGCAGGTTCAAATTGCTCACCGTCTCGGCGGCCTGGCGCACGCCTTCTGAATCACCAAAGAGTTTGGCTTTCTGCGCATAATTTCGATTGAGCCAGAGAAACACATCCTGCAACGATGCCTTTTGATGGCTCGCGTCGCGCAGGCTGAGGTCGAGAGCGTACCCCAGCAACTCACCCTCGCTGTAGTACGAAATGCTGCGGTCCGACCGCCAGTAGGACGGATACTTTTCGAGCCACGCGCAGAGGCTTGACTCCTCGGCAGACTGGGTAAGATGAGCGGGCCGCCGCTCGATCTCTTCGATTCGATCGCCCAGATGATCCAGAAATGTCCGCTCGCTGAGCATGCCGGTTTGCAAGAGCGTGTACTCCTGTACGGCATTGGTTACGCCTTCGCTGAACCATAACGCGTCGCTGTAATTTTCCTGCGTGTAATCGATTGGTTCGAGCGATTGCGGGCGAATGCGCTTCACGTTCCACAGATGAAAGAACTCGTGGGCGGTAACTTCCGGCAGCGAATCGGGATTCGCTGCCAGAGTCCGGGCGTTTATGTCGATGGCGGTTGAATAAGCGTGCTCCATTCCGCCTCCGCCGCCATCGGCGGGGAAGTGGTAAATGAATAAATAAGTGCTGAAAGGCTGATCCTGCATCCAGCTGGTTTCCGCCTGCACGATATCCCGAACCGTGCGGGCCAGCTTGGGCATGTCATAGTCTGACGTTTTCGCATCCACCACTATCCGGTAGCGGGCGCCGTTGCGATCAAAATCTGATTCAGCAAAGTCCCCGATCTCAACCGGTGAATCAACTAGCTGATCATAGTTGGGGGCGCTAAAGCCGGAGCTCTCGTCGGCCGCGAGAGCGGTTGCAATTTTCCAGTTTGCCGGCAGCTGGTCGAACGTGATTCGAATGGCCGCGGAGCGCATGTCGACCGGATACATCAGTATTTCCGCCAGGTTGAAAAAGGCGTGGTGAGTGCTCAGCTCCGCCCCATAGGGTCCGGGAAGTTTGGCGAGTATCTGGTATTCGACCACCGCTCCCTTCGCGCTTCCATCCAACCGCCAGCGGCTCTTGTTTACGGTGTGAATGGCGAGCTCGCTTCCGGACTGGCTATGCGCTTTAACCTCTGTGACGTATTGGGAAAAATCGCGAACCTGGTAGAGCGCGTTCCACACCGGCAGTTGCAAATCGCGGGTCGGCGCTCCGGCAGGAAGCACGATGCCGACTTTCACCAGGTGTGCTGAGGGGGTGATGAGAGAGACCGAGTAGTGGATAGCAGGCTGAGGCTGACCGGTCGCTAGCGGCCGGGCTTCGTGCAGCGCTGCTTCCTGCAGAGCAAGCGCGCTGACAGCAGTGAGCGACAGTACGAACAGCAACCGGAACGAACGCTCGTCGCATGTGGCGAGTTTATCCTCGCGCCTTTGCCTGTGAAACCTGGCCGGAACTGCCCGAGCCTCCGGAGACGGCACGCAGGCGCGCCGGCAGCTTTTCATAAATTCCGCCAAACCCGCCGTTTGAAAGAATGGCAACTACATCTCCTGAGCGCATCTCCGGCGCGACCAATTGCACAATACTTTCCACCTCAGGGACGACTCGCGCCCTTCGCCCATGTTGTTGAATGTCAGCCGCCAGGGCGGCGATGTTCAAACGCTCGGCTTCAGGAATTGAGTCGGACTTAAAAACGTTGGCGATGACAACTTCGTCGGCCAGCGCCAGGCTCTTTGCCAGCTGGGCTTGCAGGATGTTTCGTCGCAAGGTGTTCGAACGCGGCTCGAGGATTGCCCAAACCCGCCCCTTTGGATAGCGCGAGCGCAGCGCAGTCAGGGTGCCGGCAATGGCCGTGGGATGGTGGGCGAAATCGTCAATGATGGTGATGCCGTTGACCTCGGCTCGGACCTCCAGTCGGCGCTTCACGCTCTTGAACGTCTTCAGCGCAATTGCAATTGTTTCCTTGCTGATGCCAAAGCCGGCGGCCATGGCGGTTGCTGCGATCGCGTTCCATACGTTGTACTCGCCACCCAGCGCAAACTCGAACTCACCCCAGGGCTGGCCATGATGCAGCAGCGTCCACGAACTGTTCTTGGGCGTGAGATTTAAATCGGCCATCTGCCATGCGGAGCGCGTTTCCGAGCCATATCGCTCGACCGGGCAATATGCGCGGGCCAGGCATGCTTCGAGGCTGTGCCCGGTGTCAAAAGCAACGATGCGTCCTCGCCGCGGTACCACATTGACCAGGCGCTTGAATGCGGTCTCAACTGCGTCCAGATCTTTGTAGATGTCGGCATGATCGAACTCGACCGAAGTTAAAATTAGGGCATCGGGAAAATAGTGCAGGAACTTGGGGCCTTTATCGAAAAACGCGGTGTCGTATTCGTCGCCTTCAATGATGAAGTGCTTGCCGGCGCCCAGTCGAAAGCTGCTGCCGAAATTCTCGGCGATTCCACCGATCAGAAATGACGGCGCACGAGCCGCGCTTTCGAAAATCCACGACAGCATGGAAGTGGTAGTTGTCTTGCCGTGGGTTCCGGCTATGACGATAACTTCCTTGCCCACAAGGAACTCGTCGTGCAGGATCTGCGGCATCGAGCAGAAGGGAATGCGCTGGTCGAGCACATGCTCAAGTTCGACATTGCCGCGAGAAATGGCGTTGCCCACCACTACAAGGTCCGGCCGGGGAGTGAGGTTTTCTGTGGCAAAGGGCTGGGCCACTTCGATTCCCATCGAGGCAAGAAAATCTGACATCGGAGGATACGCCGCGGCATCCGACCCGGTTACGTGAAATCCGCGCTCATTGAGCATGCCGGCCAGTGAGGCCATGGCGGTGCCACAGACGCCGATCAGGTGTATGTGCTTGCGCTTGGTCATACCTGAAATGATTGCTCTCCTTTTTTGGCGCTTGCGGCAGCAGCGACGCTGCGCGTTGCCGGTTCCAGAATTTTCAGGCTCACCTCGGATCCCCGCACCTGTAGTTCGGCCTTGACTCCCATCGGCAAGGTGATGTTTTGCCGTGCTACGTGTCCTGATCGCAACCCGTAGGCTACCGGCACGCCGATATCGCCCACAATCCGCATTACGACTTCCCGCAGGCTGTAGCCCTGGTCTTGCATCTGGAAGCAATCCAGCATCTCGCCGAAGATTATCCCGCGCACCGAGTCAAGCTTGCCGGCCAGCTTCAGCTGCATAAGCATGCGATCAATCCGGTAAGGCTTTTCGCCCAGGTCCTCCAGGAACAGGATCCTGTCATCAGTACGGAGTTCATAGGGCGTGCCGAGCGAGGCGGCCAAGATGGAGAGACATCCGCCGTAGAGAGCGCCTTGCGCTGAGCCGTCGTTGAGTCCGATCACTTCTGCGTTCAGCGGAACCTGCCATTGCTCCTGTCCCGAAACCGCTGCCTCCCATGAGCTGGTCTCCACGCCATCTTCTTCGGCGAAATCTCTGGCGACCATGGGCCCGTGGAAAACCACCAGCCCGCTCGAGTCAGCGATATGCGTGAGTAGAATTGTGTTGTCGCTGTAGCCCATGAAGATTTTGGGGTGACGCGCGATTTTTGCAACATCCAGCTCTTGCAACAAATAGTTCGCTCCGTATCCGCCCCGGGCACAAATGATTGCCTTTACCTCCCGTGACTCGAACATCTGCTCAAGTTCCTGCAACCGGCGCTTTGCCGTGCCTGCGAAATACAAATCTTGTTCTAGGATCGATTCCAGGTAGAACGGTTTATAACCCATCCGTCGCAGCGCAGCACAGCCCAGTTCCAGCGCTTCGCGTTTGATATTGCTGGCGGGCGCGACAATACCGACCGTGTCTCCGGGCTGCAGAGCCGGCGCCAGCAAGCGCTCACTATGGGCCGAGTTCATCTCAGCAAGATGTTAACAGCGGCAGCCCTGGTGGTCTGGTATCGAAGGTGTGACTACTAAGTGTCACCTAAGAAAAATTCCCCTTTGCAGACCACCTCCGCCCAGCCCCGAAGGTAGATCTGGTCATCCCAGCGGACGCTCTGAGCTCCGCCCGGAGCGCTCACCTCGACCGGCGACTGTACTCGTCCCGCCGCCATGGCGGCTGCCGCCGCTGCACACGATCCGGTGCCGGAAGACTGTGTTTCGCCGGCTCCACGCTCATAGAATCGCACGTCGAGTGCTCTCTGCCGAACGCACACAAACTCGACGTTGACACCGTTCTCGAACTCCGGCCGGCGCCCAATCTCTTCGCCCAACTGGCGCCAGTTTGCAGGAAAGTCGTCGACAAAAATCACAAAGTGAGGATTACCCATCGAAACGCGGGCTCCGCTGACAGTCCCAGTGCTCAGCGTAAGCGTCAATTCGCCCTCGGTTTTCGGTTCTCCCATGGCAGCTTCGAATTCGAAGCCTAACTCGCGGCGGCTGGTCAGGATGCAGGTCTTAAGCCCTGCGCCGGTCTTGATGATCACGCGTTCGCGCGGCTCTTCAGAGCAAAGCGCCGCCGCGACGCAGCGGGTGCCGTTTCCTGAAATCTCCGCTGCCGATCCGTCTGCATTCAGCAGGCGTGCTTCGATATCAGCATCGCTCGCCGGAAACAACCACTCCACCCCGTCAGCTCCGATTCCGTTGTGGCGATCACACATTTTCCGCGTGAGCTCGGCCAGGTTGCCCGCGCGGCCTCCGTCAACAATCAGAAAGTCGTTTCCGCATGCGCTGAACTTGGCGAACGGGATCATCATTGGGCTCATTCTGCTTACCTTCTGGCGCGATAGATCACAGCTTCCGGCTGCCCGGAGACGTGCAGCACCGCCAGAGCTGTCAAATTGGTTTTGTCTGCCTGCTGCGCGACCGGATCTCCCTCAAAGGCAATAACACAATCCGCGAAGCGGCGCGGGTTGGCAAGCGCCTGCTCCCACAGGCCATCGGGATCGGTAGGGCGTTTCCACACCCGATGATTGCCCTCATTTATAACGCGGCGAAGCGGGATGCCTGCCTGCTGCAAAGTGCCGACGTGATCGCCCACATACATCAGCAGGGTCGAACCTGCAGGCAGGGCCGAAAGATATTGTGCCACTTCTTTTTCGAGCGCAATGCGAGTCTGGCCGTTAACCCGTGCCTCAGTCAGGGTTATGGGATCCCGCCAGGTTGAGGCATAGCTCAAGACAAGCAGCGCGAGCGCAGCCACCGCCATAGCCCGGCGCAGTCTAAGCCCGCCGGTCGCGTCGAACAGGGCATTGACGGCCAGCACTGCACAAACGCAAAAAGCGGGCAGCATCTCAATTCCGTAGCGTGTGTTGTAGCGGCTGTGCGGCCACCAGTCGGGAACATAGATGGGCACGCCGCCGTAAGCCACCGACCACGCATAGAACAGCAACGGCAGCCAGAGCAGCACAACCAGCGGCTGCGTCCGCGATTGAGATTTCGCAAGTGCCGGAAGTTTTCTGTGCAGGTAGGGCAGGGAACTGAGAGCTCCGATCAGGGCGACGCCTGGCCAGAGCGGTTGCAGAGCATTCTTTCCGGCGACATTGAGCTGGGCGGATTTCAGAAAGTAAGCGCCCGCGATCAGTATGTTTCCGGTACCAGGGTGGCGGGCGTTTCCGGCCGCAATCGACCGCCGCTCGATCGCCTTGGCAGAGTAAGGCCCGTCTGCAAACTCCAGCGGATTGCGGTAAACCGCTGCATTGTAGGCGAGCCACAAAACAGGGCCGCTCATCGCCAGCAGCACCAAGCGGATCACGATGCGCTTCCCCGGGCGCAGTACGACAGCCGCAATCAACAATCCTGCAGCCAGAAACCATCCGTCATAACGAGCCAGCGATGAGCCCATTACGCACCAGCCGCATTTCATCAGCCAGTCGTTGTTCTTACTTCGGACGAACTCGCTAAAAAAAACCAGGCTCCAGATGAACAGTGCCAGATAAAGGACTTCCGTCATTGCTATCGATTGCAGGTAGAGCAGGTTCGGGTTGGCGGCGAAGATTGCGGCAGCGATCCACGCTAAGGCAGGTTTGTCTGCCTTCAGGCATCGAACCAGCCGAAAGATGCCGACGGTGGCGAGTACGAAGGCGATCATGGACGGGATCGATCCTGCTACGCCGCTGCGCCATAACCAGTCAGAAATGACGAAGGGCAGAATAAAAAGATGCTGTAAGGGCAACCAGACCGTTCCCAACTGCAGAAGGCCGGGAGTCTGCGAGTCGAAAACCCGCCGCGCAATGTTGATATGAGCGACCGCATCGCCGTAGAGCAGCACCTCACCGGCCCGGAAATAGTAAGCAAATGTCAGGAAGGAAATGCAGGCAGCAAGCCATGCCAGCAGCGCTGTCTCGCGGTTCCAGCGCGGCTTGGCTGGCATCTTCAATCCAGGTGGGTCAGCTCACGAAATAGTTGAAATCGCGCGTGAATTTGTTCGCGAGTAAGATTCTGCAGGCGCGTAGTGCCGAACTCCTCCACCGCGAACGATCCCATCACGCTGCCGTAAAACAATGCGCGCTTCAGCACTTCGCGGTTCAACTCCGGCTGCGAGGCAATGTAACCCATGAATCCACCGGCAAACGAGTCGCCCGCGCCGGTGGGATCTTTTACTTCTTCGATGGGCAGTGCGGGCGCGCGAAAGGGATGGCTTCCGATGCCGAATGCGCCTTCGCGGAAGAAGATTGTTGCGCCATACTCGCCATGCTTCACCACCAGCGCCTGCGGACCCATCGCCAGGACTTTGCGCGCGGCGCGCAGCAGGTTGGGTTCATTGTGGGCCAGCATTTTGACTTCGGTGTCATTGATCAGCAGCACGTCGACAACTTTCAGGGTACGCTCGAGTTCTGCGCGAGTGCGCTGAATCCAATAGTTCATGGTGTCGCCGCCGGTCAGTCGCACTCCGTTCATTTCGCGCCGTACCAGGGCCTGGAGATCTGGATGGATGTTAGCCAAAAATAAAAACTGGGAATCGCGATACTCGGCGGGAATGTGAGGTTCGAATTTCTCGAACACGTTCAACTCGGTGAAATCGGTTTTGGCCTCGTTCAGGTTGTCAGTGTAATGGCCTCCCCAGCGGAAGGTCTTGCCCTGAACGCGTTCGATCCCTCGAGTGTCAATGTCGCGTTTTTTGAAAGCCTCGAAGTGCTGGGCGGTGAAGTCATCCCCGACCACGCCCACTACCCGAACCTGAGTGAAGTAGCTGGCCGCGAGCGCGAAAAAAGTGGCCGCGCCGCCTAATAGGTTTTCAGCTTTGCCGGAGGGCGAAGCGACATTGTCGAATGCCACCGAACCAACTACCACGATGCTCATAGATATTTGCCCACGATCACTGCCAATTTCTTTCTGGTGACAGCGGGAATCATTTTGCGATCGGTGACGATTGCATTCTTAAGCGCGGAACCGCATTTGCATCCCCGTTCTTTAGGCATGGCAACAACCGTCTCCCGCACGACGCGGCACGCGTTTTCGGCATTCTTCAGCAGCACAGCGATGATTTGGTCGACCGTGACCGAGTCGTGATGAGGATGCCAGCAGTCGTAGTCGGTAACCATGGCCATGGTGGCATAGCAGAGCTCAGCTTCGCGCGCCAGCTTGGCTTCCTGCAGGTTGGTCATGCCGATGACGTCCATACCCAGGCCGCGATATACATTTGATTCCGCGCGGGTCGAAAACTGCGGACCCTCCATGCACAGATAAGTCCCACCACGCTTACAGATTACGCGCGCTCGCTCTCCGGCCTCAGCCACCACGTCGGCAACTTCCGGGCAAACCGGATCGGCAAAAGCGACATGCGCGACAATGCCATTGCCGAAGTAGGTGTCCACGCGGTGGCGGGTGCGGTCGAAAAACTGGTCGGGAATCACGAATTCCAGCGGCCGGTGCTCTTCTTTAAGCGAGCCCACCGCCGATATGGAGATGATCCGGTCCACCCCCAGCTGCTTGAAGCCGTGAATATTTGCCCGAAAATTCAGCTCGGAAGGAAGAATGCGATGTCCCCGGCCGTGTCTTGCCAGGAAAGCGACTTTACGCCCCTCAAGAGTTCCCAGAACGTAGGCATCGGAAGGCGGGCCGAACGGGGTTCTTAATTTAAGTTCTTTGATCTGTTTCAGCCCGGGCATGGCATACAGGCCGCTACCCCCGATGATGCCTATTTCCGCCCTCTGCAATCAGCCTCCTGAAACAAACACACGATTATACAGATCGCAACCAGGTAAGGTCGCAGGCTGCTCTAATGCTGATTACAGCTAAACACCCAGCAATAAACGTGTTGTCACCGAATTCAGGACAGTCATTCCCCGAACAGTTGCACCTGGCGAGTATCGGTGGGAAGGCCGCGGCGCTTTCGGCGACTGGCGCCGATGACAGCCAGAACGGTCAAAGATTCGAGAGCGGCGCGCGGCACAAAGATGCGCTGCACGTTGGCCCGGAGATCGGGCGGATTGACCAGGAAGCCCTCTGCCGTAGTCAGGCTCAGGTCGTTGGGCATCATGCCTTCCAGGACCTCGCTGTCTTTAAACTTGAGGCGAACCCAGAGACCTTCGGTTCGAGGGCGGCTGGTAAAGGTTTTGCGGCTGAGCGACTCGGAATCACCGAATTCCCGCACAAAATACGCGGCTTTGATGTCACGGAGATCGATACCGACCACGTTTCCGCTGGTGTTCAGGAGCTCAAGCTTGCCTTCATGGACAAAGTCGGCGGGCGCCAGATAGCCGTTCACGGTATCGCGGTCGTTCTTGCGGACTACGACTTTCTTGTGGGTTGAAGGCATACGGGTTATCCGGGCGCAAAAGGCCGCGAGGCGATTTTCGCATTATTGTTGCCCGAAACGGTGCGCGATGTAGGTTCGTTGTAGCCAAACGGTTAACCTTGTGTTATTTTCTTGTGCTTGTTGGATCCCATCTTTGCCACTGTAAGTCTATTGGAGAGAGCCACTTACAAAACGGTGTGCGGGGCCAGCGATACCCTTAATCCAGCTCTGATGAAAAATTGTCGTGTATGCGGCGCAGTTTTGCTGCGCCGGTACAAGTAAGAATGGCAGATTACATCTACACAATGGAAATCCGGCTGACGCCGGATCAGCAGCGTGGTGTGACGCTGGTGCAAGATGTGGCTCGCAATGCGGGGATGAATATCTACCTGACCGGCGGCGCGGTCAGGGACATCATCAGCGGATTTCCGATTCGCGATCTCGACTTCACGGTGCAAGGTAATCCCATCAAACTCCAGAAAGAACTGGAGAAGGCGGGAGCCAGGGTTTCTGCTGCGGACGAAGATACGAAAACGCTGCATCTTCTGCTGCCTGGCAACGTGCGTGCCGAGCTCAGCATGGCGCGCACCGAGCGCTACGAAAAAACCGGCAAGCCGCCGGTAGTCACTCCTGCGACGATCCTGGATGATTTGCGACGGCGGGATTTCACCGTTAATGCCATGGCGCTTTCCTTGAACCCAGGTTCACGGGGGCTGCTGATGGATCCATTCAACGGAGCGGCGGACATTGAAGCCAAGCTGGTTCGCGTGCTGCATAACTACGCTTTCGTCGAAGATCCATCGCGGCTGATTCGTGCCACGCGCTTTTCGGCCCGCTTCCACTGGCCGCTTGAAGAACGCACCCAGGCGCGATACGAGTCGGCGAAAGAGAACAACTACATCGAATACATCAGCGATGAGGGAATCGGGCGGGAAATCGAGCAGCTGGCGTATGAAGATGATCCATTGAACGTGGTGCGCACGCTGGAGAAAGAAGAATGGTTGAAGGCCCTCCACCCACACTGGGGAACCGCTAAGGTAGACGCGAATGGCCTGGCACAGCTGATGAAAACGCGGCAGCAGATGAACGAGATGGGCTACGCTCCCGATCCCGCGCCGGCCGTGATGCACTTTCTGACGGCCCGCCTCAGCGACAAAGACATTGCAGACATGCAGAAGTTGATCCCGCGTCGAGATCTGGTGGAGGGGTGGCGGAACCTGGAAGACCACGCCAAAGAGTTGGCGAAGCGCCTCACCGGGAAAGAGGCAGCTACGCCCTCGCGAACCTGGAAGCTGCTGAGCGACGCCCGCCCAGAGATGGTGCTGTTCCTGACTGTCACATCGAAGCAGCAAGCGGTCGCCCAAAAGCTCAAAAGCTACTTCACCAAATGGCGGCAGGTGAAGCAGAGATTGCCTTTGCCGGAGATGATCGAGCTGAGGATTACGCCACAGCTTCCGGAGTACTCGAAGGTCACGGATGACGTGTTCATGCTGCTGCTCGACGGCAAACTGCGATCGCGCACGCAGATTTTGAAATATCTGAAGCCATTTTCGCCTCCGCCTCCGCCTCCACCACCTCCGGTACGGCGCGGACGCGCAGCCAAAGCAACGCTAGCGCCGGCTGGCACGCCGCCAGCGGCGCAGCCGGTTCCCACCAAGGCTAAGGGAAAGAAGCAGCCTGAACCCGTCAAGCCTGAATCGATCAAGCCACCGCCAGGCAAGCCGGAGTCTGCAAAGCCGGGGTCAACCGCGAAAGTTGCGCATACGTCCACTGCACAAAAGGCTGCCCGCAGACCGAAGAAGGCGAAATCCCGGAAGTAGATTCCGGCTGCGAATTGCCGGCGTAGTATTCAGCTCCAAATCAACTGAACTATGAGGTTTCTGATCTTGAAAAAATTGGCCAGAATCTTATTCTATTGCGGCATCTTTCTGCTGATCTCGCTGGCGATCGGAATCACTTTCACCATCGGCTGGCGACCGTTTGTCGGACCCAAAAAGCGCCCATTAACAGATCGACACTTCGAGCCGACTGCGGAGCGCTTACAACGCGGGCGGGTGGTCGCGTTCCTCACCGGATGCCACACCTGTCATACATCCCACGACTGGTTGCAACATGGAGCTCCGTTCATTGCCGGAACAGAATTGGCCGGACTGGAACTCCCGATACCGCTGCCCGGCCGCATCGTAAGTTCAAACATTACACCGGATCCTGCAACAGGCGCAGGTGGATGGACGGATGACCAGTTCGCGCGAGCAATCCGCGAGGGGATCGGACACGATGGCAGAACATTATTTCTTATGATGCCGTATGACGAGTTCCGCAACATGTCGGATGAAGACCTTGCTGCGCTGGTGGTGTATCTGCGGAGCGTCAAGCCGGTGCGCAATCCTCTGCCGCAGACCCGGGTGGATTTCCCGGTGAAATATCTGATACGGAACGCGCCCGAACCCATCTACGGGCCTGTACCGGGACCACCGCCCCAGAACCAGATTGCGCGGGGGAAGTACCTGGTACGTCTGGGTTGCGGGTGCCACACGCCGTCCGACAAGGGCCAGCCAATACCGGGCACGATGCTGGCGGGTGGCGCCGTCCTAAAAGGGCCATGGGGCTTGGCCACCAGCGCCAACCTGACCCCCGACGCTTCTGGGATCAGTTATTACACGGAAGCGACTTTCATCACGGCCGTGCGCACCGGATACGTGGGAGCGCGGAAGCTGAATTCCATCATGCCGTTTGGGGAATTCAAGGAGTTGCCGGATGAAGAATTGAAAGCCATGTATGCCTACCTGCGGACAATCCCGCCAGTCCGGCATCACGTGGATAACAGCCAGCCACCGACATATTGCAAGATCTGCAGGCAGAATCACGGGGGCGGCGACCAGAATTGATCGTGTGCTGACAATCGGCTCTGAAGCAGAGATATAATCGTGGCATGCGTGGCGTGGCCGCCATTGCGTTGTGTCTTCTGCTGACGCCCAGTCTGTCGGCACAGATGCGCGGTGGTATGCATGGCGGAGCTTTCACGGCCAGGGGATCTGGTGGAACTGGATTCTCCAGGCGCGGATCATTCGTCCAAGGACCGCGAAATGGATTTGTATTCCGGTCGGGATTCCGGGGACGGTTTTTCGGTCCGCGATTTCGTCATCGCTTCTTTTACTCGTCACTACCATGGGGATATGGATACCCGGCTTACTACGGATACTACGACCGGGATTACAGCAACCAGTCTGATCCGTACGCTGCGTCGGCGTATGCCATGGCGAACTCGTTCGACGAGCGAGACCGAGAACTACAGCAGCAGTTGGACGATTTGCGGGAAGATGTAGCGCGGCTGACCGGGGCAATCAAATCCGAATACCCGACCACCGCTGCACCGCCGCGACCGCCTGCTCCGCGGGAACCAGCCACTCCTACCGTGTTGATGTTTCGCGACGGCACCAAACAGGAAGTGGAGAACTATGCGATCGTGGGCCAGACGCTATGGCTGTTCAGCGAGCAGCGGGCACGCAAGATCCCGCTATCGGCAATCGATCTGGAAGCTACCGCCAGAGCGAATGATGAACGCGGGCTGAGTTTCCCGGCGCCGCGCTGATTCCCAAAGCCGGCCTGCACTGTGGATATCCTCTGCATAGCTGGAGTTTGGCAGGCGTACTCCGGCTTATATAATTTCTTTAATGCCCACCTCTCAATTCGTCCATCTGCACCTGCATACCGACTATTCCATGCTGGATGGAGCCTGTGATGTAGAGAAGCTCGTCGAGCGGGTAAAGAGCCTGGGAATGCCGGCCGTGGCGATGACCGACCACGGGAATATCTTTGGAACGGTGCATTTTGTAAATGCGGCGAAACAGGCCGGCATCAAGCCGATTGTCGGCTGTGAACTTTACGTCTGCAAAAAGGAAGACCACAACATCGAACGCACCCCTCCGGAGGGAGACACTTATAACCATCTGCTGGTGCTTGCGGAAAACGAAGAGGGGTACCGCAACTTAACCAAGATCACATCGGAAGCCTCGCTGCGCGGCTTTTATTACAAGCCCCGTGTCAGCAAAAAGTTTCTGGCGGAACACTCGAAGGGCCTGATCGCGCTTTCAGGATGCCTGAAAGGCGAGGTGGCGGAACGGTTGATGGAGGACAAGTACGACGCTGCGCGCAAGGCTGCCGCCACCTACGCAGACATATTCGGCAAAGAGAATTTCTTCCTTGAGATACAGGACCAGGGCCTGGAGATGGAACACCGGATACATCCCCATCTTTTCCGTTTGGAAAAAGATCTCGGACTTCCGTTGGTGGCCACCAACGACAGCCACTACCTGTGCGAAGACGATGCCCATGCACAGGACGTGATGGTGTGCATTCAGACCGCCAAGTCGATCCAGGATGCGAATCGCATGAAGTTTCAGGGATCGGATTTTTATGTAAAAAGCTACGACGAGATGTACCGGGTCTTCAAGGACTCGCCGGATGTGCTGACCCGGACACTGGCGATTGCGGAACGCTGCAGCATGCGACTGGAAAAGGTGAGCAATCCGTTCCCGCACTTCGATGTGCCGGCAGGATACACGCTGGACAGTTATTTCGAGCACGTAACGCGCGAAGGCTTTGCGAAGCGGCTCGAGACTTTGCGAGCGCTGCAAGGGCAGGGAGGCCTGCGCCACAACCTGTCGGAATACGAGCAGCGTCTGGCGCGCGAGTTGGCGATTATTCAACAGATGAAGTTTTCAGGATATTTCCTGATTGTGTGGGACTTCATCCGCTATGCGAAGGGGCGCAATATTCCGGTGGGACCGGGCCGAGGATCGGCCGCGGGCTCGCTGGTTTCCTATGCGCTTGGAATCACCGATCTTGATCCGCTGCAGCATGAACTGCTGTTCGAACGTTTTCTGAACCCGGAACGCATATCCATGCCGGATATCGATATCGATTTCTGCATGAACCGGCGCGGGGAAGTGATTGATTACGTCACCCAGAAGTACGGGCGGGAGAACGTGGCGCAGATCATTACTTTCGGAACCATGGCGGCGAAAGCGGCGATCAAAGATGTAGGGCGCGCCATGGATATCCCGTACAGCGAAGTGGACCGGATCGCCAAGATGGTGCCGACCACCTTGAATATTAAGCTCGACCAGGCGATCAAGGATTCACCTGCTTTGCAGCAGGCCTATGAGAGTGACGCGCAGATCAGGCAGCTGCTGGATACAGCGCGCAAGCTGGAAGGCCTGGTGCGGAACGCAGGAGTCCATGCGGCAGGGGTAGTGATCTCGCCCCGCCCGCTGACCGAGCTGGTCCCGCTGCATAAGACCAAGAACGACGAAATCGTTACCGCCTTTGACATGGTGGCGATCGAGAAGCTGGGCCTGCTCAAGATGGATTTCCTGGGCCTGACCACGCTGACCATTCTTGATGACACGCTGAAGCTGATCGAACAGAAACAGAAAGAAGAAGCAAACGGGGCCGCGGCGGTGATGCTTGAGAATATTCCGCTACAGGACCAGCAAACCTACGAGAAGGTTTTCCACACTGGATTGACGTCGGGCGTGTTCCAGTTTGAATCGCACGGTATGCGCGATGTTTTGCGCCGCTACCGCCCGACCACTATTGAAGACCTCACCGCACTGAATGCACTCTACCGTCCAGGGCCGATCCAGGGCGGCATGATCGATGATTTCATTGATCGCAAGCATGGGCGCAAGCGCATTGAATATGAATTGCCGGAGCTGAAGGAGATCCTGGAAGAGACGCTGGGCGTGATCGTGTATCAGGAACAGGTGATGCAGATCGCGAACAAGCTCGCCGGATATTCGCTGGGCGAAGCCGATCTGTTGCGGCGCGCCATGGGCAAAAAGAAGGCGGAAGAGATGGCGCAGCAGCGGGAGCGCTTCGTGCGCGGCGCGACCGAGCGCGGGTTTCCAGCGAAGAAGGTCGAAAAATTATTCGATCTCATGGAACAGTTCGCGGGATATGGGTTTAATAAATCGCATTCCGCGGCCTACGCGCTGCTGGCTTATCACACTGCCTACCTCAAGACGCATTTTCCGGTGGAGTTCATGGCGGCGCTGCTGACCTCGGTGACCGGAAGCACAGATGACGTGGTGAAGTACATTAACGAGTGCCGCGAGATGGGGATCGCGGTGGAACCGCCTGACATCAATGTGTCAGACGCGAACTTCACTCCTCACGGCGCAGCCATACGGTTCGGACTCGCGGCAGTGAAGAACGTTGGCGCGAACGCGATTGAGTCGATCGTGGCTGCGCGCAATACTCCGGAGCAATTTCGTTCGATCTACGAATTCTGCGAGAAGGTGGATTTGCGCCTGCTGAACAAGCGCGTGCTGGAATCTCTTATCAAGAGCGGCGCCATGGACGCATTGGGGCGACGTGCACAGCTGATGGCGGTGCTCGACAAAGCCATCGATCGAGCGCAAAAGGCGCAGCGCGATGCCGAGTCTGGTCAGCATGGATTGTTCGGTGTGTTCCAGGACGAAGAGGCCGCTCAGGCTGGCGATGCGCTGCCGGAGACGCCGGACTGGGACGAGCACCAGCGGTTGAGCTTTGAGAAAGAGATCCTGGGCTTCTTCATCACCGGCCATCCACTGGAGCGTTATCGCAGCAAGCTGGAAGACTTGCGCGCCCTGACTACGGCTGAGATATGCGACATGAAGTCTTCGACCGGGAAGGATGAGAACATTACTACCGCGGGAATAATCACCAATGTGCGGGTGCTCAAATCCAAGCGCGGAGATTTCTACGCGCAAAGCGCCCTCGAGGATATGACGGGTTCGGTGGAGATGATTGCCTTTCCGGAAGCTTACAAAAAGCTGCAGGAAAAGATGAAGCTGGAGATTCCGGTGCTGATCCGGGGCGGGGTTCGGGTGGAAGAAGGATCAAATCCCAAGCTTACAGTCAACGAAATCATTCCCCTTGAAGACGCGAAAGTGCCGTTGCCAAGATCGCTGCGCATCCGCATTATTTCAAGCGACCAGTCTGACGCCACGGTGGACGCACTGCATGCGCTTTTTCGCGAGCGCCAGGGCCAGGCCAAAGTGCTGTTTGACGTGGAACGCGCCGGCGATTTCATGGTGGTGATGGAAGCGGAAGGCTATAATGTGTTGCCGGACCGCACCTTTATCGCGCGCGTGGAAGAGTTGTGCGGGCGGGGCGCGGTGCGCGTGATCGATTGAAATCTGCGGCGGATGAGAGTTCCTAACAGCGCGAATTCACAGGCCCCGGTACCGGGTGTGGCGAATGCCGCGCTGGTTGTAACCGGGGCGGAATTCCTTCTCTCCATGGTGGAAGCGCGCCTGGTTTCCGAAAACGGCTCCGGTCCCGGAGTGAATGGAAAACGGAAGGCGCGCCAGGAACTGCAGGCCATCGAGCAGCAGATCGCGAAGTTGGGAGCGATGGCCAGCCAGGACGAGGGAACTTGTCGGGAGATAAAAGAGCTGAACCAGCGAATCGAGGGCTTGCGTAAACAAATGAGTTCAAATCTGACTGCCTGGGAAAAGACTGAACTCGCTCGTCACCCGCAGCGGCCCTACTGCCTCGATTACATTGAACGGATTTTCACCGACTGGAGCGAACTCCACGGAGACCGAGGCTTCGCAGACGATCCGGCCATGCTTTGCGGTATCGCGCGCTTTCATGGCGAAGAGGTGATGATCGTCGGACACCAGAAAGCCCGTGACACCAAGCAGAAGGTCTACCGCAATTTCGGGATGCCTAATCCGGAGGGTTACCGAAAAGCCCTGCGGGCCATGAAAATGGCGGAAAAGTTCACCCGGCCGGTGTTCACGTTTGTGGATACGCCGGGTGCTTATCCTGGACTGGGGGCGGAGGAGCGCGGACAAGCGGAAGCGATCGCCCGCAACTTAAGGGAAATGGCCAGACTGCACGTTCCAATAATCACCACCATCACCGGGGAAGGTGGTAGCGGCGGAGCGCTGGCCATTGCGGTAGCGGACCGGGTGCTGATGATGGAGAACTCGGTATATTCGGTGATTTCGCCCGAAGGCTGTGCGTCGATCATGTGGCGGGACGCAGCTAAAAAGGAATTGGCTGCGCAAGCGCTGCGCATCACAGCCAAAGACCTGACGGAACTGGGCTGCGTGGATGGTACCGTGCCGGAACCCGAGGGCGGCGCGCACCTCGACCACGAAGCCGCTGCGGCCCTGCTGGATGCCGAACTCCAGAAGCATCTCACTGAGTTGAAGCAGGTCCCGGTAAAAGAACTGGTCGACTCTCGCTATCGCAAATTTCGCAACATGGCGCAATTCTTTCAGCTTGAAAACTGATTGCCTGTACAGACTGGAAGCGCTTCGTGAGTAGTTTCCACACTGGTACTCTCCTCGAAAAGCTACGTCCTAACGCCTGTTTCCCAGGTGCGCGCTGACTTATAATTGACTGAAACCTTGTCCAAAAAAGAAGGGACCCCAGGAATGGCTACCACCGATGTAGCGTTCCGCCAGTCATCCGACCAGGCGGAACCAAAACGCGTCGTCAACAACATGAGCATTCAAGTGGCGACGGTAAATGGCTCAGGCTCACAAAGTTCTAATACGGTTCTGCTGCGCGGCATTTTTCAGATGGGAGTACCGGTTTCCGGCAAGAATCTTTTTCCATCCAACATCGCCGGACTACCGACCTGGTACACGATCCGGGCTAACAAAGACGGGTACATCGCGCGCAAGAAGGAAATCGATTTCCTGGTCGCAATGAACCCGGAAACGGCGCAGGAAGACGTGAAGTCGCTGGCGCCGGGAGCGGCGGTGCTGTATGACGAGCCGCTGAATCTGAGCTCGCTGCGTTCTGACCTGGTTTTCTACTCGGTACCGTATGACAAGCTGGTTGCGCCGGTTTGTCCTGAGGCGAAGCTGCGCAAGCTGGTGCGCAACATGGTTTATGTCGGGGTGCTGGCCCGGCTGCTCGAGATCGACATGGCGGAGATCGAAAAAGCGATCGGAAAGCAGTTCGCGAAAAAGGCCAAGGCGGCGAACCTGAACCTGGCAGCGGTGAAAGCGGGATATGAATACGCAGGTGCGAATCTGCAGAAGCGCGATCCGTACTTCATCCAGCGCATGGATAAGACAACGGGAAAGATCATCATCGACGGGAACTCGGCGGCGGCCTTAGGTTGCATGTTCGCCGGCGTTACGTTCGTGAGCTGGTATCCGATTACGCCCTCCTCTTCGCTGCCGGAAGCGATGATTGAGTATATGAAGCGTTTCCGGATAGGCGAAGACGGAAAAGCGACCTTCGCGATCGTGCAGGCGGAAGACGAACTGGCTGCCATTGGCATGGTGATAGGGGCTGGCTGGGCAGGCGCGCGGGCTATGACTTCCACCGCCGGGCCGGGAGTTTCCCTGATGGCGGAGTTCGCCGGGTTGGCTTACTACGCGGAAGTGCCGGGAGTGATCTGGGACATACAGCGGGTTGGCCCCTCGACCGGCCTGCCGACGCGCACCTCACAAGGCGACATACTTTCGACCGCAGTGCTGTCGCATGGGGATACCAAGCACATTATGTTGTTTCCGGCGTCGGCCGAAGAATGCTTCAGCATGGCGCAGGACGCGTTCGATTTGGCGGAGCAATTTCAAACCCTGGTGTTCGTGATGTCAGACCTTGACCTGGGTATGAACAACTGGATGGCGGAGCCGTTTGCTTATCCCGGTAAACCTATCCAGCGCGGCAAAGTCCTGGGCAAGGAAGATCTTGACCGGCTGGGAAGCTTTGCGCGTTACAAGGATGTTGATGGCGATGCGATTCCATATCGCACACTGCCTGGAACCGACCATCCGGCGGCAGCGTATTTCACGCGGGGCAGCGGCCATAATGAGCGCGGGCAATACAGCGAACGTCCGGACGATTTTGAAAACAACATGGAACGTTTGAATCGCAAGTTCGAGACTGCGCGGTCCTCGGTTCCGCGGCCGGAGGTGGATGGCGGCAAATCAAAGATCGGCATCATCGCCTACGGGACGTCGCACTGGGCAATTGTGGAAAGCCGCGATCAGATGCGCAAAGAGTATGGGATGGAGGTGGATTACCTGCGGGTGAAGGCATATCCCTTCACCAGGGAAGTTCATGACTTCGTCAAGCAGCATGACCGGGTGTACGTGGTGGAGCAAAACCGGGACGCGCAGCTTTTGAGCCTGCTGAAGCTGGATGTGGAAGCCTCTCTGGTCACTCGCTTGCGGAGTATGGCGCATATTCACGGACTTCCGCTCGACGCACGTTCTGTCACCGACGAATTGATGACTATGGAGGGCAAATAGATGGCAGCCACACCAACCAGCACTCCTCCGCCCAAGACCAATCGGATCGGCTTGGCGGTAATGGATTATCGCGGCGGCAAAACCACGCTCTGCGCAGGTTGCGGGCATAACGCAATCTCTGAGCGCATTATCGACGCCATGTACGAAATGGGCGTAAAGCCCGAACGGGTGGCCAAACTGAGCGGAATCGGCTGCTCTTCCAAAACACCGGCCTATTTCATGAATCGCGCCCACAGCTTCAATGCGGTGCATGGCCGTATGCCGTCAGTGGCTACCGGCGCGGTGCTGGCCAACCGCAATCTGCTCGGGGTGGGTGTCAGCGGTGATGGCGATACAGCATCCATCGGCATGGGGCAATTTGTGCACCTGATGCGGCGCAATCTCCCCATGATTTACATCATTGAAGATAACGGCGTGTATGGTCTTACCAAGGGCCAGTTTTCGGCCACTGCGGATCTGGGATCCAAGCTGAAAACCGGCGTCATCAATGATCTGCCGCCGGTTGATACCTGCGCCATGGCGGTTACGCTTGGCGCAACTTTGGTGGCAAGGTCTTTCTCCGGAGATAAGCGACAGCTGCACGCCATTCTGAAGGCAGCCATTGCACACAAGGGAACGGTCATGCTGGACGTGATCTCGCCCTGTGTCACTTTCAATGACCATGAAGGCTCCACGAAATCTTACAAATACATGAAAGACCATGAAGAGCCGCTGCAGGACATCAGCTTTGTGCCCGCTTTTGAGGACATCAGCGTCGACTATGATCCGGGCACCACGATTGAAGTTTCCATGCACGATGGATCGAAACTGCGGTTAAGCAAGATCGAGGAGGATTACGATCCGACCGACCGTATCAAGGCCATTACTCGTCTGCACGAAGCGCACGAGAAAGGCGAGGTGCTGACCGGCGTGTTCTATGTCAACACCAAAACGCCAACCTTCCTCGAGCTGTTGAACATGACGGACGAGCCGCTTGCGACCTTGCCGGAAGCAGTCGTTCGCCCGGGCAGGGAAGTGCTGGAACAAGTGATGGAAGAGCTGCGCTAGTCTCTTTTAAGCTGCGCCTTCTTCGGGTTCGCCGGAGTGCTCAGGATTTTCTCCGGGCTCCGGAAAGTCGCTATCGGAAGACTTTACGAGTGGATCTTCCGTCCGATGTCCGAGTTGCCCGCTCATCGAACTGTTACCGGGCGCACTCGGGGAATCACTCTCCACTGCTCCTTTGCCGCAATCCTCATCTTTTTCGACTCGGTGGTTGTGCCTGGGATCGGTCATTCCCCAATTATGGATTGATTCGAGCCCTTGAACCAAATTAATTACAACATTTTTCTGGGCACGGTGTTAAAAGATTAGCCTGGGGCGGCTCGCAAAAGGAGAATTCATGGCCAAAGCAGTTCTCGCAATTCTGGTAATGGCGATCTCGGCGTCAACAGTACAAGCGCAGTCGGCACCCCCTCCCAGTCACCCTAAGACCGTGAAGCACCACGCCCACAAAGCGGGCAAGCATGGTAAGCACCATCACAAGCATCATCAGGGCGCATAACGGACCTACACTGTCTCAGTTCTTAGCAGATCGCTTATCGTCTCGCGCCGGCGGATGAGGCGGATGGACTTTTCTTCGATCAGGACTTCCGCCGGGCGACGACGGGTGTTGTAGTTGGAAGCCAGAGACATTCCATAGGCACCTGCATCAAAAATCGCCAATAAATCGCCTTCTTCCATCCGTGGCAGCTTACGGTTTAGCGCCAGGAAGTCACCGCTTTCGCATATTGGTCCGACCACATCGACCGTCTCGAAGCTGCGCGATTGCCTGAGCACCGGCGTTATGCTGTGAAAAGCGTTGTAGAGCGAAGGCCGCATCAGGTCGTTCATGGCGGCATCGACTACCAAAAACGTCTTCCTGCCGTTCCTCTTTTTGTACAGCACCTGGGTCAGAAGAACGCCCCCCGAACCGACGATGGAACGACCCGGCTCAAGCAGCAGGTGTACTTTCAGGCCGCGAAGCGGCTTCAGGATGGAGTCAGCGTAGCCGGCGATAGTGTTCCTGAACTCATCTGTGTGCGGGGTTGAGTCGTAAGAGATACCCAGCCCACCCCCAGCGTCCACAAGTTCGATTTCATGGCCATCGCGGCGCAGTTCGCGCACCAGGTCGGCAACCCGATGCATTGCCGCCGAAAAGGAACGCACGTCAGTTATCTGGGAGCCGATATGCACGCTCACGCCGGCCACCCGCAGATGACGTATTCCGCCAGCCCGGGCGTAGAGCATTCGGGCTTGTTCAATGGGCACGCCGAACTTGTGCTGGCGAAGGCCAGTAGAAATGTAAGGATGGGTATCGGCGGGTACATCCGGGTTCACTCGCAATGCAATCGGAGCGCGGCAACGTTGCCGGCCGGCGCATTCCGCCAGCTTCCAAAGTTCGCTTTCGCTTTCTACGTTGAAGAGAAGAATACGTGCCTTGAGCGCCAACAGCATTTCTTCATCTGTTTTTCCAACACCCGAAAAGGCCGTCCGCCGGGCTGAGCGGCGGCTGGCCCGCAGCACTCTCTCCAGTTCACCCCCTGAGACCACATCGAAGCCGCAGCCTTCCGCTGCCAGCAGCTTGAGAAGGTGAAGGTTGGGATTGGCTTTTACCGAGTAACACAGCGTGTGTGGAACCTGGCGAAACGCGCTTCTGAAATTGCGGACTCGATCGCGAATAGCCGAAGCCGAGTAAACGTAGAGCGGTGTACCGTAGCGTTCCGACAAATGATTGAGGCCAACACGGTCACAGTGGAGTACAGATGCAGCAGCGCTGAGAACAGTGGGCCGTGAAGTCCGGTAGGTAAACGCGCGAGGCCGCTCGAGGAAACCCTGGTCGCTCACGAGGGGTTTCCGTCACTCCTCACCTTGATGACGACGACCGTTTGATCATCGAACGGCTCGACTCCTGAGGCATGGTCGGCTACCGCCTGAAAGATCGTATCCACCACGGTCTGCGCAGGTAATTCCTTACTGCAGGTGATGATGTTTTCCACTTCCTTCCGAGCAAAAAGGTCGCCCGCGTGATTGCGGGCATCGAGGATACCGTCGCTGAAAAACACAAACATATCGCCGGGACTCGCCTTAAATTCCAGTTCGTCATATTCGGCGTCGTCGAAAAGGCCAAGAGGTAAGCCGGTGGCTTCAATCACTTCTATCTTGCCATCGTGACAGAACAAAGGGCGCGGCAGACCGGAGTTCGCGACCGTCAGCACCCGGGCTTCGTCGTCCCAGATGGCGTAGATAAGGGAAACAAACTGCCCTTCGATGCGGCGATCAGCAAGCGAGAAGTTGACGGCGCGCAGCATTTCGGCGGAGGAAGGCTCGATGGGCGCGTGCGAACGCAGGATGCCGCTCACCAAGGCTGCATAGATAGCCGCTGGAGCGCCTTTGCCGCTGACATCGCCGATTACGATAGCCAGACGGGCCAGGGAATAATGAACGAAGTCATAGAGATCGCCGCCAATGGCGCGGGCGGGAACGAACTTTGCTGCGACCTCAAGGTTGCGCATGGTCGGATTATTGGGCGGCAGCAGCCGGAACTGGAGCTCTCGCGCCAGAGCAAGATCGCGCTCCAGGCGTTTCTCCTGTCTGGCGATCTCTTCATACAGGCGGGCATTCTCGATAGCGATTGCTACCTGCGCCGCCAAGGTCACGACTGTCCTCTTGTGGTCGTCGGTAAAAAAACCGCGGCGGGTGTGCTCGAGATCAAGCACGCCGATCACTTTATCTTTGTAGATAAGCGGAGCGGCCAGTTCGGAGCGAGTTTCGGGATTGAGCGAGATATAGCGAGAGTCTTTTTTTACATCGGGCACCAGGACGGCATGTTTATGCTGTGCGGCATACCCTACAACTCCGGTGCCGAGAGCTACGTCATGCTTCAGCTGAATATTCTCCTGAAAGCGCAAAGAGAAGCGGTGCTGCAGCTTTTCTCCGGCAGAGTCGAGCAGCAGGATGCTGAACATCTGGTAATCGATCAGCCGGCTGAGCAGTTCGGCGATGCGCTTGAACAGTTCGTCAAGATTCAGGATCGAGGTTAGCTCGCGCGCAATTTCGTTCAGCAGCAGCAGCGTACGGGCCTGGCGCGTAGTGCGAGTGTGCAGGCGGGCATTTTCGATTCCCACCGCCATACGCGAGCCGATCAGGGTTAGAAGGCGTTTGTGCTCTTCGGTAAAGTGGTCAGGAATGGGCGACTCGATGTCGATGACGCCAATCACCCGGTTCTTGATGATGAGAGGCACAGCCAGTTCGGATCGGACATTGGAGATACCGGGTATATAGGCTCCGTGCTTTTCAACATCTCCAACCAGAATGGCTTCTCCCTGTTGAGCCGCCATCCCGGTAATGCCCTCGCCCAGTTTTATGCGAGTTTTTTCCGCTATATCGCTGGGATAGCCCAGGCTGAAGCGGATGCGCAGGTCCTGGTTTTTTTCGTTAACCAGCAGAATGGCAAAGATCTCGTAATCGATGACTTTACGCACCAGTTCTGCCACTCGGCGCAGAGTGGTGTCGAGGTCAAGGGTGGTATTTACAACGTCTGCCACCTCAAGCAGAAGAGGTTCGACCTTGATTTGCGTCTCTGGTTGCGCCAGTGTCATGTGGAAGTCCTAATGATATCAGCGCTGGGGGCGGCACTTGAGCGTGGGTGTTGATCGCTGATATTCAAAGGCCGAAGCTTAACCGTTTTCGCGTGGCAGCACGCAGATGTCGGGCAGATTTCTGTAGCGCTCGGCGTAATCGAGGCCGTATCCGACCACGAACTCATCCGGGATCTGGAACCCTATGTAATCGCCTTCGATGGGCTGTTTACGCCGCGATGGCTTGTCGAGCAAGGCCGCGATTTTTAATGCTTTGGGCTGGTGGGCGAGGAACATTTTTTTCAGGAAGGTAAGCGTCAGACCGGTATCAAGGATGTCCTCTACAAGGATTATGTTCTTCCCTCGCAGGGGCTGGTCCACGTCCTTGAGCAGGCGTACTTCCCCGGTTGAATCCCAGCCGTTTTTCAGTTCCTGGGCCGGGCTTGGGCGGTTGCCATAACTGGATACGCCAATGAAGTCGAATGAGGCGTCAAGGTGAACTTGCCGGGAGAGATCGCTAAGGAAAATTGCCGCGCCTTTCAGCACGCCGACGAAGATGATCGATTCTCCGGCGAAATCACGCGTGATGTCGGCCCCTATGGCGGCCACGCGATATGCGATCTGCTCGCGCGATATGAGAACCCTGGGTTCTGTCACGGGGCCTTTATCTTACCCGTAAGCTGCGCCAGCGCAAGAAATTTTGTGATTTACTGGTGGTGTTTGCCGGTCATCTCCCACGCCATTAAAATAAAAATCTTCATGTATCTGAACGGGACAAAACTCACCTGGTTGGGTCACGCGGCGTTTCGGGTAGAGACTCCGGGCGGGAAAACGGTCTTGATTGATCCGTGGTTGAAGGGCAATCCAGCGTGTCCAGAATCCGAGAAGGAAGTAAAAAAAGTGGACGTCATGCTGTGCAGCCATGGCCATAGCGACCACATCGGCGACGCGGTTGAGATCGCGAAAAAGCACAACCCGGTGGTGGTTGGCATGGTTGAGTTGTGTGCCTGGCTGCAGTCCAAGGGAGTAAAACAGGCTTCCGGTATGAATAAGGGTGGCACAGCGAATATCTTAGATCTGAAGATCACGATGGTGCATGCCTCGCACTCTTCCGGTATTCAGGATGGGGACCGATTGATCTATGGAGGGGAGCCGGCAGGGTTCGTCATGGAATTCAGCAATGGGCTGAAGATTTACCATGCCGGTGACACCTGTGTTTTTGGCGATATGGCAATCATTGGAGAGCTGTATAAGCCTGATATTGCGATGCTGCCGATTGGCGACTACTACACCATGTCGCCTCGAGAGGCCGCTTACGCGTGCTCACTGCTCAAGCCGAAAACCGTAATACCGATGCACTTTGGAACCTTTCCGATTCTGACGGGAACTGTGGCGGAGTTTCGCAAGCTGGTCAAAGACGCTGAAGTGTTCGAAATGAAACCCGGTGTCACCGTTTCCTGAATACAGGAGAAAAACTTGGCGAACAGCAATAACGCTTATTGGCGAATGGGTGGCATTACCGTGGATGCCGTGGAAGATTACGTCTACTCCATACTTCCGCCGCGTGATGAAGTGCTGGCCGAGATGGAAAACGAGGCTGCCAGCAATAACGTGCCTATTGTTGGGCCTGCGGTCGGGCGACTGTTATACCAGTTGGCGGTCATAAGCAAGGCAAAGTACGTCTTCGAAATGGGATCGGCGATCGGATATTCGACCATCTGGTGGGCACAGGCGGTAGGCAGCGACGGGCGAGTTTTTTATACCGACGGCGATCCTAAAAATGCCGACCGGGCACGAAAGTATTTTCAGCGCGCCGGCGTCAGCGATCGAATTGTGGTTAAAACCGGCGACGCGCTGGAATTACTATCGGAAGAGAAACAGCAGTTCGACATCATCTTCTGCGATATCGATAAGAGCGATTATCCCCGGGCGCTTCGATTGGGGTTGCCTAAGTTGAAAAGAGGCGGATTGTTCGTTGCCGATAATGCGCTATGGAGCGGCAAGGTGGCGCAGAAAAACCCGGACAAGGAAACCGAAGCGATCCTTGAGTTCAACCGCATGCTTTATGAGACGAAGGACCTGTTTACCACCGTCCTGCCAATAAGAGATGGGGTGGCCGTGGCGGTAAAGAAGTAGCTAAATCGATTTAACCGGAATAGTCATTACATCTTCGACCAGCCCGACTTCCTTCTGCACAAAGGGTTCGGCGTAGGTTACGCCCGCCATCATTCCATAAAACCTGGCCATAGCCTCAACTCGTGCCCGGATCTCCGCCTGGGCAGGGAAGATGTCCTGGCCTGCCTCCTGGTCACTGAACTGGGTTTTGTATGCCATCAGAGACTGCAAACGTGCTTCGAATTGATGGCTGATATCAATTACGAATGTCGGTCGGATATCGAAGTACAGGGTCGCATAGATGATTTTAAACGGGCGGTGGGGCGGAGCTTTGGTGGCAATGGTTTCGCTGAAGGAGGAATGTCGAGTGCTGAGCGCCTGATTTATATCAAGCTTGGCAAGTCCGGAGAGGAAACAAGCCTCATATCCCAGTATTGAGGTGGTGTAGTGATCGGGATGGCGGCCCTGCCAGTAGGGAAGAATGATCACTCGCGGCTGCTGCTCGCGGATAACCTGCGCCACCTTAAGCCTGTTTTCCCAGTTGTTCTCGACTCGGCCGTCCGGAATGTCGAGCGCCTCGCGCCAGGAAACGCCAAGAATTCTGGCGGCGGCGGCAGCCTCTTGCGCGCGTTCTTCCGCGCTGCCGCGAGTGCCAAGTTCTCCACGGGTAAGATCCAGGACTCCGGTACGATGGCCGAGCTGCGCCATCTTGAGCAGTGTTCCGCCGCAAGTTTGCTCAACGTCGTCACGATGAGCGGCAATAGCTAGAACGTCGATAGGCATGAGTTTTGTTACTTCTCCTGAGCCGGCTAGTATTTTTGCATTATTCCTCGCGGAAGCCGCCCTCTGTAGAGTCTCGCACGAGCAAGTTGGTTCTTACATCCGGAGGACTGTCCTGTGGCCGCTCAAGTTTCCGCTCTTAATCTGGATTTATCTGAATCGCGCAGTACCGCCTGGCGCAGTCGTGTTATCGCGGTAACGTTGATGGCGATAATTGCAAGCATCTTCTGGATCGACTCCCGCTACCCAGCACTGATAAAACGGTATCACGCCGGAACCAATCTGAAGGCGACAGGCGCATTGACCTTTGGCCAGGTTTACCAGGTGGACCCCGCCATGCCATTGTCGCGCCGGGTTTATCGCACCACGGTGAACTGGCTTGATGCCAACCGCATCGGAATGACATTCTCGTTCCTGTTCGGTCCCGCAGCGCTCACGTTTCTCTCCACTCTGCGGCGGCGACGCACCAACTCTCGTTATCTGAACACACTTCTTGGAGCTGTGAGTGGAGTGCCGCTTGCAGTTTGCACTAATTGCGTTGCTCCCATTGCGCGCGGTCTTTATGCATCCGGCATGAGCGCAGAATCCGTGCTGGCCACCATGTTTGCGTCCCCGGCCCTGAACCTGGTTGTACTGGCGATGACGTTTGTGCTTTTTCCGCTTCAGATTGCACTGTTGAAGCTGGGAACCGTCCTGTTCCTGATCTTCGTTTTCGTTCCCCTGGTGACGGCTCGTGAAGCCGGCAACGAACAGATTGCTTGCGTGATCGATGTGCCGGCGGCGGAAACCTGGACTCAGGCTGTGACCAGAACTCTCACTTCTTACGCTAAGAGCTTCTGGTATGTGTTCCGGGTGGCGTTTCCGCTGATGATTGTGGCGGCAGCTCTGGGCGCGCTAGTGGTGGAGATCGTGCCGCAGCAGGGTCTGGGCACTCAAGCCACGGCAATTGGGATTATCCTGGTCGCGATTGTTTCGGCGTTTTTACCCGTGCCGATGGCGTTTGATGTTGCGATTGCTTATATCGCAATGGCCAAGGGTGTGCCCATGCCTTATGTCGCCGCGATTCTCTGCACGCTGGGCATTGTGAGTGTGTATTCGCTGTCGGTGGTAGGGAAAACGATCTCCTGGCGAGTGGCCGCGTATGCCTATGGAACTGTGGTCGCGCTGGGTATTCTGGCAGGGGTGATCACCCGCGGTTGGGCGTGATCAGTCCAGGTTTCCTTGCTCGAGCACGACGTTCTCGCGAATGATCAGGCGGTGAGCTGCCATTTGCTTCAGGGTAGGTAGAACGCGCTCTACATGCTCGTCGGTGTCCACAAAAATGACGACTACCGGCAGCTTGCCCCCGGCATCGACCAAGTGACTGGTCTTAACCCGTTGGCGCCCTAGAAATCCCATCACTGCGTGCAGGCCAACAGCCGCATAGACGTTTTCGCGTCGAAGATAGCTGAGGATTTCGAGATGCAGCGGCTTGCTTTGCCACTTGTCATCTTCGTGCAGATAAAGCGTTACCTGAACAGCCATGGCGTTGTGCATTCTACAGCAGCCTTGCTACGGCCATGCCGGTAACAGCGGCCCCCAGGCAGAGCAGATTATTGCTTAGCAGGTTAGCTGCCATCAGGCCCCATTGCCCTTGCTCGAAGTACGCCATGGTTTCGAACGCGTAGCTGGAAAAAGTGGTGAACGCCCCGCAAAATCCAATCACTAACAGGAGCCGCCAGCGGTGGTCGATAAGCACGCGTTCGGTTGTCCAGATCACGAAAAATCCCACCATCAGGCTGCCTATGACATTGATGAGCAGGGTTCCATAGGGAAATTCAGGGCCCAGAACTTTGGCGCAATATCGGCTCACGAAGTAACGCGCATTCGCGCCGAAAATGGCGCCCAATGAGATGGTGAATACTTCCTGAAAAGGCAACTTAGGCATGATGAGCTCTCCCTTACACGCAGTGTAGGAGTCATCAGCCAATGCTCTGAATGAGCCAGGCGGTTAGGGCGAACTCCATCGCCGCAGTCATTGTAGTACATGGCTAGTGCTTGCGATCGACCAGGAAGCTGGCCAGCTGTTTCAGCGTATCGGCCCGAGGCCCAAACAGTTGCAGCGACTCGGATGCGATTTTAAGCAGTTCGCCTGCTTTTTGGCGCGATTTCTCGATCCCAAATAATGCCGGATAGGTAGCCTTCTCGGCAGCGCTATCTTTGCCCGCAGTCTTGCCAAGCTGTGCGGAACTTTGGGTAACGTCAAGGATGTCATCAACGATCTGAAAGGCCAGCCCGATGGCTTCTCCAAAAGAGCGCAGTTTCGTAACTGCAGGCTCGTCCGCGCCGGCGAATAATCCCCCGCTTACAACCGACGCGGTGATAAGCGCTGCGGTCTTGGAGCGATGAATGTACTCCAGGGTGGAGAGGTCGGGTCGGGTGTGCTCCGCTTCAAGATCCACGACCTGCCCACCAATCATGCCGTCGACCGTGCCGGTCCGGCGCGCGATTTCTTCAATCATTCTGACGCGCGCCTCGGCGCTGCATTTTAAACCAGCAAGGACTTCGTAGGCTTGAGTCTGCAGCGCATCACCGGCCAGGATGGCGATGGCTTCGCCGAAAACTTTGTGACTGGTCGGGCGGCCGCGCCGAAGATCGTCGTTGTCCAGCGCAGGCAGGTCGTCGTGAATGAGTGAGTAGGTGTGGAGCATTTCCAACGCCGCACACAGGTTTTCTATTCCCACGGGAACGGAGCCGGCTATCAGACGCCCGCTCTCGATGCAAAGAATCGGACGCAGGCGCTTGCCTCCGGCGAAAACGCTGTGACGCATGGCTTTGTGGATAGAGGCAGGCCGCTGAGTTTCAGACGGAAGCAGGCGATCGAGCGCCGAATCTGTCAGTTGCTGGCCGCGTTGCAGAGTGTCCTGAAGCATTTGGGGTCGAGTATAGCAAGCGGGGTTGCCAGGACGTTCTCTGCACTTTGCCCGGAGCCCTGTGGGTTTTTAAGGTTTGTGTTTGCTGACAGATTGAGTCGGCGCTGCGATCACTAAAAAATCTTAAATCGCAGAGAACGCAAAGAAGAGACGCAGAGTGCGAAGAGAAAAGCTGACACGGAAAATTATGCCTCGATTGCTCGGCGGTTTTCTTAGCGCCCTGTACGTTTTAATGTTTGTGTTTCGCTGACGAACTGAGTCGGCACTGCGGTCGCAAAAAGAATCATCGCAGAGAACGCGCAAAGAACGAGGCTACGCCGCTATAGCCCCCATGATTGCCGAAGAGCGCGTAAGCGCGCTTATAATTCCGCGCGCGTCGGTGGGCGAAAAGATATCCACAGCGCCCGCGTTCAAGGCTTCGGCCCACATCAGTTCGTCCGCTAACCGGTGAGTGCAAATTACTGCTGTGGCCGGAAAATCACGGGTCAGGTCGGCAATCTCCCGGAAAGAGGATATCTCACAGTCAATCACGGCATGACTAGCCCGGTGATGGGCGATCGCCTGTCTCGCCTGATCTACTGACCGAACTCGCTGAACGCCGTCAAAAGCGTTTTCAAGTTCTCGTTGAAGAACACTCGACAATGGTGAATCGGCCTGCAGCAGTACTACGGGGGATGAATACATAACTTCCTCGGAATTTCACCGTCGTCTAAGGCGGGACTCGCTGTGCCCACCTGGCAATGTAGAAGGCACAGACAATCAACGATCAACGAGTGACGACGCAGCGGCCAACGGGCTCTACTTGCGGCCCGACGCCTTCTCGGTCAGAGACTCGAACGGTTCGGCCTGCAGCTTGCCATTCTGCTTCAGTAGAATTTCTACCTTTCCTTCGGCTTCTTCGAGTTCTTTTCGGCAGGAAGCTGAAAGCTGCATACCTTCTTCAAACAGGGCTAGTGACTTTTCCAAGGGTACATCGCCTGCTTCAAGCTCTTGAACGATTTTTTCAAGGCGCTGCAGGCAATCTTCAAACTTAGCCAAGAAAACTCCTGCATAAATTCTACAGCACTGGATCAGAGCTGTTTCAAGGAAAAATTACCGGTCGGCGGCAGCCGTGCCGAGGGCCTCCAGCACATCGATCGCGGAGCCATAGCGACCGAGCGGCGCGCTAATCTGTGCTCCCTGGGTTATGCCGTGCACCGCAATCAACATTTCGCGCGCGACCTGGATACCTTCTTCGCGCGCTCCCTCCGGGGTTTTAGCGTTTGCGATGCGGCGCAAGATCGAATCCGGGACGGATACGCGCAGCTCATTCTTCATGAACTCGGCATTGCGTAAGCTCACCAGAGGCCAGATGCCGGCCACAACTGGAATGCGGCAATGCTCGATGCGGCGCAAGAAGTTCTCCAGCAAGTTGAGGTCGAACACCGGTTGGGTTACGGCGTACTCAGCACCGGCCTGGACCTTGTATTCAAAACGGCGGATTTCTTCATCGAGCATAGGTAAGCCAGGATTCGCGCCCACCCCGATCAGGAACCCCGTACCAATGCCAATTGGGTTGCCGCCAATGTCGCGCCCTCGATTGAGGTTGTGCACTATGTTAACCAGACCAATGGCGTCAACATCAAAGACTGCAGTCGCGTCGGGATAGTTGCCCATCTTCGGTGGATCGCCGGTGATGCAGATCAGATTGCGAATGCCAGTTGCGGCTGCGCCCAGCAAATCAGACTGAATACCCAGCACATTGCGATCGCGGCAGGTATAGTGCAGCACCGCCTCAATGCCCACCTGTTGCTGCACCAGCAGCGAAAGCGCCTGGTTGCTCATCCGAGCCGAGGCGCGAGGGCTGTCAGGAATGTTGATCGCATCCACCCCGACCGACTTGAGAAAACGCGCACCCTCAAGTTCTTTGCTGATGTCTGTACCTTTGGGAGGCACGATCTCAACCATTGTGACAAATTCGCCGGACGCAATTTTCTTGCCCAGGACCGACCGTTCCTGCAGCGGCACAGCCGGAACGGCAGCGGGAGTGGAGACAGTAGCAACTTGCACCGAAGCCGAGCGCGCCCGCGCCTCTCCAACTCTGAGGGCCGACTTCATGGCCCGCGTGTGCTCCGGAGTTGTACCGCAGCATCCTCCAACCAGGCGCACTCCGGCGGCGACAAACTTTCGCGCGTAGCTGGCCATATACTCCGGCGAACAGAGATAGATGTTTCGTCCTTCGACTGATCGAGGAATACCGGCGTTGGGCAGAGCAGACAAGGGAAGCGAAGTGCACGCTCTGACCCGCTCGATCGCATCCAGCATCGCGACCGGGCCGACGCTGCAGTTGCAACCGATGACGTGCGCTCCCCATTCTTCAAGTCTGGGAGTGAAAGTCTCAGGTGTTGAGCCATCGAGGCAGTTGCCGTCTTCGTCGATGGTGACCTGGGCGACAATCGGAAGATTCGCATCGACCTCGCGTGCAGCCA
>Ga0310810_10000594_pt1 | contig 36452 bp, 29 predicted proteins | sample NCmetagenome_FD_207641 | JGI IMG/M metagenome (GOLD analysis project Ga0310810, IMG submission 207641) | Soil microbial communities from experimental microcosm in Duke University, North Carolina, United States - NC | ecosystem: Engineered > Artificial ecosystem > Soil microcosm > Unclassified ...
CGCCGATTTCAGGGACGCGTATCCAAGCCAGCTTTCCGGCGGCATGGCGCAGCGCGTCGGCATTGCGCGCGCGCTTGCGTTGCGGCCGCGCCTGTTGCTGCTCGACGAGCCGTTCGCGGCCGTCGACGCGTTCACGCGGCTCAAGCTGCAGCAGGAGTTCAAGGCGCTGCTGCGGCTCGATCGGCCGACGGTGCTGTTCGTCACGCACGACGTGCCCGAGGCGATCGCCCTCGGCGACGTGATCGTCGTGATGACGCAGCGGCCGGCGTCGGTGCAGCGGATCATCCCGGTCGCGCGCGAAGATCGCGATCGCGCGAGCCCCGCGTATGCGCGCAAGCTCGCCGACACGCTCGCGTGCCTCGGCGTCACCAGCGACATCCAGGATTGACGACATGACCGACTACGTGATCGGCGTCGACATCGGCACGCAAAGCACGAAGGCGCTGCTGACCGACGCGCGCGGCGCGATCGTCGCGCAGCACGTCAAGGGCTATCGGCCCGACACGCCGCGGCCGATGTGGGCGGAGCAGTGGCCCGACGTCTGGCTCGGTGCCGTGTACGAATGCATCGCCGGATGCGTCGCGACCGCAAGCCGCAGCGTCGAAGGCTTCTCGCCGCGGGCGGTGCGCGCGATCGCGATCGACAGCCTCTACGGCGGCTCCGGCATTCCCGTCGACGAGCATGCGAAGCCGCTTCACCCGTGCCTGATCTGGATGGACCGGCGCGCGGAGGCGCAGGTCGAAGAGGTCCGCGCGACGATCGACCTTTCGCGCCTCGCCACGATCACCGGCAACGGCGTCGACAGCTATTACGGCTTCACGAAGATGCTGTGGCTGCGTGACAACCGGCCCGAGATCTTCGGCACGACGCGCTGGTTCCTTCCACCCAACACGTTCGTCATTCATGCGATGACCGGCGAGATCGCCGTCGACCGTTCGTCGGCCGGGAACATCGGCGGCGTCTACGACGTCGCCGCCGGGCGCTGGTCGAGCGAAATGCTCAATGCGCTCGGGATTCCGGAGCGAACGATGCCGGAGCGGCTCGTCGCGTCGAGCGACGTCGTCGGCGCTCTGACGGCCGCCGCGGCCGAGCGCCTCGGCCTGGCCAAGGGAACGCCGGTGATCGCGGGCGGCGTCGACGCCGCCGTCGCGACGCTTGCCGCGGGCGTCACGCGCGAAGGACAGCATGTCGCGATGATCGGCACGAGCATGTGCTGGGGCTACGTTACGCGCACCGTCGATCCGGCGCGCGGCCTCGTCAGCATGCCGCACGTTTTCGGCGGCCCGCGCGACATGTACGTGTTCGGCGGCGCGATCACGGCCGGCTCGGCCGTCACCTGGTTTCGCGAGCAGTTCTGCCGCGACGAAACGAACGCGGCGATCGCGCGCGGCGTCGACGTCCACGACCTGCTCGATTCAGCGGCGCGCGACGTGCCCGCCGGCGCCGAAGGCGTGCTGTTCCTGCCCTATCTGATGGGCGAGCGCAGCCCGATCTGGGACGGCAAGGCGAGCGGCGCGTTCGTCGGGCTCACCCTCTATCACCGGCGCGAGCACCTGTACCGCGCGGTGCTCGAAGGCGTCACGTTCGCGCTGATGCACAACATTGAAGCGGGTGCGGCGGGCGCAGCCGCGCTCGACGACGACCTGATCGTCGTTGGCGGCGCCGCGCACTCCGACCTGTGGATGCAGATCATCGCCGACGTGACCGGCCGGCGCGTGCTGACGATCGAGCAGGACGTCGAGGCGGCGATGGGCGCCGCGCTCCTCGCTGCGTACGGGGCAGGACTCGCGAGCGACGACGACGTGCGCCGTGGCTGGGTGACGCTCGCGCCGCGCGCGACGCCGAATGCCGAGACGACCGAGCGTTACGCGCGCACCTTCGCGACGTACAAGGCGCTGTACCCGGCGCTGCGGCCGACGATGCACGAGCTCGACGCGCAGCGAGCCGCCGAGGCGTAACGCAACGCCGCCGCGTGCGCGGATGCCCGGCGCGCTCAGCCGACGACGTCGACCACGCGCCCGCTTCGCGCAGCCTCGGCAATCGCGTCGACGACGCGCAGGTTCTGCAATCCGTCGCGGGCCGAAACGAGCGGCGCCGCCTCGCCGCGAACCACGGCGACGAAATGCGCAATCTGCAGCGCGAGCGGATCGTGGCGCTCGAACGGAACGCAGTCGGTCGTAAACGGCCGGAACCACGAGCGCTCGTTGCGATCGGCGTAGCGGCGCACGCGCATCGTCGGCACACCGAGCGAGCCATCCGTGCCGATCACCGTATAGCAATCCTCGTCGGGATAGGCGGCGTACGCCTTGTTCTCCTGCGCCGTCTGCTCCCAGCTCTTCGCCGATGCGCCGGTGTCGGACAGCAGGAACGTGCCGAGCGCGCCGTTCGCGAACCGCAGCGCGATCGACACCGTGTCCTCGACGGCGAAGCCGCGCGTCGCGGTCGACGCGAACGCCTGCACGGCAGCGACCTCGCCGACGATGCGCCGCAGGTTCGCGACCTCGTGGATCATGTTGATCAGGATCGGCCCGCCGCCGGGCGCGCAGCGCCATGCCGCCTCGTCGAAGTAGACGTCGGGCTTGTAGAACACCGCGCTGCCGATGACGCCGACGATGCGCCCCAGTGTCCCCGATGCGACGACGTCGACGGCGGTCTGCACGATCGGGCTGTGCAATCGGTGGTGCCCGACGAGCACGGGAACGTGCGCGCGCTCGGCTGCGTCGCAGATCGCGACGGCATCGGCGACCGTGTGCGCAAGCGGCTTCTCGATGAACGTCGGAATGCCGGCCGCGATGCATTGGAGCGCCTGCGGTGCGTGCAGCGCGTTCGGCGTCGCGATCAGGATGCCGTCGGGTCGTTCGCGCGCGAGGAGCGCGTCGAGCGATTCGTCGAGCATGACACCTGTCCGGTGCGCCAACGCTGCCGCCGCCGCCGAGACGTCGACGATCGCGCAGAGCGCGGCATCGCGATTCGCGGCGATCTCCTCGATGTGGCGCGCGCCGATCGCGCCGGCGCCGACGACCGCGAGGCGAACGGGATTCATCGCTTTTCAGGGAACAGACGCGTGCAGCGTGGATTCTAGTCGCGCGACCTCGGATGACGCCGCCACCGCGGCACGTTGCACGAAGCGCCGGGCGATGCGACGCTTCATTGCCCGGTTGCGCGTGTCACGGCGCGCGCAGCGCGAACACGCGTCGGTCAGTCGCCCGGCTCGGTCTCCGCCGCGCTCGAATCAGGCGCACGCGACTGCTGCCGCGTGAGATCGTCGGCCAGGTGCGCGAGCAGGTCGTCGATACTGACCGGCTTGACGAAATGGCGGTCGAATCCGGCGTCGCGTGTGCGGTCGCGATCCCGGGCCTCGCCCCATCCGGTGAGCGCGTAGAGGACGAGTCCGCTCGCCCAGGCTCGCTGGCGCAGCATCCGCGCCACCGCATGGCCGTCGACCTGCGGCATCCGGATATCGAGAATGACGACGTCGGGCTGAAGCGTATCCGCCATCGTGATCGTCGCGTTGCCGTCGTGCGCGGTGTGGGTCTCATGGCCCGAGAGCTCCAGCAGTGACGACAGCGTCGTCGCCGAGTCCCGATCGTCGTCGGCGATCAGGATCCGCGCCCGCGTCGGGTGCGTGACCCGCTGGGGACTCGCCGCGGTCGAACCGTCGGCGGGTGGATTGCACAGCGGCAGCTCGACGACGAACGTGCTGCCGCTGCCGGACCCGTCGCTTTGTGCGCCGATCCTTCCGCCGTGCAGCTCGACCAGACGACGCGCGACCGAAAGTCCGAGCCCGAGACCCTCGGGAAAACGCGACGAGTCCGGCGATGCCTGGACGTAGGGCTCGAAGATGCGCTCGAGCTGCTCGGGCGCAACGCCGATTCCGTTGTCGACCACGCTGATCCGCGCCACCGGCGTCACATCACGTTGCGCGCGCTCCACGCGCACCTCGATGTGGCCGCCGTTGCCGGTGAACTTCGACGCGTTGAGCAGCAGGTTCGCGAGCACCTGCGCCATCCTGACCGGATCCGCATGGACGTAAAGGCGCTCTTCGGGCAATTTCACGTCGATCGTCTGCGCCTTCGTCGTAAGATTCTGCGCGACGGCGCCGACGGCGTCGTCGACGGCCGTGCTCACGAGCACGGGCTTGCGTTGCAAAACCATCTTACCTTCGCTCAGCCGATGAACGTCCAGCAGGTCGTCGACGAGACGCACGAGCGTTTCGCTCTGGCGCCCGATGACGCCAAGCGCGGCACGATCGCCCTGCGCCAGGCCCGCGCGATCGAGGATCGCGGCCGCGTTGCGGATCGACCCGAGCGGATTGCGCAGCTCGTGCGCGAGCACCGCGAGGAAATGGTCGTTGCGCCTCGCGCGCTCCTGGATCTCGCGATGACGCTCGCGCTCGGTCAGGTCCTCGACGATCAGCGTCTTCGCGTCGATGCCGTCGATCCGCTGGAGCGCAACGCGCACCGGCAGGATGGATCCGTCGCCGCGCATCAGCGCGAGCTCGAACGGCGGCGGCTCATCCTCGTTCATCAGCACCGCATCGATCGCCGGCGTGCCGAGCACCGCGCGCAGTCGCCGGCCCAGAATTCTTTCACGGGGCGCGCCGACCATCGCCGCGAACCGTTCGTTCGCGTAAAGCACCTCGCCGTCCTTGGAGACCGTCGCGGCACCCTCCTGCATCCGGTCGACGAGCGTCCGGTACGGCCGCTGCGCATCCGCGAGCAGCATGACGCGCTCGCCGTCGACGACGACGCCGTCGATGTTGCCGCTGACGATCGCCGCGAGCGCGTGCGCCGCCTCGTCGCGGTCGTGCGACGCCTCCTCGTCCATCAGAAACGACGTGTAGTCGCTCGTGACCGACATCGTGGTCACACGCGCGTCGATCCGGCCGCCGTCCGCGCGCAGGAGCCCGACCCGAAGCGACGATTCGGGCTCGCTCGCAGCGAGCAGGCGGCGAAATGCCGGCCGGCTCTCCGTGGTGACGATATCGATGAGCGACGTCGAGAAGAGCCGGTCGAGCGGATAGCCGAGCGCTTCCCCGAAGCGGCGATTCGCGTAGAGGATCTCGCCGTACCGCGAGACCGTCACGATGCTATGCGGCAGATGATCGATCAGCGAGCGCGCCGCGACGCTGCCATCGTCGAGGAGCACGACCCGCTCCGCCTCCTCGCCGACGACGAAGCCGTCGACCTGCGCGGTAACGATCGCCTGGCGCATCTCCTCGGCGCTCTCGAGGCGCTCGCGCAAACGCGCGATCTCCTCGTCCAGCCTGACCTGAGGTTGGGCCGCCATCGGCCGAGCGGCGTGTCTAGGAAGAGCGCGAGCGCAGTTGCAACCCGACCAGCGTGCGCTCGGTGTCGGACAGGTCGCCGATGATCTTGCGCAGCGGTTGCGGCAGCTTGCGCACGACCGTCGGGATCGCGACGATCTGGTCTTCCTTGGCGAGTCGGGGATTGCGCATCAGGTCGATGACTTCGATCTGATAGCGGCCGGGCATGTGCTCTTCGCAGATCCGCTTCAGGTTGTTGAACGCACGTACGGATTTCGGCGTGTGGCCCGCTGTGTAAAGGCGAAGCTCCCAGTGCTGCTCGGCCGCGGAAAGGCCGCCGTCGTCCGGTTGGGACCCTGCGTGCTGACCGTTGGCGCCTTCGATGCTCATGCCGACTCCTCGCCGCCGCGGCGTCGGGCCGCTGCCCGTCGTTCGCGTTCGATTGTATCCGTTGCCGACGCGTACTGGATCGACTCGTGTGCGATTTCCGCGTCGAGCGTGCTCGCTTCGTGCTGCAACGCCTTGATCTGGGCCTCCAGAACGGCGCGCCGCGACGCGAGATCCCGCTGCCGCCGCTGTTGCTCCTGCTCGCGCGCCAACGTGGCGGCTCTCTCGCGTGCCTCCTGCGACGAGCGGAGAGACCCGGTCAGCACGCCGTCGGGCCCTGCATAGACCTCGAGCAGTTCGATGCCATGCGACGTGATCAGGAACTCGCGGATCTGGTTCGAGTGGTGCATGCCGCGTGACTTGATCACGTAGAGGCCGCGATTGCGCTCGCCGGCCGCCTCGATGTCGCGAAGCACGAGCCAGGTGTCGATCAGCGACGAAACGCCGAATTCGGTGGCCTCGAGCGCCTTGCCGCCGGCCGTCAGGCTCACGAACATCGCGGTGACGCCTTCGGACTTCAGGTAGTCGATCAGCCGCAGGAGCATCGCCGACGTGTCGAGGGTATTGATGCCGAGATTGCTGATCGGATCGATCACGACCGCGGACGGTCGCAACCGGCCGACCCCACGGTGAATCTGCGCGAGATGCATCTCGAGGCCGTACAGCGAAGGCCGCGACGCCTCGATCGTCAGCAGGCCGCTTGCGAGATGTGCGGAAAAGTCGATGCCGACGGAGCGCATGTTGCGCACGATCTGGTCGCGCGACTCCTCGAACGCGAGGACCAGGCAACGCTCGCCGGCACGGCACATGGCGTCGGCGAAATGCGCGGCGATCGTCGATTTGCCGGAGCCTGCCGTACCCGAGACGAGAATCGACGAGCCCCGATAGAAGCCGCCGCCGCCGAGCATCGCGTCGAGACGCGGTATGCCGCTCGATACGCGCTCGTCGCTGACGCGGTGGTCGAGAGCGACCGACGTGACCGGGAGCACCGAAATCCCGTCCGCATCGATCAGGAACGGGTATTCGTTCGTGCCGTGGCTCGTGCCGCGGTACTTGACGACGCGCAGCCGCCGCGTGGACACCTGCTCGGTGACGCGGTGATCGAGCAGGATCACGCAATCGGAGACGTACTCCTCCAGTCCCTGGCGCGTGAGCGTCCCGTCGCCGCGCTCGCCGGTGATCACGACCGTAAGGTCGCGCTCCTTGAGCCAGCGGAATAATCGCCGAAGCTCCGAGCGCAGCAGCGCCATGTTCGTGAAGCCGCCGAACAGCGACTCGATCGTGTCGAGTACCACGCGCCTCGCGCCGACCGTCTCGATCGCGAGTCCCAGCCGCACGAAAAGGCCCTCGAGGTCGTATTCGCCGGTCTCCTCGATCTCCCGGGGATCGACGTGCACGTAGTCGAATGCGAGCTTGCCCTGGGCGACCAGCGCGTCGACGTCGAACCCCAGCGAGCGCACGTTCTGCGCGAGCTCGTCCTCGGACTCCTCGAACGTGACGTAGGCGCCGGGCTCGTCGTAGCGCATCGCGCCGTGCACGAGGAACTCCATCGCGAGCAGCGTCTTGCCGCAGCCGGGCCCGCCGCACACGAGCGTCGGACGTCCACGGGGAAGGCCGCCGAACGTGATCTCGTCGAGCCCTGCTATGCCGGTCGGAGCCTTGGGCAGCGCCGACGCGGGCCCGCCGTTCGCGGCACCTGCGGTCACCAGCGGTGCCCGACCGTTCGCGAGGTCGTTCATGGTCGAGTTCACGGGAGGAAGGTGAAATCTTAACCGACCGCGTGGTGCGACCGTCATTTAGATGCGCGACCGCCCGGCACCGCTTGTGCCCACGCATCAAGCCGGCGCTTGCCGCAGCGCGCGAAGCGCGTCGACCTCCCGCCGCAGCGCGACGAAGGCCGCCCGTTCGTAGCCCGTGGCGACATGCTGCGCGAACGCGCGCAGCATGTCGCACTCGTCGTCGTCGATGTCGCTTCCGCTCGTGTGCGGGCCGAGCAGCAGGACCGCGACGGCACCGAGCGAATCGCTGCAGACCGGCACCGCGAGGCACGGCGCCTGCAGGTTCGCGTCGCGCTCCGGCGCATCCCAGTCGTCGCGCGGAAGGCGGACGATCCGGCGCGTGTCGACGCTGCGCAGGATCGCCGCGTCGCAGTCGCGGACGAGGCTGCGCGTCTCGGAGGCGCTCCATCCGGTCGCGAATACGCGCTCGAAGCCGCCGTCGCGATGACGGTAGACCGCGCCCGACGCGAGCGTCAGCGCATTCACCGGCGTCATCACGAGCAGGCGATCGATCGTGTCGCTGTCGGCCTGCCGCATCGCGTCGCCCGCTTCGGCGAATTGCCGGCGCGCGGCGTGGAAGCGGCGGTTCAGGACGCGGTCGACCAGATTGACGCCGATCTCGTGCAGCCGCTGCAGCACGAGGAGGGCGACCGGCGCGACGACGACGAGCCAGACCCATTCAGGGATCGGAAACGCGTCCTGGTAATGCGAAAGCAGCTCGTGCAGGTTGACGATCGGTATTCCGACGGCGAGCGAAAGCGCCGTCAGGATCGTGCCGTGGCGAAGCGGAACGGACACGCTGATCACGCGCCGGTGCGTGACCGCGACGGAGACGAAATACGCGAGGACTCCGTTCAGCAGGTACAGCAGGCCGACGACGATGTTCGCCGGCGACAGCCCGATCGTGTGCAGCAACAGCGACGTCGACTGCGCGACCTCGGCGAAGATGAATGCCGGCAGGCCGATCGCGCATCCCCAGATCACCCATGACATCCGCTGCCGGTCGAGTGCGGGTAGTTGACGTCGGCGAGCGAGCAGGATCACGAGGACGGCAACGTCGACGACGTAGCCGATCAAAAACGCGGTCGAGGCGAGCGTCTCCGTGTGCGCGCCGAACGCATTGCTGAAGGCTGCGAGCAGCAACGCGCCGATGATCACGCCGGCGCCGATCGCAAGCCAGTCGTGACGGCGAAGCGGCGCGCTCGGTGCGCCGGACGGAAAGCGGAACGCGAAAATCAGCAAGCCCGCGTACGCCGCGCCGCGCGCGAGCGCCTCCGCGAGCTCCTGCGCGAAGATCGCGGCCGGCCACGGCTGCAGCAGCGCGTAGTACGTGTAGGTCTGGCCGGGATTGAACCACATCGCGTACAGGAAGAAGCCCCACGTCATGCGACCGGGATGCAGCCAGACGAGGCGCGCCGCCGCGAGGATCACGAGGACGCCGACGATCGTGTTCACGAGGAGCACGATACGGTCCGCATAGCCGCGCGTGGTGCGCACGGCCTGCATCCGGACGAGCTTCGTCGCGCCTCCGCCCGCCGGCAGGATCGTCAACGCGATCGTCGCATCGGGGCGCACGAGCTGCAGCCCGCCCAATCCGCCGATCAGCGACAGCAGGCTCTTGCAGCGCGACGAGCCGAGCGGCACGCAGCGCATCGCGTGCAGGTCGACGCGGTCGCCGACGACGATGCCGGCACGCACCGCCGGCGACTGCACCGGCGTCACGAACCCGCCCGACGTTTCGACGACGACGCCATCGTTGTCCACGACGAGCCCGAACGTGCCGAGCGAGCCGAATACGCGATACGCATCCGGCGCAATCATCGCGATCGCCCACAGCGAGAGCACGACAAGCGCGACGCGCGCGGCGTCGAGCCGCGGGCAGACGAAGGCGATGCGACGCGCGGGTGCGGAAGGCGCAGCGGCGGAAGACGCGTCGGCCGGCATCGATGCCTCGATTCCGATGCGCGCTAGGGGTACCGCTCCGATCCCTCCCCGATCGTCGTGGGGGCCGCCTCGTGGCGCTGCGCGTCGTGCGCAGCATGGACGACGCGATCGGTGATCGGGTTGCCGGCGAGATAGCCGACCGCCATTAGCGCGTAGATGTAGAGCGCCGCGTGCGTGTCGACGAGCGCGATCACCATCGACGCAGCCGGCACGATCATGAACAGCAGCGTGCGCCGCTCGAAGTGCCAGGCGATTTCCGGCGTGAACTCCGCGGTGACGAGCGCCGGGTGCCGGCGCAGGTAGCGTACGTGGGCGAGCGCGACGGCGTTGAGCACGATCAGCGTCGCCCCGTAGAAGATGCACGGAAGCGCCAGCTCCTTGTGGTCGCCGACCAGATCGGTGACGAAGGGCAGGAAGCTCACGACGAGCAGGAAGAGCAGGTTGAGCCCGATCATCCGCCGATCGACGGCATGCACGAAATGGAACTGCAGGTGATGCGCCAACCAGTACCGGCCGGTCACGACGAACGTGATGACGTAGATGACGAGGTGCCGCTCCAGCGAGAGCAGGTGCTCCCACAGCTCGCGGTCGCTTCCGAACGTCAGGTCGTCCGGCAGCTTGATGTCGAGCACGAGCAGCGTCATCGCGACGGCGAAGATGCCGTCGACCAGCGCTTCGAGGCGATGCTTGCTGAGGGCTCTGCTCATCTCAACCGACAGGCGCGCAGGCGAATCTTCTCACGGCGCCGGAGCGTCTGCACCCCTCCGCGGGCCGCGGGCAACGGCACGTGTCACTGGTTCGCGCCGGTAGCTCGCCAACCGAGCTCGGTAAGAAGTTCGCTTGCTCGGACCGCACGATCCGAAACCGGTTCGCGCGGAGTTGGAGTCGACGAGGCCAGGCCGTGCCCCGGGAAGAGGCGCTGGCGACCGTGGAGTGAGAAGAACTGGTCAAAGCGCGCGCCGGGCGCGGCGGGACCCCTCGATTTTCTGGTCCAGCGATTACTTCCGTTACCGGTGATTGGCGGCTTGTTCGATGGCGCCAATCCGCTTCTGCAGTCCTTCTATTTGCTGCCGTTGTGCCTCGATCTGCGTATCCTTCTCGACGATCAAACGGTAGAGCGCCTTGATCGCCGCGAGCGCCACACCGTCGGCATCGACGGTCGCAATGTGCTTGTCGTCGGCTCCGAGGCCGAACGCCTCCCGGAAGTCCTGCGCCATCGGGCCCATGTGCGTAACGCCCAGGGCGTCGGTCCTGTAGCGCCACGTACTGATGGGTAACACCGACAGTTTCGCCAGTACTGCGCTCGGGTCGACTTCTGCAATATCCTCCTTGGCATTGCGATCGGAGCTGCCGTTGAATGTCCCGGACGCATTGACGTTCCCGTTCGTGTCGAACGTTACCGATTTGCTCGCGGCCCCGGTTTCGTCCACGGCCGTGACGAAACGCACGCCGCCCGTCGCTCGCGCGGCGAAAACGTTGTCTTCGACGACTTCGAACACGTTCACGTTGGGTTGCAGGTCGGCCCACACGAACGTTCCGTTACCGCTCGCCTTCCCGAAGCGACCGGCGACGAACGAGAATCTGCCACTGGCCACGTTGTGCCCACCGCCGGCCACGGTTGCAAAAAATCCGGTTGCCGAATTGGTATTGCCCCCGGCGACCACACTCTCGTCCCCGGAAGCGACGTTGTTAGCGCCGCCGACCACCGTTGTGCCGGAACCACTCGCGACGTTGTCCGAACCGCCACCGATCGTAGAAACGAACCCGGTCGCTCTATTCTGGCTGCCTCCGGCGACGGTAGCCGCCAAGTCGCCGGCGACATTCGCGTTTCCGCCCCCAATCGTCGAGGCATCGCCGCTCGCATCGTGTTCGTAGCCACCGGCGATCGTCGCGCCCGTACCGCCGCCGACGTTCCCGAAACCGCCGCCAATCGTAACCATTGGCGCAGCCGCCTGATTACTACAGGAGACGTTATGCGCAGCACCGCACGACATCCCCGGTATGCCGCCACCAGCAACGGTCACGACGGCGTTGCCATTCCCGGTATTCCCCGAATAGCCACTGATCACGTTGGGTACGCCGGACACCAATTCGAAACGCGCCACGCGTTCGCCGTTCACCAGAAATTCAAGAGGCTGATCATCGGTCGTTCCGAGCAACGCGGTTGTCCCGAAGGAGTCCCCACCTTGAACGAACGCATTCGATAAAGTTCCGCCATAGCTTTTGGCAATCACGAAGGCGGCACTTAGCGTCGTATTCTCCTGTACGGTGCAGAAGCCGATCAGCTTCTTCTCATTGCCTGTCAGATTCGTAAATTGGGCGCGGACGTTCGTCAGGTCGCCGTCGCCCACCGCGGAAGCCGCGAACACGTCGAGATATCGAAGCATCTGGAAGGGCTGCAAGGACCCCGACAAAGTCGTGCCGAGCTCGGTACCCGTGTCTCCATCGAACAAGCGCAATTCATAGTCCACGGCGTCGGCAAGCGTCGCCGCAAAGCAGTTGGTCTGCAAGGCAGGTGATCCACCCGTGGCGGCGACGCGTTTCAAGCCTGTCGCATCCTGTATCTGATCGTTGAAATTCTCGATGGGGAAGCCCTCCGTGGAAAAACCGACTCCCTGTGGCGTCTGCGTGCGCGCGTAGCCGTAGAAGCGCCGTGTGCCGGTAACCTCCGGCAAAACGAGGAGCCCAAAATGCGCGCCTGCGACCGAGAGCTGCTTGCTGACGTTGGCGGCGACCGAAAGCGAACCACACGCCTTCGGACCCGGAGACGACGTGTTCTGCGCGTCGTAGAAGGCCGGTGTGATCGTGATGGTGCCCGCGTTGGGGTTGTAGACCGTGACCTCCGAGCCGAAGCTTGGTGTCTGCGCGACGATCGGCAGGACGATCGTCGCAGAGGCCCCGGCCGTCGTCTGGGCAACAGCCGACTGGGAATAAACGAGGAAAGCAGCCAAGCAGAACGTGATGACGCGCCACACCATAACCGTCTCCCAAGGAATCAAACAGGGCCGCTGATTCGAGCGCTATTCTCTTGCGCTACGCTGAGCAGACCTGAGTGTGAGCTTCAATGCGTTGTTGCTGCATTCGGACTGAGTTTGAGAGACCGCCCAACCATACCTTTCAGGGACCCAAGGGACGGCCGCCGCCAAGCAGCTCATCCGCGTGCCCACGGCCGCGCGACCTTCGCGGACATGTTGCGCGGCAGATTCGCTATCCGCTCTTCTTCACGCTGCGCACGCGCAGCGTCGGCATCGCCGCGATCACCTTCGCGCCGGCCACGCAGTCGACGAAGTAGCGCTTGCGTCCTTCGATCTCCTCTTCGACCAAGCCGTGGATGTCGGTGTCGAAGCCGGGGAAGCGCTCGTTGAAGTCGCGCGCGAACTGCAGGTACTTGACGATCTGCCGGTTGAAGCGCTCGCCGGGGATCAGCAGCGGAATGCCCGGGGGATAGGGCGTCAGCAGCACGCTCGTCACGCGGCCTTCGAGGTCGTCGATCTCGACGCGCTCGATCTCGCGGTGCGCCATCCGCGCGAACGCGTCGGCCGGCTTCATCGCCGGCTCGAGGTTCGACAGGTACATGTCGGTCGTGAGGCGTCCGATGTCGTTTGCGCGGTAGATGCCGTGGATGCTTTCGCAGAGATCGCGCAGCCCGATCTTCTCGTAGCGCGGATACGCCTGCACGAACTCCGGCAGCACGCGCCAAAGCGGCTGGTTCGCGTCGTAGTCGGCCTTGAATTGCTGAAGCGCCGTCACGAGCGTATTCCAGCGTCCCTTCGTGATGCCGATCGTGAACATGATGAAGAACGAGTAGAGGCCCGTCTTCTCGACGATCACGCCGTGCTCGGCGAGGTATTTCGTCACGATCGCGGCCGGAATGCCCTGCTCGGCGAAATCGCCGGCCACGTCGAGGCCCGGCGTCAGCACCGTCGCCTTGATCGGGTCGAGCATGTTGAAGCCCGGCGCGATGTCGCCGAAGCCGTGCCACTTGTCGCCGGCGCGGATCATCCAGTCCTCGCGATCGCCGATGCCTTCCTCGGCGAGCGTGTCCGGGCCCCACACCTTGAACCACCATGAATCGCCGTACTCGAGATCCACCTTGCGCATCGCGCGGCGGAAGTCCAGCGCCTCCATGATCGATTCCTCGACGAGCGCCGTGCCGCCCGGCGGCTCCATCATCGCGGCCGCGACGTCGCACGACGCGATGATCGCGTACTGCGGCGACGTCGACGTGTGCATCAGGTACGCCTCGTTGAAACGGTAGCGGTCGAGCTGGCGCGTCTCGCTGTACTGGACGAGGATCTGCGAGGCCTGCGACAGGGCGGCGAGCAGCTTGTGCGTCGACTGCGTCGAGAAGATGAGCGCGTCCTTCGACCGCGGCCGGTCCTTGCCGATGGCGTGCATGCCGCGGTAGAAGTCGTGAAACGCGGCGTGCGGCAGCCACGCCTCGTCGAAATGCAGCGTGTCGATCTTCGACGACAGCAGCTCCTTGATCGTGTCGGCGTTGTAGAGCACGCCGTCGTAGGTGCTCTGCGTGAGCGTCAGGATGCGCGGCTTCGTCTTCACCTGCCGCGCGAACGGGTGCGCGCGGATCTTCTTCTCGATGTTTTCCCAGCGGAAATCTTCCATCGGGATCGGGCCGATCACGCCCATGTGGTTGCGCGTCGGCGTGAGGAACACCGGGATTGCGCCCGTCATCGTGATCGCGTGCAGCACCGACTTGTGGCAATTGCGGTCGACGACGACGACGTCGCCCGGCGCGACCGTCGCGTGCCACACCATCTTGTTCGACGTCGACGTGCCGTTGGTGACGAAGAAGAGCTCGTCGGTGTTGAAGATGCGCGCGGCGTTGCGCTCCGACGCCGCGACCGGTCCCGAGTGGTCGAGAAGCTGCCCGAGCTCGTCGACCGAGTTGCAGACGTCGGCGCGCAGCAGGTTCTCGCCGAAGAACTGGTGGAACATCTGGCCGACCGGACTCTTCAGGAACGCGACGCCGCCCGAGTGGCCGGGACAATGCCACGAGTACGAGCCGTCGTTCGCATAATGGACGAGCGCCCGAAAGAACGGCGGCGCCAGCGTATCGAGGTACGCCCTCGCTTCGCGCAGGATGTAGCGCGCGACGAACTCCGGCGTGTCCTCGTTCATGTGGATGAAGCCGTTCAGGTGGCGCAGGATGTCGTTGGGGATGTGGCGCGACGTCCGCGTCTCGCCGAACAGGAACACCGGGATCTCGGCGTTGCGAAAGCGGATCTCGTCGACGAACGAGCGCAGTTGCGCGAGCGCGTCCTGCGTCTGCTCCGGAGACGCGGTGAACTCCTCGTCGTCGATCGACAGGATGAACGCCGACGCGCGGCTCTGCTGCTGCGCGAGCCGCGACACGTCGCTGTAGCTCGTGACGCCGAGCACGTCGGAGCCTTCGTCCTCGAGCGCCTTGCCGAGCGCGCGAATGCCGAGTCCGCTCGCGTTCTCGGAGCGGTAATCCTCGTCGATGATGACGACCGGGAAGCGGAATTTCATTCAGGTTCTCCAGGGCGCCGAAGCCGGCGCAGGAATTCGAGGACAGACCCCAATAGACTGGCGCGCGCGCCAAAGTTCCGGTCGCATCAGAGGATTCCGCGCTCGGCGTACGGCGCGTGCTCGGCGATGCGCTGGTAGCCGAGCCGCGCGAGGTCGATCGTCTCGTAGCGGCCGTGAACGATCCGCTCGGCGATCGCGCGGCCGGCCGCCGGCGCGTGCATCATCCCGTGGCCCGAGAATCCCGCGACGACATGAAAGTTGTCGAGACGACCGGCCCAGTTGCCGATCACCGGGTTGCCGTCGAGCTCGTTCTGCTCGTAGAGCCCCGACCACGTGCGCTTCACGCGGCACGCCTCGAACGCCGGGAAGCGCTCGGCGAGCGCCGGCCAGACGACGCGCTCGAAATAGTCGTGGTCGACGTCGAAATTGAAGCCGCGTACCTCGCTCGAGTCGACGAGCCCGCCCGAGTAGCCCTTCCCTTCGGGGCGAAACGCAAGCCGCGCCATGTCCTTGACGTACGGAAGCGGCTCGATCGCGTTCGGCGTTTCGAAGTAGTGCTCGAAGCGGCGCAGCGGCTCGATCGGCAGCGGCATGCCGACCATCGCGGCGATGCCTTTCGCCCACGCGCCGGCGGCGTTGACGACATGATCGGCGCGGAGCGCACGGCCCGACGCGAAGCGCACGCCGCGAACGACCTTCGCATCGTGATCGACGCCGACGACGCGGTCGGCCACGTATTCGGCGCCGAGCGAGCGCGCCTTGCGCCGCAAGCCCTGCAGCAAGCCGTTCGGATCGCACCAGCCGTCGTCGGGCGTCAGCACGCCCGCGGCGATGCCGTCGACGTTCATCGACGGAAAGCGCGCGTGCAGCGCGTCGGTGTCCAGCCATTGCGCATCGACGCCGTGTGCCTGCTGAACTTCCAGGTTCCCTCGCAGCACGGGCAAGTCGGACGCGCCGACGATGAAGAGATACCCGCCGGCCCGCCACTCGACGTGCGCCGGCATGCCGTCGACGGCGAGCGTCTCGTCGGCCTGCGCGATGAACGGAATGCTGAAGTTCGACATCGCGATGTTCTCGGGACACGAGAACTGTCGCCGCGCGCCACCCGACGCGCGCAGCGTCGACGCGAATTCGTAGGTCGGGTCGGGCTCGATCACGACGACGCTCGCGGCGGGCGCGAGGCGCTTCACGAAATAGGCGACCGACGAGCCGACGATCGCGCCGCCGACGACGGCGACGTCGTAGCGCCCGGCAGTCGGCGGTTCGGAATGCGTCATGGGCGCGCATTGTGCGCTATCTTGCGCACGCCCGTTCGGCGTGTGCGAACGTCGCCGACCGCGAGAAGCCTGCGGCACGGTCGGGTACCATCGACGTTGCCGCCTCGCATTGCGCCGGTGTGCGGCGGCGTCCTCGCGAGCGCAGTTCCCTCTCCCGGAAAAAGGCGTCCATGGCCCTCAACCTGTTCAGCCGGCTGATGCCGCCCGAAAAGAGCTTCACGAGCCTCTTCTGCGAGCAGGCGAGCTGCATCGTCGACGCCGCCGAGGAGCTGCGCGACATGGTCGGGCAGCGGCGGGTTTCGATCGAGACGCACATCAGGTCGATCCGCGCGATCGAGACGAAGGCCGACGGGGTCGCGCGGCAGATCTTCGTCTCGGCGAACCGCACCTTCAACGCGCCGATCGACCGCGAGGACATCCTGGCGCTCGCGCACGAGCTCGACGATGTCGTCGACCTGATCGAGGACACCGCCAAGGGCATCCAGCGCTACCGGCTCGAGAGCTGCCCGGAGGAGATGCGGTCGATGGTCAATGCGGTCGCCGAAAGCGCGGAGCTTTTGAAGAAGGCGATGCCGTACCTCGACTCGATCACCGCCGACTATCGCGAGATCTACGCGACCTGCCAGCGTATCGGCGAGATCGAGGAGCAGGCCGACGAAACCTTCGACGCCGCGCTCTCGCGCATCCGGGCGGATCTCGGCGCCGGACGGCTGCAGCCGATCGGCTACCTCGATCAGAAGGAGCTTTTCGAATGGATCGAGCGCGTCGTCGACAAGTGCGACGACGTCGCGAACCAGATCCAGACGATCACCGCGAAGCACGTTTGACCGGCTCGCGGGATGCAAAGCATCGCCCCCGTCCTCGTGTTCGGCCTCGTCGCCGTCGCGCTGCTGTTCGATTTCATGAACGGCCTCCACGACGCTGCGAACTCGGTCGCTACGGTCGTGTCGACGCGGGTGCTGAAGCCGTTCACGGCCGTCGCCTGGGCCGCCTTCTTCAACTTCATCGCGTTCGCGGTCTTCGGGCTGCACGTCGCGAACACGGTCGGCACCGGCATCGTCGAGGCGAACGTCATCGACGCCGCAGTGATCTTCGCGGCGCTCGTCGGGGCGATCGCCTGGAACGCGATCACCTGGGCGCTGGGGTTGCCGTCGTCGTCGAGCCACGCGCTGATCGGCGGCCTCACCGGCGCCGGCGTCGCCAAGGCCGGCTTCGCCTCGATCGTGTTCGATGGCCTCGGGAAGACCGGACTCGGCATCGTGCTTTCGCCGCTGCTCGGCTTCGTGCTCGCGCAGCTCATCATCGTCGCCGTGCTGTGGACGAACCGGCGGTCGACGCCGTTCGCGGTCGATCGCCGCTTCCGCATCCTGCAGCTCGTTTCCGCCGGGCTCTACTCGCTAGGGCACGGCGGCAACGACGCGCAGAAGACGATGGGCATCATCGCGGTGCTGCTTTATTCGCAGGGCATGCTCGGCGGCACGTTCCATGTCCCGCTCTGGGTCGTGCTCGCGTGCCAGCTCGCGATGGCGCTCGGCACGCTGATGGGCGGCTGGCGGATCGTGCACACGATGGGCTCGCGAATCACGCATCTGAAACCGATCCAGGGCTTCTGCGCCGAATGCGGCGGCGCGATCACGCTGTTCCTCGCGACCGGGCTCGGCGTTCCCGTGTCGACGACGCATACGATCACCGGCGCCATCATCGGCGTCGGCGCGGCACGGCGCACGGCCGCCGTCCGCTGGCGCGTCGCGCAGCGAATCGTCGTCGCATGGGTGATCACGCTGCCTGCGGCGGCGCTGATCGCCGCCATCGTCTACGTCGTGACGTCGCGTTTCTAGCCGGGCTGGCGCTGCGCCGACGCGGCGACACCCGGCCGGCTGCGCTGCAGGCCGATCGTTTCCGGCCGCGCCGCTTGCAGCCGCACAGGCGGCAATCCGCGCAGCACGAGGTCGAGATCGTCTACGACCATCGCGCCGATCGTCTTCAGCGCCGAGTCGAGGCCGCCGGCACGATGCGACGACAGCAGCAGCCCCGGCATCTTGCGAATCGGATCGTCCGCGGCGGCGGGCTCCTCCGGAAAGACGTCCACCGCCGCCTCGACGCGTCCGTCGCGGACCGCATCCAGCAAAGCGGCGAAATCGACGACGTCGGCGCGGCTCACGAGCACGAGCTTCGCGCCGCGACGCATCCGCGCGAACTGCGCAGCGCCGATGGCGGCACGGTTGTCGCGCGTCGCGGCCGACGCGACGATCACGACGTCCGATCCCGCGAAGACGCCGTCGAGCGTCGTCGGCGTCGCACCGGCTTCACGAACGACCGCGTCCGGGAGCCAGGGATCGTGGATGCGCAGCCGGCAGCGAAACGGCGCGAGCAGCTGGACGAGCGCGCGCCCGATGTTGCCGAAGCCGACGATGCCCACGTCGCGTCCGAAAAGCGTCGTCGCGTCGCGATTGCCGCGCCAGCCATAGGCCTCGGTCCCCTCGCGAAAAGCGCGATCGGCGCGCGTGACGCCGCGCAGCAGGTCGAGCGTCAGCGCCAGCGCATATTCGGCGACCGGCGCGGCGAAGGCCGGCGCGGCGACCGCGACACGGATGCCGTGGCGAAAACAGTAGCCATAGTCGACGTTCGGGAAGAAGTTGCCCTCGACGTTGAAGATCGCACGCAAGCCGGGAGCACGGCGCAATCGTTCGTCCGGCATCGGCGTCTGCCCGATGATCGCGCTCACACGCGGCAGGCATTCGTCGACGACGCCGTCCGCGACGGGGCCGTCGTCGCACGTGACGATCTCGGCGATCGCGACAAGCCGCTGCCAGTCGTCTTCGCCAAAGATCATCGCCCGCGTCCGCGGGTGCGGATCGAGCAGCACGAGCGGCTTGCTCACGTCGTCAGCTCGAAGGCTTGATCCGCAACGGCTCGCGCAGCGTCACGTTCTCGGCGCGGAAGTAGAGGCGCACGACGACCAAGTCGGAACGGCCGACGCCGGGCTTCTCGGCGCGAAGCTGGATGTTGTGCGAGCGGTTGTCGGTGAATTCGAAGCTGCCGTCGCCGCGCGTGGTCGTCTTCCCGCGGTCCGAATTGGTCGTGAAGTTCTGCTCCATCATCGAGACGGTCGCGCCGGCGACCGGCCGTCCGTCGGGCCCGACGACCTCGCCGCGGACGATGCCGTCATCGTGCTGCGACACGTAGACGTTCCAGGCGGCGACGGCGATCGCGATCGCGAGCGGCACGGCGACGAAGCGATGCCGAAGCAACGAAACGAGCCGGTTGCGCTTCACGCCTTCGTCGCTCCGGACGTGAGGCCGCGGATGAATTCCTTCTGCGCCATGAGGAACAACAGGATCCCGGGCGCGAGCACCATGATGCAGAACGCATACAGCGCGCCGGTCGTGTTCTCGTGGTAGCTCAGGAAGCGCGACAGGCCGAGCGGCAGCGTCTGCATGTCGGGGTCGCGAACGATGATCAGCGGCCAGAGGAAATTGTTCCAGGACCAGACGAACGACAGGACGACGTTCGTCGCGACGGCCGACGTCGCGAGCGGCAGCATGATCCTGCGGATGATCGCGAGCTCCGACAGGCCGTCGATGCGCGCCGCGTCGATCAAAGATCGCGGCACCGCCTCGAAGCTCGCCTTGTAGACGAAGATGCAGATGATCGTCGAGAACGTCGGCAGCGCGAGGCCGAGGTAGCTGTTGAGCAGTCCGAGCTTCGCCGTGATCAGGTACGCCGGCACGATCGTCGTCTGGAACGGGATCATCATGCAGGAGAGCAGGACCGTGATGATCGCCCCGCGCCCGCGGAAGTGCTTCGTCAGCGCGTACGCGGCAAGCGCGTTGAACACGACGTTGGCCGCGATCGCGAGCACCGAGACGACGACGCTGTTCAAAAGGTAGCGGGGAAAAGGGATGAAATACCAGACGTCGACGTAGTAGAACAAATGCGGGTCGACCGGAACGACGCTCGGCGGATAGACGAAGATGTTTTCGCCGGTGAGGCTCGTCTTCAACACCCAGTAGAACGGCAGCAGCATGCAGAAGCTGACGACGATCAGCGCCGCATGCAACGACGCGTGCTCGAACGCGCGCCGCGTGCGGCGGCTCGCCATCGTATGATCCCCGGACACTCGCGGCGTGTCGAACGTTGCTCGAGCTTCGCTTTCGCCTGTTCGCCCTCGGGGCGGCCCATCGGGCTCGCGCGCTTCGCTGCCCCCCAGGGGGCGCGATTCGCACTTGGGACGGCCCGGCGCGCTCATCCGGTCCTCACCGCACCGGCATCGCCGCCGGCGAGGCGGTTGCCGAGCCACGTCAGCGTGACGAGCAGCACGAACTGCACGACGGTCAGCGCGGCCGCGTAATCGATCCGCGACAGCTCGAACGCCGCCTTGTAGATGTACGTCATCAGGATCTCCGAGCGGTGGCTCGGGCCGCCCTGCGTCATCACGTAGACGAGGTCGAAGCTCGTGAACGACGTCATGATGCCGATCACGAACGCGAGGAACAGCGACGGCCGCAACAGCGGCAGCGTGATCCGCGTGAACTGGCGCCAGCGGCTCGCGCCGTCGATGGCCGCCGCCTCGTAGAGGTTCTGCGGGATGTTCTGCAGGCCCGCGAGCAGGATGATCATGTAGAAGCCGAGGATCTGCCAGACGTTCGCGAGCAGCACCGACGGCAGCGCGAGCTCGAACGACTGCAGGAACGGGATCGGCTTGTCGATCAGGCCCAGCGAGCGCAGGATGAAATTGAAGAGGCCGACCTTCTCGTCGTACATCCAGCGCCAGATGATGCCGACGGCGACCGTCATCAGCGGATACGACAGGAAGACGATCGTCCGGTAGACGTCGCGGCCGCGAATGCCGGTGTTCACCATCAGCGAGATGGCCAGCGCGAGCACGATGCCGACCGGTGCGCTCGCCATGAACCACAAGGTGTTGACGAGCGACGTCCAGAAGACCGGGTCGTCCGCCATCTCGCGGTAGTGGTCGAGGCCGATCCACGACGGCGGCGCGAAAATCGAGAACTGCTGGAACGAGAGCATCGCGTTCCAGGCGAGCGGCAGCAGCCGGTAAAGCAGAAACACCGCGAGCGAAGGCAGCAGGAAGACCCAGACCAGCAGGATCTCCCTGCGCCTGCGGAAGCCCGCGCGCGGCGCCCGCGCTGCGCGCGATGCCGGCGCTACGTCGAGCGCGCTCGCCACGTCGGTCTCATGCGCGCGGCATGCGAGCGCGCCACTGCCCGCTCGCGCGCTGCAAACCTATTGACCCAGCACGCGGTCGACTTTCGCTTCGGCGTCCTTCAGTGCCTGCGCGGCCGGCTTGCGTCCAAGCACCGCGTTCTGGATTTCTGGGTAGAACGCCTCCTTGACGCGCGCGTCGTTCGCGAGCGGCCAGTTGCCCGTCAGCTTGTTGGTGTCCTCGACCTGCGTCTGCAGCACCGCGGCCGCGAGCGGATCGTCCTTCCCGAGCTGGTCGAGCAATTTCTTGTCGGATGCGATGTTGCCGGTCAGCACCTTGCGGCGCTCGGAGAGCTTCGAGGTCCAGTCCTCGCTCGTCACCATCTTCAGGAACTCCCACGCGAGCTCCGGATGCTTCGAGCCCTTCGAGATCCCGAGACCGTGCGAATTGGGCGTCGCCCATCCGCCGGGTGCCTGCGCGACGCCGAGCGTATCGGCGTTGACCCACGGCGCCTGGCCGCGGATGAAGAAGAACGCCGGCGAGTGCGCGAGCAGCATGCCGACGTTGCCGCTCGCGAACGCGCCGTTCGGCTCGACCCAGCGTCCGGTCCACGCAATCTTGTTGATGCTGCCGTCGTTGGTCGCCTTCGCGAGCGCGTCGAGCACCTGCACGCCCTTCGGAGTGTCGAACGCGGCCTTCCTGAGGTCTGGCGTGAGCAGGTCGACGCCGTTCATCCTGAAGAGCGGCCAGTAGAGCCAGTCGAAGTTCAGCGTGATGAAGCCCGTCTTCTCGCCCTTCGACATCTTCTTCGCGTCAGCGAGCAGCTCGTCGAAGCTCTGCGGCGGCCCCGAGATCGCCGCCTCCTTGAACATCGTCTTGTTGTAGAAGAGCAGCGTCTTGCTGATGTAGAACGGCAGCATGTAGTTGCGACCCTTGTACTTCCACTGCGCGAGGTAATCGGCGTTGAAGCGCTTGCGGACGTCCGGATCCTTGTCGAGGTAGGGCGTCAGGTCGACGAGTCCGCCGCCGGCCGCGTATTCGAGCCACAGTGCGCCCTGCGTGTTGATGATGTCGGGCGGCGTGCCCGCGATGACCTGCGTCTGGTAGAACGCTGGAAGCTCCGGTCCCTTCTTGTCGAGCCACTCGACGTCGACGTCGGGATGCCGCTTCTTGAATTCGGCGATCCATTCCTTGAAGAGATCCGCCTGGTCCGAGATGTTCCAGGTGAGGAAGGAGAGCTTCTTCTGCTCGGCGGCGGCGGGGGTCGCGAGCGCGAGCAGGATCGCCGCGACGGCAAGAAGGCCGATCTGCGCGGCGAAGCGCAGCGGACGGCGAAGTGTGTGCATTGCCATGTTCTCCTCCGGTTTGTCGTCTTGATCGCTACGATTGCATCGTTGCCGCGCTCATCGTACCGCCTTGCCGGTCGATGGGTCGAAGAAATGGAGCGACATCGGGTCCACGGCGATTTCCAGCCGGTCGCCCGGTGCGACGCCGAGCGACGGCGGCAGACGTGCGACGACGTCCGCTTCGCCAAGGCGCATGAACACGAGCGTGTCCGACCCTAGCGGCTCGACGACTTCCGCCCGAGCCGCGAAACCGGGCTTCCCCGCATCCGCGAGCGCGAAGTGCTCGGGCCGGATCCCGACCGTGAAGTCGTCGCCTTCACGCGGAAGGCGAGTCGCGTCGAGCGGAATGCGGATGCCGTCGGCGAGCGCGACCATGTGCGCCACGCGATCGATGCGACCGCCCAGGAAGTTCATCATCGGCGAGCCGATGAACCCGCCGACGAACCGCGACGCCGGACGGTTGTAGACCTCGTCGGGCGTGCCGACCTGCTCGATCGCCCCGCCGCGCATGACGACGATCCGGTCCGCGAGCGTCATCGCCTCGACCTGGTCGTGGGTGACGTAGACGACCGTGGTGGCCACGCGGCGATGGAGCTTCTTGATCTCGGTGCGCATCTGCACGCGAAGCTGCGCGTCGAGGTTCGACAAGGGCTCGTCGAACAGGAACACCTTGGGCCGGCGCACGATCGCGCGTCCCATCGCGACGCGCTGCCGCTGGCCGCCGGAGAGCTGCCGCGGGCGCCGCTCGAGCAGCGCCTCGATGCCGAGCACGTCGGCCGCCGCGCGCACGCGCTCCGCGATCTCGCGCTTCGGCACGTCCTGCATCTGCAGTCCGAAGGCCAGGTTGTCGTAGACGCTCATGTGCGGGTAGAGCGCGTAATCCTGGAACACCATCGCGATGTCGCGGTCCTTCGGCGCGACCTCGTTGACGACGCGGCCGTCGATCATGATGTCGCCGCTCGTCGCATCCTCGAGGCCGGCGATCATCCGCAGCGTCGTGCTCTTGCCGCAACCCGACGGTCCGACGAGCACGACGAACTCCTGGTGCGCGACGTCGAGGTCGATGTCGTGCACGACCTTCTGATCGCCGAATTGCTTCGCGACGCGACGCAGGCTGACGCTCGCCATCGGATCGAACGCTGTCGAAAGAATCGTCGACTATGATATAGCGATGCGTTTCGCATTGATCGGCTACGGCGCGTGGGGCCGCCACCACGCACACGCGATCGCCGCGCTCGATCCGCAGGCCCTCGCGACGATCGCCTGCCGCAACGAAGCGACGGCGGCGGCCGCGCGGCACGATTTCCCCGAGGCGCGCGTGACGCGCGACTGGCGCGAGGCGATCGCGGCGGACGACGTCGACGTCGTCGACATCGTGCTGCCCAATCACCTGCACGCCGACGTCGCCTGCGCGGCGCTCGCGGCCGGCAAGGACGTGCTGCTCGAAAAGCCGATGGCGACGTCGCGCGACGACTGCGATCGCATCGTCGCCGCCGAGCGCGCGAGCGGACGCATCGTCTCGGTCGGGCACGAGTTCCGGCTGTCGACGCAATGGGGCCGCGCGAAGCGACTGATCGACGACGGCACGATCGGCGATCCGCTCTTCGTCGGCGTCGACCTGTTCCGCAACCCCTATCGCACCGGCGCCGAAGGCTGGCGCTACGACGCCTCGCGCGTCGGATCGTGGATGCTCGAGGAAACCGTCCATTTCTTCGATTTCGCGCTCTGGTACCTCGAGTCGCGCGGCGATCCGCTTTCCATTCGCGCCTTCGGCAATCAGCGCGGTGCCCGCGCCGCCGGACAGTACGACAACGTGACGGCGACAGTCCGCTTCGAGGCGGGCGCTTATGCGACGATCACGCAAACGGTCGCGGGCTTCGAGCACCATCTGGCCGTCCACGTCACGGGGACCGAGGGCGCGATCCGGATGGCATGGTCAGGCGCGATGGACCGCGATCACCACCCGGTCTACCAGTTCAGCGTGCAGCCGAAGGGCTTCGGGTTCGAGCGCGGCGTGCGCGAGGCGGTGCACGAGTCCATCGCGATTTCCGGCGAGGTCTACGAACTGCGCGAGCAGATACGGCTGACCGCGGAGGCACTGCGCGCGCGGCGGCCGCTCGTTGCGAGCGAGGAGGCGCGCAAGCGCGTGATCTGCTGCGTCGAGGCGGAACGGTCGATCCGCGAGAACCGGGACGTGCCGCTGGCTTTCTAGGCGTCGCGCGTCACCATGGCAGCGGCGTGTCGTTGAACGCGAGGAAGCTGCCGGTCTCGTGGCGGCTCGTGCGCTCGATGATCGCGCGCATCCCGGCGACGCTGCGATCGACGTCGACGCGCGCGTTCGGCTCCGTCTTCGCCCATCCCGGATGCAGCGCGAGCACGAGGATCTCGCGCGGCGCGAGATCGATCGCCAGACTCCTGACGACGGCGTTGAGGCCGGCCTTGCTCGAGCGGTACGCGTACGATCCCCCGGTCAGGTTGAGGCCGATGCTCCCCATCCGGCTCGACACGAACGCCATCACCTTCATCCGGCTCGCCGCGACGTGCTCGACGAATGCCTCCGCGATCCGAGCCGGACCGATCAGGTTCACCGCGAGCATCCGCTGCCACAGCGCGTAGTCCGTCTTGCCGAACGGCGGGTGCGGCCGGCCGATGCCGGCGTTGCTGACGAGGATGTCGATCGGCTCGCCGCGCAACGCGGCGGCAAGCGCGTCGATGGCGGCAAGATCGGAAACGTCGAGCTTCATCGTGTGCACGTCGCCGGCGATCGCGCGCGTGGCGCTCGCCGTGTCGGGATCGAGACAGGTCGCGATCACGCGGCAGCCGTCCGCCGCGTACTGGCGCGCGAATTCGACGCCGAGGCCCGTATCGCAACCGGTGACGAGAACCGTAGCCACGCTGACCCCGCTCCTGAACGTATTGGCGTGCGGTATCGTATGCTAGACGAACCCCGTGCAAAGGAGAAAGGAGGCATGATGTCGCTTCATTGGAAATGGGGCCGCCTCGCGCTTGCCGCTGCGCTCGCGCTCGTCGCCGGCCTCGTCCGCGCTCCGCTCGCGGGCGCCGAAACGGTCACGATCACCTTCGCGAACTGGGCCGCGGCCGAAGGTACGACGAAGCCCGCGATCGAGAAGGTCATCGCCGACTTCGAGGCTGCGCATCCGGACATCAGGATCAAGAGCGAGGCCATTTCGTTTTCGGAGATCGCGCGTCAGCTCGCGCTTCGCGTGCGCGCGGGCAACCCGCCGGACGTCGCGCAACTCGCCGGCAACGACACGTTCCTGATCGCGGCCACCGGCAAGCTCGAGCCGCTTTCCGGTTACATCGACACGAAGTTCAACGCGGAGCTCAAGCCCGATGCGCTGAGCGGACTCGCTTACCAGGGCAAGCTCATTGCGCTGCCGTGGACGCTTGCACCGGCCGGCCTTTGGTACGACAAGGCGATCCTGCAGAAGGCAGGTCTCGACCCCGAGAAGCCGCCGAAGACGATCGACGAGCTGATGAGCGCAATGGCGGCGGTCAAGAAGACGCAGCCCGACGTCATTCCGCTCGGCATCGACACGACGAACCGCCCGTTCTCGCTGCAGGCGAACTGGCCGTGGATGGCGACATTCGGCGCGCAGCCGATCGGCGACGCGAAGGCGGGCGCCGATTCGCCGGCGATGAAGCGCTACCTCGAATGGATGCGCGACCTCGCACAGAAGCGCTACATCGATCCCGGCCGCAAGATCGGCGAGTTCCGTCCGCTCGCCGCGCAGGACAAGGTGGCGTTCATCTGGGACCAGGTACTGCTGCAGGGCGTGATCCAGAGCGCGAACAAGATGTCGGATGCCGACTTCTACGCGCGCTGGGGCGTCACCACGCAGCCGGCCGGACCGAGCGGCAAGCCGTACTCGTTCGAAGGCGGCCATCAGCTCGTGATGTTCGCCGACAGCAAGCAGAAGAAGGCGGCGTGGACGTTCATGCAGTACCTCGCGGCGTCGCCGGCCGCAATCCGGGACTACACGCTGGGCCCGGGTGCGTCGCTGCCGCCGCTCGTCGGCATGCCGAGCCCCGAGCTCGCGAAGAAGCTCGACACGCCGATCTACCGCTCGTTCAGCACGCGCATCATCCCGACCGTGACGACGCCGCCGTACGGACCGGCGTTCGCATCGGCCTCGTCGGCGATCATGGCCGGCGTGCAGCAGGCGGTGACCGGGTCGGAGCCGATCGATCAGATCGCGGCATCGATCAAGCAGCAACTCGCACGCTGATCGACGTGCGTTCCGGCTCCTGTCGATGACGAACGGCGTCGCCTCGCGTTCGGCACGCGATGCGGAGCGCGTGCCGTGGATCGACGCGATGGTGCTGCCGTCGGCCGCGGTGCTCGCGATGGTCGTCGGCTATCCGGTCGTCTATACGCTGCTTCTTTCCGCGCAGGATTACAACCTGCTCGGCACGACGCCGGAGCGCTTCGTCGGCGGCGGCAACTATCGCAAGCTGATCGACGACGCGACGTTCTGGCTGTCGCTGTCCAACACGGCGATCTACACGTTCGGCAGCGTCGCCATCGCCGCGCTTCTCGGGCTTGCGCTGGCGCTCCTCACCGAGAACGTCGGCGGCCGCCGCGGCCGGGCCGTGCGCGCACTGCTGCTGACGCCGTGGGCGGTGCCGTTCGTCGTCGTCGCGTTCCTGTTCCGCTACATGTACCTGCAAAACGGCGGCGTGATCAATGCGCTGCTGCTGGCCGCGGGCATCGTCGAGCGGCCGATCTCATGGCTCAACGTATCGTCGCTTGCGCTGCCGGCGGTGATGGTGACGAACGTGTGGACGATGACGCCGTTCTTCTTCCTGCTGCTCGCCGCGGCGCTCGCGGCGATCCCGAACGAGGTGATCGAGTCCGCGCGCGTCGACCGTGCACGCGGCGCGAGCCTGATCTTCTCGATCAAGCTGCCGTTCCTGCGCAATGCGCTGCTCGTCAGCAGCCTGCTGATGATCATCGCGAACTTCAACGACTTCGCGAAGATCTGGGCGATGACGCAGGGCGGCCCCGGATACAGCACGACGACGCTCGTCGTCTACGTCTACCGGCAGGCGTTCGAGAACTTCGAGATCGGCTACGCGTCGGCGATCGGCGTCGTCTGGCTGCTGCTGCTGCTCGCGTTCGCCGTCGCGTATTTGCGCGTGCTGCGGATGAAATAGATGGCCGTCGCGATGGGCCACCCTGCGCGTCCCGCGCGGCGCGCGAGCCAGGCCGTCCAGGCCGTTGCGATCGGATTGGCGCTGCTCTGGAGCCTGGCGCCGCTCTACTGGATGCTGGCGACGTCGTTCAAGACGGAGCTCGAAGCGGCGCGGCTCGCGCCGACGGCCTGGCCGCACGACCTTACGTTCGCCAACTATCGCGGCCTTTTCACCGGCGAGCTGCCGTTCCCCGCGTTCTTCCTGAATACGCTGATCACCTGCCTCGCGACCGCGATCGTCGCCGTGATCATCGCGACGCCTGCCGCCTACGCGCTGTCGCGCGCGCGGTTCCGGCTGCGCGGGACGATCGCCTACGCCATGCTCGTGTTCCGGATGCTGCCGCTCGTCGTGCTGCTCGCGCCGCTCTACCTGCTGCTGTTGCACGCGAAGCTCCTCGACACGCATACGGGGCTCGTCGTCGGCTTCGTCACGTTCGGCCTGCCGTTCGCCGTCTGGATGCTGAAGAGCTTCATCGATGCGGTGCCGATCGAGATCGAGGAGGCTGCGCGCGTCGACGGTTACACGCGCTTCCAGATCGTGCGCAAGGTCGTCGTGCCGCTGATCCTGCCTGGCCTGCTGACGACGGCGACGTTCGTGTTCATGGAAGCCTGGAACAACCTGATCTACCCGCTGACGTTCGTGACGACGCTCGACAAGCAGACGCTCCCCGCGGCGCTCGTGCTGACGTTCACCGGGCAGTTCAAGACGGACTGGGGCGGCATGATGGCGGCCGCGACGCTGACGACGCTGCCGCTGATGATCGCGTTCTTCGCCGTGCAGCGGTCGATGGTGCGGGGGCTCACGTCGGGCGCGGTGGCCGGCGCGTAGGTCCGGGCCGAACATGGCGAAGATCTCGCTTCGCGGCGTCGAGAAGCGCTACGACGGCACGGTCGTGCTGCACGACTGCAACCTCGACATCGCCGATCGCGAGTTCATGGTGCTCGTCGGTCCTTCGGGGTCGGGCAAGACGACGCTGCTGCGGATCATCGCGGGCCTCGAACGCGTCAGCGCCGGGAACGTGCTCTTCGACGGCGCACGCGTCAACGACGTCGACGTCGGCGATCGCGACATCGCGATGGTGTTCCAGAACTACGGCCTGTACCCGCACATGTCGGTCTACGACAACATGGCGTTCGGCCTGCGACGACGGAAGCTCGCACCGTCCGACATCGATGCGCGCGTGCGCCGCACGGCGCGAATGCTCGGCATCGAGCCGCTGCTCGGCCGTCGCCCGCGACAGCTATCCGGCGGCCAGCGGCAGCGGGTCGCGCTCGGCCGCGCGATCGTCCGCGACCCGGCGGTGTTCCTGCTCGACGAGCCGCTGTCGAACCTCGACGCGCACCTGCGCGTGCAGATGCGCGCCGAGATCCTGAAGGTGCATCGCGCCGTCACCGCAACGGCGGTCTACGTGACGCACGACCAGGTCGAAGCGCTGACGATGGGCGACCGGATCGTCGTGATGAACCATGGACGCATTCATCAGGTCGGGACGCCGGGCGAGCTGTACGACGCGCCCGTCGACCGGTTCGTCGCGTCGTTCATCGGCACGCCGCAGATGGGCTTCGTCGATTGCCATCTCGAACGCAGCGGGGAGCGCATCACGCTTTCGACGCAGGCGGCGCGGATCGCCGCTTCCGACGCGCACCGGCGGTTGCTGCAGGCGTTCGCCGCGAACGCGATCACGGTCGGCATTCGTCCCGAGTGCCTGACGCTCGCATCGCAAGCCGACGCGCAGTCGGCGGAAGTTCACGTGCGGGGCGTCGTGCAGGTCGTCGAGATGCTCGGCGCCGAGCAGTACGTGCACGTCGCGACCGACGCCGGTGCGTTGACGGCGCGGGTGCCGCGCCATCGAAGCGTCAAGGTCGACGAGACCGTCACGTTCGTCGCGTCCGCGCAAGACGTGCACCTGTTCGATCGCGAGAGCGGGCTCGCGCTGCGCTGAGCGGCGCGGCAGGCGCCGCGGAACCGCTACATCTTGGGTAGCGTGACGCCCTGCTGCCCCTGGTACTTGCCGCCTCGGTCCTTGTACGACGTGTCGCACACCTCGTCGGACTCGAAGAAGATCACCTGCGCGACGCCTTCGTTCGCGTAGATCTTCGCCGGCAGCGGCGTCGTGTTCGAGAACTCGAGCGTGACGTGACCCTCCCACTCGGGCTCCAGCGGCGTTACGTTTACTATGATTCCGCAGCGGGCATACGTCGACTTTCCGAGACAGAGCACGAGTACGTTGCGTGGAATCCGGAAAAACTCGATGGTCCGCGCCAGCGCGAACGAGTTCGGCGGAATGATGCAGACGTCGCCCTTGAAGTCGACGAACGAGCCTTCGTCGAAGCCTTTCGGATCGACGATCGTCGAATTGATGTTGGTGAAAATCTTGAATTCGTTCGAGCAGCGTATGTCGTAGCCGTAGCTCGACGTGCCGTAGGACACGATCCTGTGGCCGTTCGCTTCGCGGACCTGGCCGGGCTCGAACGGCTCGATCATGCCCTGCGCTTGCGCCATCCGGCGGATCCAGCGGTCTGATTTAATCGACATGGCAGTCAAGGTACCGAGAGGCCCTCACGGCGCGCCGCGAGCGCGAGGCGTTTGTCGAAACAGACGAATTGGCTGCTGCGCGACGAGGGACCGCGCACTTCCAGCGCCGCCGCGAGCTGCAGCGCATCGGCCGAACGCAACGGATGCACCCGGAGCAGCCGGCACGCGATGTCGCGTATCGCGGGTACCGGGTCCACCGCGATCGCGCTTTCGAGAAGCCGCGACAATCGCGTGACCGCCAGATCGACCTGGTCGTCATTCATTGCGCCCTCACGCGCAAGCCGGGTCAGCGCGGACGTGCATTCGACCTGCGACGCCCACCAAACGACGATGTCCGGGTCATCCTTCAGCAGCCGCTCGGCAGCGGCGCTATGTCCCTGTGGCACGACCAGCGGCACGATTGCCGAGCTATCCCAGAATCTCATCTGCCTTCGTCGCGCTCGGCCAGAAGCGCCGCGACCACGTCGGCCTCGACTCGCGGCGCCGGAGGCAGGGTTGCCAGCAGATTCTTGCCTGGGCGCCGCTTCGGCCGCCGGATCACGCCGCGGCGTTCGAGGTCCTCCAGCCGTCCGTCGTCGTCCGCGTCATCATATCGGCCGACCGGCTCGAGGCGCGCGACCGGGCGATCGCGATCGAGGATCAGGACCGTCTCGCCTCGCTTCACCCGAACGAGCAGCTCGGACAAGTGATTCTTGGCCTCGGAAATCGTCGCGGTCTTCATATGGCCATGTTAGCCATATTATGTTGGACTGTCAATCCAACTTGCGGCGGGACGGGGGCGCGCTCGCGCCGGCCCGTCACGTGTTCTGCACGACGATGCTCGGGAACTTCGCCGAGAAATCCTCCGCCTTCCGGGCCACCGCGATGGCCACCTTGCGCGCGATCGCCTTGTACGCCTGCGCGATCGCGCCGTCGGGGTCGGCGGTCACCGTCGGACGCCCGGAGTCGGCCTGCTCGCGGATGCGGATGTCGAGCGGCAGGCTGCCGAGGAACGGCACGTTGTAGTCGAGGCACATGCGCTTCGCGCCCCCTTCGCCGAAGATGTGCTCCTCGGCGCCGCACTTCGAGCAGATGTGGATCGCCATGTTCTCGACGACGCCGACAATCGGCACGCCGACCTTCTCGAACATCTTGAGGCCTTTGCGCGCGTCGATCAGCGCGATGTCCTGCGGCGTGGTGACGATGACCGCGCCGGTGACCGGCACCTTCTGCGACAGCGTGAGCGCGATGTCGCCGGTGCCGGGTGGCATGTCGACGATCAGGAAATCGACGTCGCGCCAGTTCGTGTCCTTGAGAAGCTGCTCGAGCGCCTGCGTGACCATCGGTCCGCGCCAGACCATCGGCGTGTCCGTGTCGATCAGGAAGCCGATCGACATCGCCTGCACGCCGTAGGCTTCCATCGGCTCCAGCGTCTTGCCGTCCTTCGATTCGGGGCGGCCGGCGAGGCCGAGCATCGTCGGCTGCGACGGCCCGTAGATGTCGGCATCGAGGATCGCGACGCTCGCGCCTTCCGCCGCCAGCGCGAGGGCGAGATTCACCGCCGTCGTCGACTTGCCGACGCCACCCTTGCCGCTCGCGACGGCGACGATGTTCTTGACGCCGGGCACGATCTTGACGCCGCGCTGGACGGCGTGCGTCGTCATCTTTTGCGACACGTTGACCGTCACCCGCGACACGCCCGGCAATCGCGCGATCGCATCGTGCACGAGCCGCCGAATGGCCTCGTGCTGGCTTCGCGCCGGGTAGCCGAGCTGGATGTCGACGGCGACGTTGCCGTCGTCCACGCGCACGTTCTTCACCGACTTCGCGCTGACGAAATCGCGCTCGAGATTCGGATCGACGAGTTGCCGCAGGCTTTGCTGCACGTCCTGCTCGGTTACCGCCATTGCGAGGCCTCGGGTCTGGATCGACGTCGCGCATGCCGATGCACGCGCAAAGCGTCATTTTAGCGCGCAGCCTCTCGCGCAGCGGGCGAACGAAGCGCGTTTGTTAGAATTCCCGGCTGCCCGCCTTGCCCCGCTCGTTCAAAACGCGAATGCCCGCGAACCCGTCCCGCACGCTGTTCGTCACGACGGCGCTGCCGTACGCCAACGGCCCGTTCCACATCGGGCACATCATGGAGTACATCCAGGCCGACATCTGGGTGCGCTTCCAGCGGATGCAGGGACACGCGGTGCACTTCGTCTGTGCCGACGACACGCACGGCGCGCCGATCATGCTCGCCGCGGAGGCGGAGGGCATTACGCCGGAGACGCTGATCGCGCGCGTCGGCGAATCGCACCGGCAGGATTGGGCGCGCTACGGGATCAGCTTCGATACGACGTACTCGACGCACTCGCCGGAGAACGTCGAGCTTGCGCAGTCGATCTTCCGGACGCTCGCACGCCGCGGCCTGATCGCGACGCGGACGATCTCGCAGTTCTACGATCCGGTCAAGGGCATGTTCCTGCCGGACCGCTACATCAAGGGCACGTGCCCGAAGTGCGGCGCCAAGGACCAGTTCGGCGACGCCTGCGAAGTGTGCGGCTCGACGTATTCGCCGACCGACCTGATCGACCCGTATTCGACGCTGACCGGCGCGCGGCCGGAGATGCGCGAGTCGGAGCATCTGTTCTTCCGGCTGTCGGCACCGGAAGTCGTCGCCTACCTGAAAAAATGGACGGCGCAGCCTGCGCCCGGCCAGTCGCTGCAGCCCGAGGTCTACAACAAGGTTCAGGAGTGGCTGGTCGACGACGGCAGGCGCCTCGACGACTGGGACATCTCGCGCGACCCGCCCTACTTCGGCATCGAGATCCCCGACCAGCCGCACGGCAAGCCGCCGAAGTATTTCTACGTCTGGCTCGACGCGCCGATCGGCTACCTGGCGGCACTCAAGCGCCACTTCGATTCGGGCCGCGCGCGCGCGCTCGGCGAGCCGCGCAGCTTCGACGACTTCATGGCGGACGCGGGCGTCGAACAGTATCACTTCATCGGCAAGGACATCGTCTATTTCCACACGCTGTTCTGGCCCGCGATGCTGCATTTCTCCGGTCGCAAGACGCCGACGAACGTGTTCGTGCACGGCTTCATCACGCTCGAGGGCGGCAAGATGTCGAAGTCGCGCGGCACCGGCATCTCGCCGCAGCGCTACATCGAGCTCGGCCTCGATCCCGAGTGGCTGCGCTACTACATCGCGGCGAAGCTGAACGCGCGCGTCGAGGACATCGACTTCGGCCCGGACGACTTCGTCGCGCGCGTCAACAGCGACCTCATTGGCAAGTACGTGAACATCGCCAGCCGGGCGGCGCCGTTCATTACACGGCACTTCGACGGCGCGCTCGCGACACCGGCCGAATCGGCGTCCGCGCGCGCCGATCGGATGACGACCGCGCAGATGGAGGCGGAGGCCGCGCGCGCACACTACGATGCACGCGAATACGGCCGCGTGCTGCGCGACGCGATGCGGATCGCCGACCGGATCAACGAGGCGTTCGATGCCGCGCAGCCGTGGCTGATCGCCAAGGACGCAGGCAAGCGCGACGCGCTGCAGACGATCTGCTCGCAGGCGCTGCAGGGCTTCCAGTCGCTGACGGTGATGCTCGCGCCGGTGCTGCCACGGCTCGCGTCGCAGGTCGCGCGCGGACTCTTCGGCGTCGACCGCGACTTCGTCTGGCGGGATGCGTGGGAGGAGCCGTCGCGGATCAATGCGTACCAGCATCTGATGACGCGGATCGATCCGAAGAAGGTCGATCAGTTGCTCGGCGTCGAGAGCGCCCTCACCCCTTCCCCGTCTCCCGCAAGCGGTAGAGGGGAAGCGTCGAGCGGCGCTGGCGCGCCGCAGATAGGCATCGACGATTTCACGAAGGTCGATCTGCGCATTGCGCGGATCGTCGCCGCCGATGCCGTCGAAGGCGCCGACAAGCTCGTCAGGCTCACGCTCGACATCGGCGAAGAGCGGCCGCGAACGGTGTTCGCCGGCATCAAGTCGGCGTACGCGCCGGAAGCGCTCGTCGGCCGTCTGACCCCGATGGTCGCGAACCTCGCGCCGCGCAAGATGCGCTTCGGCGTTTCCGAAGGCATGGTGCTCGCGGCATCCGGGGACGGACCGGGCATCTTCCTTCTCACGCCCGATTCGGGCGCGACGCCCGGCATGCGCGTCAAATAGGATTCGTCCACGATGTCCGCCGACAAGCCCTGACGCGCGCGATGGCGCCGCTTCCCGCGCTCGTCATCGTGATCGCGTTGTGGCTCGCGATCGGCGTCGCGTGCATCGCGCGTCCCCGCGACCTGCGCATCGTGCGCGCGCTGTTTCTTGCGGGCGCCGTCGCGGGCGTCGCACTGGCTGCGCTGGCAGCGAGCGCATTGTCGAATCCGCCGCAGTCGCTCGTGCTGCCGCTCGGGCTGCCCGATCTGCCGTTTCACGTGCGTCTCGACGCGCTGTCGGTGTTCTTCCTGATCCTGCTCGGCGCGGCGTCGGCCTGCATCTCGCTCTTTTCGTCCGGCTACTTCCGCAGCGAAGAAGGCGCGGCGCCGGGGCTCGTCGGGTTGCAGTATCACGTGTTCGTCGCGGCGATGGCGGTCGTGCTGATCGCCGACGACGCGTACCTTTTCATGGTCGCGTGGGAGACGATGGCGCTCGCGTCGTTCTTCCTGGTGACGACCGACCACCGCAAGGCCGAGATTCGTCGCGCGGGCTACCTCTACCTGCTGATCGCGCACGTCGGCGCGATCGCGATCCTGCTCTGCTTCGGCGTGCTGCAGGGGGGACGCGGCGACTACACGTTCGACGGCATGCGCAACGTCCTGCTGGGCGGCGTCTGGCCGAGCATCGCGTTCTTCCTGGCGCTCGCCGGGTTCGGCGCGAAGGCGGGCTTGCTGCCGCTCCACGTCTGGCTGCCCGAGGCGCATCCCGCCGCGCCATCGCCGGTCTCGGCAATGATGAGCGGCGTGATGCTGAAAACCGCCGTGTACGGACTCGTTCGCGTCACGTTCGACCTGCTGCACATCCAGGCGTGGTGGTGGGGCGTCGCGGCGATCGCGCTCGGCCTCCTCACCGCGCTCTTCGGCGTCATCTTCGCCGCGGTCCAGACGGACATGAAGCGGCTGCTCGCCTACTCGTCGATCGAGAACATCGGCGTCATCGTCGCGGCGATCGGCCTCGCGATCCTGTTCGAGGCGAACGGGAAGCCGCTGCTGGCCGCCATCGCGCTGACCGCTGCGCTGTACCACGCGCTGAACCACGCGTTCTTCAAGAGCCTGCTGTTCCTCGCGACCGGCTCGGTGTTGCATGCGACGCGCGAGCGCAGCCTCGGCAAGCTCGGAGGATTGATCCACCGGATGCCATGGGTCGCGTGGCTCGCGCTCGTCGGCACGCTCGCGATCGCCGGGTTGCCGCCGCTCAACGGCTTCGTCTCCGAATGGCTGCTGCTGCAGGCGTTCCTGTTCACGCCGAGCCTGCCGCAGACGTTCGTCAACATGCTGGTGCCGCTCGCCAGCGCGGCGCTCGTGCTCGCCGTCGCGCTGGCCGCGTACGTGATGGTCAAGTTCTACGGCGTCATCTTCCTCGGCCGCCCGCGCGAGCCCGAGCTTTCGCACGCGCACGACGCCGGCATCCGCGAACGCATCGCCCTCGCGTTGCTTGCCGCCGGCTGCGTCCTCCTCGGCATCTTCCCCGTCAACGTAATCGGCGCGCTCGACCACGTCAACGCGATGCTCCTTTCGACGCGCGTGGCCACCGCGGGCGAATCGAGCTGGTGGCTGCTCGCCCCGGTCGCGACGGGCCGCTCGAGCTACAGTCCGCTCGTCGTGCTCGTCGTGATCGTCGCCGTCGTGCTCGCGACGCTCCTGGTCGTCCATCGTGTCTGGCACGGCCGCGTGCGCCGCGCGCCGGCGTGGGATTGCGGATTTCCGCTCCAGACCGCGCGGATGCAGGACACCGCCGAAGGCTTCGGCCAGCCGATCCGGCAGGTGTTCGAGCCGTTCTTTCGCATCGAGCGCCATCTGCCGGCGCCCGCCGATCCCGCGCCGACGTATTTCATGCGCGCA
>Ga0310810_10000595_pt1 | contig 36421 bp, 46 predicted proteins | sample NCmetagenome_FD_207641 | JGI IMG/M metagenome (GOLD analysis project Ga0310810, IMG submission 207641) | Soil microbial communities from experimental microcosm in Duke University, North Carolina, United States - NC | ecosystem: Engineered > Artificial ecosystem > Soil microcosm > Unclassified ...
CGGCAGCACGCTCAGACGCTGAGTACGCTGCTAGAACCGTTTGGCATCACCGTAGGTCTGTTAATCGGGTCGGTCAAAGGTAAGGCACGGCAGCAACTCAACGATAATATCGCGCGCGGCGCAGTCGCCGTCGTCGTCGGTACGCATGCGCTCATTCAAGATAGCGTGACATTCCATTCGCTCGGGTTCGTAGCGATCGACGAGCAGCATCGTTTCGGTGTGGCTCAGCGCCAGGCGCTTCTGTCAAAGGCTGATCATATGCCACACCTACTCTCGATGACCGCAACGCCAATACCGCGTAGTTTACAGTTAACCGTATTTGGTGAACTCGACGTCAGCGTTCTGAACGAACGTCCTGCAAATCGAAAACCCATCAAGACGACGATTGTCTCACCGATATCGGCTAAAACCGTGTATGCGCAGATCGATGCCGAGCTTAGCAAGGGCCGTCAGGCCTATGTGATATGCAGCCTGATTGACGAATCGGTGGCCAGTGATAAAAAGTCAGTAGAAGCAGAGTACAAGAAGCTCAAAAATTCTATCTTCGGCCATCGCTCGATTGGCATGCTACACGGCCGCATGAAGCCGGAAGAAAAAGATCAGGTTATGCAGGATTTCAAGGCAAAAAAGTACGACTTGCTGGTTTCGACCACGGTCGTTGAGGTCGGTGTCGATGTGCCGAATGCGACGTGTATTCTCATCGAGAATGCTGACCAGTTCGGCTTGGCACAACTGCACCAGCTCAGAGGGCGGGTCGGTCGCGGCGAGGATCAAAGCTACTGTTTCTTGATGATGAGCGACAGTAAGAAGCCATCGGAGCGTCTGCGCGAAGTCGAGCGATCTAATGACGGGTTCTATCTTGCCGAAGTCGATCTACGCCTGCGCGGGCCTGGTGAAATTTATGGACGAGCCCAGCATGGCGAGCTTAATCTTCAAATTGCCAGTCTAGCAGATACCGTATTGATTAAACGCGCGCAGCAGGCCGTGGAGCGGTTTATGGATACGAGTGATGATTTGCTACAATACAAGCAGTTAGCAGCGGCTGTCGCAAAGTATCAGCGGTTAACCACCCTCAACTAATAATATGTATTCATTTGGCCCGATACCACGCCAAAAACGCTCTGGACGCGTCATAGGCACCCATCAGAAGATTGATCGCGTCGCACGACGACATTTTTCGTTGTTTACCGATCCGGCACTTGAATTCCCGGCTATTCGCGACATTCTTCACTTTGAGGGCTCGCGTGGCCCTGATGGACTTAAGCTGAAGAGCCCGAACAACGACGAGCCGAAGCATTTTATCGATCCCGCCAATCCCGATGGAGAACTCATGGAATGGATTCGACATCATAGCGACAGCCTAAGCACCGCGCTAGTAGCTGGTGACACGATAAAGGCGAGCTTTGAAGCTGCCTGGCTAGCCCATGCGGTGACTGACGGGCTGACTCCTGCGCACCATGAACCATACGAAGAGCAAATGAAAGAATTGCGACATCCGGACACACTAGTAGGGCGGGGCGTCAAAAGCAAGGTACTTATGGCCGGCAATACCAGGCGTGAGATGGTTCGTAATAACTGGCAGTACTGGGGCGCAAAGGGCATTATGACGACACATACTTTGTTTGAAGCGGGTGTTGCGGTGGCGGCAAAGCCATATAAGTTTGAGTCGGCGTTACCATCTGATCACGATATAGAACATATTGCCGACGAAGGCTTCGAGCACGTCTATTTTCGACTCGTCACCGAAGTGGCTTCGCTCGGAATGTACGATGCTTTCAAGAAAAAAGGCTGGACTAGCCAGCTGGCGCGTCAAACCAATCACGACCTGCTGCCGCGTATTATCATTGCGGTTATTTTGGCGTGGCATGACGCCTATGCCAAAGCGCTCAAAGAGGTAAAATCATGAACATACGTGTTATCGCAGGCGTCTATGGTGGACGCACGCTCAAAGCCCCGAATACATCGCGTACACACCCGATGGGTGAGCGCATACGAAACGCTATGTTTAACTCAGTGGGTAGTGAGATTCAAGGCGCGCGCGTGTTGGATGCCTTTGCTGGTACGGGTGCGCTCGGTTTCGAAGCACTAAGTCGCGGGGCGGCGTCTGTCGACTTCATTGAGCGCGACCGTGTGGCAGCAAATGTTCTACGGGAAAACTATCAAAGTTTGGGAAGTCCAGCTGGAGTAGACATTATTACAACAACCGTTTCAAACTGGCTTGATACGACCGCTGATAGAGAGTACGACATAATATTCTGCGATCCGCCCTATCACGACGAACAGTTATCCACAGTTTCGCGACTATTGGGTCTTCTCAAACCCAACGCGCTTATGATACTATCTTCTACAGGAAGAGGTGAGGTACCGATTCATCAAGACGACATTGTTGTGGTGGACAATCGTAGTTATGGAACCGCAAACCTCACCTCCTTCCGCCGAAGAAGCGCTTAGGCGCTTTTTTTGGTGGCTTTAAAAAATTCATAAAAAAAGATGAGCATTTGCTCATCATCTTTTGGTGCGGATGAAAGGACTTGAACCTTCACGCCCGAAGGCACATGCTCCTAAGGCATGCGTGTCTACCAATTCCACCACATCCGCATACACTGCATTATACAGATAGACGCGACCTTAAGCAATCTGCTATAATCATAACAACTATGAATCGGAGGTTAGCTAACAGATGAGTAAGGTAGCGACATATCTTCAGGGGCACATCGCTGGCGAAGTTTCAACGCGCGTTGATGTTCGTAAAAAGTATGCAGACGGATCATCCGTCATTCAACGGACACCAGAGCTGGTAATTGCACCGCGGACGACAAACGATGTCCGTAAAGTCGCTCGATTTGCGTGGCAACTTGCAGAAAAGGGCCATAGCCTCGGTATTACCGTACGTGGGGCCGGCACAGACCCGACGGGTGGGGCCAACGGTGAAGGCATGATGGTGCTGACGCGGCCACATCTGAATAAGATTTTCGAGTACGACCAGAAACAACAGCTACTCCGACTCCAGCCCGGCGCAACCGTCGAAGCCGTCAACACTGCCTTAGGCCTGCACCAGTCACGACTTGCCGTTCACGCGTCAAGTGCTGCTGCTACGCTTGGAGGACTTGTTGGCTTTGGTGATATGCAAAAACGCGGTGGCAAACAATGGATCGATCGACTCGAAGTCGTACTTGATAATGGTGACGTCATCCAGACAGGACAGATTTCGAAACGTGAATTTAGCCGTCGCCGGGGCATGCAGGGTCGTGAAGGCGATATTTATCGAGGTATCGATACAATTCTTGAAGACCATGCAGATTTGATTGCCAAACTGCAAGAAGATGAAAACCGTGATCGTAGCGGCTACGCAGGCATTTGCGACGTGGAAAGCCGTAACGGTAGCATCGACCTGACTCCGCTGTTCGTCGGTAGCCAGGGAACGCTTGGTATCGTGACGGAGATGATCGTGCGCGGTGAATATGCGCCCGAAGCGTGCGGCTATGTAGCGGCACTGTTCTCGTCTGGCGAAGAAGCGCGCGACGCGGTCGACGAGCTTGACCGGCTCAACCCGACTCATATGGACTACATCGACGGCCGCTACGTTGCCGAGGCAGTCAAGCAGGGCAAAGTCTATAAGTGGCTCAAAGATGTGTCACCGGCCGATCTTGCAACCTCGACGCTCGTGATCGTACGTTTCGACGTATTCAAGAGCAAGAAACGCTTACAATCGCTGAAGAAAGCTACCAAGCTGCTCAGTCAGTTCGAATGTGCCTATACGACGAGCGAGACCGACGATCTCGACGCCATGATCGATGTTGTTGAGTACAGCGCTGCACCGGCTGCACATGCCGATCACGGCGCACCAGTGCTCGTGCCGAGCTTCTATGTGCCGGCAGAACGCTTCGAAGATTTCATGAAAGAACTTGCCTCGCTGGAAACGCAGCTTCACCTGGATCTCCCGTTTTACGGAGAAATGGTAAATGAGCGATTTACGGTTCGTCCGACACTGAGTCTGCAAAAAACTGCTGACAAGCAGAAGCTTCTCAAGTTAATCGACAGCCTGTCGACGCTCGTAACCGGCTATGACGGCGTACTGATTTCTAACGGCGCTGAAGGCTCATTGCTCTCTCGATTCGTTCGTGCGCAGTGGGAGCCCGAGTACGAGAAGATGATGGATGAAATCAAACAGGTATTCGACCCGCACGGTGTCTTGAACCCAGGCGTCAAACAAACGGTTGAGCTGCGTACCTTGGCTGGCCATTTGCGCCACGACAATCACTCGCTACTCTAGGCTACAAAATATCATCCTGACATGCTATCATCGTAGAGCTACGTCATACTGGCTTTACGCATGCGGATATGGCGGAATTGGTAGACGCGCTAGCTTCAGGTGCTAGTGTACGCAAGTACGTGGAGGTTCAAGTCCTCTTATCCGCACCACATAAAAACTCGACTTATCGTCGAGTTTTTATTTATTTCACTCGAGCGGCGCTGTTTATTTGAGCGTCTGATCGATTGCTGAGGTGTCTAGTGAGTCAGGGTCGACGTTTTCAACGGCTTTTTGGGCGCGGTCGAGATCACTCTTCTGTTTAACTTGGGGTAGGACATCGTGAGTGTTGGTCTGCTCGGATGTGCTCGGTGCAGTCGCGCTTTTCCAGGCCTCGTAGCCACGTGAGATTAGCAAGCCGGCGATGACCACGACCACGACGATTATGACGAACTCAGTAATGTTGAAATTTTGGAAGCGGCGCATTAGTTTGTACCCTCGGTCGTACTGCTCTTGGGTTGAGCTGCCTCTTCTGGGGCTGCTTTGAGCGCTTTTATAAGCTCGACAAGCGCTGAACGATACACTCGGATGTTCGTCTTTACGTCGGCTACGGCTGCGCGGTATTCAGCCAGCTGCGTACCAATACCGTTAGCATTGCAGTCGACGGTGACTTGCGCCTGCGTCGCTGTATTAAGCGATAGATGTGTATCAGATTTGGCCTGTTCGATTGATTGGACGAGTTTTTCGTACTCAGACGCAGAAAGACGCAACTGGCTCGTTTTGTAAAAACCGACGACGCGGTCATACATGGTGTCCAGTACGCGCGTCTGTGTCGTGGCGCTCGTAGAGAGCTTCGGCATCAGTTTGGTAAGCTGTGCCTGATTGCGTTCGCATTTAGCCGTGTCTACTTCGAATCGCTTTTCTGCGACCCGCTCTTTGATTTCTTGGCGTTTTTGCGCGACGGTTTCGCGTCGATGCTCAACTTCTTTATGTACAGCTTCGCGAACGTCATTCACATCACTTTGAACCTGCGAAGGCAGATCGTTGACTGTATCGTCTACTGATTCTACTACTTGCTTGACTGGCAGAGTGTCACCAATCTCGAGTTCCTTGGCCGATACCATGCTCGCAAGTCCGAGTACGAGCACAAGGCTGGCCATCATCATTATCAGGTGTCGTTTCATGTCGTTTCCTTATTTATATGCATCGTATGGTCATAGTATCGCTGCTGGCGGGCATATTTGCAACGGTGTCGTATAGTAGAGGCATGCAAGACACGCGTAATGTGGTCGATGAATTCAAAGGAAAATCGCATGAGGGTATAGTCAGCGAGATTGATCGTCGTGGCGTTAAACTCCAAATCGCCATCGAAAACCTTACTCGAGATTTCAATATGGGCACAATTGTCCGTAGTGCCAATGCGTTTGGTGTGCGCAGGGTGCACGTTATCGGTCGGCGTCAGTGGAACAAGCGCGGTGCGATGATGACCGACAAATATCTCCACGTTTACTACCACGAGAGCGTCTCTTCGTTTGTCGCGGCAGTAAAGCCCAAAGTGATCGTTGCCGTCGATAACGTCCCTGGCTCGACGGACATCAGAGGCGTAGCGCGCGATGACGACGCGATATTGGTATTTGGTGCCGAAGGGCCCGGTCTATCCGATGAACTGCTAGCGAGTGCAGACCACACCGTTTCGATACCGCAGCGAGGCAGTACACGAAGTTTAAACGTTGGTGTCGCGGCAGGTATCGCCCTCTGGGAATGGCTGCGCCAAGACATCTAGTCTATGCTTGCAAACTGGTGCGAAAAATGCCACAATAACACCTATTATGGCCGGACTTTCAGCTGAACCCTACAAAGGCACCCGGGATTTTTATCCCGAAGATATGCGTATACGAGATTATATCTTTTCGACCTGGCGTCATGTCGTCGAGAGCTATGGCTACGAAGCCTATGACGCACCGCTCCTCGAGCCGCTCGATGTCTATGCGGCGAAGAGTGGCCAGGAGCTTGTCAACGAACAAACCTACCAGTTTACCGACCGTGGCGATAGGCGTGTGGCGATTCGCCCCGAACTAACCCCGAGCGTGAGCCGCATGATTGCTCGCAAACGCCAAGAAGTCGCGTTTCCGGCCCGTTGGTATAACATCGGACAATTCATGCGCTACGAACGCCCACAGCGTGGTCGAGAGCGTGAGTTTTGGCAGCTAAATGTCGACATCTTCGGCGTGAACGGCTCTAAGCCAGAGGCAGAGATAATTACACTCGGTAGCCAGATTCTGCAGTCATTTGGCGCTGACGAAAAAATGTACGTCATTCGTATCAACAACCGAAAAGTCATTAACTTCATGATGGCACATTACCTAGGCCTCGATACCGTACAGGCACAACTGATGATCAAACTGTTTGATCGAAAGGGCAAAATACCACACGAAGCCTTCCGCGATCAGGCTATCGAGATATTTGGTGATGCAGCTGCGTCAGATGGTCTGAAGAAAATCGCCGAGCTGTTAGCGGCTAAATCAATGGCTGATTTGCCTGAGTCAATCCGTGATAGCGACGCTGTCCGTGAGGTGCAAGATCTCTTTACACTGCTCGAACAAGCCGGCATCACGAACGCCCGCTTTGACATTACGCTCATGCGAGGACTGGATTATTACACCGGCACCGTCTTTGAATTTTTCGATACGCACCCCGAAAACAATCGTTCACTGTTTGGTGGTGGTCGCTACGACGGTCTGGTCGGATTGTTTGGTGCGGAACCGGTCAGTGCTGTCGGTATGGCACCGGGCTATAGTATGACCGAGCTATTCTTAACAGCCCACAACCTGTTACCAGTGATGAACTCCTCGACTGAACTCTATATGGTGGTGCTACCAGACGCAGATGAAGGCGCTGCGACGCTCGCGAAGGAACTCCGCCAGCAAGGCGTGAAAGTCGAAGTCGATATCACCGAGCGTAAAGTAGACAAGCAACTGAAAACCGCTATTAAAAAACAGATCCCATATGTAATATTTGTCGGAGAGAGCGAGCTTAAATCGAAAGTTTATCCACTCAAGAGTACGGCAGACGGCAGCGAAGAAAAGCTCAGTTTTGAGCGTCTCGTTAGCAAAATCCTCGATCGTCGAACCCGTTCACACGCAGCCGACGACGACGTGTTTGATATCGGCTAGGTTGGCCAAGCCGTCCGCAATCTGTTACAATTGATCGTTATGAAAACGACGCGACAAAATATCTCAGACTCACGAGTCAAACTCACAATACTTCTCGATAGTAATGAACTGGCAGATGGTGAAAAGACTGCCTTGGTTCGCTTGGCACGAGACATGAAAGCCCCTGGTTTTCGTAAAGGAAAAGTACCACCAAGTGTGGCAAAGAAGCAACTAGACCCAGGCCAGCTAGCGATGGAAGCAGCCGATCAGGCAATTTCCAAAGCGGTGGCATCTGGATTTCTTGATAACGATCTTCAGGCACTCAGTCGTCCAGAAGTAGAGGTCATTGAGTTTAAACCCGGCGAAAGCCTAGAGTTTACCGCTGAAGCAGATATTCTGCCACCGGTGACACTCGCAAACTACAAGAAGCTCAAGGTCAAAAAACCTGAAGCTGCAACTGTCGGTAAAGCGGAAGTCGAAGAGATCGTCGATCGTATCAAGTCTCAGATGGCGACCAAACAAGTCGTTGAGCGCGCAGCGAAAGACGGCGACGAAGTGGTCATTGACTTCGTCGGCAAGAAAGACGGTACCGCATTTGATGGCGGCACAGCAACGAATCATGAAATCGTACTTGGCTCACACACGTTTATTGACGGCTTCGAAGAAGGCATCGTGGGCCACAAAGCCGGCGATACATTCTCGCTTGACTTGGCATTTCCGAAGGAATACCGGGTTGCCGATTTGGCCGGAGCCGACGTCACATTCGACGTGACACTTCATGAAGTCAAAGAACTCGTCAAGCCTGAAGAAACCGATGAATGGGCGGCAAAAGTCGGCCCATACACGAGCGCTAAAGAACTTCGCGACGATATCAAGCGTGAGCTGACCGCTCAGGCGGAGCGCAACCAAACCGAGCAGCTACGCGACGAACTCGTCAAGCAGACCGTTGCTGATAGCTCCGTAGAAATTCCAAGCGTGCTTCGCGATGACCAGCTGGCTTCAATCGAACAAGACCTGCGCCAGAACCTCATGTACCAGGGACAGAGCTTCGAAACGTGGTTAAAGAGTCAAGGCTACGACTCGCGTGATGCGTGGGCTGAAAAAGAAGGTAACGCCGCAGCCGAAGAGCGCGTTAAGACCGGACTAGTGCTTGCCGAACTCAGTAAGGTTGAGAAAATCCAAGCCTCGACTGATGAAGTCGCTGCTCGCACTGAGGCCATGAAAGCGCAGTATGCATCGCAGCCCGAAATGATTCGTCAGCTTGCTGAGCCTGATGCGCAGCGCAGTATCGCGAATCAAATTTTGACCGAAAAGACGATTGACCGACTCGTCGAACTCAACGCCTAGTCAGTGATGAGATTAACTAGCACTCGTAATTGACGAGTGCTAGTTTTGTTTGGTACACTAGCTGTATGAGTACGAATTATCTTGTTCCGAACGTGATTGTAAAAACCCGTGATGGAGAGCGAGGCTATGATATTTATTCACGCCTACTCGAAGACAGGATCATCTTTCTCGGCGAAGATGTAAACCCGCATACGGCGAGTGTTGTTGTCGCACAGATGCTCCACCTTGCGAATGAAGACCCGAAGGCAGATATAAACCTATATATCAATAGTCCTGGTGGTAGCGTGAGTGACGGCCTCGCCATCTACGACACGATGCAATTCATCAGCCCTGACGTTGCCACCTATGGCATTGGTCTTCAGGCTAGCATGGGAGCGTTCTTACTGAGTAGCGGCACGAAAGGAAAGCGCTTCGTACTTCCGAACTCTCGTGTCATGATTCACCAGCCAAGTAGCGGCACGCAGGGTATGGTGACCGATCAAGAGATTAGTCTTCGTGAGGCGATACGTATTAAAGAGTTGCTAATCGATATTACCGCCAAAAACACCGGTCAAAAACCGAGCCGCGTCAAGACAGATATGGAGCGCGACTTCTGGATGGACGCCAAAGAGGCAGTCGACTACGGGCTCGCCGACAAAATCGTTCAAAAATCGCACGCCTAGTTAGCCGAAGAACTCACATATATTCATGCCGCGAATCCGGTTGACACATCGCGTATAAGTCTCTACAATAGATACCAATGAAGATAGTGTAAGTTGGGTCACATTTATACCACGCCCGCGGCGGGGGCTTTTTGGTGTAAGACAATTCCCAACTTAGTAAACTTCGGCGCCAGGAGAGCAGCAGTACCCAACACTGAGGTTCATCGTACAATTTATTAAATTTCCATAAGGAGTAATTAGTGGCAATGTCTACCCAGAAACCAACGACTCCGGCAAAACGCGTATTCTTTACAAGCGAAGATGACGCGTTGCCTTTGCCGCAACTAATTTCACACCAGTTCGATTCATGGCGAGATTTCGTCGAAACCGGACTTGGTGAAATTTTTGCGGAACTCAACCCAATCGAGGACTACACCGGTCAGAAACTGGAATTGCGATTCAAGGACTACAAGTTCGACGATCCAAAAGAGACCGAAAAGCACGCCAAAGAAAATAACATGACGTTTGAGGCGCCACTTAACGTCACAGTTGAGCTGACGAACAAAGTTACAGGTGAAGTCAAAGAGCAGGAAATTTACATGGGTGACTACCCATGGATGACCCAGCGCGGCACATTTGTCGTCAACGGCACCGAGCGTGTCGTTGTTAGCCAGCTTATCCGATCTGCTGGTGTGTTCTTTACTGCCGATCAACAAGTCGGTCGTAACCTCTACGGTGCCAAATTGATTCCTGGCCGTGGTGCATGGCTGGAATTTGAAACTGCCGCTAACGGTGCTATCTATGTGAAAATTGACCGCCGCCGTAAGCTACCTGTCACGACACTACTTCGTGCACTTGGCTTCGGTAAAGTCGGTGACATCAAGCAAGCTTTTGAAGACATTGACACCGGTGACGTCAAATACATCGACGCAACACTCGAAAAAGACCCAGCTCATGGCCCGAACGAAGCACTTATTGAAGTCTATCGTAAGCTCCGCCCAGGTGACCTTGCGACCGTCGACAACGCTCGTCAGATGATTGAACGCATGTTCTTCGACTTCAAACGCTTTGATTACAGTCGTGTCGGACGATACAAGCTCAACAAGCGCCTTGGTCTTGATGTCGCAAACACCACTGAAAACCGCGTATTCCAAATGACCGACCTCGTCGCCATCATCCGCGAAATCATCCGACTCAACAACACCCAAGAAGCTCCAGACGATATCGACGCGCTCGATAACCGCCGCGTCAAGCTTGTTGGTGAACTTGTCAGCCGTCAGTTCCGTGTTGGTATGCTTCGCATGCAACGAAACATCATGGATCGCATGTCGATGAGTGACCTTGAAACGGTTACCCCAAGCCAGTTGATCAATGCCCGTCCTGTCGTCGCTGCCGTACGCGAATTCTTCGCCAGCAGCCAACTTTCACAGCTGCTCGACGAGGTTAACCCGCTCTCAGAAGTCAGCCACAAACGACGTCTCAGCTCTATGGGCCCTGGTGGTCTATCTCGTGAACGTGCCGGATTTGACGTCCGTGACGCGCACCCGACTCACTACGGCCGTATCTGTTCAGTCGAAACGCCGGAAGGCGCGAACATTGGTCTGGTACTTAACCTTGCCGCGTACGCACGTATCAACGAGTATGGCTTTATCGAAACGCCATACCTAAAGGTAAAGAATGGTAAAGTCAGCGACGAAATCGTATACCTCGATGCAAGTCAGGAACTCGATGAAATCATCGCCGATGCCGGTGCGAAGCTCGACGCGAACGGCAAGTTCGTCAGCGAGCGTGTGTCTGCACGTAAGAACCTCAAGCCTGAGCAGGTAGATGCACAGGAAGTCACGCTTATGGACGCAGCCCACAAGCAGATCCTTGGATCGACGGCATCACTCGTGCCATTTATTGAGAAGAACCGTATCGACCGAAGTTTGACCGGCTCGAACATGCAACGCCAGGCTGTGCCACTGCTCAGCCCAGAAGCTGCAACTGTTGGAACAGGTATCGAACATCAGGTCGCACTCGACTCAGGTCAGCTGATTGTGGCTGAAGGTGCCGGAGAAGTCGTTAAAGCCGATGCTTCAAGTGTCGAAGTTAAGTACAAAGACGGCGTAAAAGTCTACGAGCCTATCCACTTTGCGAAATCAAACGACGACCGCTCAATCAACCAGAAAGTTCGTGTCGTGCGTGGCCAAAAGGTCAAGCAGGGTGACGTACTGATTGAAGGTATGTCGGTTGACGACGGCGAACTAGCCATCGGACGCAACCTCCTCGTAGCCTTCATGCCATGGGCAGGCTACAACATGGACGACGCGATCGTGCTCAGTAGCCGACTCGTTCAAGATGATAGCCTGACCAGCATCAACATCAAAGACTTCAATGTCGAAGTCCGCGAAACAAAGCTTGGTCCAGAAATCGTCACTCGTGACATTCCAAACGTTTCAGAAGAAAGTCTCCGCCACCTCGACGAAAACGGTATTGTCCAAGTCGGTAGCGAAGTCAAAGCCGGTGACGTACTGGTTGGTAAGATTACGCCAAAGGGTGAGCAAGAGCTCAGCTCTGAAGAGCGACTACTGCGTGCAATCTTCGGTGAAAAAGCCAAAGATGTACGTGATACTTCTCAGCGCATGAACGGTACCGCAAGCGGTAAAGTTGTCGGCGTTAAGATCTTTAGCCGTGAAAACGGTCATGAGCTCAAGGCTGGTGTCTTGATGCAGATTCAAATCTTCGTAGCACAGCTGCGCAAGATTAGCGTCGGTGACAAGTTGGCAGGACGCCACGGTAACAAGGGTGTTATCGCCCGCATCCTCCCTATCGAAGACATGCCGTACATGGACGACGGAACCCCTGTGGACATCATTTTGAACCCACTTGGTGTCCCAAGTCGTATGAACCTTGGACAGCTATTTGAAACGCACCTTGGTATGGCAGCACGTGCGCTCGGTTACCGCGTGGCAACTCCACCATTTAACGGTGTGCCAAGCGAAATCATCGAGCAGGAGCTTGAAAAAGCAGGCTATGCCAAAGATGGTAAAAGCCAGCTCTTTGACGGCCGAACCGGTGAAGCGTTCGAAGAGCGCACCACTGTCGGTGTCATGCACATGATCAAGCTGCACCACATGGTCAGCGACAAGATTCACGCCCGATCAACCGGTCCATACACCATGGTCACGCAGCAGCCACTCGGTGGTAAGGCGCAAAACGGTGGTCAGCGATTCGGCGAGATGGAGGTCTGGGCACTTGAAGCATATGGTGCGGCGAGCACACTTCAGGAAATGCTGACGATTAAGTCAGACGACGTCTACGGACGTGCGAAAGCCTACGAATCAATCATCAAGGACGAACCGATTGTCGGTCCGAAGCTTCCAGAAAGCTTTAACGTCCTCGTGAAGGAATTGCAGGGTCTTGGTCTGCGTGTCGACCTCGTCGATGAAGATGTTGAAACGATTGACGCCGAGAGTGTCATTGCCAGTAGCGGCCCAGAAGACAAAACCGTTCCTGTCGACCTCGTCGATACTGAAGAAACTGTCCTCGATGAATCTGACGACGTTGACTTCGAAGAAGACGGTCTGAACATTGAAACTGCTGAAGAATTCGAAAATGAAACTGTAACTGATGAGGAGAAAGCATAATGGCGCGATTTACTCCGACCACAAGTATCGCTGATTTTGACGCGGTGCGCCTGGCAGTAGCAAGCTCCGATGACATCCTGAAATGGAGTCATGGTGAAGTTACCAAGCCTGAGACGATTAACTATCGTACCCAAAAGCCTGAGCGCGACGGTTTGTTCTGTGAACGAATCTTCGGCCCAGTCAAAGATATCAACCCGCACGATTCAAAGCTCAAGGGTGTGCGATCTCGTGAAGCAGCCGTCGACAAAAACGGCGAACTCGTCACGAAGTCAATCGTCCGTCGTGAACGTATGGGTCACATCCAGCTTGCTGCGCCCGTTGCGCACATCTGGTTCATGCGTGGTACGCCAAGCGCGATGAGCTTGCTCCTCGGTATCACCGTACGTAACCTAGAACGCATCGCCTACTTTGCGACGTACGTGATTCTCGATGTTGATACCGCAAAGCGCGACCAAATGCTTGCCGATCTCGAAGCCGAGACCGAAGCTGGACGTGCAGCGATCAAGATCCGCTACGAGCGCGAAGCATCAGCCGACGACGCTGACGTCAAGAAGCTTGCTGCCGAGCAGACCAAGGAACTTGAAGAACTCGAAGCAAACTTTGCGCTGAAAAAAGCTCAGCTCGAAGGCCTCGTACTGCACGCACTCCTGAACGAAACTGACTACCGCAATCTCCCGGAAGAATACCAAGACCTTCTCAAAGTTGGTATGGGTGGTACAGCGCTCAAGCGTATGCTCGATGACATTGATCTCGAAACACTGATTGCGCAGCTCAGCGAGGAAGTCGAAACTGCTAAGGGCCAACGCGAGAAGAAACTTCTCAAGCGCCTCAAGGTTCTTGAAGGTATGCTGGCAGCTGGCATTATGCCAAACAGTCTCGCATTGACGGTGCTTCCTGTTATCCCTCCAGATCTCCGTCCGATGGTGCAACTTACCGGTGGCCGCTTTGCGACTTCAGATCTAAACGACCTTTACCGACGTGTCATCAACCGTAACAACCGTTTGAAGAAGCTTATCGAACTCAACGCGCCTGAAGTGATTCAGCGTAACGAAATGCGTATGCTTCAAGAAGCGGTTGACAGCCTGATCGACAACTCAGCTGCCCGCGGTGGTCGCGCAGTCAACGCAACCGGTGGCCGACGCCGCCTGAAGAGTATCTCTGACATGCTAAAGGGTAAGCAGGGCCGATTCCGTCAGAACTTGCTCGGTAAGCGTGTTGACTACTCTGGACGTTCTGTTATCGTCGTTGGTCCGAAACTGAAGATTAGCCAGTGTGGTCTGCCAAAGATGATGGCACTTGAACTCTTCAAACCGTTCATTATCAGCTGGTTAATCCGCAACGAGTACGCTCACAACATTCGTTCGGCGACTCGTCTTATCGAATCAGGTGAAGCAGTCGTATGGGATGCGCTTGACTCGGTGATCGAAGGCAAGTACGTGCTCCTTAACCGTGCACCAAGTCTTCACCGTCTGAGTATTCAGGCATTCCAGCCAAAACTGGTCGAAGGTAAGGCAATTCAGCTTCACCCACTTGTCGCAAACGGATTTAACGCCGACTACGACGGTGACCAGATGGCAGTACACCTTCCGCTTTCGAAAGAAGCACAGCGTGAAGCTCGTGAACTCATGAGCGCCACGAACAACCTTCTGAAGCCAGCCGATGGTGCCCCAGTGCTTAACATCGGTCAGGACGTCGTGCTTGGTAACTACTACCTGACGTACGAAAAACCTGGTGTATTCGATAAAGACATGAAGGTCTTCGCAAACAGCTACGATGCTGAACTTGCCTACGACCACGGTAAATTGCAGCTGCAGACACCGATTCGTCTTCGCACGAAGGGTGAAATTCGCACGACGACACTCGGTCGAGTCTTCTTTAACGAGATTCTTCCTGATGATTTCCCGTACGACAACAGCGTGCAAAACAAGAAGCAGCTTAAAAAAGTACTCGGTCGTATCTTCGACAAGTATGGCGCAGAGGTTACGGCGCAAACTGCCGACCGTATGAAAGGTCTGGCCTTCCGTTTCGCAACGACCGCAGCTGTTTCAACCGGTAAAGATGACTACCCTCACTTCGAAGAAGTATCTGAATTCGTGGCTGAAGGTGACGCCAAAGCGGCGCTCATCTCTGAGCAATTCGACGAAGGACTCATCACCGAAGAAGAACGCTACAACCTGACAGTTGCAAACTGGCGAGCCGTTGACAACAAGATTACTGAGTTCCTGCAGAGTCAGCTCGCTGACATGGACACCAGTATTTCTGTCATGGTCAACTCTGGAGCACGTGGTGACATCAGTAACGTTAAGCTTGCGAGCGCCATGATTGGTATCCAGGTTGACGCGACAAACCGCGAGATTGAGCTGCCTGTGCGCTCAAGCTTCATTCAGGGTCTTTCAAGCCTCGAAGCCTTCGTGGCAACACGTGGTTCACGTAAGGGTCTGATTGACACCGCCCTCAAGACTGCCGACTCAGGATACCTGACTCGCCGTCTCGTCGACGTGTCACAAGACGTCTTCACGGTCGCTGACCTGCCAGACGAGATCGAAGATCAAGGATTTGCAATCTACCGTGCCGAGTCAGAGCACACGATGATCAACTTCGGTAACCGCCTATACGGTCGCTACACTGCAGAAGCAGTCAATGGCCACATTGGCAAGGACGAATTGATCACCCGTGAAATCGCTGAAGCGATTGAAGCCGATGAATCAATTACGGAAGTAAAGATCCAGTCAATCCTCTCAGCGAACAGCCTCCGTGGTATTCCACAGAAGAGCTACGGTATCGACATGGCGACAAACCAACTTGTCGACGTTGCACAACCTGTCGGTGTCATTGCCGCACAGTCTGTCGGTGAGCCTGGTACGCAGCTGACACTTCGAACGTTCCACAACTCGGGTGTTGCCGGTAGCGACATCACCCAGGGTCTGCCTCGTGTTGAAGAGCTCTTCGAAGCTCGTACACCGAAGGGTCAGGCATACATCTCTGAAATCAGCGGTATCGTTGATGTCTGGGAAGACGGCAAGAACTATATCGTTCAGGTTACGCCTGATTCTGGCACGGTTGAGCGCATCAAGCTCGACGGCCGTACGGTCATCGTCAAAGACGGTTCAAGCGTCAAAGCTGGCGATATTCTCGCTGAAGCTGACGGTAAGAAGCCACTCGTCGCACCATTCGACGGTGTCGTTGAAGCCGCTGAAGACACACTCGTCATTGCCGCCGAAGCAGGTGCACCAGTCAAGAACACGATTCCTGGCTCTGCCCAGCTCGTCGTCAAAGCCGGCGATGTCGTCGCCGCTGGTGACCAGTTGACAGTCGGTTCGCTGAACCTGCACGAGCTCATGCGTCTGAAGGGTGTTGAAGCTACGCAGCGCTACATCATCAACGACGTGCTCCGTATCTACGCGGCACAGGGTCAAGACGTTGCCGACAAGCACCTTGAGATCATCGTTCGACAGATGTTCTCACGTGTGCAGATCGAGGATGCAGGCGATGCAAGCTTCGTAACCGGTGATATCGTCAGCAAGGCTGCTGTCATCGAAGAGAACAGCCGTTTGGCTGCTGAAGGTAAAGAGCCTGCGCAGTACAAGCAATTGCTGCTCGGTATTACCAAGGTTTCGATCTGGAGCGACAGCTGGCTATCGGCCGCATCATTCCAGGACACGACTCGCGTGCTCATCAACGCCGCTACCAGCGGTCGCGCTGACCACCTGATGGGACTCAAAGAAAACGTCATCATCGGTCGAAAGATTCCTGTCGGTACTGGTGCCGAAGGATACGACAGCGAGACAGGCCAAGTTGCCGATATCGAACTCGAAGATGCGGACGTTACGGACGCAATCGAGAGTGACATCGAACTCGCAGCGTAGTCGCTGAGCCTACCTTGCCAAACTAGAGGAAACTTGCTACAATTGTAAACGAGTTTCCTCTTTTGGTTTCATATGCTGTTAAGAATGTGTACACGGCAAATGACATGCAAAAGAATGACGCGGCAAAAGGATGCTGACCTTTACCCGCACCAATAACTAAATCATCAAGGGAGATTGTTTCTCGATGCCAACTATCAACCAACTCGTGCGAAAACCACGCAAGACTGCGATCAAGAAGTCGAAGTCTCCTGCGCTTGGCCGTATTCACAACGCACTGAAGACTCGTTACTACGAACAAGAAGCTCCACTTAAACGTGGTGTCTGTGTCAAGGTAACGACCAAAACCCCAAAGAAACCTAACTCGGCACTCCGAAAAGTTGCACGTGTACGATTGACCAACGGTCATGAAGTATGGGCATACATCGGCGGTGAAGGGCACAACCTCCAGGAACACGCCGTCGTGCTCGTTCGTGGTGGCCGCGTGCCAGACCTTCCAGGTGTCCGTTACCACATCGTTCGTGGTGCGCTTGACCTTCAAGGTGTCGCTAAACGCCAACAAGGCCGTTCTAAGTACGGTTCTAAGAAGGAAGGTAAGTAGTTATGCCTCGTAAAGTTACTCGTAAACTACAGCGCACGATCAAGCCTGACCGCAAGTACCAATCAGTACTCGTTCAGCGCCTTATCAACAAATCGATGCTCGATGGTAAGAAATCGACGTCTGAGCGTATGGTATATGCCGCACTTGAACAAGCAGCAAAGAACGTAAAGTCTGAAGATCCACTGGAAGTGTTCGAAAAAGCACTTTCAAACGTCAGCCCAAGCTTCGAAGTTAAAAGCCGACGTGTCGGTGGTGCGAACTACCAGATTCCATTCCCGATTCAGGGTCACCGTCAGCAACACTACGCATTCATGTGGCTCGTTCAGGCAGCGCGCTCAAAGAGCGGTATGCCATACCAAAAACGACTCGCGACTGAAATCGTCGATGCCTACAACGAAACCGGTATCGCATTCAAGAAGAAAGAAGACACGCACAAGATGGCAGAGGCAAACCGAGCCTTTGCACACTTTGCCCGCGGATAGTCTATGGTCGCACGACAGCCAGGCCGCCCCAGCGAAGAAAGCTTTATTGCGGCGGCCTCGCGCTTTGTCGATGACCACTACGACGAACGTGACGGTGGCTACGTGCTCATCGAAACGCCGTTCGGCGTCGGTGCGATGCACGTCAATGGCTCTGTCCAGGAATATACCGACCGTGCCGTTATCCTAAAAGAATACGAGGCTGTCGGTAAAGCGCCCGGCCTCGAGCTTATGCAATTTGCCGAAGAACAGCTGCGTCACTACCTGTCTCGTCGACGCCGATAGTCGACTGGCAACGCACCCTCATTTTTGATATAATTGTGATAAAGCGCTATTTTTGATGGCAAAAATTATTTAACCTCCAGGGAGGAAATCAACCCATATGGCTACGCCAACAACTGTCCCACTCAAGGACTTCCGAAACATCGGTATCATCGCTCATATCGACGCCGGAAAAACCACTACGACGGAAGGTATTTTGTACCGAACCGGAATCAACCACAAAATCGGTGAAGTCCGTGGCGACGGTGACGGCGCGACGACTGACTGGATGGCACAGGAAAAAGAGCGTGGTATCACGATTACTTCTGCTGCGGTTACTTGTTTCTGGAAAGGTCACAAGATCAACATTATTGATACCCCAGGTCACATCGACTTTACCGTCGAGGTTGAGCGTTCACTCCGTGTGCTAGACGGCGCGGTTACCGTATTCGACGGCAAGATGGGTGTTGAAGCACAGTCTGAGACCGTATGGCGTCAGGCGAACAAGTATGGCGTGCCTCGCGTCTGTTTCATCAACAAGATCAACCAGACAGGTGGTGACTTTTACAAATCACTCGAATCTATTCACACCCGCCTGAGCAAAAACGCCCTTCCTATTCACTTGCCAATCGGCTTTGAAAAAGACATCAACGGTGTCGTCGACCTCGTTGAGATGAAAGCCTACACCTACAGCGACTACACCGACAAGGAACTTGTCGAAGGTGACATTCCTGCTGATATGGCTGATAAAGCGAAGAACGCACGTTCATTGCTCGTTGAAGCGGCTGTTGAAGCTGACGACGAATTGATGATGCGTTTCTTGGAAGAAGGCGAAGACAGCATTACGAAAGACGAGCTCAAAAGCGCGCTCCGTAAACGCGTACTCGCTGGTGACTTCTACCTTGTAACTGGTGGTGATGGTCGCGGCGTGATTGTCGAGAAGCTTCTCGACGTCATGGTCGACTACCTGCCAAGCCCACTCGATGTCGAAGCTATCTGGGGCACAAACCCGAAGACTGGCGACGAGATCAGCCGCAAACCAGATGAAGGCGAACCTATGACCGCACTTGCGTTCAAGATCGCGACCGACCCATTTGTCGGTACTCTGACATTCGTTCGTGTCTACTCAGGTAACATGAAAGCTGGAAGCTACGTGCTTAACACCACGACTGGCGAAAAAGAACGCATCGGTCGTATCGTCCGTATGCACGCCGACAAGCGTGAAGAAATCGACCACGTATCAGCAGGTGACATCGCCGCTGTTGTTGGTCTAAAGAACACCACGACTGGTAACACGCTTTGTGACGTTGCACAGCCAATTGCACTTGAATCTATCGAATTCCCAGAACCACCTGTATCGATTGCAGTTGAACCAAAGTCGAAGGCAGACCAAGAAAAAATGGGTATCGCGTTGCAGCGTCTTGCTGGCGAAGACCCAACCTTCCGCGTTCACACTGACGACGAAACCGGTCAGACGATCATGTCAGGTATGGGTGAGCTTCACCTTGATATTCTGATTGACCGTATGAAGCGCGAATTCAACGTCGAAGCCAACATCGGTGAGCCACAGGTTGCATTCCGCGAAACGATCAAGGGCACCTCACAGGTTCAAGGTAAGCACGCCAAGCAATCTGGTGGTCGTGGTCAGTATGGTGACGTATGGGTACGCTTTGAAGCGAATGAAACCGGAAAAGGCTTCGAATTCGTCGACGAGATCAAGGGTGGTGTTGTGCCACAAGAATACCGCCCAGCTGTTGAAAAAGGTATCCGTGAAACGCTCGACGGCGGTGTCATCGCTGGTTACCCAGTCGTTGACGTCAAAGCAACCCTCTATGATGGTAGCTACCACGATGTCGACTCAAGCGAACTCGCATTCTCACTCGCCGGTAGTCTCGCTGCCCGCGAAGGTGTCAAACAAGCGACGCCTATTCTGCTCGAACCTGTCATGCACGTTGAAGTCACCACTCCTGAAGAATTCATGGGTGACATCATCGGCGACCTTAACTCACGCCGCGGCCGTATCGATGCCATGGAAGACCTCATGGGTGGCGCAAAGCTTATTAAAGCGTACGTACCACTCGCCAGCATGTTCGGCTACACCGGAGATATCCGCTCAATGAGCCAAGGCCGTGCCGCTTCTACGATGGAGCTCGCGCAGTACGAAGAAGTACCACCGAACGTTGCGCAGGAAATCATCGAAAAGCGCAGCAAGTAGTAGCGTACCAGAGAAAAAAGTCTTTACACAGAGTCAATAACTGGTACAATTAATACCAGACGCTTGAGCGCGTTTCTTGGCGGTGTGACCGACAGTCGGTACCATTGCCTGCAGGCTCGCGTCTTCAAGCAAAACTAATTAATGATATAAGGAGTATTTACTCACATGGCTGATTTCGATCGAAGCAAGCCTCACGTCAACGTAGGAACTATGGGCCACGTCGACCACGGTAAAACAACCCTGACCGCCGCTATTACAGCAGTTCTTGCAAAAAAACTGCCTAGTGACGTCAACAAACCAGTTGCGTACGACCAGATCGACAACGCACCAGAAGAAAAAGCACGTGGTATCACCATCGCTTCTTCACACCAAGAATACGAATCAGAAAAGCGCCACTACGCTCACGTTGACATGCCTGGTCACGCCGACTACGTCAAGAACATGATCACTGGTGCTGCTCAGATCGACGGCGCAGTGCTTGTTGTTGCTGCAAACGACGGTCCGTTGCCACAGACTCGTGAGCACGTTCTGCTCGCACACCAGGTTAACGTTCCTCGTATCGTTGTATTCCTGAACAAGATGGACCTCGCTGACCCAGAACTCGTTGAACTCGTCGAAATGGACGTTCGCGAACTTCTGACAAAGAACGGTTACGACGGTGACAACGCACCTATCATCAAGGGTTCAGCTACAAAAGCCCTCGAAGGTGACGCTGCAAGCGAAGACGCTATCATGGAACTCGTACAGGCTATGGACGACTACATCGAAGAGCCAGTCCGTGACCTCGACAAGCCATTCTTAATGCCTATCGAAGACGTCTTCTCAATCAAGGGACGTGGTACGGTTGCAACCGGTCGTATCGAACAGGGTATCATCAAGCTCAACGACGAAGTTGAAATTGTTGGTCTTAAAGACACTCAGAAATCAGTTGTTACTGGTATCGAAGCCTTCAAAAAGAACCTTGATCAAGGTCAAGCTGGCGACAACGCTGGTATCCTTCTTCGCGGTATCGAGCGTGAAGACATCGAACGCGGCCAGGTCGTAGTCAAGCCAGGTAGCCTGACTCCACACACTGAGTTCGAAGCTGAAGTTTACATCCTTAAGAAGGAAGAAGGCGGACGCCACACTCCATTCTCAAAGGGTTACAAGCCACAGTTCTACTTCCGTACAACTGACGTCACTGGTGAAGTTGAACTTCCAGCTGACAAAGAAATGGTTATGCCTGGTGACACCGTGACCTTCAAGGCAAAACTGCTCGCTCCTATCGCTATGGAGCAAGGTCTTAACTTCGCAATTCGCGAAGGTGGCCGCACCGTCGGTGCAGGTGTCGTGACTAAGGTCGTTAAATAACGATCCGCGATTACTATAAAAATCCCCGGTTTATCCGGGGATTTTTTCATTGGCAATATTATAAGCGAAGACCCCGCCTGATCCCGAGAGACCAGACGGTTGCTGGTCTTCGATCGAGAGGGCGGGGTTCTAGGCGTCACATCCGAAGCGCGTTCTTGCGCAGACAGATGTAGGCGTTGATACCGATGCCATCATCGGCCAGCTCGAGTTCTACCTCTGCCGGATAGACGAACGAGCTCGTTGCGAGCGAGACTGTCAGCTCGACGGTAGCGAGCTGCCCCACATCGAAGCAGCGCTTCTGAAGTGCCGCCCGCCATGTCTCGCTTCCAGAGGTTGTGATGTGGACACGCTCTCCGTCGAGAACGCGTTGCTTCACTCTGAACTCAGGGTGCTCCATCATCATCCACTGGATTGCCGATGTGATCTGTGCAGCCGCGTGTGCGGCATCGAACATTCGAATGTGCGCCGTCCGACGGCTCATGAATCGCATAGCTTCTCCTTGGTCGGGTAGCTATATAGTAATACGAAATAAGAATACTGTCAATGACTGTATATAGGTAAAGCAGATGCGCAGCCTATGCAGCGAGATCTTCGGCGTCGAACTGTGCACTCAGTGTCACGAGCGTCTTGCCAAAGCGTGAGTCGTTCTCGATTGAAACATCTGGTAGTTCGCCAGCATTCGTCACCGAGAGACTCTGAGCGACATACCGAATTGCATCGTGCGTATCTTCTCCATAAAAACCTTCAAGCGCTAACTGGTATGTCTGTGCACCCGCCTTGCGAGCACGGACGTATGCAAACAATTGCTCGTCGAGCTGTTCACGCATCCGTTGTATGTATGGTGGGTTTTGGCCGAGAAGGTTAATGATATGTTCGTTTGGGTTGTGAGGCATAAGCATTTCCATAGTTTCAGTCTACGCCTCCTGAAAATAAATGTCTAATGCGAAACCCCGCCAGCTCCGAACGGAGCCAGCAGGGCTCGACGCACGGATCAACGGCGGGGTAACCACCGCTTCAGACGATCTGGCAGCGTGCATCTCAGGAGGTGTTCGGCCTGGTTGATCAGACCTTCTCCCGGGACGCCATCGTGAGGCGACATCGAGACCTCGTGGCCTCGACAGTTGTCGCTGAACTTACGCACCATCATTCCTCCTACGGTTGGCTTCGTAAACGATACTAGATTAGTATATAACTGTCAATAGCTGTACATTTCGCGCGTTTTACGGTATACTACACCTACTATCAATTATGTCGATAACTTAGTCAGCCGTGAGAAGATACGATGCGAGCTAAGGTTACGGCATGCAAGGCGCACATATGTGTGCAAAGGAGCATAAACCCATGGCAGATGCCAAACCAGAGGGACTTCGTATTCGAATCCGCCTCAAAGCATACGATCACAAAGTGATTGACCAATCAGCAAAGCAAATCATTGAAACCGCTATCCGTACCGGTGCGAGTGTCGCTGGGCCAATTCCGCTTCCAACTCGTCGCAGTACGTACACCGTTTCGAAATCACCTCACGTATACAAAACTGGTGGTGAGGCATTTGAAATGCGTGTTCACAAGCGTCTGATCGACATCACGAACGCAACGCCAAAGACAATCGACAATCTGCAGAACCTCAGCTTGCCAGCTGGTGTCGATGCCGAAATCCGTATGTAATCGTAAGCATACACGAAATACACGCCCTGATGGCGTGTATTTTTTTGGCCATGCTACAATAAGCCTATGCCTAAAAAAACACAAAAAAAGACAGTCACTACTAAGCGTACACCAGCTAAAAAGACCGAATCGGATAGCACTTATTTTCTGAAGCTCGTGCTCGTCGTTCTCCTCGGAACGTTTTGGTTGAAGTTTGCCGAACCGCTTCATGTCGGTGGATTTGTATTGGCCGCGCTGCCACTTGGGTTACTTGTCGGCTTGGTAATCGTGAGTCGCTACGAACACTTCGAAGAAGATCGCAAGATCTGGTATGCAATTTTATTGGTCGTGACGATTGTCAGCTCTATACTACCGGCCGGCATCGTGCTTTAAGAAATACCCCAGAAATCTTCCAGGCTGTTTGCCTTGGTCGAATGATATAATTTCGCCTCTTTAACGCCGATGTAACGCCAGTGCCACGGCTCATATGCATAGCCGGTCGTGTTTTCCATGCCTTTCGGGTAGCGCTCGATAAAACCGTACTCATGGGCATGTTTTACAAGCCAATCGTACACATCAGTTCGGCCAAAGCAATCAAGTCCGCAACCATCGGTCATAAAATCAACTGCATAGCCGGTCTGGTGCTCACTATATCCGGCGTAGGCGCTATGTCGATCCGCTTCTGCGCGCCCCTCGGTCGTTTCCCAGTAAATATACGTTGCACCCTGATCGGCATACGATCGGTAGCTACTGGTGACTGTCAAATCATACCCAGCCGCACGAACGGCACTCAGCAGTTTTTTATAGTCATCAACGGCGGACGTCGCGATCAGCATACCTTCGACCGATGTGAGCGTTGGCTCAAAGCGCAGCGGCTTGATACAGTTCGCTTTATTTATCATGGCATCTGGACGTGTCGGGTCATCGTGGGTACGAAGGTAGTTGCACTGCATATCTTTGAGTGTCGGCGGGGTCAGATCGCCAGCGCTCATGCGTGCATAAACCAGTTTTTTGACGCTCTCGTTCTCTGTTGCGGTGATGCGCGCTCGAGCGTCACGTTGCTCAAGGGCATGTGCCTTGATTTCAGCTATATGCGATTCACTGTCCTGATGTAGTGTCGATACCTGTCGATCCATGGCACGGCTCGTTAGTGTAAGCCACACCCCAAGAAATACCGCAGCTGACAGCAGGAAGGTATAGAGTATGATTCGTTTGTGATGAGTGCGCTTCTGCTTCTCGGCACGTTGATATTTCTTTTGGACACTTTCGCGCATATGCCTATTGTATATGACGCCTGCGCGTATGCCCATATGCCGTTCGGTTTTGCTGCCGCTAACGCCTCGTAACCCTTGACAGAAGGGTCGTATCTGTGCTATATTTACTCGGTAACTTATTACGTAATAACAACTTAACCACTGGTGAATGAGCAAGTCCTCTCATGGATACTACTCGCCACCGGGGGTTTTAAATGGGAGAAAAGGCGATGAAAGCACTTCTCGGCACCAAGATTGGTATGACCCAAGTCATTGGCGAAGATGGCGTGACAACTCCTGTCACACTCATCCAAGCCGGCCCATGCACCGTCACTCAGGTGAAGTCTGTCGAAACCGACGGCTACAACGCAGTGCAGGTGGCATTTGGCGCGGGTAAGAACCTGAGCAAGGCCGTAGCTGGACACGTAAAGTCTAGCAAAGTGACTCCGAAATTCATCCGTGAGTTTCGCGTCAAAGAACTTCCTGCCGACCTAAAGGTAGGGGATTCTATCGATGTCACGAGCTTCGAGCTCGGCGACGTCGTCAGCGCCACTGGCACCAGCAAAGGTAAAGGTTTTGCGGGTACAGTGAAGCGTCACAACTTTAATACAAGTAAGAAAACCCACGGTGGTAACGGTAACGTCCGTCGCGTCGGATCAATCGGTTCGATGTACCCACAGAAGGTTTTTAAAGGCAAAAAGATGCCAGGCCGCATGGGTCACGATCAAGTGACTGTCAAAAACCTGAAAATCGCCTATGTTTCACCAGAGGATAACCTCATCGGTGTCAAGGGTGCTGTTCCAGGTCCACGCAAGGGTCTGATCGTCCTAGGAGGTGAACTGTAATGGCTGAATCTACTTCACGCGCAACTACAACACTGCCTAAGGAAGTCTTTGCGGTAAACGTGCCGAATCACGAGCTGCTTAAGCTCGCGTACGACGCATACTTGGCAAACAGTCGCGGCGCAAACGCGACCACGCTACGCCGCGGTGAAGTCCGTGGTGGTGGTAAGAAACCATGGAAGCAAAAAGGAACCGGCCGCGCTCGTTTCGGTAGTACCCGAAACCCAATCTGGCGTGGCGGTGGTATCGTCTTTGGTCCACTCGGTAACGAAAACTACAAGAAAAAGCTTTCGAAGACTGCCAAACGCATTGCCGTTAAGCAAGCACTTAGTCTTGCTAACCAAGACAAGAAAGTCTCTGTACACGACATCAAGACAACTGGTAAGACTGCTGAAATCGTCAAGTTCCTTGCCGACAACAAGTTTACCCGACGCGTGCTGATTGTCGTCGACGAGAAAACTCCTGAACTCGAGCGTGCTACACGCAACCTTCAGGAAGTGAAGCTCGTTCGCGCAACGTACCTGAACGTCTTTGACGTCTTAAACGCAGACGCGATCGTCTTCAACACTAAAGCCGTCGCAGCAACTGCCGCATGGCTTAACCCTGTGGAGGAGGCGTAATATGAATATCATTCACGTAACTCCCCGTGCAACTGAAAAGGCGTACCGCCTTGTAACAGGTCAGAACACCTACGTGTTCGATGCGCCACTCAGTGCCAACAAGCAGCAGATTATCGATGCCGTCGAAAGTCAGTACGCTGTGAAGGTCGCACGCATCAAAACACTCGTTCAGAGCGGTAAAGCAGTGCGATTCGCTCGCGGTAAACACCGTTACCCTGGCACGACAACTCGAACCGATAGCAAAAAAGCCTACGTTACCCTGGTCGAGGGCGACAGCATCAAGGTTTTTGATGAAACAACTGAAACTGAGGAGAAGAAGTAATGCCGATCAAAGCATACAACCCTACTACTCCAGCACGTCGCGGCATGACTTCTCAAGACATGAGCGACATTACGACCCGTAAGCCGCTAAAAAGCCTGACAAAGAGCAAAAAGCAGCGCGCCGGTCGTAACAACCAAGGTCGTATTACGACTCGTCACCGCGGTGGTGGTGTCCGTCGTCACTACCGATTGCTCAACCATCGCCTCGCAAGTGGCCTGAAATTGACCGTTGAGGAAATCGAGTACGACCCGAACCGTTCTGCACGTATCGCACGTGTCAAAGACCAGCACGGTCTATATCACTACATTCTCGCTGACACCGCCATGAGTAAAGGCAAAGTCATTCAAACCGGTGACGACGCTCCTATCGAGAGCAGTAACCGTATGACACTTGCTAAGATTCCAGTCGGTAGCCAAGTCTACGCGGTTGAGATCAACCCAGGCAAGGGTGCTCAGATGATTCGTTCAGCAGGCACGAAAGCACAGCTGATGGCCAAAGAAGGCGACTACGCAACACTGCGTATGCCTAGTGGTGAAATTCGCCGCTTCCGTTTGGAGTGTGAAGCGTCACTCGGTATCGTCGGTAACCTGCAGCACCAGAACATCAAGATCGGTTCTGCCGGCCGCAACCGACGCAAGGGTATTCGCCCAGGCGTTCGCGGTGTCGTCATGAACGCCGCAGATCACCCTCACGGTGGTGGTGACGGTGGACGTCACGGTAGTGGTAAACCACCACGTACGCCATGGGGTCAATTGACACTCGGCTACCGAACACGTCGCCGTAAATCAACTAACAAGATGATTGTCCGCAGTCGTCACGAAGCTAAGAGGAAGAGGTAATCTATGAGTCGTTCACTCAAAAAAGGTCCTTTCGTCGACGCCAAGCTTGCGAAGAAAGTTTCTGCGCTCAGCAAAGACGATCGGACTGTTATCAAGACCTGGGCACGAGCTAGCGCAATCACACCAGACATGGTTGGTCGCACGATAGCTGTCTACAACGGCAAGATGCACGTCCCAGTGCTCATTTCAGAAAACATGGTTGGCCACAAACTCGGTGAGTTTAGCCCAACTCGTAAATTCCGTAAGCACGGCGGTAAGGAGAAGTAAGATGGCTGAAACTCTCTACACAGTTCGTGCACATATCAAGGGCGTTGACCTCGCCCCACGTAAGGTTAGCATCGTTGCCGACCTCGTACGTGGCCGCAGCGTCGCTGATGCGCTCGTCATTCTCGAACACACACAGCGCCGTAGCGCCCGTCCTATTGCAAAAGCAATCGCCAGTGCGCAAAGTAACGCGATCAACAACCACGGTCTCGACGCCAAGAGTCTTGTCATCAGTACGCTCAGCGTCAGCGCAGGCCCTCGCCTCAAGCGATTCAAGCCTCACATGCGCGGTATGGCACTGCCATTCCAAAAGAAGACAAGCCACATCCTGGTTGAAGTATCTGGTGCTGAAAAGCCGAAGAAAAAACCAGCTGCACCGAAGGCTGAAAAGCCGGCAGCTGCTAAGAAAGAGGAGAAGTAAGTATGGGCCAGAAAGTAAACCCAACAAGCTTCCGTCTCCAAGTCCACAAGAACTGGGATTCTCGCTGGTTTTCAGCTAGCAAACGCAACTTTGCTACGTGGCTGGCGGAAGACGAAACGATTCGCGCCCTGATCGAAAAACGCTTTTCATCGCGTCCAACGATCAACCGCATCGAAATCGAACGAAGCGCGAACCTTACGACCGTTACGATTCACACCGCAAAAGCCGGTGTGGTCATCGGACGTGGTGGTGTCGGCGTAAACGAACTCAAGAGCCAGATCGAAAAGATTGTCACCGGCCCAGTTCGTATTAACATTGAAGAAGTAAAACGTCCTGAACTCGCAGCAAAGCTTGTCGCCGAGAACATCGCTCACCAGCTCGAACGCCGTATCAACTTCCGTCGCGCAGTCAAAATGGCAGCTCAGAACGCCATGAACGCTGGTGCAAAGGGTATTCGTATTCAGGTAGCTGGTCGTCTCAACAACGCTGAGATGGCTCGTCGCGAAAAAGTTATCGAAGGTTCTGTACCGCTTCACACCCTTCGTGCCGACATCGACTTCCACGTCGCTCGTGCACAAGGTCCAAACGGCAGCGGTATTATCGGTGTCAAGGTCTGGATCTACAAGGGCGAAAGGAGTGACGCATAATGCTACTTCCTAAGAAAACCAAGTTCCGTAAGGTACGTATTGGTAAAAACGAAGGTGTCGCAACCCGCGGTCACTACGTCGCATTCGGCGACTACGGCCTGCAAAGTCTCGACAACGAACGTATTACCAGCCGCCAGATCGAGGCAGCTCGACAGGCGATGACACGTTACGTAAAGCGTGGTGGTAAAATTTGGATTCGAATCTTCCCACACACTCCAGTGACCCGCAAACCACTTGGACTCAAGATGGGCGGCGGTAAAGGCCAACCTGAATTCTTCGTCGCGAAGGTTCAGACCGGTACTGTCATGTTTGAAATGAAGGGTGTTACCGAAGAAGTTGCCCGTGAAGCAATGCGCCTCGCTGGTCACAAACTTCCTGTCCGAACCCGATTTGTAAAGCGAGGTGACGTCTAATGGCTACTGCAAAGACTACCCCAAAGACCGCAAAACCTGCGACCGAAGTCAAAACTGCTACTCAGCTTGAGAAGCAACTGACTGAGAAGAACGCTGATCTGCTAAGCGCCTACCAGTCACACAAAGCTGGCGAACTTGCCAACCCACGTGTGCTGAAGTCGCTTCGCCGTGATATTGCGCGTATCAAGACCGAACTCACAAGTAAATCAAAGGAGGCCAAGTAATGGCACACAAGACTTTTACCGGTGTCGTCACCAGTGACCTGCGTGACAAGACCATTACGGTCACGGTCACGACGCGCGAGACGCACCCTCTTTATGGCAAGCAGTACACTGCTAGTCGTAAATACCAAGCTCACGACGAGAAAAACGAAGCAAACCGCGGCGACAAGGTGACCATCGAAGAAACTCGTCCGTTCTCAAAGACCAAATCATTTGTATTGCGGTCGATTGACGAGCGAGCAAAGGGTTCTATTGAGCTCAAAGACGAAGCCGTCGTCACTGAGAAAGGGACGGAGGTCAAGTAATGATCCAACAAGAATCCCGATTGAAGGTTACAGACAACAGCGGCGCTCGCGCAGCTCTCTGTATCCGCGTACTCGGTGGCACACGCCGCCGCTACGCACGTGTTGGTGACATCATCGTCGTCAGCATCAAGGACGCTGCTCCAAACGGCAACGTCAAGAAGAAATCAGTCCAAAAGGCTGTTGTTGTCCGAACGCGCGATCAGATCCAGCGTAAAGACGGCAGCACGATTGCCTTTGACGACAACGCCGTCGTGATTATTAACGACGACAAGACACCAAAAGCAACTCGTGTATTCGGCCCTGTGCCACGCGAATTGCGTGATCTTGGCTACGCAAAGATCATTAGCTTGGCACCGGAGGTACTCTAATGGCACGTATTCGTAAAGACGACACCGTTAAGATTATCGCTGGCCCACTAAAAGGTACGACCGGCAAAGTCGTGCGTATGCTTCCTGCGAAGCACGCAGCACTCGTTGAAGGTGTCGGCCTTGCCACACGCAAATTGAAGCCAAGTCAGCTCAACCCAACCGGCGGTACGAAAGACATTCATGTCCCCGTACCACTTGGCAAGTTGGCACTCGTCGTTGACGACAAGACTGGCAAAACCAGCCGTGTTGGCTACAAAGTAACAGCTGGTGAAGGCAAGGTTCGTCTTGCTCGCCAGGCTAAAAATAAGGAGATCAAGTAATGGCAAAAGCTGCTGCTACATCGACCGCTCCTCGCTTGAAAGCCTTGTACGAAACACAGTTTCGCAAGGAACTACAGGCCGAATTAGGGCTCGACAATGTTAACCAAGTTCCAAAACTTGAAAAGATTGTTGTAAGCGTAGGAACCGGTAAGCACAAAGACGATAAGCGTTTCCAGGAAACCGTTATGAACACCCTTACAAAGGTGACAGGACAGGCTCCAACGCAGCGTCTTGCAAAGAAATCAATCGCCGGCTTCAAAATCCGCGCAAACATGGGTGCGCCAGTCGGTACGCTTGTAACGCTTCGCGGCGCTCGTATGTACGAGTTCCTTGACCGTTTCGCAAACATTTCACTCCCACGCGTCCGTGACTTTCACGGCGTCGGTCTGAAGTTCGACCGTTCAGGTAACTACAACTACGGCATCACCGACCAATCGATTTTTCCAGAGCTGAGTTTCGAAGAAACCCAACTTACTCACGGAATGCAAATCACCTTCACTATCGAACACGGTAGCAAGACCGCATCACGCGCATTGCTCGAAAAGTTCGGTCTACCATTTGAAAAGGAGACGAAGTAATGGCTAAGAAATCTATGGTCGCTCGCGATGAAAAGCGAAAAAAGATGATTGCAAAGTACGCTGAAAAGCGTGCAGAGCTCAAAGAGCTGGGTGATCTCGAAGGACTGCAAGCGCTTCCTCGAAACTCAAGCCCAACTCGCTGGAAGAACCGTGACCAACTGAGCGGACGCCCACGTGGCTACATGCGCAAGTTCGGTCTGACGCGTTACAACTTCCGACGTCTTGCTTCAGAAGGCAAGATCCCTGGTATTAGTAAGAGTAGCTGGTAGGAAAGGAGGAACTATACTATGAGTTTACAATCAACAGACCCAATCGCTGACCTCCTGACACGTATCCGTAACGCTGCTATGGTAGGTAAAACGGAAGTCCGCGTTCCAACAAGTAAGATTAAGCAAACTGTCGCTGAGCAGCTCGTCAAAAACGGCTACCTCGTCAGCGCAGTCGTCGAAGATGGTAAGCCACGCGGTACACTCGTCGTGACTATCAACAAAGACGGCGAAACACCAACGTTTACCGAACTTTCTCGCATGAGCAAGCCGGGTCGACGCATGTACGCCAACGTCACCGATATTCCAAACGTCAAGCAAGGCCGCGGTATCGTTCTGATCAGCACCTCACGAGGTGTCATGACCGGACGCGAAGCGATCAAGCAGCGCCTTGGCGGTGAACTGTTACTGAAGGTTTATTAAGAAAGGATAAGAAATGAGTCGAATCGGAAAACTACCAATAGACATTCCGTCTGGCGTGACAATCACGGTCGATTCAGCTGTCATCACAGTCAAAGGCCCGAAAGGCGAACTGACTGTGCCACACCTGAGCGACGTTACTGTGTCTGAGCAAGACGGCAAAATGATCGTCGTCCGTAAGGATGACGAGAAAATCGCGAAGAGCCAACATGGTCTTCAGCGAGCACTCCTCCAAAATGCCGTAACCGGCGTCACTGCAGCTTTTGAAAAGAAGCTTGAAGTGAACGGTGTTGGTTACCGTATTTCTGGCGGTGGATCAGAAATTGAACTCAGCATCGGTCTGAGTCACCCTGTGAAATACAAGGCACCAGAAGGTATCACCCTGACCCTCAACAAGATGGAAATCACAGTCAGTGGTATCGATAAGCAAGCAGTTGGCCAAGCAGCTGCCGAAATTCGCGCAATCAAGAAGCCTGAACCGTACAAGGGCAAGGGTATTAAGTATGCCGACGAACAGATTTTGCGTAAAGCAGGAAAGGCTGGTAAGTAATCATGGCAAATCTCGCACATAAACTACTGAACCGTTCGCTGCGCAAAAACCGTGTTCGTTCACGAGTTCAAGGAACTCCTGCACGCCCACGCCTGAGCGTATCGATCAGCAACATGCACGTCAGCGCACAGATTATCGATGACGAAAACAGTGTTACACTTGCAGCTGCAACCACAGTTGGCAAGAAGATGACTGGCACGATGAGTGAAAAATGTGCCGCAATCGGTGCTGAAATCGCCAAGAGTGCAAAGAAGAAGAAAATCACAACGGTAGTATTCGACCGCAACGGACGCCAGTACGCTGGACGCCTGAGCGCACTCGCTGATGCTGCACGTAAGGAAGGACTGGAATTTTAGTATGGCTGAAGAGACCACAAAGCCTCAGGCTGCTACTACACCTGCTGCGAATCGACCTCGCCGCGGTGGTCGTCGTGATGAGCGACGCGAACGTGACGACACGCCAAAAGAATTTGAAGAAACCGTTATCAACATCGACCGTGTGGCCCGTGTGGTCAAGGGTGGACGTCGATTCCGCTTCAAAGCACTTGTCGTTGTCGGTAACCGAAAAGACAAGGTCGGTGTCGGTGTCGCGAAGGGCGCAGACGTTCAGACTGCTATTTCGAAAGCAACCGATGTTGCCAAGAAGCACATGATCACAATCCCACTCAACGGCGACACGATTCCGCACGATGCAGAAATCAAGCTGAGCGGCGCACGTGTGCTGATCAAGCCTGCTGCACCTGGTACCGGTATCATCGCTGGTGGTGTCGTTCGATCGGTCATCGGTGTCACTGGAATCCGCAACCTGCTCTCGAAGAGTCTTGGTAGCACCAACAAGGTGAACATTGCCTACGCGACAGTCGAAGCACTTCGCACACAGGTACCTCGTGACCAGTGGCTTAACGCGAAGCCAGCCAAAGCTGCCAAAAAGGAGAGCAAGTAATGAAATACAACGAACTCCAGACAAACTCGACACAATCTCGTAAGCGTGTCGGACGCGGTATCTCTGCGGGCGGCGGTAAAACCGCTGGTCGTGGAACCAAAGGTCAGAACTCACGTACTGGTAAGAAACTTCACGCGACTTTCCAGGGTGGTCAGAACCCTATCATTGCGTCTTCTCCAAAGATGAAAGGCTTCAAAAGCCACCGCGTTCCAGCTCAGGTCGTCTACGCTGACCACCTGAACACCCTAAAGGGAACAGTTGATAACCTCGCGCTGTTTGAAGCAGGTCTGATCGCAACTCCATATCACCAGGTGAAAGTAATCGCTCGTGGTGAATGTACTGCAAAGATCTCACTCAAGACGCAAGGTGCCTCAAAATCAGTCGTTGAAGCACTGAAAAAGGCCGGCGGAAGCTTCGAGCGTGTTGTAACGCCGCTTCAGAAATCAGCAAAAACTGCTGAAGCAACCGACAAATAATCTAAACGGATGCTCTAAAAAGTCCTCGTACTATGCGGGGACTTTTTTAGTTATGTCGATGAGAAGGCTGCGAGCCAGCATACCGGCGGTCAATTCAGCTGCGTTTGCTTGTTTAATATTGCGCGTAGATTGTGTATAATAGACGAAGTTTACGACAGAATTTGATAGATTGGGAACTATGAACTGGAAAATTATCTTACGGTCGCTGAAAAATCGCGACATGCAAAAACGATTAGGGATTCTCTTTGGATTAATTGCCGTATTTCGGCTCCTGGCGCACGTACCAGTGCCGCTTGCCAATGCGACCGAGCTGAAGACAATTATCACCAACCTCATCGGTAGTAGCGACTTCGGTGGCTTCATCAACCTACTTTCTGGTGGTGCACTGGCACAGTTTTCGATCGTATTAGTCGGTCTAGGGCCGTTCATTACCGCAAGTATCATTACGCAGCTGCTCACTAAGGCCATTCCGCGCCTTGAAGAGCTACATAAAGATGGTGAATCAGGTCGCCGCAAGATCAACCAGTGGACGCGTATCTTAACCGTACCGCTTGCTATCGTTCAGTCGATTGCCTATATTTACATCCTGCGCCAGACCGTACTCACCGGTGCGACAGCCGGTTCGCTTGATACGTCTATTTCTGAGTGGGTAATTGCCGTCACAGCGCTAAGCGCTGGTTCACTGCTCTTGATGTGGCTTGGTGAGCTTATGACTGAGCAGGGTATCGGAAACGGTATCAGCCTGCTGATTTTCGCAGGTATTATTAGCCAGCTGCCAACCACGCTGGGCACAATTTTCGCCTCACTTTTCAATACATCTGCCGGCTCACTCAACGTCTTTGGCTGGTTCAGTCTACCGGTCAACCCAGATCTCTTCTGGCTCATGCTCGGTATCGCTGCGCTCTCGATTATCATCTTGTACATTCTCGTCAAGATTAACGAGGCCCAACGGGTCATTACAGTTAACTATGCGAAACGCGTGAACTCGAACAGCGCCTACGGCGGTGTAAAAAGCATCTTGCCAGTCAAGTTGATCGCAGCCGGTGTGATTCCTGTCATCTTCGCTGTGGCGTTCCTAAGCCTGCCTGCTTTCGTCGGACAGCTCTTAAAGGCAACGGGTAACCCGAACTACACCCAGCTTGCCGACAACCTCGTACGTTGGTTCCAGGCGCCACAAGCTGCCTCATTCAACTCGGGTGACTGGGGTGTCGCAATCTACCCAGCCGCATACTTTATTCTCGTTATCTTGTTCACGTACTTTTACACTGGTATCGTCTTCAACAGCAATGAGATTTCAGAGAACCTCCAAAAGCAAGGTGGGTTTATCGAAGGTGTACGCCCAGGTATTCAGACAGAGCGATACCTTATGCGCACCGTTAACCGTCTGATCCTCTTCGGCTCTATCGCCCTTGGTCTTATTGCGATATTGCCATTCGCCGTCGAATATAGCCTTGTGAAGCTTGGCTACAGTCAAGTCTCGAGCCTCGCTATCGGTGGCACCGGACTGCTCATCGTCGTCACCGTTGGCCTCGAAACCATGCGCCAGATCAACTCGCGCGCCCTCATGGTCACCTACGACGATTACAAATAGTCACTCCTTGACGAATCGCCCCGCTTTGCTACAATGTTCGTATAGCATAGTTTTGGGCGATTTTTCAGTCGCTGAACTCTTTACTTAAAGGGCTTGTTGCCCTATAATATACTCTTGTATATCTATGGCGAGTCAAAAGGAAGTAATTAAACTGAGCGGATTGGTAGTGGAAGCACTGCCTAATACTCAGTTTAAGGTCGAACTGGAGAATGGCCTTAGTATCATCGCTCACATCAGCGGAAAAATGCGAAAGAATTATATCCGCTTGGTACCTGGCGACCGCGTAGAAGTCGAGTTGACCCCTTACGATCTTACGAAGGGCAGAATCGTCTTCCGCGCACGGAATTAAATTTAATACTAGGTTTTACCTAGAGGGAGTTTTTCTCACTCATGAAAGTTCGTGCGAGTGTCAAAAAAATCAGTCCCGATGACCAGTTGGTTCGCCGTAAAGGGCGCCTTCGCGTCATCAACAAGAAAAAACCTAAGAATAAGCAAAGGCAGGGTTAAGCATGGCTCGAATTTCTGGGGTAGAAATACCCTCTGAAAAGCAGGTGCATATCGCTCTTACGTATATTTACGGTGTAGGGCCAAAGCACTCGCGAGACATCCTTGCGGCGGCAAAAATTGAGCCGACCACTCGGGTGAAGGATCTCACCGAGGCTGAAGAACAACGGTTACGCGAGACGATCGACAAGAATTACGTCGTCGAAGGTGACCTCCAGCGCTTGGTATCAAACAATATTAAACGCCTCAAAGACGTCGGCGCATACCGCGGACTTCGTCACAAGGCAGGTTTGCCGACACGCGGTCAACGCACCCGTACGAATGCACGAACTCGCAAGGGACGCGCAGTTGCCGTTGGTGGCGCACAACCTAAAGCAGCGTCGAAGACGTAGAAAGGATAGATTATGGCCGAAGCAAAATCTTCAACCAAGAAAAAGCAGCGCCGTTCTGTCCCGAGCGGTCAGCTGCATATTCAAGCAACATTTAACAACACGATTGTCAGTTTCGCTGACAAAAAAGGAAACGTCCTCGCTGCAAGTAGCGCTGGTGCCTGTGGTTTTCGTGGTAGCAAGAAGGGTACTGCATACGCAGCCCAGATCGCAACCGAAAAAGCTGCTGAAGCTGCCAAATCTGCTTACGGCATCAAGGCTGTTGATGTTTTTGTCAAAGGTGTCGGACTCGGCCGCGACGCGGCTATCCGCGCACTTTCAGGATACGAAATCAGTGTTGAAGGCATTCGCGACGTCACCGGTGTTCCACACGGTGGTGTACGTCCGAAGAAACAGAGGAGAGCATAATGGCACGCGATACATCTCCAATTGTTAAACA
>Ga0310810_10000598_pt1 | contig 36367 bp, 31 predicted proteins | sample NCmetagenome_FD_207641 | JGI IMG/M metagenome (GOLD analysis project Ga0310810, IMG submission 207641) | Soil microbial communities from experimental microcosm in Duke University, North Carolina, United States - NC | ecosystem: Engineered > Artificial ecosystem > Soil microcosm > Unclassified ...
AGGCGAGCGCGATCGCGATCAACGCGACATTGCGCAGGATGTCTTGGAGCGCGAGCCGCGTGCCGTAGATATCGATGCTGACGTCCGGATTCCATATCGCGGCGCCGAGGAGCGTCGCGATGATCAGGGCGATCAGCAACAGATTGATCTTGCCGCGTACGTGCAGCCTGAGCGGCAGGTGAGTGTCAGGCGGCGGCTCCTTGCGGCAGAACCACGAGTCGATTGCAAGGAAGAGCAGCAGGATTGGCACCGCGACGAGTGCGGTCTGCAGCCACAGATGCTGCGCGGTCCAGAAGAAATCGATGCCGTGCAGGAAGCCGACGAACAACGGCGGATCGCCGAGCGGCGTGAGCGCCCCGCCGACATTTGCGACGAGGATGATGAAGAACACGATGACGTGCGCATGATGCACACGCTCGCCATTCGCTCGCAACAGCGGCCGGATCAGGATCATCGAGGCGCCGGTCGTGCCGACGAGGCTAGCGATCACAGTGCCGAAGCCGAGCAGCGCGGTGTTGACAAGCGGTGTGCCGCGGAAATTGCCGGCGACGAGAATCCCGCCCGCGACGACATAGAGCGTGAACAGCAGCACGATGAAGCTCAGGTAATCGGCGAGCATCACGTGCACGAAAGCCACCAGGGTGCTGGGAATGCCATGGGAAACGGCAGGCGCCGCAAGTGCGGCGACGCTCCAGCCGAAGGCGATCTTGCCGTAGTGGCGATGCCAGAGGCGCGGAAACAGCAGCGGCCCGGTCGCGATGCATAGGAGCAGCGCCGCAAACGGGATCGCCCATGGCCAGCCCATTGCGGCGCCGTCGAGTGCACCCCGCACGGATGCAGCCGCTGCCGGGTCTACAGACAGAAAAAGCCCGGCAGCGAGCCAGGCGAATATTCGCCGGTTCATCGGTCTTGGTCTCGGAAGACGTCGAGGCGCGACTATCATGCGATGCTGACGCCGTCGCGCGTCATCTCGCCGCGCCTAACCTGCGTCAATTGAAGTAACGTCACGGCGCCGTCGACCACGCGAGCCAGACGGCGACGCCGACAAGCGCGAGCGCGAGACCGCGGCGGAACCTCTTCATCTGCCCGGCCCGCGCGACAAGTCCCCGCACCGAGCTCGCGAGCAGCACAATGAGCCCGTGGATGGCCGTGGCGATCGCGACGTAAATCCCGGAGAGCGTCAGCGTCTGTGCGATGATGTTGCCGGCTGGTTCATTCACGAATTCGGGCAGCATGGCGACGTAGAAGACCGCCGCTTTTGGATTGAGCAGATTGGTGATGAGGCCACGCCGGAACGCCGAGGCGCGGTGCTGACCGTCATCGGAAACCTCGGGGGCGATTTCGCCTGCCGTCGACCATCCCTCCCATGCGAGCCAGAGCAGAAACGCGACGCCACCCCAGCGCAGCACCTGATAAAGGAACGGCGAATTCTCGATGATGGCCGCGACGCCGAACCCCGCCGCAATCCCATAGGCGGAGAGGCCAAGCGCAACGCCTGCGACCGCGGCGAACCCCGTGCGCCGGCCGCGTGCTATCGAGAGCGCCGCGAGCCAGGCCATGTTCGGCCCGGGCGTGATCTCGATGATCGCGCAGGTGAGGATAAATCCGAATAGTGACGATGCCGAGATCACGCACAGCCCTTGCGCATGCGCGTCAATGCGCCTCGTCCCAGTTGTCGGCGGCGTGTGCGTCGACCGCGAGGGGCACGTGCAGCGACACGGCCGGATGCGGCGCGTCTTCCATCACCTTTTTGATGACCGGGAGTGTCCTCTCGACCTCCTCCTCCGGCACCTCGAACACCAGTTCGTCGTGCACCTGCAGGAGCATCTGCGCGTTGAGCTTCTGTTTGGCGAGAGCCGGCTCCATGCGGATCATGGCGCGGCGGATGATGTCGGCGGCGCTCCCTTGCAGGCGCGCATTGATCGACGCACGCTCATTGAAGGCACGCACCGACGGATTGGACGCCACGATGTCGGGGTAGTGGCACTTGCGCCCGAACAGGGTCGTCACGTAACCGTTCTTCTTCGCGGCGGCCTTCGTTTCTTCCATGTAGTCGCGGATGCCGGGGAAGCGCTCGAAATATTTCTTGATGTAGGCGCCGGCCTCCTCGCGCGCGATGCCGAGCTGGTTGGCAAGCCCGAAGGCCGAAATGCCGTAGATGATGCCGAAGTTGATCGCCTTGGCGCGGCGGCGCACGTCCGCCGGCATGCCCTTCACGGGGACGCCGAACATCTCGGACGCCGTCAGCGCGTGAATGTCGGTGCCGTCCTTGAAAGCCTGACGTAGCGCCGGCACGTCGGCGATCTCGGCGAGCAGCCGCAATTCGATCTGCGAGTAGTCGGCGGAGACAAGCTTGTTGCCCGGTGTCGCCACGAAGGCGCGGCGGATCTTGCGGCCCTCTTCCGTGCGGATCGGGATGTTCTGCAGGTTCGGCTCGGATGAGGAGAGCCGCCCCGTTGGGGTCGCCGCGAGTGCGTAGTTGGTATGCACGCGCTTCGTTTGCGCGTTGATGTAGCCGGGCAGGGCATCCGTGTAGGTCGATTTGAGCTTGGTGACCTGCCGCCATTCGAGAATCTTCTGCGGCAGCGCATGGCCTTGCTCGGCGAGTTCGTCGAGCACGCGCGCGCCGGTCGACCACTGGCCTGTCTTTGTCTTGGTGCCGCCGGGCAACTGCATTTTGCCGAAGAGAATATCGCCGAGCTGCTTCGGACTGCCGGGATTGAACTCCGGATCGCCGGCGAGCGTGCGCACTTCATCTTCCAGCGCCGCGCCGCGTTGAGCGAAATCGCCCGAGAGGCGCGAGAGCACCTGCCGGTCGACCGAAATGCCGCGCCGCTCCATGCGCGCGAGCACCGGCACCAACGGCCGCTCGAGCGTCTCGTAAACGCTGGTCACGCGCTCAGCGACCATGCGCGCGCGTAGCACATGCGTCAGGCGCAACGCGATGTCGGCATCCTCGCAGACGTAAGGCGCCGCCTTCTCGAACGCCACGCAATCGAACGTGACCTTGGCTTTCCCGGTGCCGATCACCTCATTGTAGTCGAGGGCGACGTGGTCGAAGTAGCGCGGCGCGAGCGCATCGAGCGTGTGGCCGAAGCGGCCCGCGTCGAGCACGTAGGACATCAGCATCGTGTCTTCGAGCGAGGCCGCCTCGATGCCGCGCACCGCGAAAAGCTGCAGCTCGAACTTCACGTCCTGTCCGATCTTCAGCACGCCCGGATCTTCCAGCAGCGGCTTGAGCGCGGCCAGCGCCTCCGCTTCGGAGATCTGGTCCGGCGCAAGCCCGGCATCGAACAAACTGCCCTCGCCGCCGGCTTTGCGATGTGCGAGCGGCACGTAGCAGGCCTCGTTCGGCGCAACGGCGAGCGCGAAGCCGCACAGCGTCGCCTGCATCGGGTCGTCGCCGATCGGCTGGATGTTGAGTGCCACGACGCCTTCGCTGTGCGCGCGGGTGATCCATTCCTTTAGCCGTGCAAGATTTTGCACGATCTCGTAGCGCGAGCGATCAACCTTCTGCTTACGTGCGGCTTCGAGCCGGGCGGCCGAGAGCGATTGCGGCGTGAGCGGCACCGCCGGGTCGGTTGCACCCGGCCGCGGCTTGATCGCCATACCGCCGCCGGTCAGCGGCAGGCCGGGCGCGGCGCCGGCAGCGGCCGGACGATCCGTCTTCGGCGTGGCGACCTTCGACGCCTCGATCGCGCCGGAATCGAGACCTGCAAAGTCAGCGACGCGCCGGGTCAACGCCGAGAATTCCATCTGCTTCAAGAACGCGATCAGTTTCCTGTACTCGGGCTCGTGCACTGCGAGATCGGCGAGCGGCACCTCGAGCGCGACCTTGTCGTCGAGCGTGACCAGCTTCTTCGAGATGCGCGCCTTCTCGGCGTTCTCGATCAGGGCTTGGCGCCGCTTCTCCTGCTTGATCTCGGAAGCGCGCGCGAGCAGCGTTTCGAGGTCGCCGTATTCGCCGATCAGCTGCGCGGCGGTCTTCACGCCGATCCCGGGCACGCCGGGCACGTTATCGGTCGAGTCCCCGATCAGCGACTGTACTTCGATCACTTTGTCGGGCGTGACGCCGAATTTCTCGAACACCTCCGTGATGCCGATCTTCTTGTCCTTCATCGTGTCGTACATCACGACGCAGTCGTTCACGAGCTGCATCAGGTCCTTGTCGGACGACACGATGGTGACGTCGGCCTTCACCTCGCAGGCCTGCCGCGCATAGGTCGCGATCAGGTCGTCGGCCTCGAAGCCGAGCATTTCCAGGCAGGGAATGTCGAAGGCGCGCACCGCTTCGCGGATCAGCGGGAACTGCGGGATCAGATCGTCGGGCGCATCCGGCCGGTGCGCCTTGTAGTCCTTGTAAAGCTCGTTGCGGAAGGTGCGCTCGGACTTGTCGAAGATGACCGCGAGATGCGTCGGCTGCTCCTCCGGCTTCATGTCCCGCAACAGCTTCCACAGCATGTTGCAGAAGCCGAGCACGGCGTTGACCTGCAGGCCGTCCGACTTGCGGTTCAAGGGCGGCAGCGCGTGATAGGCGCGGAAGATGTAGGACGAGCCGTCGACCAGGAAGACATGATCGCCCTTTTGGACGGGGCGCGAAGCGGGTGAGGCCGCGGGTGCGGCGGCTTGGACTGCGGATTTGGCCATGCGGCCAATATAGGCCTTTGGGCAGCGATTTCATCCGACTTTGCGCCTTATCCACGCCCGCGGAAGACATTGCGAAGCTTGAAGAAAAGGATTGCGCACAGGAACGCGAGGCTGACGCTGTTCGCCAGGATGATGACGGCGTCGGTCTGCAGCACGCCGTAGACGACCCAGAGCGCGATGCCCGTCGTCAGGATCAGGAACATCTTGAGGGAGATGTCTTCCGTCTCTCCTGTCGCCCAGATTTTCCTGATTTGCGGGATGTAGGAAATGGTTGTGCAGAACGCGGCGACGACGCCGATCAGCGTGACAAGAGACATGCCGCGCCAACGACGGGGCTGTTATTCGGGTTCCGGCTATTCGGCGGGCTGGAGCGTGTAACGCGGTTTGTCGTAGAGGCGCGCCCAGGCGGGACGCTCGAACAGGAATCGGAGCGACGTCTTTCGTACGGCCAAGAACAGCGCGACCGCGACTGCGATGCCAGATGCAGTGACGAGCAGCGCCACGGTTCCGAGATCGGGGATGAGACCGGTTTTGAGCAGCACGGAGCGCGAGAACGCCATGCCGAGGAAGAATGCGAGATAGACCACGATCGAGTGCTCGCCGAGCCATCGCAGCGGCGCGAGCGCATCCCGTTTTGCGATCAGCGCCGAGATCGCGACCACCGCGACGGCGCCCATCAGACCGAGCGTGAGCGAGACGAATGGCTTTGCGTCGATGCCCATCGTCACATAGGCCCCGTTGAAGATCGACCAGGCCTCCAGTGCGAGCGCCGCGTACACCGGCCGCGCCTGCACCCATGCGGCGATCTGAAAGATGCGCTCGGCCAGGATGTAGCCGGTGTAGAAATAGACGAAACGCGCGCAGAACTCATCGATCACGGTCCAGTCCGTCTGGACGTGTGCGATCTCCAGCGCGGCGAGGATCGTCCAGATGACGAGCACGGGCATGGTGCGAGTGAGCTTCGTGACCACGAAGAAGATCGGCAGAAGGTAGATGAACCAGAGCGTGCCGAACGGCTCGATGAACGCCTCCGCATAGAGCCACGCCACGCGGAGCGCGCCATGCTCGGCGGCGAGGCTCGGCGCCTTGAAGGCGAACTGGATGGTTACCCAGAGCACGTAGAAATAGGCGAAGTGCACGGCCTTGCGGTCGAGATAGATGCGCCAGTCACGGTCGATCACGCGTGCGAGAAACAGGCCCGAGATCATGAAGAAATCGGGCATGCGGAATGGCTTGGCGAACGCGACCAGATGGTGCATCCAGCTCGGCTCGCCGGCTGCGGCCTCGACGCCGAGCGTCGAATGCATCATCACCACCATGACGATGCAGAAGCCCTTGGCATAATCGACCCAGTCGACGCGTGGCGCGCCGACTTGTCCCGGTTCCGTTCCCATATGTGCCATTTTGCACGCCGTGCGTTGCGTTCAGCTTACTGCAGGCAAGGAGCGGGCCGGGCGGGCGATTAGGGATGTGTTAACCAAGCTGATGCGGTTTGATTTACCTCTGCCCATCGACGACGCGCTGCCGCAGCTCACTGCCGCGTTGCGCGCGTCGAACACCGCCATCCTCGTCGCGCCGCCGGGCGCCGGCAAGACGACGCGCGTGCCGCTGGTGCTGGCCGAGGAGCCTTGGGCCAAGGGAAAAATCCTCATACTGGAGCCGCGCCGTATCGCAGCGCGCGCCGCCGCCGATCGCATGGCCAAGACCTTGCGCGAGCGAACCGGCGACACCGTTGGCCTGCGCGTGCGCTTCGGCTCCAAGGTCTCGGCGAAGACGACGATCGAGGTCGTGACCGAGGGCGTGTTTACGCGGCTGATCCTTGACGATCCGGAGCTCACGGGCGTCGCGGCGGTGCTGTTCGACGAATTCCATGAGCGCTCGCTCGACGCCGATCTCGGTCTCGCACTCGCCCGCGATGTGCAGCAGGGATTGCGCGAGGATCTCAAGATTCTGGTCATGTCCGCGACCATCGATGGCGCGCGCGTCGCGGCGCTGCTCGGCGATGCTCCGGTGATCGAATCGCAGGGCAGGGCGTTCCCGGTCGAGACGCGCTACCTCGGCCGCGACCCACGCGCCCGCATCGAAGACCAGATGGCAGACGCTGTGACGCGCGCGCTACGCGCCGAACCGGGATCGGTGCTGGCATTTCTGCCGGGCGCTGCCGAAATTCGCCGCACTGAGACATTGCTCAAGGAATGCGTCGAGCCGAGTACGGATGTCGTCGCGCTCTACGGCGCGCTCGATGCGGAAACGCAGGACCGCGCGATCTCGCCCGCGCCGACGGGGCGCCGCAAGGCCGTGCTCGCCACGTCGATCGCCGAGACCTCGCTCACCATCGAGGGCGTGCGGATCGTGGTCGATTCCGGCCTCGCGCGCGTGCCGCGCTATGAACCGGACGTGGGCCTCACGCGGCTCGAAACGGTGCGCGTCTCGCGCGCCGCAGCCGACCAGCGCCGCGGGCGTGCAGGCCGTACCGTGCGTGGCGTCTGTTATCGCCTGTGGAACGAGCCGCAAACTGCCTCGCTCGAGCCCTACGCGCGGCCGGAAATTCTTTCCGCCGATCTCTCCGGCTTGGTGCTCGATCTCGCCGCCTGGGGGGCGGCGCCGGAGGCGCTCGCCTTCCTCGATCCGCCGCCGAAACCTGCGCTCACCGAAGCGTGCGCGCTGCTCACCGAGCTCGGCGCGCTCGATGACGGCCGCATCACCGAGGAGGGGCACGCGCTGCGCCGTCTTCCGTTGCCGCCGCGGCTCGCCCGCATGGTGGCCGATGCGGCGCACGAGGGTGCTGGCGCGCTCGGCGCGGACATTGCAGCGGTACTCACCGAGCGTGGGCTCGGCGGCGACGATATTGATCTGACAAATCGGGTGGAGAATTTCCGCCGCGATCGCTCGCCGCGTGCACGCGATGCACGCGCGATGGCGAAGCGATGGAGCGAACTTGCTGGAGCAGGCAAGCGCGAGATGAGCGTCGGGTCGATCCTCTCGCTCGCCTATCCGGATCGGATCGCGAAGAATCGCGGCAACGGCGCGTTCACGCTGGTGAACGGACGGGGCGGACACGTAGATCAGGCCTCGCCGCTCGCGCGCGAGCCATTCATCGCCGTGGCCGAACTGACCGGCGCTGCCGCAAACGCGCGCATCGTACTGGCCGCGCCGATTACGTTGGAGGAGATCGAAGCACGCTTCGCCGATCGCATCGAGAGCCGCGACGAGATTACGTTCGATGAGAAGTCGCTTAGTCTGCGCGCACGGCGTTCGCGCGGTCTCGGTGCAATCGCGCTTAGCGAACAGACGCGTCGCGTCGAAACGAGCGATGAGACTGCGCGCCTCCTGGCCCAAGGTGCAGCACGTGTCGGGATCGACAGGCTGTTCTGGACGAAATCCCTCCTGCAACTCCGCGAGCGTGTGAATTTCCTGCGGCGCAGCGAGGGCGAGGAATGGCCGGACCTCTCTGACGCGGCATTGGCTGCAACGGTCGAGGATTGGCTCGAGCCGATCCTGAACTTCAAGACCTCGCTCGACGAGATCGTTCCTGATGAGCTCGATAGTGCGCTCACTGGAGTTCTTCCGTGGGCCTTGAGCCGCCGCCTGGAGGCCGAAGCTCCGACCCATTTCGAGGCGCCGACGGGCACGCGCGTTGCGATCGACTACGAGGCGGAAGCGGGCCCCACGATCTCCATTCGCCTACAGGAGTTGTTCGGTCTTCGCGATCATCCCACTATCGCGGCCGGCCGCATTCCGCTGGTGATCGAACTGCTCTCGCCCGCGCACCGACCCGTGCAGGTAACGCGCGACCTGCCCGGCTTCTGGCGCGGCTCCTATGCGGCGGTCCGCACCGAGATGCGCGGGCGCTACCCGCGCCATCCGTGGCCCGACGATCCGCTCGCCGCTGCCCCGACCCGCCGCGCCAAGCCGCGTGGGACTTGATACACATCTCGCATGCGCGACGCCAAACTCATCGGCCTCGATTGGGGCACCACGTCATGCCGCGCCTACCTGATCGGCGCGGACGGCGCGGTGCTCGACCGGCAACTCGACGGACCCGGCATCCTGAAGGCCGATGGGCATTTCGGTCCGTGGCTCGACTCGATGATTGGCTCCTGGATCGCCACACATGGCGCCGCGCCTGTGATTCTTTCAGGCATGGTTGGCTCACGCCAGGGCTGGAAGGAGGCGCCTTACGCGAAATGTCCTGCGGGCGCCGGCGACATCGTCAAGGCGCTGGCGCGGATCGAGTGGGGCGAACTCAGCATTGCGCTCGTGTCCGGCCTCTCGACCGAGAATGACGGAATGCCCGATGTGATGCGCGGCGAGGAGACCCAAATCTTGGGCGCGCTTGCGCTGTCCAGCCAACGCGGAGGCCTGTTCCTGCTGCCTGGCACGCACTCGAAATGGGCCAAAGTGCAAGACGGCCGCATCGTCTCGTTCCGCACCTTCATGACTGGTGAAGTGTTCGGCGCACTGAAGGACCACACGATCCTCGCGCGCCTGATGAAGAACGGCAACGATCCGGGCGCCTTTGCGCGCGGGGTGCACGAAGGCGCGGCGCTCGGCAGTGCGGGCGCGCTGCTCAACCGCGCGTTCGCGGCGCGCACTTATGGCTTGATGGACAAGCTGCCCGGCAACGCCCTCTCCGACTATCTCAGCGGGCTGCTCATTGGAGCGGAAGTCACAGAGGCGACACGACAAACGAGGACAAACATCACGATCGTCGCGAGCCCGGCTCTCGCGCGTCGTTACGCGGATGCGCTGCATCTGCTCGGTAACACAAGCACTCTCGCGCCCGAGGACTGCGTCGCAGCCGGGCACTGGCGCATCGCGCAAGTCGCCGGACTCGTTTAGAGAACCAGCATGGACCTGCGTGCCGCCCTTTCCTATTGCCCGATCGCCGCGATCCTGCGCGGCGTCAAGCCGGACGAGATCGACGCTATTGGCGATGCGCTGATCGAAGCCGGCGTCACGGTCATTGAAGTGCCGCTCAATTCGCCACAGCCGTTCGAGAGCATCAAGCGGCTCGCTCAGCGCCATGGACACCATGCGCTCGTGGGTGCCGGTACCGTGCTCACGGCGGCGGATGTTGCGCGCGTGAAAGAAGCCGGCGGCCAACTCGTCGTCGCGCCGAACTTCGATGCGGATGTCGTGCGTTCCGCCAAGGCAGCCGGTCTCGAGGCTCTTCCCGGCGTGATGACACCATCCGAAGGCTTTGCGGCACTCAAGGTCGGTGCAGCGGGGCTGAAGCTCTTCCCCGCCGAAATTATCCCGCCGGCTGTGTTCAAGGCCTGGCGGGCGGTGTTTGCGGCCGACACGCTGCTGCTGGCGGTCGGGGGGGTCGGCGTGGACAACATCGCGAACTATCGCGAGGCGGGCGCGTCCGGCTACGGCATCGGTTCGGCGCTTTACCGGCCCGGCCGGCCGGCGGCCGAAATCGGAAAGCTCGCCAAGGCGCTGGTCGCCGCCGCAAAGTCTTGATTTTTCGGCTTTTCTGCCTTATCTAACTGCTTCGAGAACTGAGGCCTCTCGTCCGGCAGTTGTGTCGTGCGGGAGGTTTATTGCTTTTGGCGCTACCACGATGACCAAGCAGAACCGCGGCACCCATATCCGCCTCACCTCGCATCCGGGGCGGTCCGGACCGGCGCGCTTTCCGATCAATTGGGGCGCGGCGACTGCGCGCGAGCGCGGGCCCGTGGTCGGAACGGTCAACGCCGGCGTGGATCGCAACGCGATCGGAGCGCACGGCGGCTCCTACGCGCTCTATCGCGCACTCGCGGTCTCCTCCGGCTCGCTCAGCCCGATCGCGCGGCCGGATCTGACCAACACGGCGCCTGTCGTCGAAGTCGGCCCGTTCGCGCAGTGGTCGGAGCCGGGACGCATTGTCTCGCTCGATCCCTGGGGCCACCGGGTCGCCGAAGATTTCCGCCAGGAGATCGCCGAAGGCGCCGATATCCGCCCGAGCATCGCGGTGACCAAGGCGCGCCTCACGATCTCCGAGCTCGATGAGGCCGTGGCGGCCGGCCGGCTCAAGGTCGACGGCACGATCATGAAGGATACGGGCGAAGTCGCGGTTACCAAGGCCGCGGTCGAACCAGTCTGGTACCTGCCCGGCATCGCGGAGCGCTTCGGCGCGAAGGAAGACGCGCTGCGCCGCACCCTGTTCGAACAGACCGGAGGGATGTATCCGGAGCTCGTGACGCGGCCGGATCTCTCCGTGTTCCTCCCACCGATCGGCGGCATTACGCTTTATATCTTTGGCGATCCGTCGGCTGTGTGGGACAAGCGCCGCACACTTGCCTGCCGCGTGCATGACGAATGCAACGGATCCGACGTGTTCGGCTCAGACATCTGCACCTGCCGGCCCTACCTCATTCACGGCATCGAGGAGTGCATCAAAGAAGCACAGAACGGCGGCGGCGGATTGATCGTTTACAATCGCAAGGAAGGCCGCGCGCTCGGCGAGGTCACCAAGTTTCTCGTCTACAATGCGCGCAAGCGCCAGGAGGGTGGCGACCAGGCAGCCACCTATTTCGAGCGGACCGAATGCGTCGCGGGCGTGCAGGATGCGCGCTTCCAGCAGCTGATGCCTGACGTGCTGCACTGGCTCGGCGTCACCAGGATCGACCGCTTCGTCTCGATGTCGAACATGAAGCACGATGCGCTGACGGCCTCGGGCATTGAGATCGGTGAGCGGGTGCCGATCCCCGACGAACTCATCCCCGATGACGCCAAAGTGGAAATGGAGGCGAAGAAGGCGGCCGGCTATTTCTCGGCCCACGCGCCAACCGCGGGTGAGCTGCGCGCCACGGTCGGGCGCAAGATCGAGGAATTCTGATTGGACGAGGCGCAAGCTGCGCGTTCGCTGCTATCGGCGCAAGCCGTGCGCGAGCGCGCGCACGAGATGCTCACTGCCGGCCTGCGCGGTGAGCTTGAGCATTTCACCGTCGACATGGACGCCCTCGTCCCGGCCGCGCAGGTCGTCTCCGAGCTCATCCGCATCAACTATCCGGATCTCAATGTGCCGTTTCATGCGCGCTGGCGGCATTTCGTCATCGGCGCGCGCGATCTGTGGACTGAGCGCGCTGCGCAGGCCGCGTGGCCGACGCCGGCCGCAAAGGCGCGTGCCGAATTCGATGTCGCGATCGTCTCGGTGCTGCTCGACGCGGGTGCGGGTCCGGCGTGGAAATATCTCGATGTCGCGACCGAGCAGGTCGTTTCGCGCTCCGAAGGTCTTGCGGTTGCGAGCCTGCGCATGTTCGAGGCCGGCGCCTTCTCGTCCGATCCCGCCGACCCGTTGCGCGCGGACGCCGAGCGGCTTGCTCACCTCAAGCACGAGGAGATCGCCGACGGTTTCCAGAGCATGGTCGGAAACCGGCTCGTGGGTGTCGAAGGCCGCGCCGAACTGCTTGCATCGCTCGGCAAGACCGTCGCAGCAAACCCAAGGGTGTTCGCACGCGAGGACCGCGCCCGGCCGGGTGGGCTCTATGACCATCTCGCCTCGGTAGCGGAAGCTGGCAAACTACCCGCGCCGCGCATTCTGGAAGCGCTGCTCGAGCATCTCGGCCCGATCTGGCCGAGCCGGCTCTCGCTCGGCGGCATTCCGCTCGGCGACACGTGGCGGCATCCGGCGATCAGGCGCGATGACACAACCAACGGCCTCGTGCCGATCCACAAGCTTTCGCAATGGCTCGCCTACTCGCTGATCGAGCCGTTGCAATGGTCGGGCATCACCGTCACCGACATCGACGGCCTCACGGGCCTCGCCGAGTATCGCAACGGCGGTCTCTTTGTAGATGCGGGCGTGCTGCGGCTGCGCGACCCCGAAGCCGCGATCCATCCCAATCCGGTCGGCTCGGCGCTGGTGGTCGAGTGGCGCGCGCTCACCGTGGCCCTGCTCGATCAGATCGCAGCGCTGATCCGCCAGCAATGGGAGCTCACGATCGACGAATTCCCGCTTGCGCGCGTGCTCGAAGGCGGCACTTGGGCGGCTGGCCGCAGGCTTGCGCGCGACAAGCGCGCCGACGGCTCGCCGCCGATTGCGGTCGAGAGCGACGGGACGGTATTTTAGCTTTTCTTCTCCCTCCCCCGCTTGCGGGGGAGGGTAGGGGAGGGGGATTCATGCAAAACGTCACCGTCGTCGATCATCCCTTGGTGCAGCACAAGCTGTCGCTGATGCGCGACAAGGAGCGCTCTACCAAGGGCTTCCGCCAGCTGCTCAACGAAATCGGCATGCTGCTCTGCTACGAGGTGACGCGCGATCTCGAACTCGAAATGATCGATATCGAGACCCCGTTGCAGCCGATGAAAGCGCCGGTCCTCGCCGGCAAGAAGCTTGTGCTCGCGCCGATCCTGCGCGCCGGCGTCGGGTTTCTGGACGGGATGCTGAGCCTCGTTCCCTCCGCTCGCGTCGCGCATATCGGGCTTTATCGCGATCCGAAGACGCTGGTTGCGGTCGAATATTATTTCAAGGCGCCGGAGGACATCGCCGACCGCCTTGTGCTGGTGCTCGATCCGATGCTCGCGACCGCGAACTCGGCGATCGCGGCGGTGGATCGGTTGAAGGAAGCCGGCGCAAAGAACATCCGCATTGTTTGCTTGCTCGCCGCCCCCGAGGGGATCGAGAAATTCCACGGGCATCATCCCGAGGTGCACGTCTGGACCGCCGCGGTAGACGAGCGACTGAACGAGCATGGTTACATCGTGCCGGGCCTCGGGGATGCGGGCGACCGGATGTACGGGACGAAGTGACGCGCAGCGCGCGACGCGTAAAATTGTAGTTGTTCGCCTTAGCGTCCATTCACCAAGTCATTCCAAATCCTGCGCAATGCTAGCGGTGTTAGCGCGTTTCTTGCTGCCGCTGTGCTTGGATCGCGGCTGATTAGTTGAGGGTGGAGCATGCGGCAAATCCTGTTCTTCGCCATCGCGGCGCTGGTGCTTGCCGGCGTCATGCCGCGCGTGATGGGTAGTGTTGGCAATCATCCGGCGCCCGAAACGCAACAGCCGGCGAAGCGCAGCGAGTCTGCCCCGCAGACCTCCGCAAACTACCGCACCGTCACGGTGCGCAGCGACCGGCTCGGCCATTTCCAGGTCGAGGGCGCGGTCGACGGGCGGCGGATCGACCTCATGGTCGACACCGGCGCCTCGATGGTCGCCCTGCGCGAGCGCGATGCCAACAAGCTTGGAATCTTCCCCGCCGCACGCGACTACACCGGCCGCACCAGCACCGCCAATGGTGTGATCAAGGTCGCTCCGGTGCGGCTCTCCTCGCTCGAGGTGAATGGCATTCGCGTCTATGACGTGCAGGCGGTGGTCATCCCCGACCAGTCGCTCGGCACCAATCTGCTCGGCATGTCGTTTCTCTCACGCGTGCGCCGCTTCGAGATGGCCAATGGCCGCCTCGTGATGGAACAATAAATCGTCCTCAATACTTTCAACGGCTTGCCGGCTGGGCTATGTGCTCGGCCTGATTTTGCTCGCCTTTCGAGGACCTGATGCTTCCGAAGCCCAAGCCGTCTTTGACGCCAAATACCTATGCCTACGAATCCGAGCCGATGGTGAAGCCGACCGGCTTCCGCGAATACGACGCGCGCTGGCTGTTCGGAAAAGAAATAAACCTGATGGGGGTGCAGGCGCTCGGGCTCGGCCTCGGCACGCTCATTCACGAGCTCGGCGTCAAGCCCGACATCGTGACGGGCCACGATTTCCGCGGCTATTCGGCCTCGATCAAGATGGCGCTGGTCACCGGCTTGATGACGGCGGGATGCCGCGTGCGCGACATTGGGCTTGCGGTCACGCCGATGGCTTATTTCGCGCAATTCGATCTCGACGTGCCGTGCGTCGCGATGGTCACGGCCTCGCACAACGACAACGGCTGGACCGGCGTGAAGATGGGCGCAAACCGCCCGCTCACCTTCGGGCCGGACGAGATGACGCGGCTGAAAGACATCGTGCTCGGCGGGCAGGGCAAGGCGCGCGCCGGCGGCAGTTATGAATTCGTGGAGAGTTTCCCGGCGCGGTACATCGCCGACCTCACAAACCGGGCGAAGATCAAGCGCAAGCTGAAAGTGGTGTGCGCCTGCGGCAACGGCACTGCCGGCGCCTTTGCGCCGCGCGTGCTGGAAGCGATTGGCTGCGAGGTGGTTCCGCTCGACTGCGAGCTCGACCACACGTTCCCGAACTACAATCCCAACACCGAAGACATGAAGATGCTGCACGCGATGCGCGACGCGGTGATCGAGCATAAGGCCGACGTCGCGCTCGGTTTCGACGGCGACGGTGACCGCTGCGGCGTCGTCGACAACGAGGGCGACGAGATTTTCGCCGACAAGGTCGGCGTCATGCTGGCACGCGACATATCGGCGAAGGTGGCGAACGCGAAGTTCGTAACCGACGTGAAGTCGACGGGGCTGTTCATGACCGACCCGGTGCTGAAGAGGCAGGGCGCCGTGACCGACTACTGGAAAACCGGCCACTCCTACATGAAGCGGCGCGTCAACGAGATCGGCGCGGTCGCGGGCTTCGAGAAATCGGGCCATTTCTTCTTCAACAAGCCGATCGGCCGCGGCTACGACGACGGGTTGATCTTCGCGCTCGCGGTCTGCGACATGCTCGACCGCAATCCGGCAAAGACAATGGCGGACCTGAAGAACGCGCTACCCAAGACCTGGGGCTCGCCGACGATGTCGCCGCACTGCGCCGACGAGATCAAGTACAAGGTCGTCGACGACGTGGTGAAGCACTTCGAGACCGCGAAGCAGAAGGGCGAGAAGGTCATCGGCCAGCCGATTCGCGACCTCGTCACGGTGAACGGCGTGCGCGTCACCGTCGAGGACGGCACGTGGGGTTTGGTGCGCGCCTCGTCGAACAAGCCCGAGCTGGTGGTGGTGGTCGAAAGCCCGGCCTCGGAAGCAAAGATGCGTGAGATGTTCAAGGCCGTTGACGCCGTGCTGCGCACGCATCCGGAAGTCGGCGCGTACAATCAGACGATTTAGCCGATACTCCGCTCATGCCCGGGACCCGTCTTCGCCAAGGCTTCGACGGGGTCCACGTCTAAGTCCGCCGAAGCTTCAGCGAAGGCGGAAAAGCGGCATCCAGCTCTGGGCCAATCACTGGGTCTCCGCTTCCGCGGGGACGAGCGGACGGGACGCGGAACTCGCCCGCGCCTGCCCGCGTTCTCGCGCAATGGGAGAGAACAAGCGCAAGCTCGACGAGCAACTGGACCGCCTGCAGGAGGAGTTGCCGAAGGCTGCCGCCAAGCCGGTGCGCAAACTGCGGCGGCCCGACTGGAAATGGGTGCGCATTCCGGCCGGCATTGCGCTGCTGATCGCGGGCCTCGTGTCCGCGACGCCAGCGCTCAATACGAGGTTCGCGGCGGGCCTCGCGCTGCTCGCGGTTGACGTGTCGTTCCTGCGCAAGCCGACGGGGCGATTGTTGGAGTGGGGGCTCGATAGGTGGGAAGGGTTGCGCGAGCGCTTCCGCGATTTCGCGTTCTTCCCCTCGCCCCGCGAAGCGGGGAGAGGGTGCCCAAACGAAGTGAGGGCGGGAGAGGGGCCCTCTCCCGGCTCGCCGCCCCCGGCGGTTCGCCACCCTCTCCCGCAAGCGGGAGAGGGGACAGAAAGAGCTAAGGCTCGACATCCTTGAACACGTCGATCTCGACCCCGCCCGGCAGCATCGCGCGCCAGGCCTGCAAATAAGTCTGCAGGCGCATGTCGCTCGCGATCCGCGCGCGATTTATCTCCATCGATTCCGGCGTTTCGTACTCGATCACCTGGATGAACTTGCCGGGATCGTCGACGTTCTGGATCAGCCGCACTTCCGTGCCGCCCATCATCTCGTAGAACGGCTTCGAGGCGTTGACGAACTGGAGGAGTTGCGCCGGATCGGCCGACGGCATCGTGAAGCGGAAATGCAGGGTGCGCCGGACCTTGCGTTCAGTGGCCATGTCGTCCTCCGCTCACACCTTTTCTTCCTTGAACGTCGCGCGGAATTTGTTCGCCGGATAAACCCCGAGGATGTGCAGCGAGCCGGGCTGCGTGAAGAACCCGAGCTCCTCCAGTGCGCGCGCCAGCGGCGGATCGTCGGGATGGCCATCGACGTCGGCGTAAAACATGGTGGCGAAGAAGTTGCCCTCGATCATGTAGCTCTCGAGCTTTGTCATGTTCACGCCATTGGTCGCGAAGCCGCCGAGCGCCTTGTAGAGCGCGGCCGGCAGGTTGCGCACCCGGAACACGAACGTCGTGACCACCGGCCCGTTCCCGCGTTTGGTGTGCTTCTTCCCGCGCGAAAGGATGACGAAGCGTGTCGTGTTGTGCGCCTCGTCCTCGACGTTCTCGGCGAGCACCTTCAGGCCATAGATCTTTGCCGCGAGCTTGGGCGCGAGGGCCGCGCGCGTTACGTCCGTGGTCTCGCCGATATGCCGGGCAGCGCCCGCCGTGTCGGCCGCGATCACCGGCTTGTAGCCGTGCTTGCGGATGAAGCGGCGGCATTGCCCGAGCGCGTGGATATGGCTCTCGACCGATTTCACGGTCTTCAGCGTCGCGCCCTTGGGCGCCATCAGGTTGAAATGGATCGGCAGGAAATATTCGCCGACGATGTGCAGCTTGGCGTGCGGCAGCAGATGATGGATGTCGGCGACGCGCCCGGCGATCGAGTTCTCGATCGGGATCATGCCGAGGTCCGCTTTACCGCTCTGCACGGCGGCGAGCGCATCCTCGAAGGTGGGGCAGGGCATCGGCTCGCAGCCGGGGTAGGCCTCGCGGGCTGCGATGTCGGAATTCGCTCCGGGCTCGCCCTGGAATGCGATTTTCAGTTTGCTCATGGTGTTTCCGTAGTTGCGGGGGCTCGCATCGTCAATGCGCCAGCAGTGCCCGCGCCTTTTCGAGATGCTCCGGCGTGTCGACCCCGAAGATCGGATTCTTGGTGAGTGCCACGTCGATGCGCATGCCGGCTTCGAGCGCGCGCAACTGTTCGAGCCGCTCGCGCTCTTCGAGCGGCGAGGGCGGTAGCGCGACGAAGCGTTCGAGCGCGGCGCGGCGGTAGGCGTAAAGGCCAATATGGTGATAGAGTGGCCCCTCGCCGGAAGGCGCGGTTGCGCGCGTGAAATAGAGCGCGCGGAAGCGGCCGGGCGATACGGGCGAGCAGATCGCCTTCACGGCATTCGGGTCGGTCCGCTCGGCCTCGTCGGTGATTTCCAGCACGAGCGTCGCGATATCGACCGCCGGATCGGCGAGCGGGCCGAGCGCAAGGCGGACGTCCTCGCCGGTGAGCATCGGAAAATCGCCCTGCACGTTGACGACAATTTTCGCGCGGCCTTCGGGGTCGGCCTTGCCCAGCGCCTCGAAGATGCGGTCCGAACCGGTCGCGTGATCGCTGCGCGTCATCACGGCGCGCCCGCCGGCAGCAGCAACAGCAGCAGCAATTTCGGACGAGTCGGTCGCGACCATCACCGGCCCGACTGCGGCGTCCTCGGCCCGCCGCATGACCCGCACGATCATGGGAACGCCGCCGATGTCGGCGAGCGGTTTGCCCGGCAGCCGCGTTGAGGCCATGCGGGCCGGGATCAGGATCAGAACGTCGGAAGTCATGGAAATTGCCGGGGTTTCCGGCCTCGCTCCGCCCACAGGCGAGAGCCCTTATACGGGTTGCCAGTGCGGCGGCAAACCGGCTATGTGTCGGCCGCATCGAGCGCGGCTCCAGCGCCGATTCCACTTGAATTTCCCGCCTCCCAGGAGCCCGAAGCCGAAATGGACTCATTCGAAATCAACAAAATCCTGGGTGCGTTTCTGTTCACGTGCCTGTGCCTGCTCGCGCTCAATATCGGGGCACACGCGATGTTTTCTCCGCTGGCCCCCGCGAAGCCGGGCTTCGAAGTCGCCGTGACCGAGCACCCGGCTGGCGGCGAGGCTGCAAAGCCCGAGGCCGACCAGCCGATCACGCAATTGCTGGCGAGCGCCGACGTGAAAAAGGGCGAAAGCTCGGCGAAGAAGTGCGCCGCCTGCCACACCTTCGGCAAGGGCGAACCGAACCGCGTCGGCCCCAATCTCTATGGTGTGGTCGGCCGCCCCAAGGGCACTGAAGGCGGGTTCGCCTATTCGGATGCCATGAAGAAGAAGGGCGGCAACTGGACGATCGAGGACCTCAACGAATTCCTTCACGGCCCGCAGAAGTTCGTTCCCGGCACCAAGATGAGCTTTGCCGGCCTCCCCCGCGGGACGGAGCGCGCCGACGTCATCGCATATCTCAATACGAAGTCGGATAATCCGCAGCCGCTGCCGAAGGCTGCCGATGCGGGCGGCGCCGCAAAGCCCGCCGAGGGTGGCGCGCCTGCCGGTGCGCCGAAGGCAGCGGAAGCGCCCGCGGGTCAGAAGAAGTAGCGGCTCGCGCGCGGCGCGCCGTGCGACGATTTGCGCGGTCAGCGCGTTGGGCGATAACGGCTCCGTGACTCGGGGCGTCTGTTGACGCGCCGGAAATCTGACATAATTGAGCGAAACGCGTGGGTGCGACGTTTTGGGAGCCATTCCGTGAAGCTTTCCCGCCGGACCCTTCTGCATAGCGGTGCCGCCGCCGTCATTGCTTCCGCTATCGTTGAACCGCTTGGCTTTCGCGATGTCGCGCACGCGAACGAGACAGAATGGCGCCACGGGCTCTCGCTGTTCGGGCAACTGAAGTATCCGGACGGTTTCAAACGTTTCGACTACGTCAATCCGGAAGCCCCGAAGGGCGGCACCGTGCGTCTTGGCGGATTCGGCACGTTCGACAATTTCAACATCGTTGTTTCCGGCGTGAAAGGGACGCTCGCGGCCGCCATCACCGAAATCTTCGACACGCTGATGGTGCCGGCTCTGGACGAGGTGTCGACGGAGTACGGCTTGCTCGCGGAGGCCGTCACCCATCCTGCCGATTTCTCGCACGTGATCTATCGGCTGCGGCCGGAAGCCAAGTGGCATGACGGCAAGCCGGTCACGCCCGAGGACGTGATCTTCTCGCTCGATGCCTTCAAGGCAAACAGCCCGATGTTTTCAGGCTACTACCGGCATGTCGTGAAAGCCGAGAAAACCGGCGAGCGCGAGATCACCTTCAGGTTTGATGGCCCGGGAAATCGCGAACTGCCGCAGATCGTCGGCCAGCTCAACGTGCTGCCGAAGCACTGGTGGGAAGGGACCGATGCCGCGGGCAGGAAGCGCGACGTCGCCGCGACCACGCTCGAGCCGCCGCTCGGGTGCGGGGCTTACCGCATCAAGGATTTCGTGCCCGGCCGCACTATCGCCTACGAGCGCGTCAAAACCTATTGGGGCCGCGATCTCAATGTGAACGTCGGCCGCGATAACTTCGACGAGCTGCGCTACGAATATTTCCGCGATTCGACCGTCGCACTCGAGGCGTTCAAAGGCGACGTCATCGACTGGCGCACGGAGAACTCCGCCAAGAACTGGGCGACCGCCTATGATTTCCCGGCGGTGAAAGACAAGCGCGTGGTGCTCGAGGAATTTGCCAACCGCGCCTCCGGCCGGATGCAGGGGTTCGTCGTCAACACGCGGCGCGAAAAATTCAAGGATCCGCGCGTGCGCCTTGCACTGAATTATGCGTTCGATTTCGAGGAAATGAACAAGCAGCTCTTCTTCGGACAGTATCAGCGCATCAACAGCTATTTCGAAGGCACGGAGCTCGCGTGCTCCGGGTTGCCGGAAGGCAAGGAGCTCGAAATTCTCGAAACCGTGCGCGACAAGGTCCCGCCGGAGGTCTTCACCAAGCCGTTCAAGAATCCGGTCGGCGGCACACCGGAGAACGTGCGCGCCAACCTGCGCGAGGCGATACGGCTGCTGAAGGAAGGCGGCTACGAAGTGCGCAATCAGAAGATGGTCAATGCCAAGACCGGAGAGCGGCTCTCGATCGAGTTTTTGACCTACGATCCGACCTCGGAACGTTTCATCCTGTTCTATCAGCCGTCGCTGGAGCGGCTCGGCATCGCGGTGAGCATTCGCACTGTCGATGAGGCACAGTACGTCAACCGCGAGCGCAACTGGGATTACGACAGCACCACCGAAGTGTGGGGCCAGTCGCTCTCACCCGGCAACGAGCAGCGCGATTACTGGGGCTCGGCGGCGGCCGACCGCATCGGCTCGCGCAACTACGCCGGCATCAAGAATCCGGCAATCGATGCGCTGATCGAGCGCATCATCTTCGCCAAGGACCGCGCCGAACTCGTCGCCGCGACCCGCGCGCTCGACCGCGTGCTGTTGTGGAACCACTACGTGGTCCCGCAATTCACCTACAACAAGACGCGCGCGGCGCGCTGGGACCGCTTCAGCCGGCCCGAGAAGCTGCCCGAATACGGCTCGGCGGCATTTCCCACGGTCTGGTGGTGGGACGCCGAACGCGCCGCCAAGACAGGATCGCGATGACATCCACCCTCTCGCGCAAGGGGGGCAGTCGGGTAACCCGCCGCGGGGTGCTGGTGATTGCGGCAGGCGCGCTTGCGGGCGCCGCCTCGCGGCCTAGCGTGGCGGCGGCCGCAGACGAGATCGAGACACACGGCATCTCCTCCTTCGGCGACTTGAAATATCCCGCCGACTTCAAGCGGCTCGAATACGTCAATGCGGATGCGCCGAAGGGTGGGGTGTTCTCGCAGATCGGACCGTCGCGCCAGTACAATCAGAACTTCCTTACCTTCAACTCGCTCAACGCCTATATTCTTAAGGGCGATGGGGCGCAGGGCATGCAGTTCACTTTTGCGCCCCTGATGCAGATGACGGGCGATGAGCCCGACGCCATGTACGGTCTTGCGGCGCGCGCGGTGCGCATCTCGGCCGACAGGCTCACCTATCGATATTTGCTTCGGCCGGAAGCGCGGTTTCACGATGGCACCAAGCTCACTGCCCATGATGTCGCGTTCTCGCTCAAGCTTCTGAAGGAAAAAGGGCACCCGATTATCGTGCAGCTCACGCGCGATTTCCTCGGCGCGGAAGCCGAGGACGATGCGGTTGTGACCCTGAAATTCGCACCGAAGCGTGCCCGCGATGTGCCGCTCTTCCTTGCAGGTCTGCCGATCTTCTCGCGCGCTTACTACACGGCGCACAATTTCGACGAGACAACACTGGAGCCCCCGCTCGGATCCGGCCCTTACAAGGTCGGCAACTTCGTGGCTGGCCGTTACATCGAATACGAGCGCGTCAAGGATTGGTGGGGTGCCGACTTGCCGATCACGCGCGGGCAGCACAATTTCGATATTGTGCGCTTCGAGTTCTATCGCGATCGCGATGTCGGCTTCGAAGGGTTCACGGCGAAGAATTATCTGTTCCGCGAGGAATTCACCGCGCGCACCTGGGCGACGCGCTACGACTTTCCCGCCGTCAAGGACGGACGCGTGAAGCAGGCAATGCTTCCCGACGACACGCCGTCGGGCGGGCAGGGCTGGTTCATGAACACGCGGCGCGACAAGTTCAAGAACCGGATGCTGCGCGAGGCGATCATCGACGCGTTCGACTTCGAATGGACCAACAAGACCATCATGTACGGCGCCTACAAGCGCACAGTCTCGGTATTCCAGAACTCGAACATGATGGCCGAAGGCAAGCCGAGTGAGCCCGAACGTGCGCTGCTCGAGCCGTTCCGCGGCAAGGCGCCGGATGAGGTATTCGGCGAGCCATACCTTCCTCCAGTCTCTGATGGATCCGGACAGGATCGCGCGCTGCTGCGCAAGGCCTCGCACCTGCTGCAGCAGGCCGGCTACCCGATCAAGGACGGCAAACGGGTCGACGCCAAGGGTGAGCCGGTCACGTTCGAATTCCTGATCGACGAGCCGACCTTCCAGCCGCATCATATGCCGTTCATCAAGAATCTCGCGACGCTTGGCATCGACGCGACGTTGCGCGTGGTCGACCCCGTCCAATTCCGCAAGCGCGCGGACGAATTCGATTTCGATGTCACCGTGCAGCGCTTCAACTTCTCGACGACACCCGGCGATTCGCTCCGCTCCTATTTCACCGCCCAGTCGGCGACGATGAACGGCTCGCAAAATCTCGCCGGCATTGCGGATCCGGTGGTTGACGCGCTGGTCGAAAAAATCCTTCAAGCCGAGACGCGAGGAGAACTGACCATAGCGTGCCGCGCGCTCGATCGCGTCATCCGGGCCGGGCGGTACTGGGTACCGCACTGGTATCTGGCGGCGCACCGCATCGCTTATTGGGATGTGTTCGGGTTTCCGCCGAAGAAGCCGGCCTTTACCCGCGGCGCGCCGGAGACATGGTGGTACGATCAGGAGAAGGCAGCAAAACTCGAGCAGGGGCGCTAGTATCCCGATGAAAGCCCTGGCTCAAGAGCACTGAATGGCCGCCTACATCCTGCGCCGCATCCTGTTCATGATCCCGACACTGCTCGGCATCATGCTTGTGTCGTTCGTCGTGGTGCAGTTTGCGCCTGGCGGCCCGGTCGAGCGGGTCATTGCGCAACTTTCAGGATCCGACACGGGCGCGACCTCGCGCATCTCCGGCTCGCAAGGGGGCGACTTCGGCGCGCGCGCGCAAGCGCCGGGCCGAGGCGGCGGCGACCTCAGCTCGAAATACCGTGGCGCACAGGGCCTCGATCCCGAGTTCATCAAGAGCCTGGAGAAGCAGTTCGGCTTCGACAAGCCGGCCTGGAAGCGGTTCCTCCTGATGACGTGGAATTTCACGACCTTCGATTTCGGCAAGAGCTATTTCCGCGACACCAGCGTGATCCAGCTGATCAAGGAGAAGCTGCCGGTCTCGATGTCGCTCGGCATCTGGATGACGCTGCTCACCTACCTGATCTCGATCCCGCTCGGCATCCGCAAGGCGGTGAACGACGGATCCCCGTTCGACACCTGGACGTCGAGCCTGATCATCATCGGCTACGCGATCCCGGGCTTTCTGTTCGCGATCCTGCTGATCGTGCTGTTCGCCGGCGGCTCGTTCTGGGACCTCTTCCCGCTGCGCGGACTGACTTCAGACAACTGGGCGGCGCTGCCGTGGTACGCAAAGATCCTCGATTACTTCTGGCACCTCGTGCTGCCGATCACCTCGATGGCGCTCGCAGCCTTCGCCACCATGACGCTGCTCACGAAGAACTCGTTTCTTGATGAAATCCGCAAACAATATGTGCTGACCGCCCGCGCCAAGGGCTGCACGTCGGGGCAAGTGCTTTATGGCCACATCTTCCGCAACGCGATGCTGATCGTGATCGCGGGTTTTCCCGGCGCCTTCGTGCACGCGTTCTTCACCGGCGCGCTCCTGATCGAGACGATCTTCTCGCTCGACGGCCTCGGCCTGCTCGGATTCGAGAGCGTGCTCAACCGCGACTATCCCGTGGTGTTCGCGACGCTCTACATCTTCTCGCTGGTCGGCATCGCGGTGAACCTCATCGCCGACCTCACCTACACCTGGGTCGATCCGCGCATCGACTTCGAGACCCGGGAGGTGTGAGTGGACGCGCGCACGCCTCATACGCCGGACACCACCGCCGTCGGTGTGATGGGCCTCGACGTGCCGCCGGAACGGCACCCCATCACCATGTCGCCGATCAACCGGCGGCGCTGGGACAATTTCAAAGCCAACCGGCGCGGCTACTGGGCGTTCTGGATTTTCATGGTGCTGTTCGTCGTGACGCTGTTCGCCGAGTTTCTGGCCAACGACCAGCCGTTCTACGTCCGGGTCGACGGCAAGTCGTTTTTCCCGGTCTTGTTCACCTATCCGGAGACGGCGTTCGGCGGCGAGTTCGAAACCGCCGCGGACTATCGCGATCCTTATCTGCGCAAGCTCATCGCCGACAAAGGCGGGACGATGTATTTCCCGCCGATCCACTTCTCCTACTCGACGCACAATTTGAATCTGCCGACGCCGGCGCCGTCGCCGCCGACCTGGATGCTGACGGAGGAGCAATGCAAGGCGGCGGCCGAGAAGATGGGCGGCTCGGGCTGCCGCGACCTCGAAGTGAACTGGCTCGGCACCGACGATCAGGGCCGCGATGTGCTGGCGCGGCTGATCTACGGCTTCCGCATTTCGGTGCTGTTCGGATTGGCGCTGACCATTCTCTCCTCCGCGATCGGGGTCGCGGCCGGCGCCGTGCAGGGCTACTTTGGCGGCTGGACGGATTTGCTGTTTCAGCGCTTCATCGAGATCTGGACCTCGATCCCCTCGCTCTATCTGCTGCTGATCATCTCGTCGGTGCTGGTGCCGGGCTTCTTCGTGCTGCTCGGAATCTTGCTCTTGTTCTCGTGGGTGTCGCTGGTCGGACTGGTGCGCGCCGAATTCCTGCGCGGGCGAAATTTCGAGTACATCCAGGCGGCGCGCGCGCTCGGCGTTTCCAACACCACCATCATGTTCCGTCATTTGTTGCCGAACGCCATGGTCGCCACCATGACGTTCCTGCCGTTCATCGTGTCGTCCTCCGTCATGACGCTCACCGCCCTCGACTTTCTCGGCTTCGGCCTGCCGCCCGGCTCGCCTTCGCTCGGCGAGCTGTTGTCGCAGGGCAAGGCCAACATCCAGGCGCCGTGGCTCGGGCTGTGCGGCTTCATCACCGTCGCCCTCATGCTCTCCTTGTTGATCTTCATCGGTGAGGCGGTGCGCGACGCATTCGATCCGCGCAAGACGTTTGCGTGATCGCATGGACGCCGTGAACCAGCCCCTCCTCTCCGTGCGCGATCTCTCCGTCGCGTTCGGCGCCGGCGGGCGGCAAATCCTGGCCGTGGACCGCATCTCCTTCGATCTGAAGAAGGGCGAGACCGTCGCGCTGGTCGGCGAATCCGGCTCGGGCAAATCCGTCACCGCGCTGTCGGTGATGAAGCTGTTGCCCTATCCGGCGGCGAGCCATCCGTCCGGCACGATCCACTTCAAGGGACAGGAATTGCTCGGCCTGCGGGAGCGCGAGATCCGCAAGGTGCGCGGCAACGACATCACCATCATCTTCCAGGAGCCGATGACCTCGCTCAATCCGCTTCACACCATCGAGAAGCAGATCGGGGAAATTCTGCTGCTGCACGGCGGGCTGACCGGCGCGCCCGCGCGCAAGCGCATCATCGAGTTGCTGACGCAAGTCGGCATCCCCGATCCGGAAAGCCGGCTCGCGAGCTATCCGCACCAGCTCTCGGGCGGCCAGCGTCAGCGCGTGATGATTGCGATGGCGCTCGCGAACGAGCCGGACCTGCTGATCGCCGACGAGCCGACCACCGCGCTCGACGTCACCGTGCAGGCGCAGATCCTGACACTTTTGAAGGAGCTGCAGACGCGGCTCGGCATGGCGATGCTGTTCATCACCCACGATCTCGGCATCGTGCGCCGGCTCGCCGATCATGTCTGCGTCATGAAGGACGGCAAGATCGTGGAGGCGGGGCCGGTGCACGACGTGTTCGAGCGCCCGCAGCATGCATACACCAAAGCTCTGCTCGCCGCCGAGCCGAAGCCCGATCCGGCGCCGCTCTGTCCCGACGCGCCGCTCGTGATCCAGACCGAAGACCTGAAGGTCTGGTTTCCGGTCAAGCGCGGCGTCATGCGCAAGGTGGCCGGTCACATCAAGGCGGTGGATGGCGTTTCGATCGCGGTGCGCCAGGGCGAGACCCTCGGCATCGTCGGCGAATCCGGATCGGGTAAGACAACGCTGGGGTTGGCCATCCTGCGGCTGATCTCGTCCGATGGACCGATCGTCTATCTCGGCAAGCCGCTGCAGGGCCTGAAGTTCAAGGCGATGCGGCCGTTCCGCCACGACATGCAGATCGTGTTTCAAGACCCGTTCGGCTCGCTCTCACCGCGCATGTCCATTTCCGACATCATCGAGGAGGGGCTCTGGGTGCATCATCCGCAGCTCACCGCGGCACAGCGCGAGGGACGTGTGATCGCGGCGCTGAACGATGTGGGGCTCGATCCCGAGACGCGCTTCCGCTACCCGCATGAGTTCTCCGGCGGACAGCGCCAGCGCATCGCGGTCGCGCGCGCCGTCGTGCTGGAGCCGACCTTCATCGTGCTCGACGAACCGACCTCCGCGCTCGACATGCTGATTCAGACCCAGATCGTCGATCTGCTGCGCGACCTGCAGAGGCGGCACAACCTGACTTACCTTTTCATCTCGCACGATCTGCGCGTCGTCTCGGCGCTCGCCTGCCGGCTGATCGTGATGCGCAACGGCAAGGTGGTGGAGGAGGGCCCTGCCGCCGACCTCTTCGCCAAACCGCAAAGCGACTACACGCGCGCGCTGTTCGCGGCCGCCTTCAATCTGGAAGCCGTACCGGTGACGGAGCCGGAAAATGCTCGCGACAGGCAAGTCGAAGCTCTGAAGGAGCGTTTGGATACAAGCTGGGACGTGCCTGAGTAATGAAAGGCGCGCTCGCTCTCCTGATCACCGGCGGCACCGAGAACTGGGCTCCCGGACGCTGGCGCGAGCGGTTCAAGCGCGTGTGCCCGGAGCGATCGGTCGCGCTCATTCCGGTCGATTCGGTCGATCCGGCCGCGGTGCGCTACGCGGCGGTGTGGAAGCCGAAGCCGGGCATGCTCGGCGATTTCCCCAAACTGGAGGTGATCTTCAATCTCGGGGCGGGCGTCGACGCGGTGGTCGCCGACCTGACGCTTCCGCCGGTGCCGCTTGTGCGTGTCGCGGTCGACGATCTGACCAGGCGCATGACCGAATACGTCGTGATGCATGTGCTGATGCATCATCGCCGCCAGGGCTATTACGCGGAAAGCCAGCGCACCAAGGTGTGGGCGCCGAAGCTGCAATGGGTGGCGCGCGACCTGCGTATCGGCATCATGGGGCTCGGCGTGCTCGGCCGCGACGCCGCGGAGGTCCTCGCCCGCATCGGGTTCGACGTCGCCGGCTGGAGCAGCACCTGGAAAGCCATTCCCGGTATCAAGTGCTTCGCCGGCGAGCGGCAGCTCGGAGACTTTCTCGCGCGCACCGACGTGCTGGTGTGCCTGCTTCCGCTGACGCCACAGACGCGCGGCATTCTCGACCGCCGCACGTTTTCGCGCCTTGCGCGCGACGGGAAGCTGGGCGGCCCGGTCGTGATCAATGCGGGGCGCGGGGGGCTGCAGAACGAGGACGACCTGCTCGCCGCGCTCGATGACGGCACGCTGCTCGCCGCGACGCTCGATGTGTTTCATTCAGAGCCGCTGCCGCCGGAGAGCCCGTTCTGGACCCATCCGAAAGTGACGCTCTCGCCGCATAACGCGGCCGACACCGATCCCGACGCGATCTCGCTCTATGTGGCTGAGCAGATCGCGCGCCACGAGCGCGGCGAGCCGCTGGCGAACGTGGTCGATCGCAAGGCGGGATATTAGGACAACTCCCGCTCGTCCGCGAAAGCGGGGACCCAGAGCCAGAAAGCAAGGAAGAACTGGATGCCCGCTTTCGCGGGCATGAGCGGAATTTCGGCGCTCAGAGCCTTTTTACTCTCGTGACTTCGCTGCCCGCCGCGCTGATGCGCGCGATGGCTTCGGCGATCGGCTCGATCGCGACCGCCATGTGATACGCATTCGCATGCAGCAGCGTCTCCTTGTCCCGCACGATCGCCACATGCCCCTTCCAGAAGATGAGATCGCCGCGTTGCAATGAATTAGCTTCCACCGTGGCCCCAAGCGCGGCCTCCTGCATGTCGCTGTCACGCGCGCACGCCACGCCGCAGGCATTCAGCGAAACCTGCACGAGCCCGGAGCAATCGAGCCCGTAATTGGTCTTGCCGCCCCAGAGATAGGGCGCGCCGAGAAAGCGCTCGGCGACCGCGACAAAATCGCGCTCATGTGTGCCGAGCGGCGCCACATGCGCGGCTGGCAGAAAGCCAATCTGCGACACCGCGAAAGGATGCAGCTCGCGCACGACGGTGAGCCTCGCGCCCAGCGGCGGCATCGCGACCGGCGGCAGCTTGATCGAGGGGCCGGGGAACGCGAGCGTGCGCAGCGCCGTCACCTTGTGCGTTGGTGCGCCGCGTGGCGCGAGCAACGCACTCGCCGGCAACCAGCCGACATAGCTGTCATCGGCGAGTTGCCCCCAGGCCCAGCCTTCGTCGTTGAATTCGTAGACGGTGACGCGCTCGCCCATCAGCGCTTGCGTCATCAGCGGCGCGTCCGGCGAGGGTGCGTCACGTACCGGCGCCTGCGCGTCGATGACCTCACGCTCTTCGCCTTCGACGAAGCGCGCCGCGCTCACCTTGCCTTCGAGGTGCTTGGCGGCAAGGTCTCCCCGGGCCGGCGTGATGCGCGGATCGAAGTTCACCGGCGGCGCTCCATTCGACGCGATTATCCGTAGCGCTCCTTAAGGAGTGCATAAAGCGCGCGTGCGACCTGGCATTCGCCGCCGTCGGGGCGCGCCGGCTTGGCACTCCGACATTGTTGATGTCGGCGGTCTTGGAATCGAGCAGCGACTCGTACGGCCGCCACAGCGGCAGGCGCCACATCGGATCGCGCTCGGCTTCCGCGTGGCGGGCGAAATCGCCGGCGAGCTTGTCGTCATGCGTGTACAAAGGCGGCAATTCGGGCCCGAGCGCGACACGCGCGGCGCCGGTGAGCGTCGCCATGTCGACGATCAGTTCGGGCGCTTCCTCGTCGGCGAGCGCCAGCGCATCGGCAAGCACCAGCCTCCCCTCGGCATCGGTGTTGCCGATCTCGACCGTGATTCCCTTGCGCGAGCGGTAGATGTCGAGCGGACGGAACGCGTCGCCCGAAATCGCGTTCTCGACCGCTGGGATCAGCACGCGCAGCCGCACGTTGAGCTTCGCATCCATGATCATGTGCGCGATCGCGAGCACGTTCGCGGCGCCGCCCATGTCCTTCTTCATGATCAGCATGGCGCTGTCGGGCTTGATGTCGAGCCCGCCGGTGTCGAAGCAGACGCCCTTGCCGACCAGCGTGATCTTCGGCGCCGCAGGATCGCCCCACGTGAGGTCGATCAGGCGTGGCGCGCGCGGTGAGGCGCGCCCGACCGCATGGATCAGCGGAAAGTTCTGCTGCAGCAGATCCTCGCCGACGACGCTCTGGACTCTCCCGCCATGTTTGTCAGCAAGCTCGCGCGCGGCCTGCTCCAGCTCGGCCGGACCCATGTCATTGGCCGGCGTGTTGATCAGATCGCGCGCCAGCGAAACCCCCTCCGCGATGCGTGAGAGGTCTGCGCCGTCCACTCCCTCAGGGACCTGAAGCTTCGCCCCGTTCGGCTCCGCCTTGCGGTAGCGCGTGAATTTGTAAGATCCGAGCGCGAAGGCGAGTGCGGCAAGCCGCGCGTCGTGTGGCGCATTGGCGAAGCGATAGGTGCCGGACGGCAATAGGCCGGGTAGCCGACCGGGTAGGAAGCGATCCTTGTTTGCGTTAGCCGCAGGCTCGATCCCGAACAGCACGCCGGCGAGCGCACCGTTCTCATCGGGCAGAAGCAGCGATTGTCCGGTCTTCGGCTCGAACTTCGCGCTCTCGGCAAAACGCTGCGCCGCCGCGCCAAGCTGCGCGCGCACGGCACTCCAGTTATCGGTATTGACGAACCAGACCGGAACGGAGGCGCCGCCCGGTGCGACAAAGGCCGGATGCATGAGAAGTCCCCGGCGGCCCTGCTAGCACGCGTCCTACAGCCGGTGAAGCAGGCAGAAGTTCCGCCGATTAACCCATCCTTAGGGTTAACGATCTATTGCTGATGCGGGCTGGCGCGGTTCGCCGGCGGAGCAGCATCATGCGTACCAGGGTCGCTTCTCGCGTTCTTGTTCTCACTACCGTCGCATTCGCCGCCGCCGCACTGGGCGGCTGCAAGACCATCGGTTCGACCGACACCACCGGCTCCATCGCGACCCCGCAGCAGCGCAGCGAGGCCGACTGGCGCCGCGAGAGCGAGGCGCTCGGCGATCGCTTCCGCGCCAACCCGCGCGATCCGGATGTCGCGATCCGTTACGCCCATGCACTGCGCGCGACCGGGCAGCGTGCGCAGGCGGCTGCCGTCCTCGAAACAGCGGCGCTGCATAATCCGGAGAATCGGGCGCTGCTTGGCGCTTTCGGCCGCGCGCTCGCCGATGTGGGAAACTTCAAGCAGGCGATGGAGGTGCTGGACCGCGCGCACTCGCCTGACCGGCCGGACTGGCGCATTCTTTCGGTACAGGGCGCCGTGATGGACCAGATGGGCCGCCACGCCGAGGCGCAGCGTTATTACGCGAGCGCGCTGAAGATCATGCCGGACGAGCCTTCGGTGCTCTCCAACCTCGGTCTTTCCTATGCGCTCGCAAAGGATCTGAAGCGCGCTGAGGAGACTTTGCGCCGCGCGGCCGCGGCGGGGGGCGCCGACCGGCGCGTGCGGCAAAACCTTGCACTGGTGGTCGGGCTGCAGGGCCGCTTCCAGGAGGCCGAGTCCATCGCGCGCGCCGACCTGCCGCCTGACGAAGCGGCCGCGAACGCCGCTTATCTGAAGCAGATGCTGGCACAGAAGGGCGGCGCGAATTTCAAAAAGACACTAAGCCCGCGAGCCATCCAGGGGCTCGATCCGGCCGAGGAAAGCGGCAGCTAGCCGAGATACGGCAGGCCTTTTCCGTTGATCAAATGCCCAATGATCGCGGCGGCCGCAATGTAGATTACGGCCACTGCGACGAACGCGCCGATCCATGCGCCGACCTGGATTCGCGGATTCTCCGGAATCCAGTCATCCCGGCGCGCGCGAATGATGCTCATGAATTTCTCCTTTTCTCTCAGGAGATAACGGCTTGGGCGGGGCGCGTGTTCCCGAGAGCCCGAAAAGAGGCGTTTCAATTCCGTTCGCGTGCTATACTGCCCGGCGATACAGGGCGACCCTCATGGCTGCCACTACAGCCGCTTTTCGTATTCCCGCGCGCGAGCTCATCGCAAAGGATGAGCTTGTCGCGTTGCGCGAGCGGGTCGAGTGGAAGGGCATCGCGCTGATCGCGCATGCCTGGGCCGTCATCCTTGGCTCGATCGCGCTGGTCGCGATCTTTCCCAATCCGCTGACCTACCTCGTCGCCGTCATCGTGATCGGCTCGCGCCAGCTCGGCCTTGCGATCCTGATGCATGACGGCGCGCACGGCTGCCTGTCGCGCAACGAGAAGCGCAACCTGTATCTGAGCCAATGGTTCTGCGCCTATCCGGTGTTCGCCGAAACGCTTGCCTACCGGCGTTATCACCTGACCCACCATATGCGCACCCAGCAGGACGACGATCCCGATCTCGTGCTCTCGAAGCCATTTCCGATCACGCGGGCGAGCTACCGGCGCAAGTTCTGGCGCGATATTTCGGGGCAGACCGGCTACGAGCAGCGCAAGGCGCAGATCATCAACGCGATGGGCAACCCCGCATGGCCGTGGCGGCAGCGGCTGAAATATTTCAACGATAAGCTCGGGCCGCAAATCCTGACCAACGCGATTCTGTTCGCGGGGCTGAGCGCCGCCGGCGTGTGGTGGGCCTATCCGCTGCTCTGGCTCGTCCCGCTGATGACCTGGCAGATGGTGATCACGCGCATCCGCAACATCGCCGAGCACGCGGTCATACCGGATGGAGACGATCCGCTGCGCAATACGCGCACCACCAGGGCGAACCTCATCGAGCGCGCGCTGATCGCGCCGTATTACGTTAACTATCACCTCGAGCATCATCTGCTCTACTACGTTCCCTGCTACAATCTGCCGAAGCTGCATCGCATCATGATGCGCGGCCCGCATGCGGCGAGCATGGAGGTGCAGCCGAATTACTTGAGCGTGCTGCGGCTCGCGACGGCAAAGCCGAATGCAGAGGACAAGCCCGGCGAGATCGTCAACACGGCGCGGCGCATGCGCGCCGGCATGCAGGTCAACAAGGACCGCGCCCACGCGGGATTTTGAGCAGGGCTATTCAAGTCAATCATCAGTCTCGCCGGGAAGCGATGACGACCGAAATCTCCGCCGAGAATGCCGAACGGCTGCGCGCCTTCGAGCGCGAGGGCCACGATGCGCTCGCGAAGAGTTACCACAGCTTTTTTTCTCCGGTCACCGAACTGGCCATCGATCCGCTCTTGCGGGCGGTTCGTCTCGCGCCGGGGATGTGCCTTTTGGATGTGGCGACGGGTCCCGGCTCGCTGGCTGCGGAGGCCGCCCGTCGCGGCGCGCAAGCCGTCGGCGTCGATCTCGCACCGAAGATGGTCGCGCTGGCGCGACGGCTCCATCCTTCCGTCACGTTTCAGGAGGCCGATATCGAGCAGTTGCCGTTTGCGGCGGGTGCATTCGATGCGGTGTGTTGCGGCTTCGCGTTGGGGCACATTCCGCGGCCGGAAGCATCGCTCGCGGAATGCATGCGTGTACTCGAGCCCGGAAGCCGGATTGCATTCTCGTGGTGGGATGACCCGTCGCGCCAACGCATTCAGGGCATCTTCCGGGAAGCGCTGACGGACCTGCGTGTTGCGCCTCCTCCCGGGGCGCCGCAGGGCCACAACATCTTCCGCTTCTCGGACAGTGCTGCCTTCGAAGGGTTGTTGCGCGACGCCGGCCTCACGGAGATCCGTGTGGACGATCACAAGGCCGTTTCCACGTTCGCGGACGCAGACACGGTTTGGCGCGGTGGGCTCGGCAGCTTCGTTCTGACCGGTGCCGTGATCAAAGGCCAAGATGCGGAGACGCAAACGGCCATTCGCTCGGCCTTCGATCGTTTGATCCGCCCCTATGCAACAGCGGACGGCGTCGCCCTGCCCGTCGCATTCAAGATTGGTTCGGGTCGCAAGCCGGCCTGACGCTTACTGGATCGCCATCACGCGGATCGCGGCCGGGCCGAGAATGACGATGAACAGCACCGGCAGGAAGAACAGGATCATCGGCACGGTGAGCTTGGGCGGCAGCGCGGCGGCCTTCTTCTCGGCCTCCGACATCCGCATGTCGCGGTTTTCCTGCGCCATCACGCGCAGCGTCTGCCCGAGCGGCGTGCCGTAGCGCTCCGATTGCTGTAGCGCAACGCACACCGCCCTCACGCCCTCGAGGTCGGTGCGCTTGGCGAGGTTCTCGTAGGCGATCTTGCGGTCCTGCAGGTAGGAGAGCTCCGCGGTGGTGAGCGTCAATTCCTCGGCGAGCGGGATCGACTGCGAGCCGATCTCCTGAGAGACCTTGCGGAACGCGGATTCAATCGACATGCCGGATTCGACGCAGATCAGGAGCAGGTCGAGCGCATCGGGAAACGCGCGGCGGATCGAGAGCTGGCGCTTGCCGATCTTGTTCTTCAGGAAAAGCCACGGCAGCTGCATGCCGCAATAGGCGGCGAACAGAGCCATGCCGAGCTTCATGACCGCCGGCCGGTCCATGTGCAGAATGAAGAAGAGATAGAACAGCGTCAGGGCAAACGCCACCAGCGGCGACACCAGCCGGAAGAACAGATAGGTCACGTAAGGCGCGTGGCCGCGGTAGCCGGCCTGCACCAGCTTTTCGCGCGCCTCCTCCTGCCCCACCCATTTGTTCAGGTTGAATTGGTCGACGACGCGCTTCATGTATTCTTTCGGCGACCGGCGCAGCTGCACCTTGTCGCCGCGCGCCAGCCGCTCGCGCTCGCGCTGGCGGATCTTCTCGCGCTCGACCGAGACCGCGCTCATCCGCTTGTTGAGGTCGTTGCGCGCAAGCAGCGGCATCGCGAGCGTGAGCACGGTCGCCATCGCGGCGATGGCGGCGAACACGCTCGCCATCATCTTCGGATCGTGCAGCTTGTCGATCAGCAGTTCGAGCACGGCACTTTACCTTTGCGCATGATCTTTGTCCGAAAACCGGTGTCCACTTTTCGGGATCATGCGCCCTAGAAATCGAAGTTGATCATCTTCTTCATCACGAAGACGCCGCAGGACATCCACGCCGCGCAGCATGCCATCATCAGGCGGCCGGTCGGGTGCGTCCACAACAGCTCGATGTAGTTCGGGCTGGTGATGTAGACGAGGATCATGACGGCGAACGGCAGCGCCGCGATGATGACGGCGGAAGCCTTCGCCTCCATCGACATCGCCTGGATCTTGGCTTTCATCTTCTTGCGGTCGCGCAGCACGCGCGAGAGGTTGCCGAGCGCTTCCGAGAGGTTGCCGCCGGCGCGCTGCTGGATCGACACCACGATGCCGAAGAAGTTCGCCTCGGCGAGCGGCATGCGCTCATAGAGCTTGGCGCAGGCGTCGCCCATCGAGATGCCGACGGTCTGCGATTCGACGATGGTCTGGAACTCGCCCTTGACCGGCTCCGGCGCCTCGCTGGCGATGATGCGCAGGCAATCGCCGAGCGGGAGACCCGCCTTGACGCCGCGCACGATCACGTCGACGGCGTCCGGGAAATTGTGAAGGAACTTGTTCTCGCGGCGCTTCTTCAAATAGATGAGCAGCCAGCGCGGCACGCCAAATCCGCCGGCAAAAGCGGCGCCTGCCGCGGCGAGCACGCCGCCGCCCACCATGAAGATCAGCGCGAACAGCACGACGCCGATGCCGACGCTGATGATGATGAATTGCCGCTTGGTCCAGCTCAAGCCTGCCTGCGAGATGCGCATCGCGAGCGGCAGGTTCTTCTGCTTCTTCTGCCGCACTTCGAGCTCTTTGAGGGTCTCCTCGATGTCGCGGCGCACTTTCGGCTGGTTGCGCGCCGTCACGCGCGCGACCGGTTCGGCACGCACGATGCTTTCCTGGCGTTTCTCGGCCTGGCGTTCGCCCGACAGGATCGGATAGACGAAAACCCAGATCAGCCCGCCGGCCGCGAGCGCCACCAGCGCGAACATCGCGATCGAATGCGCCGCCATGGGTCTACGCCTTGTATGCTTCGCCGGCGATCTCGGCGGCGTCCAGCGCTGCCCCGAGCCGCTTCTCGTCCCCGAAATACTTCGCCCGCTCCCAGAACCTGGGACGGCCGATGCCCGTGGAGCGGTGGCGCCCGATCAGCCTGCCGTTCGCGTCCTCACCCATCATCTCGTAGACGAAGACGTCCTGCGTGATGATGACCTCGCCTTCCATGCCCATCACTTCGGTGATGTGGGTGATGCGGCGCGAACCGTCGCGCAGGCGTGCGGCCTGGATCACGACGTCGACCGAGGCGCAGATCATCTCGCGGATGGTCTTGGAGGGCAGCGTATAGCCGCCCATGGTAATCATCGATTCAAGGCGCGACAGCCCCTCGCGCGGCGTGTTGGCGTGCAGCGTGCCCATCGAGCCGTCGTGGCCGGTGTTCATCGCCTGCAACAGGTCGAACGCCTCGGGTCCGCGCACCTCGCCGACGATGATCCGCTCCGGGCGCATACGCAGGCAGTTCTTCACCAGGTCGCGCATCGTGACCTGGCCTTCGCCCTCGAGGTTCGGCGGGCGCGTTTCCAGGCGCACCACATGCGGTTGCTGCAGCTGCAGTTCGGCGGCGTCCTCGCAGGTGATGATGCGCTCGTCTTCCTCGATGAAGTTGGTGAGGCAGTTGAGCAGCGTCGTCTTGCCCGAGCCGGTACCGCCGGAAACCAGCACGTTGGCCCGGCAATGGCCGATGATCTTCAGGATTTCCGCGCCTTCTTGCGAAATCGAGCCGAACTTGACCAGCTGATCGAGCGTCAGCTTGTCCTTCTTGAACTTGCGGATCGTGAGCGAAGGCCCGTCGATGGCGAGCGGCGGCACGATCGCATTGACGCGCGAGCCGTCGGGGAGGCGCGCGTCGCAGATCGGCGAGGCTTCATCGACGCGGCGGCCGATCTGGTTGACGATGCGCTGGCAGATGTTGAGCAGCTGCTGATTGTCGCGGAAGCGGATGTTGGTCTGCTGAATCTTGCCGGCGACTTCGATGTAGACCGTGTTGGCGCCG
>Ga0310810_10000599_pt1 | contig 36333 bp, 31 predicted proteins | sample NCmetagenome_FD_207641 | JGI IMG/M metagenome (GOLD analysis project Ga0310810, IMG submission 207641) | Soil microbial communities from experimental microcosm in Duke University, North Carolina, United States - NC | ecosystem: Engineered > Artificial ecosystem > Soil microcosm > Unclassified ...
AGCGGAACAGAAATTCCGGACTGGCCAGGATTAGTTGGAGCGCGGATTCGATTCCGGCGTCGAAGCTGCCGTTATTGTTGCGGCGGCGCTGATAGAAACTGAGAGGCTCTTCGAGATCGCTATCCTGCAGCGGCCTGCGATAGGCGCGGCGCGCCAGCGTCGAAAGGATCTTGCGCGCGCAGGGTAATTCGTCTTTAGGGGTGGCCGCCCGACAGACGAAGATCTTGCGGCGGGACGCGGTGTCGCCCGCACCGGTCTGATGGAAGGGGCCCTCGATATTCAGGCGGTCGACGGAAGGGTCGCCAGTGACGTCGAGGCCATCCACCGTAGTCCGCAGAAACGGCTTTATAAGGTCGTCTCTCTGGGCCTGGCTCCGTAATATGGTGGTGGCCGACACGGTGCGAGAGCCGGCCTTGACGGGCAGCCGGATGCTCAGCCGCTGGTCGAGATCCGCGCCGAAAGTCCCGGGGTTTTCCGCCATCTTGACGAAATCCTCCCGGCCGCCCACCGTAACCAGGCGCACTCGAACGCCATCCAGGCTGATCTCGATCTGATGCGGATCTTCCATGCCGCGCAACAGATCAAACGTGTTGCGCCACAACCGGACTTTGATGACGTACTCGCCATCCACCGGGAAGGTGTGGTGAACCAGAATGCCACCGCGCGTTCCGAGCGGCAACCCCTCGATGTGCTGATCCTGGGACAGGTCGGGACGGACGCGATAGGTCGCGGTGGTGGGCGCGATCGACAGGTTGCCGACGGCCAGGCGGCTGATGTTCCAGGAGGCCGACAGATATCGTTCCATGAGCGATGGCGAAACACGCAGGACGTCGGCGATGTTGTCGAATCCGCTGCTCTCGTCGTCGGGAGGAAGAAGTGCGGTCGCATCGATGTCCAGGGCCAGCAGGTCGCGAATCGCATTGGCATACTCCGTGCGATTCAAGCGGTGCATCGTCGCGCGGCCGGGGTTGGGCTTGGCGCTGTAGCCGCGGTCGAGCGCGGTTTCAAAATAGGAGGCCAGCCCGTCCAGAGCCGTTTTGTCCGGGCGCGGCATGCCTTGCGGAGGCATCGCGCCGACGCGGAGCTTGCGGATCACCTTTTCCCAAGTCTGGGCGCCGGCGGGAACGTCCGCCAGATTGACGCCTTGCAGCGAAAGCCCGCCTGTGCGCGCTTTTTCGCTGTGGCAAGTGACACAGTATTGATCGAGCAAAGCCTTCTGCGCTGGCTCCTGCGCTTGCGCCAGGCTCGACAGAGAGAGGGCCAACGCCGCTGCAGAACAATGTCTTTTCAAGGCGGATCTCGTCATCCTTTGGAAACCCTAGCTAAGCATACAACCATGATGTATACTTCTGCCACGCCCAACGTGGCGAGCGGTCTTCAAGGAGGCTATGTGGAAGCTATTATTTCCGACCTGTTAAATCGTTTTGAGATGGGCGCGCTGACGCGCCGGGGGTTGATCCAAGGTCTGGCGATGCTGACCGCGGCGGGGGGCGCGGCATCACGGGCGCAGGGCCAGGACGTGAGCCTTAAAGCGGCCAAGATCGACCACATGAGCATTCAGGTCAGCGATTTGCCGCGTTCTATTACGTTTTATCAAAAGATGTTCGGACTGACCCAGGTCAGCGAAGACAAGCCCAACCAGATCGTGCGCCTGGGAGTGGGTACCAAAACCCTGGTCTCGCTGCATCACAAGAGTCCCACCGGCCTGGTGGATCACTTCGCGATCGGAGTCGAAAATTTCAACAAGGAATCGGCTACGCGGATTCTGAAGTCACACGGTGCGAATCCGGAAGACAATCTGGACGCGGGGTTTCATATTGTCGATCCCGAAGGAATCAGCGTTCAGATCGTCGGAGCCTGAGCTGCCTCAGGGGTTGCACGCGTATATACGGATTGTTAAAGTTCGTCTCATGGTTATGAACCGTTCTCGCCGCGATTTTCTCAAGCAGGCGTCCATGCTGGCGGCCACGTCGGGCGCGCTTCTAACGAGAATTCAGGGAGCCGACGTCCTCGTGGACACGGCCTTCGGCAAGGTGCGAGGTGCCGATGCCAAGGGGATCAAGGTCTTCAAGGGGATCCCCTACGGAGCAAACACCACGGGAGCGAATCGCTTCATGCCGCCGGCCGATCCCGCCAAGTGGACCGGAGTGCGTGACGCGCTGGCGTTCGGTCCGAGCGCGCCGCAGACCGATCCGGGCGCCCGTGCCGCCGTGGCCGGCCGTTCCGTGGAAAGCGAGGACTGCCTGGTGCTCAATATCTGGACGCCCGCGGTCAACGACGGCAAGAAACGTCCGGTCATGTTCTGGTGCCACGGAGGCGGCTTCGCCTCCGGTTCGGGTTCCTGGTCCGAAACGGACGGCGGGAACCTGGCCCGGCGTGGCGATGTGGTCGTGGTCTCCATCAACCATCGCTTGAACGTGCTGGGCTTCTCCTACCTGGCGGAGTTCGGCGGCCCGGATTTCGCGCAGTCGGGCGACGTGGGCATGTTGGATATCGTGCATGCGTTGAAATGGGTACGCCAGAATATCGAGCATTTTGGAGGCGACCCGAATACGGTCACGATCTTCGGCCAGTCCGGCGGCGGACGCAAGGTCGGGACGCTGCTGGCCATGCCTTCCGCCAAGGGCTTGTTCCATCGGGCGATTATCGAAAGTGGCCCGACCATCTCACTGGTGGAGCAGAACCAGGGCACGCGGGTCGCTAGCGAATTGCTCGCCAAGCTGGGGCTCAACAAATCGCAGGTGCGCGAGCTGCAGAACCTGCCGGTGGAGAAGATCATGTCAGCTTACTTCGCGGTGACGCGAAGCATGAAGGTCGACCAGATGACCATGGGTTTCTCGCCCACGGTGGATGGGAAAGCTCTACCCCGGCATCCTTTTGCTCCGACGGCTTCCAATGTATCGGCGAGCGTGCCGCTGATGCTCGGTTCGACTCGAACTGAGCTGACCTCGAGCGCCGATGACGCGGCATTCTCATTAAACGACGGCGGGCTGAGCAAACGCATCCAGGATTTGCTGGGCGATCACGCCGGCCATGTGATCGAGGTGTATCGCAAGGCCAATCCGGGTGCGACACCGTCCGACATCTACTTCCTGATCGCTAGCGATCAGCGCTACGGCGCGCCGGTGATGAAGATCGCCGAGCGGCGGGCCGCGCTGCAAAAGGGTCCAGTGTACCTGTACTACTTCCGCTGGGAGACGCCCCTCAACGGCGGACGGCTCAAATCCCCGCACACTGTCGAAATTCCTTTCGCTTTCGACAACGTCAAGACCAATCCCATGACTTCGGGCAGTCCGGAGGCGCCGGCTCTCGCCGATAAGGTGAGCAGCGCGTGGATCGCGTTTGCGCGCACCGGCAATCCGAATACGCCGAAGCTTCCGCAGTGGCCGGCGTTCAACCCCAAGGACCGGCCCACCATGGTCTTTAACAACCAGAGCAAAGTGGAGAACGATCCGCTTCGCGAGCAGCGCTTGGCGATGTTCGCTGCACTGAATCTGGCTTAGGCAGCGCCTCACTGGTATTTTTCAATGACGACAAAGGTGATGTCGTCCGTTTGCGGCATGCCCTGCGTGAATTCCTCAATGGCTTTCAAGAGCTCTTGCTCGAGCGCCTGGCTTCCAGAAGGAGACTTCTGCTCGATGAGCTCTAGTAGTCTGTCTTCGCCGAACATTTCGTCCTGCTGGTTTCGCGCGTCTGTCAGTCCATCGGAGTACACCACCAGCATGTCCCCGGGCTCCAACTGGAACAAGCTGGACTGGTAAGAGGCGGCATCAAACATCCCCAGGGGAAAAAGGTCGGAAACCAGCCGTTCGATCTTCGCGGTGGCGGACCGGAATACATAGGATGGATTGTGTCCGGCGTTGATGAATTGCCCCTTGCCGCTCGGGCTTTGCAGGAAGAGAAAAAGCGTAACATACTGCCCGGGAAGCGACTTTTCGCACAGCAGACGGTTGACCCGGTTCAACACCTCCGCGGGCTCCGTCCCCGACTTAAATTCCATGCTTAGCGCGCCCAGCAGCATGGAACTGAGCAGAGCCGCGGACATCCCTTTGCCGGAGACATCCGCCAGGACTCCCATCCATTCTCCCGACCTCAGTTGCAGAAAATCATAGAAATCCCCTCCCACGTAGCGCGTGGGACTGTTGAACGCATGCACGCGAAAATTCTCAAATTGCGGCAGGCACCGGGGAAGGAGGCTTTCCTGAGTTTGCTGGGCTAGAGCGAGTTCCTGTTCGCTCTTCTTTTGCTCTTCGAGCGTTTTAAGACGAATGACCTCGCGGCTTGCCTCCAATGCCTGGACAGTCTCCTCCAGTGCCTGGCTGTGCTTCTTCGCGGCGAGGTGTAACAGGCGCACTTCCAGAATATTGTGGACGCGCGCCCGGAGCTCGGCCATATCAAACGGCTTGCTGACGAAGTCCTTCGCGCCGGCTTCGAGTGCGCGCAGCTTGTGATCCGGCTGCGCGGTGATGACCAGGATCGGCAGGTAGCCATCCGCTTCGATTTCCTTTAACCCTTGCATGACCTGGAATCCGTCCATGCCGGGCATCTGGAGATCGAGCAGGATCAGGCTGTAACGGTTCCGGCGGTACAGTTCGCAAACCTGGTTCGGGTCCGTTGTGGAATCGACGGAAGTATACCCGGCGACGCGCAGCATGCCCTCGATCAGCTGGACATTGGCTTCCTTGTCGTCCACCACCAGGATTGTGGCGTTCAGAATATCGGCGGCGCTGACCATGCTGTTATTTATGTGAACTTACGTGCTCGGAACAGCCTGTTGCGCCGCGAATTCCAGCGCGACTTCGAGAGTATCCATGAACTCATGGACCTTGATCGGTTTGGTCATATACCGGAAGAATCCGGCTTGGAGGCCCTTTTCGATGTCGCGAGGCATCGCATTGGCGCTGAGGGCCACTACGGGGATGTGCGCGGTCACCGGGTCTTCGCGAAGGATTTTAAGAGCTTCGATGCCACTGATGCCGGGAAGATTGATGTCCATCAGGATTACGTCCGGCTGGTTGGCGCGCGCCAGCTGGATGCCTGCATTCCCGTCTCGGGCACTCAGCAGCCGCATATTCGGCCGGCGTGCGATGAGTTGCTCGACCAGTTTCAAGTTGGCCGGATTGTCCTCCACGTAGAGCAGCTTCTGTAACTGTGCGCCGTGTTGAGCCTTGGCCGGGGCAATCGCCGCCGGCTGTGCCGGATCCATCCCCAGTCGGGGTTCCGCGGTCGAGTTCAGCTCGAACCAGAACACGCTTCCAAAACCGACGGTGCTTTCGACACCGATCACGCCTCCCATCAGTTCCACCAGGCGTTTACTCATCACCAGGCCGATGCCGGTGCCTTCCTCGGCACTCCGCTCCTGACCCAGACGGTTGAACGGCTGAAACAGCTGCAGCAGCTTGTCGGGCGTCAAGCCCGCACCGCTATCCCGGACACTGATGCGCACCCGTGTCGGAGTGCTCATGGCGCAGTCCACCACGACCGTTCCATTCGGCTGGTTGTATTTGATGGCGTTCGAAAGAAGATTGATGAGAACCTGCTTGAGGCGCGTCCGGTCGGCATCCACAAAGAAAGGGCAGCCGGACCGGGGAAAGGTCATCGTGATGCCGCGTTTTTGCCCCTGCGGCTCGATCATGGCCTGGCATTCGAGCAGGACCTCGCCCAGCAGCGTCGGTTCCCTGGACAGCGCAAGTTTGCCCGACTCGATCTGTGCGAGATCCAGGATTTCGTTGATCAGCTCCAGCAGATACCATCCCGCGTGAAGAATCTGGTCGATGCTGGCCGTTTGGGAGGCCGTTGGGGGCGGGGAATCGGAGTTGATGAGCTGGGCGAAACCCAGGATCGCATTGAGCGGCGAGCGAAGCTCATGGCTCATGCTGGACAGGAAATCGGACTTCGCGAGGTTGGCCTTTTCGGCCGCCGCCCGGGCCCGCTCCAACTCCACATTGTTCTCTTGCAGGGTGCGCTCGAAGCGTTTGCGTTCGGTGACGTCGCGCGCCGCGGCGAACACTCCCTGAAGTTTCCGGTCGCGATCGTGGAAGGTGGTGGCGTTATAGGAGACCACGGTTTCCTTGCCGTCCCGGGCGCGCGCGGTGAGCTCAAAGTCGGTGACCTTGCTGCCGCTCAGCACCCTCTTGATAGCCGCCTCGGCCTGGCCTGGATCGGTGAAGTAGTTCTTGAAGGGCGCCCCGATCAGCTCATCGCGCGTACAGCCGGTGAGCGCCTCCATTTGCTTGTTGACGTCGGTAATGATGCCTGCGGGATCCGTCGTCATCAGCGCATCGATGTTCGATTCGATCAGCGAGCGCGTGTAGAACTGCTGATCGCGAAGGCGTTGATCGAGCTGTCTCTGCTCGGCTTCCACCTGCTTGCGCGCGGTGTTATCCGTGCCGATTAGCAGGTAGCCGATGATCCCGCTTTGTTCATCGCGCAGCGCCGTCACCGACACCACTGCCGGAAAGCGGCTGCCGTCCTTGCGGATGTAGGTCAGCTCGTAAATATCTTCGATGCCGCGCGAGGCCTTGAACGCCAAGGCGTCAAAGCCCGGCGTGATCGTGGTGGCGAGCTCATGGCTCAGCGCGTTGGCGCGCACGATCAGTTCCTGAGGATCGGAAATGTCGGCGGGGGTGATCCTATCCACCACCTCGAGGGCGGTATAGCCCAGCATGCGCTCGGCGCCCACATTGAATAATTGAATGACTCCCTTCTCGTCAGTGGCGATACTCGAGAAGTTTTCACTGTTGAAGATCGCGCTCTGCAAAGCCCCTGCTTTGAGCAGCGCATCTTCCGCCTGCTTGCGCGCGGTATTGTCGGTGCCGATCAAAAGATAGCCGATGATGCCGCCTCGATCGTCGCGTAGTGCGGTCACCGACACCACCGCCGGAAAGCGGCTGCCGTCTTTACGGATGTAGGTCAGCTCGTAGATGTCTTCGATGCCGCGCGAGGCCTTGAAGACCAGCGCCTCGAAGCCCGGCGTGATCGGAGTTGCCAGCTCCAGGCTCAAGGCTTTGGCGCGCACGATCAGTTCCTGGGGATCGGAAATATCGGCGGGGGTAATCTTATCCACTACCTCGATGGCGGTGTAACCCAGCATGCGCTCGGCGCCGACGTTGAATAATTGAATGACGCCCTTCTCGTCGGTCGCGATGCTGGAGAAATTGGCGCTGTTGAAAATCGCGTTCTGCAGTGCTCCTGTCTTCAGCAGGGCCGCTTCGCGCCGGACCTCGGTTACCACGTCCGCGGTGACGAGATCTACCGCAAAAGCTGCATCCCCGAACACAGCAGGATCGTGAACGTGCACAGACATGTCTCAACCTCCGATCGTCTTTCTTTAGAGCACGAGTCGCGCCAATGCAGTCGTCAGCAGGCCGATGGGCGCGCGAGCAACGGTATCTGAGTTAGTAACGATATGTGGTCACGTGCCCAGCGGTGGTCACGGATCGGTGGCCGGTAAGGAATATCGGACCGCTGATAAGTTGGGGTAGAGTATAAGAGGAAATATTGTGAACGTCGGACACTTCAAGGCCAGGGTGGGCTGGGTTGCACTTCTCGCGATCGCCCTGCTAGTGACTTCTTTACAGGCGAAGCTGGGACTATATCATCCCGAACAATCGCAGTCGCAACTTATTTCCAAGGCATTCAAGCTATCGGAATGCCGTCTGGAGCCCGCCGTTCCCGACTCGCCCGTGTCGGTCAACGTGGTGACCGCGGCTAAAGCTAGCGATGAGCGAAGCCCCGATCCGGACTTCCAGGAATACACGCCGGTCCAACCTCGCCCTATTCTGCTCTCTTGTCCTCATTGGTTCCGCCCACCTCCCGCCCGTTCCTAAGCGTTCGCCACTCCATTTTCAGCAGTTTGAGGAAAGTTCCGTCTAGGAGGTGCTTCTGTGCGAGCAATTCTTTTGATTCTTTGTGTGGGCGGTTTGTGGTCGTGTACCCGCCCCAAGGCCGCAGTCCAGGCCGATTCTAACATGCCCTCAGTTGCCGTGGCTCGGGTCGAGCGCCAGGATTTGCAGCGCGACCTGGTTCTCTCGGCCGAGTTTCGGCCTTATGAAGAAGTCGATCTGCATGCTAAGGTAGCCGGCTACTTGAAGGAGATTCGCGTGGACGTTGGGGATCGTGTCCAGGCGGGGCAGTTGATCGCCACCCTCGAAGTCCCGGAGATGGTGGACGAAAGCGCACAGGCAGAAGCGACGCGCAAGCGCAGCGAGGCGGAACTGGTCCACGCTCAAGGCGAACTGTCCCGAGCGCAGAGCGCCCACGAGGCGGCGCACTTGAACTACCAGCGGCTGGACGACGTGATCAAAGTCCGGCCGGGGCTGGTGGCACGCCAGGAAATCGACAACGCTCTCGCGAAGGATCGCGAATCTGAAGCTCAAGTGGATTCGGCGAAAGCAGCCGTCACCGCCGCCGAGCAGCAGATCCGTGTCGCGCAAGCGAGCGAGCAGCGCATCCACACGTTGCAGGCGTATGAGCGAATCACTGCTCCGTTTGCGGGTGTGATCAGCAAACGTTACGCCGATCCGGGCGCCATGATCCAGGCCGGAACGTCGTCGAGCAGCCAGGCGATGCCCTTGGTGCGGCTCTCCGAGATCGCCCGGCTGCGGCTGGTGCTGCCGGTTCCTGAATCGGCGGTACCGCGGATCCGTGTCGGAAGCCCCATTGGGATTCGCGTGAGTGCAGTCAATCGCGAATTTCAGGGGAAGGTTTCCCGATTTTCGGACCGTCTGCAAAGCACCACGAGGACCATGGATACCGAAGTGGACGTGGATAATTCCCGCGGCGACCTGGCGCCCGGAATGTTCGCCGAAGCGCTGGTAACACTGGATCGGCATAATGCCGCGCTATCGATTCCCGTACAGGCGGTCGCGGGAGCCGAAGACAAAGCCACGCTGCTGGTGGTCGATGCGCAGAATCAGCTGGTGCAGAGGGAAGTCCACTTGGGTCTCGAGACTCCCGAGCGGCGCGAAGTACTGAGCGGGCTGGAACAAGGCGACCTGGTGGTGGTCGGAAAGGCTGCCGGGTTGCATCCAGGGCTGCGAGTCCGGCCGCAGGAGGCCAAGTAACATGTCGGGCTTTTCCATCCGCAATCCGTACTTCATCGTCGTGGTCTGCCTGATGATTGCCGTGGTGGGCACGGTCGGCTTGGTCCGCCTGCCGGTGGACATGTTCCCCACCATCAACATCCCCGTAGCGGTGGTGGCGACATTTTATAACGGCATGCCTCCGGAGCAAATCGAATCGGATATCACGGGCCGTTACGAGCGATTCTTTACGCTGGCGAGCAACGTGGAGCACATCGAATCTCGATCCCTGCCTGGCGTGAGTCTAATCAAGGTATACTTCCAGCCCGGCTCCGATGCCGATGCGGCGGTCAGCCAGATCTCTAGCCTCGCCACTGCCAACTTGCGCCGCCTGCCGCCCGGAACCCTGCCGCCGGTGGTGCTGAAATTCGACGCCTCCAGTCTGCCGGTGTGCCTGGTGACCGTTGCAGGCGAGGGGTTGAGCCAATCCGTGCTGCGCGACAATGCACAGTACGCGGTGCGCAACCAGATTGCCAACGTGCCTGGCTCCAGCGTTCCTCAGCCGTTCGGCGGCACCTACCGGCAGATTATGGTCTACGTCGACCCTCACAAGCTCGAGGCGCACCAGCTGAGTCCCATGGACGTGGTGCGCGCGGTGAACGATTCCAACCTGATCCTGCCGGCCGGAGACGTGCGCATTGGGCCGCTCGACTACAGCATCTACACCAACAGTCAGCTCGACACGACCCATGACATCAATCTACTGCCGCTGAAAACGGAGGGTAACGGCTATGTCACAGTGGGCGATGTGGGTGTGGCCAAGGACGCCCAACAGATCCAGCAAAATATCGTGCGTGTGGATGGGCAGAAGGCCGTATATCTCGCGATCCTCAAGCAGGGTGGCGACACCAACACTTTATCCGTTGTCGACGGCGTAAAGAACGTGATCGCGCATTTGACGGATGTTCCTAAGGAATTGACCGCGCATGCCGTATTCGACCAAGCTCAGTTCGTGCGGGCGGCCATCGACACGCTGCTGCACGAAGGCGGAATCGGACTGGCGCTGACCTCGCTGATGGTGCTTCTGTTCCTGGGGAGCTTTCGCGCGACCGTCGCGGTGTGCCTGTCCATTCCTCTGGCGGCGCTCGCGACCCTCCTGATTTTGTGGATCGGCGGAGGTACTATCAACACCATGGTGCTGGGCGGTCTGGCCCTGGCATTCTCGCGCATCATTGATAACTCGGTGGTGGTGCTCGAGAACATCTATCGTCATCTGGAACACCGGATGGAGCCACACAAAGCGGCCGAGGTGGGTGGGAAGGAAGTCGCGCTACCGGTTCTCGCGGCGACACTGACCACCGTTGTGGTGTTCTTTCCGGTGACGTTTTTGTACGGTGTCAGCAAGTTTCTATTTACCGCGCTGGCCGCGGCCGTGATCATTTCGCTGTTCGCATCCTACTTTGTGGCCTTGACCGTGGTGCCGCTGTACAGCTCGCGCTTTCTAACCGGTCACCAAGCCGGGGGACCCTTTCACAAGTGGTTTAATCACGGTTTCGACTGGATGCTGCGCCGCTACGATCACTTGGTCCACCATGCGCTCCGGGTCCCCAAGACCGTAGTGGCCGTGACTCTTTTGCTTTGCCTGGCTACCGGTGTGCTGTATCCCTTTATCGGTCTAGCGTTCTTCCCGCGCACCGACGCGGGAATGTTCACCATCAATATGAAGGCGCCCTCCGGAACGCGCATCGAGCTGACCAATGAGATCGTGGGCAAGGTGGAGCAGCTGATCCGCAACACCGTTTCGCCGGACGATCTGCAAATGATCGTCTCCAACATCGGAACCACGCCGGGCTTTTCGGCCATTTATTCGCAGAATTCGGCGCAACACACTGCCTTCATTCAAGTGGCGCTGAAACCGGAACACCGTGTGGGCAGCTACGACTACATGCAGCGAATCTCCACCCGCCTCGGCCACGATATGCCGGAACTATCGACGTACTTCCAGTCCGGCGGCCTGGTGGACGCCGTGCTCAATCTGGGTCTTCCCGCGCCGGTGGACGTTCAAGTGAGCGGGCAAAATATGAAGGGAGCCCACGACATCGCCGCGCAGATCGGGGAGCAACTTCGCAAGGATCCGGGTGTTCAGGACATCTACACGCCGCAGGATCTGGACTACCCGGCGCTAAAGGTAAATATCGACCGGACTCAGGCGGCCCAACTGGGGCTGGCGCAGAAGGAAATCGTGAGCAACGTGATCACGGCGCTCACCTCCAACCAGATGATCGCTCCGAGCTTCTGGGTGGACCCCAGGTCCGGCAACGATTACATGCTGACAGTCCAATACCCGGAGAACACAGTTAAGACGCTGACGGATCTTCGCAATATCCCCCTGCACTCCGCCGGCCGCTCTGAGCCGACGCAACTCGACGCGGTCACGGATATCCAGCGAATCCAGGCGCCGACCGAGGTTGACCACTATGCGCTCCGGCGCGCGATCGACGTGTACGTTCAGCCCCGCACCGAAGATCTAGGGCGCGTGGCCGCGTCGGTGGATCGCATTGTGGCCGGGATACAGATTCCCGAGGGTCTCCGCGTGGATGTGCGCGGCATGGTCCAGGGCATGCGCGCTTCTTTTAAGAGCTTCGGTTACGGCTTGCTGCTTTCGGTGCTACTGCTGTACCTGATTCTGGTGGCGCAGTTCCGTTCGTTCCTGGATCCGGCACTGATCTTGTTAGCGGTGCCGCCGGGATTGGCCGGTGTGATCCTGATTCTCGCCGCCACGGGTACTACTCTCAATGTGCAGAGCCTGCTGGGCGTGATCATGATGACCGGGATCGTGGTATCGAACAGCATTCTGATCGTCGACTTCACGCATCGCTTGCGCGATGAAGGGAAACCGGTGCGGGATGCGGTGGCGCACGCTTGCCGCGTCCGACTGCGACCCGTGCTAATGACGTCCATGGCGACACTTTTCGGTCTGCTGCCGATGGCTTTGAAGATGGGTACCGGCAGCGAAGCGTATGCACCTCTGGCGATCGCGATTATCGGAGGCCTTACCGTCTCCCTGGCCGCGACGGTGTTCATCGTTCCCGCCGCTTACCTATTGGTCTACGGTCGCAAGGAGCAGGCGGCATGAAGTGGATCGCGCTTATTCTCGCGGTGGCACCTGCGTTCGCGCAGACGCCGCGCCAGTTGACCTTGCAGGAAGCCGAAGCGCTGGCGGTCCAACAGCATCCGCTGATCGCCGGCGCGCGTCTGGCGACCCAGGCCGCGGGCCAGGTGATCCGGGAAGCCAAGTCGCCTTTATACCCGCAACTCTCCGCCAGCGCCACCGCTGTGGGAGCGGTCGATAACAGCCGCATCGCCGCGGGATTCCTGAACGCCCCGAACGTCTTGAATCGCGTCGCCGCGGGCGCCTCGCTCCAGCAACTGGTCACCGATTTCGGGCGGACCGGCCATCTGGTGGAATCGAGTAAGTTGCGCGAGCAATCGCAGGAAACGGGCGAAGTCGCCACGCGCGCCTCGGTGCTGCTGGACGTCGACCGGGCCTATTTTCGCGCCCTACGGGCCCAGGGATTGGTGAAGACAGCCGAGGAGACCGTAACCGCGCGGCAGCTAGTGGTGGATCAGGTGACAGCACTCGCCCGCAGCGCGCTGAAGTCGCAGCTGGATGTGAGTTTCGCCAACGTGAATCTGTCCGACGCTAAGCTGCTGCTGTCCACGTCGCAGAACGAGGTGCAAGAAGCGTTCACGGATCTTTCGAACGCGCTCGGATTTGCGCAGCCGCAGATCTTCGATCTGGCGGAAGCCACCGTGGCGACCGCCCCGGAAATGGACGCTTCCAGCTTGATTCAACAAGCCCTGCAACAGCGTCCGGACTTGGCAGGCCTCCGGCTGGATCGCGATGCTTCGCTGCAATTCGCACAGGCGGAACGCGCTCTCGCGCGCCCGGTAGTGAGCGGAGCCGCGGCCGCGGGCGGAGTTCCGGCCCACGATGACAACCTGCATGGGCGCTATGCCGCCGCGGGGATCAATGTGACCGTCCCGGTATTTAATGGGTCGCTATTCAAAGCCCGTAGAACGGAGGCGGACTTGCGCGCCCAAGCCGCATCCGAACGCCTGCGCGACGCGCAAAACCGCGTGGCGCACGATGTCAACGTCGCCTGGATCAATAGTAGTAACGCCTTCCAGCGCATCGGACTAACGGACCAGCTGCTGGCGCAAGCCAATCTCGCCCTGGACTTGGCTCAATCGCGTTACGATCTGGGGCTCGGCTCGATCGTCGAACTCGGCCAGGCCCAGCTCAACAAGACCAGCGCGGAGATTCAGAATCTGACCTCGCGCTACGATTTTCAAATCCAAAGCGCGGTCCTGAAGTTTCAGGTGGGCCTGCTGCGCTAGGCCCCTTGTTGGCATGAAGTGTTGGATGGTTTCGACATCGGCGCCGGCATCATTCTTTTTGTGGCGAAAGATGATGCCGAACGGCGCGCGGTACTGGCATCCATTGGTGCTATTCCTCAAGCGTCACGGGGAGGGCCTCGCGTTCTTGTCGAGCGGCACATTCATTCTCGACCTGCTGTGTTCCGCGGCCATGGGCCTTTATCCTAACGTGCTCCCGTCCAACACCGACCCGGGCCGCAGCTTGACGGTAGCCAGCGTTTCCGCGTCCGGCTACGGATTGCGAATCGGGTTGTGGTGGTTTGTCCCCGCTTTTGCGTTGGCTCTGACCTATTCGGCCTTCGTGTATCGTCACTTTAACGGGAAGGTCGCAGCACGTTCCCACCACCAGTAATTATGTTAGAGTCCCAACCATGCCCCCGACCAAGACCAAGCTAAGACGCGATTTTGATGCAGCCCTGGCTGCCTATCTGGAGGCCATTCAGGGAAAGAAGACGGCTCTCTTTGCTGTGACCAATCAGCCGTCCAAGGAAGGTAACAAGAAGTACGAGAGTGCTGCCCTCAAAGAGAAGGAAGCGCGTCGGACCTATCGCAAGGCCACCAAGAAGCTCCACGCTCTGGTCCCCTGATCTGAACGTGATGTCAACGGCCAACGCCTGGGGGTTGAGGCGATGCCGGCTGGACCGCCCCCGGCCGGTGGATGGTGCCCGAATCGACGATCAGTCCCGTCCGTGAGATGGCCTGAAAATATAGGTCGTCACCGCTGATCTCGACGGAGAGGAACGAGCGGTCTTTATCGTATCCCACGGCCGTCAAGTCCGTCTTTCTGAGGTTGCCGGCTCGCAGCTCGCCGGACGCGCCTTCCGTGAAGTAGTAAATCCCCTTTTGCGGCTTGACCCGCTCATACACGTGGTCGTGCCCGGAGAACACCACGTGAACGCCATATTTCATGAAGAGCGGCTCCAAAATGACACGCAACTCCGTTGAAGATCCGTGGAATGCGCCCGAGGAGTACAAGGGGTGATGGAAATAACAGATCTTCCAGTCGGTCGGCCCCGCACTGGCGAGTTCTTTTTCGAGCCATGCCAGCTGCTTGGGATCCAGGTAGTCGCTATCCAGCGCGAAGAAATGTACATTGCCCTTTTTAAAGGAATAGTACTGCTGCCCATCCATGTTGAAGAACTTGTAGAAGCGCTCGTTTGGATCATCGTGATTGCCCAAGGCCGCGTAGAATTGCACGCCGGCATCCAGCAGGGGTTTGTATGGGAGTTCGAACTTCTTGTTAAAGTCGTCGGGACTCTTGCCGCCGTAAAGGTTGTCGCCCAACATGATCACAAATGTGAAGGGAAACTTTTCGTGAAACTGCAGCATGCGCTGCCCGATTTCATATTGGGCGGGCCCGCCTGTCCCCATGTCGCCGATGGCAGCGAAGCGAATCGAGCCAGACTTGACGGGCAGAGCGACGTCCTGCGCCCGCAACGACCAGCTCAGCGAGCTCAAGAGCGCAAAAAGAAGGAACGTGAAGCATCGCATGGCTCGCATATTTTAAGGAAGCGCACCCGGAATGAAATCAATGACCAGCCGGGCCTCCGTGTCCTCCAGCACGAAATCGTGACCGACGATCCGGTACGCTAATCGCTCGGGTAACTCGGGAAGACGCAGGAGCAAGGTGGGCGGAACCGTTGTCCGCGGCAGACCCTCGGGATAAGCGCCGTTCACGCTCAAATGCACAGTGGGCACCGGATCCCCCTGTCGGATGGTCTTGCGGGCGTTCGAAGTGTTTGGTCCTTGCAGGGTGCTCCGGATGACCCTCAGGAACTGCTCGCTGATTTCAGGCGTAAAGATGTCGCCTTGTTTGGCTTCGGCGCGCGTTTGCCGGATGGTCTGCGCAAGTGCACGCCGCCGGTCCCTGATTTCCTCCTGTTTCTTGGTGGTGCGTTCCTGGGGTGCCGCCTTTCGCAGTTTGAGATACTGCGCCACGCGCTGCGAAAAATCGCCGAATGTCGGATTTTCCGCGGTCGGCGCTGCTTTCTGCGGATAACCGGGGGCTGCGGAAATCAGGAAAATTCCGGCCCCTAGGATCAGGACTTCTGCGTACCGGCCTATTCGCATTTTGTGACCCCCGTACATTCCGTCAACCGTCCTGTTCCGCCTGAACCATTTCCTTCACGGCTTCCTTCACGGCTGTTTTCACCACGTGCTTGACCGTGGACTTCAATTCCCCCTCCGCGAGGGCCTCTTTACCGGCTTTTGAAACTGCCTGTTTGATCGCCTTCTTGAGGGTCGACTTTAGCGGCCGCATCTCCTTTGCCAGTGCACGAGTGGCCTTGGCCGCCTTTGCCGGCTGCACCTGTGGGTCATCCTTCTTAACCGCATCACGGGCCTCGTCAAAGCCGCTGGCCGCCCAGTCTTTTTCGAAGGTGTCGATCAGCCCCTTGACGACCTTCATTTCCCGTACGATGATTCCGATTTCGCGCCGTAGATCCAACTCCGGCTGCCGCAGGCTCTGGCTGCCGACGAAAGCCTGCCCGCCGTCCCGGATAATCGTTCGGGTATGCAGCCGCATGCTAGTGAGTGGTGTCACTTGCAGGTTTGCGCTCTTGGCTGCCATGCTGCCGATAATCTTGACGTCCAGGCCGGCCTTGGCATGCTCCTCAAGAAGCTTCATGATCTGCCGGTCGGCGATCTTGGGGTCATAGATCAATAGTTGCTTCTTGGCCTGCTTGATGAACGCCGTAAGCTGCTTACGAGCATTCGCGGGACTGACGATCAAGGCACGGGAACCTGCTGTGTAAGTTTGCCGGTTAAGATCCGCTTCAAATAGCTTGACCGCCTCCTGGACGACCTTGGCGCTTTTGGTGACGATGCCGAAACCGCGGCTATGATCGATATCCATGTGGACAAAGTTGAACGACAAGAGAAACAGTGTCTTGCGGTCAACGATCATCATCTTGCCGTGGTACCGAATCAAGTCGTCGGCCGTGCGTCCTACGGTGATCCCCTCCTCGAGAAAACGCATCTCCAGGTTGCGCAGCTTGGGTTCGCCACCCCGGTTGGTGTGAGCGATCAATGCACGTACCGCGATGCCTTGGCTGGAGGCGGCTTTGAGGGCGGTTTCGAGCTCTTTCCAGTCCATGCGAAAGATCAGAATGTCGATGCTTTTCTTGGCGCTCTTAATCCCTGCAAGCAGCGGAGCGATACCGTCACGTGGCTGAATCAATAGCTTCAGAAAAGATCCTCCCGTTGCCTGGGTCTGTCATTCCTTAAGGTACTGCACCTGAAGGCAATGCACGTGCTGGGCCAAAATCGACCCGTTCTGGTTAAACCCCGCAATCCACGTGGCATAGAGCACTGACCCTCCCCGGTCAAGTGACCATATGCGGTCGCGCCTAATCCATGTTGCCAGGGCGCAGTGCACGCCGCAGCCTAGAAAAGAAATCCTGAACGGTCATGGACGTGCTTTTACCACTGCCAGGAAAGAGTCCCCATGAACCGCACACGTCAATTTCTCATTTCCATTGCCGGCACCCTGGCATTTTGCCCCCTCATCCAGGCGTACCAGGCTCCCGCCACGCCGTTGTGGAACGATCGGGGTAACATTACCTCGCTCAATCTTCTCCGTGGCCCAGGTGGCCAAGACCAGCCAGCCGGGAAATTTACGTTCGTCAAAGAAGACAAGCAAGGCAGCGCGCCCAAGTTCGAAATCACAGACCAGCAAGGCGTCCATTGGAAGGCCAAACTTGGGGAGGAGGCTAAGTCGGAAACGGCGGCTACTCGATTGCTGTGGGCAGCGGGATATTTTACCGACGAAGACTACTACTTGCCCGAGTTACGCGTGGAAAAAATGCCCACGCTTTCCAGAGGCGGCGACTTCGTATCGGCAGACGGAGTCGTTCGCGGCGTCCGTCTGGAGCGCATCGTGAAAGGGCAGAAGAAAACCGGAAACTGGAGCTGGTTCAAGAATCCCTTTGCAGGAACAAAAGAGCTGAATGGTCTGAAGATCATGATGGCGCTCATCAACAATTGGGATTTGAAAGATGTCAACAACGCCGTCTACGACCGCAAGGGTGAAGGCGCTCGTTATGTGGTCAGCGACCTCGGCGCGAGCTTTGGCGAGACCGGGAATGCCATCAACCGGTCGAAAAGTAATCTAGCGGATTACACAGAATCGAAGTTCATTCAGAAGGTGACCGCGGAACATGTAGACTTTGTCCTGAACAGCCGGCCCTTTGTTCTGTCCGCCGTGAACGTTCCGTATTACGCCTCGCGCACGCACATGCAGGACATCGTCAAGGACATTCCGGTGGCGGACGCTAAGTGGCTGGGTAAGTTGCTCGAGCCGCTCTCGGATGAGCAGATTCGCGATTGTTTTCGTGCCGCCGGGTACTCGGCGGAAGAAATCGAAGGGTACGCCGCGGCCGTCAAGGAGCGGATCAAGGATTTGAACCGGCTCTAGGCCGAGTCCCTATGAAATGAAACGAGCACGCCTACTCGCGATCGCCCTCATCGCTTCGCTGCCCATTTCGTTACCAATTCTCGCCTATGAACCTCGAACCAAACCTGTCCGCCCGGCGGCACGCACCCGTGTTTCACCCGCCGCTTTGTGGCGCGATCCGGGGAATATTGAGTCGCTCAATCTCCTCTATGGGCCTGGCGGCAAGGAACACCAGCCGTCCGGACGATTCACCTTCGTCAAGGAAGACAAGCAAGGCACCGCCCCTAAGTTTGAAATCGTAGACTCGCGAGGCGTCCACTGGAAGGTCAAACTCGGCGAAGAGACCAAGTCTGAGACGGCCGCCACCCGCCTGGTGTGGGCGGCGGGTTACTTTACCGACGAAGACTACTACCTGCCCGAGATTCGCGTGAGCAAGATGCCCAAACTTTCGCGAGGCCACCAGTTTGTCTCGGCGGGCGGCGTTGTCCACGGCGTCCGGCTGGAGCACATCGTGAAAGGGCAAAAGAAAAAGGGGAATTGGAGCTGGTTCAAGAATCCGTTCGTGGGAACCAAGGAGATGGACGGATTAAGAATCATGATGGCGCTGGTCAACAACTGGGATTTGAAGGAAGTCAACAATGCCATTTACGACCGCAAGGGCGAGGGCCGCCGCTATGTCGTCAGCGACCTGGGCGCCACTTTTGGCGAGACGGGAAACCCTCTTACCCGCTCCAAGAGCAATCTGGACGACTACGCGGAGACGCCCTTCGTTCAAAAGGTCACGCCAGAACATGTGGACTTTTTCCTGAGCAGCCGTCCGTTCTTTCTCACGGCCGTCGACGTCCCCAACTATCTGACGCGTACCAAGATGCAGGACGTCGCCAAAGACGTTCCGCTGGCGCACGCAAAATGGCTGGGCCGGTTGCTGGGGCAGCTCTCCACGGAACAGATTCGCGATTGTTTTCGCGCTGCCGGGTACTCGCCTGAGGAAGTGGCGGGATTCGCCAAGGTCGTTCATGGACGAATCGCGGATTTGAATAAGCTCTAATCGCTTATTTGTCAGTTGGCGGAGCTTCTATAGTCTGCAGCCCGTAGAGTTCCGAGTATAGGCCGCCTGCCGCCAGAAGCTCCGTATGGGTGCCGCGTTCGATAATCTGAAAATCCTTCACCACGAAAATGACATTCGCCTTCTGGATGGTTGCCAGATGGTGCGCGATGACGATACAGGTCTTGCCTTCCATCAGGCGGCCTAGCGCCTCGAAAACCGCTTGTTCCGACTCGGCATCCAGGCCTGAACTTGGCTCGTCCAGCAGCAGGATCGGAGTGTTGCGGATAACGGCCCGCGCGATGGCGATACGCTGGCGCTGGCCTCCGGAAAGTGTTACTCCCCGTTCCCCCACCATGGTGTCGTACCCGTCCGGCATCTTCTCGATGAATTCGTGCGCGTTGGCCAGCTCCGCGGCTCGCATAATCTCCGCGCGACGGGCTTCCGGCTTGCCATAGGCGATGTTCTGCCAAACAGGAGCCCGGAACAGCACGGTATCCTGCAGCACAAAACTCATCTGCTCACGCAGGGATCGAAGACTGTACTTACGAATGTCGGAGCCATCCATTTTCACCTGGCCGGAAGTTGGATCGTAGAAGCGGGGAATCAGACTGATGATGGTCGATTTGCCGGCTCCGCTGGGGCCTACGAAGGCGGCTACCTGTCCCGGCTCAATCTGGAAACTCAATTCTTTTAAAATCGGACGATCCGGACTGTAGCTGAAAGAGACGCGATCAAATTCTATATTGCCTTTGAACGGCGGGGCGCGGCGCGCCCGGGGCAGATCGCGCACACGACTGACGGTGTTCAGCACCTCCTGGATGCGTTCATAGCTTACAGTCGCCTTGGAAACCGTGTCCCCCATCTTGGACAGGTCCCGCATGGGCTTGTACATCTTGCCCAGATACGCCAGGAAGACGATCAGCTCGCCCGCGGTAAGTTGGCCGGCCAGCGCCAGGCGGGCGCCGTACCCCAGAACCAGGCAAGTGCCCACCGCCGCCAGCACCTCTACGATGGGAGACAACTTGGCTTTGACGGACCGCGCCTGCAGCGCGGTTTCCACGTTTTCCAGGCTCTGCTCTTCGAAGCGCTGTTGCTCGTAATCCTCACGAGCGAACGCCTTGACCACACGGATGGAGGAGAACACTTCCTGGACGATGTTCGCCAGCTCACCCTCCTTCTGCCGCACCGCCCGCGAGGCTTTCTTGATGCGCCTGGTAAAGAAAAATACGACCACGAAGAGCGCCGGAGCAATGGAAAGCGCGATCAAGGCAAAGCGCCAATTGAGATAGAACATGACGCCAACCATGCCTGCCAGCGTGAGCGCATTCACCAGCATGCCGAGCAGCGCCGAGGTGATGAAACTTTGAACCGCGTCGATATCGCTGGTGACCCGGCTGATCAGGTCTCCCGTTCGCTTCTCGTCGTGCTCTGCCAAAGAAAGCTGGTGGATATGCTGATAGAGCGTGCGCCGCAGGTCGTGCATCACCCATTGGCCGACGCTGCTGGTAAGGTACTTTTCCGTGTATGAGCTGACTGCTCCTATAATGGCGATCACCGCTACTGCCAAGACCGCGAAGTTCAGGATCGCGATTTTATTCTGCCCGAGATGGCTCACCATCCCGGCGAGCCAGAGCGGCAGCGGCTTGGACTGAAGCAGGTTGTCGATGATGATTCTTAGCGGCCAGGGATCCGAAAGATCGGCAGCCGTTTCACCGATCACCGCCACCAGCGCCAGGCTCAAGGCCTTCCAGTGCGGCCGCAACAGTTCGGTCATCTGCCGCCAGTTGGATTTAGCGGTCGGGTTCGGCGATTCGGAAGCTTCTGGCATTGGCTGGGCCGGCGCCTCCCCGTTACTCGTCAATTGCCCTTTTTCTTGAGCTCTCCCATGGGACTATCGAGCGTTCCATCATTGTTGATGTCCAGGGCCAGGTCATCGGGCTCGCCGGTCTTGTGCAAATAGATCTTGCCTCCGCCCGTCCAGCATTCCCAGTCCTCGGTCTCACCATACATCGAAATGGCCGCCTTTGCGCCTTTGAAGGTCACCGTCATATTCGCGACCGTGCCGGTGCTGTAGCGTCCGGCGAACTTTCCGGCGCAGGTGGTGAGTCCCGGTTTGGGTGGCGTGCCGGCAGCGGCTACAGCCGGCTTCACCTGCGGACCGACATACTTCAGCTGCTGGCGGTTCGCCCACGCAGTTCGATTGCCCGGAAGGGTGACTTGATAGTCGGCGTCCAGACTTCCGATGATCTCGCTATCCACCCACTTTCCATCGAAGAGGACCTGTACCCGATCATGCAGCTCATAAACGCCATTGGCGTGATCCTCTGCGTTGGGCGCGCCGATTCTGCGCACTTCCGTTGGATAATCCTTCCAGACATCCGCGCCCGTCTCCGCGTGCACGTAGTAAGAATTCCCTTTTATCGCCAGGACTTTCGCGTTAGCCCAGCCAAAAAGCGTGTTGACCTGGACGGAGTCTCCCACTTTGAATCCACCAGGTCCGGCCGGTCCGGCGGGTTGCCTGTCTTGTTGGGGGGCCGGCGCCGCAGCCTTTTGCTGGCCCTGGGACTGGAGCTGGCAAGCCTGCAGCGTTTGCAGCACGGCCTTGCGGGATTGGCTGGTCTTCGGACTGATTTCGGCGGTTCCGGCGGCATTCAGATGCTGGACACCGCATAGGTCCGTGTCATCGGAGCCGGTGCATCCGGTGACCCGCAGCTTGACACTGCCGTTATTGCAGCTATAGATCTCGTTCACGGCGAGAGATTGCGCGGCCAATATGCCGCTGAAGGCGATCACCAGCGCTGCAGTCGTTTTTAGGAAGGTCCGGTGTCTCATAGATGTATTGTGTCCGCAGGTCCTTTATATCATTACTCTTGCCGTCAAGCGAGGGCCATAGAAGAATGCTTGTCCGGTAATCCAAACTTTTGATTGGACGCGATTTAGGATTCCAGTTAGACTGGTTTTCTCAGCGAGTACCTCGTTCTGTTGCCGGCGGCGTGATGCTGGTGCGCCTCGCTTGAGGCTGGCGCCCCGCATGACCACTACCACGACTACCCAGATTCAAGACACGCTGCAAGGCGTCTACGAGAAATATAAAGACGTTCGCGACGGCGAAGTGGCCACTTACATTCCCGAGCTGGCCAAGGCCAAGCCCGACGACTTTGGCATCTCCCTGGCGACCGTGGACGGTCAGGTGTTCTCCGTGGGCGACTTCCAGCAGGAGTTCACCATCCAGTCTGTCTGCAAGCCGTTCGCGTTTCTTTTGGCTCTGGAGGAATTCGGCCGGGATGCGGTGTTGGAGAAGGTTTGCGTCGAGCCCAGCGGTGACGCCTTCAACTCGATCGAGCTCGAGCCCAAGACCATGCGCCCGTTCAATCCGATGATCAACGCGGGAGCGATCGCCATCGCATCCATGATCAAAAAACCGTCCCGCGACGCGGGTGTCCGGCATTATGTGAACAAAATGCAACTGGCAGCGGGCCGGACGCTGGATATCGACCAAGCCGTTCTAGCTTCTGAAACCGCGACGGGCAACCGGAATCGGGCCATGGCGTATCTCATGCTGAACAGCGGCATTATCGACGCCGCGGTGGACCATGCGCTGCACCAGTACTTCACCCAATGTTCGCTGCTGGTGAATAGTCAGGATCTCGCGATGATGGCGGCGACGCTGGCGAACATGGGCATTAATCCGGTCACCGGGCAACAGGCATTCGAACTGGAGTACATCAAGGATGTCCTGGCGGTGATGTTTACGTGCGGATTGTATGACTACGCGGGAGAGTGGGCCTACCGGGTGGGCCTGCCGGCGAAGAGCGGCGTAGGCGGAGGCATTATGGCGGTGGTCAATCGCCAACTGGGGATCGCGGTCTATTCTCCCAGGCTGGACGCAAAGGGCAACAGCGTGCGCGGAATCGCGGTCTGCAAGGAATTGGCGCTGCACCTGGGCTTGCACGCATTCGAATTTACCAATGTCGGGTCGAGCTTCATGGAGTGGCTGACGGCTTCCAAGTAACACGCGCAAAGCGCAGCGCGGCGCGACGGCAAAGGGTTATAGTGACCGGGAAGACCCTTTATGCCCGTCGAAAATCTGAAAGAGTCCGAGGTTCCCCAGCCCAATCCTGAATGGGGGAAGTCCACTTCAGAGCCCGAAGAAGGGCTGTTTCTCGAAGGTCCCCGCGGGCGTGGTTTTGAGCTCGGACGAGCCTCCCGCATTTTTCGGGAGCTGATTTACGGTTTTCGCGCGCTGCATTTTGTGGGGCCGTGTATCACGGTGTTTGGCTCGGCGCGATTTCCCCCGGAACATCGTTACTACGCCCTGACGCGGGAGCTCGGCGCGAAAATCGCGCGGGCGCGGTTTACTGTAATGACTGGAGGCGGTCCGGGCCTTATGGAGGCGGCCAACCGCGGAGCGAAAGAGGCTCACGGCATTTCCATCGGCTGCAATATTGCCCTGCCGCAAGAGCAGAAGCCCAATCCGTACCTCGACAAGTGGGTGGAGTTCCGGTATTTCTTCATCCGCAAGATGATGCTGGTGAAGTATTCTTATGGATTCGTTGCCGCTCCGGGCGGATTCGGCACCTTGGACGAAGTGTTCGAAGTCGCGACCTTGATCCAGACCGGCAAGATCAAGGACTTCCCGGTGGTCTTGTTGGGCGCCGAATACTGGTCGCCGCTGCTCGCGTTCCTGCGGCAATCCGTACTGGCGAACGCGGCGATCTCGGCGCGGGATCTGGAAGAAATCCTGGTGACCGATTCGCCCTCGGAAGCAGTGGCCCACATTCAAAAATGCGCCACCGAGCGATTCGGACTGCGCTATGTTCCCCGACAGCCGGCAAAAATCCTGCTGGAGCGCGGGATCTAGTCCTCAGTGGGCGGTATGTTGCGCGGTATTGGAATGTTCAGGGCAGCCGATCTCGACCACGGTTTCAAAAATCGCAGCGGGAAGAGCGTTGCCAGACGAGCGTAGCCGTTCGTAGAACTTCGGCCGAACGCCGGTGGGACGGAAGCGGCCAATGACTCGCCTCTCTTCGTCCAGGCCAATTCGCTCGAAGACAAAGATATCCTGCATCGTCAGCGTCTCGCCTTCCATGCCGGTGCATTCGGTGATGGCGGTGACGCGGCGGGCCCCGTCGCTAAAACGGCTGATTTGGACGAACAGGTTGATGGCCGATGCGATGTGCTGGCGAATCGCACGGACGCTTATATTGGCGTTCGCCATGCCCACCATCACTTCCAGGCGGCCGACCGCGTCGCGAGGGGAATTCGCGTGAATCGTCGTGAGCGAGCCGTCGTGGCCCGTATTCATTGCCTGCAGCATGTCCAGCGCCTCTTCACCGCGCACTTCACCGACGATGATGCGATCCGGCCGCATGCGCAGCGCGTTGATCACAAGTTTTCGGATGGAGATGGCGCCGGCTCCTTCAATGTTTGCCGGACGGGCCTCCGTGCGCGCCACGTGTCTCTGATGGAGCCTCAGTTCGGCGGCGTCTTCGATGGTGACAATCCGCTCGTCGGAGGGAATGAATGTCGACAAGACATTGAGTAGCGTGGTTTTTCCGGTTCCGGTTCCACCCGAGATGATGATGTTCAGCCGCGCCCGCACGGCGGCTTTGAGCAGTTCCATCATGCCCTCGGTCATAGTCAGATTACGGACCAGGTCTTCGGTGGTCAGCGGGTTGCGGCCGAAGCGGCGAATGGAAAGAAGCGGTCCGTCTACAGCCACGGGCGGGATGGTGGCATTCACGCGGGAACCATCGGGAAGTCTCGCATCCACCAGGGGCGACGACTCGTCTACGCGGCGTCCCACCCGCGCAACCACCTTCTCGATGATGCGCATCAAGTGGGCATCGTCTTTGAATTCCACGGGAGTGAGATACAGTTTTCCCGCGCGCTCGATGTACACCATGTGCGGCGTAGTCACTAGAATGTCGGAGATGGTTGGATCCGCGAGCAATGGCTCGAGAGGCCCCAATCCGAAAACTTCATCCAGAACCTCATTGATGATGCGGTCTTTTTCCACAACGGTGAGAGGAGTCTTCTCTTCTTCTACCAGCTTGACTAATGCCGCGCGAATCTCGTTGCGGACATGGTCGCTTGCGACAGTCGATAAGAGCTGCAGATTGACGCGGTCGAGCAGCTTGCGGTGCAGTGTGAACTTAAGGTTCTGATGCTCCGGAGTAATCGCCTGCGGCGTCAGCAGCCTGGTTACCCAAGCTTGTTCCCTTGGTCCGTTGATCATCGATGCGGCAGCCATAAAGTTCCTCCTAACCAAACAGGAATATTTTTCTCTTTTTTTCTTCCAGGCCGGCCATGTGGGCGGCCAAACGCGCGAAACTCCTACCGAGCAGACTCTCGGGGTTTTGCAGCCGGCCCTCGGCGCAGGCTTCCTGGAGAGCGGTGTAATCGTCGGGAATCGTCTCAGTGATCGGCAGGCCGAGCATTTCTCCGATTTCGTCCAGCGTCACTTCGCTGTGCTTGGGGCTGCGGTTCATCAACAGATGCAAGCGGTCCTGACTGTAGCCTGCGTGGAGCAGAGTCTGTATAATCCCTTTGGCCTGATGGAGTGCCGGGATTTCATAGGTCGTCACTAGATACAGCCCGTCAATTTGCCCCAGAACCGGCAATGTGTAGGAGGTCAGGTTGCGCCCCAGGTCCAGGATCACCCAGTCGTAGAGCGTGCGCGCGAAGGCCACGACCGGCTCCATCTGGTCGGGGGAAATCAGTCCGGGCGCCGCTGGTGGAGGTGCGGTCAGGATATCGATATCCTGGATTCCGCTAAAAACGAGGCTGCGCCAATAACTTTCATCGAGCTGCTGGAGGTTGCGTGCGGCATCCGCGATCGAATAGGAAGAATTCGACTTGAGGAGAAACCCAATCAGGCCCGATTCCAGATCCAGATCGGCCAGCAATACTTTGCCACAGCGGCGGCTTGCCAGTTCCAGCGCCACATGGGAGGCAATGGTGGTCGCTCCGCATCCCCCTTTGGCGGAAACAAACGCGAAGACCTTCCCGTTGCGGTGGCGCGCGCCCGTTGTGGTTTCCTTGGCTTTGGCCACACGCTCCAGAGCGTCCTTGAGGGCCTGGCCAAAGGGAGGAAAAAGAAATTCGCTTGCCCCGGCCCGGAAAGCCGCCAGAATCACCTCGGGGTCCTTGTTCTTGTGTAACGCAAGAACGGCTGGCTGGGTCTTGGTCGAACGAATCCGCTGGATGACCTGCTCCATCGGCTCGCGCAGGCTGGTGATGTCCAGAATCACGACATCCGGTCGCATTCGTTCGAGTCGTTCCAGGAAAGCGGGCCAGTCGTCGGGAAGCTCGGAGATTTCAAACAGCACCCGAACCGGCAAATCCTGGAGGCCGGTGAGCAGTGCCTCCTCCAGTTCCCTGGTCGCAATGATGATACCCGCGCAGATCTGGCGCATCACTCTTCCACCCGCCCTCTGCGGGTCTTTTCCCTGCTTCCGCGGGTGAACACTTGCACGGGGCGGGCCGTTTTCTAAGGCGTTGCGCTTAGGCTGGGAGTACGCCATCGCCACAGCTTCCAAGACCCTGCTGGGGCCCGAAAGTCTGGGGGTTTTGACCCACTTTGGGTACTCCCACGCAAACAAGCCTGGACGCTATTTAGCCGCGTCGACGCGCAGAGGGCGATCGAGCTTGAACGTCAGGATGGTCTCGGCGGGCACTTTAATGGAATCGCCCTTGGTGACGACCTGGGTGATCGCTCCGGCTCCCGCGCCGGATGCCGCGCCGATGGCTGCACCTTTCCCGCCGCCGGCGATCGCGCCGATAATCGCGCCGATGGCTGCGCCCCCGCCGGTGAAGATGGCAGTGCGCTTGTTCGCGCCGACGCCTTGCTGTCCGCGTTTCTGAATATCGGAGGTCCCGATCAGGTACTCCTGGCCCTCCACCGAGACCGCCCGCAGGTCCAGGACCAGGTCCGATTCGCCGGTGAATCGTCCGCCGTGGGAGGCCGACTTAATCAAGATCTTGGCGTTCGATCCGTTGGGAATCACCACGGCGCCGTCGGCATCCAGGACGTCCTTGGTCACTTCGGCGGCGTAGGTCTGCCCCTCGGAACCTTTGCTCGAGTCGATGGTCTCCTCGGCGCGGACGGAGATTTCTGTACCCACGGGAAGTTGATACGTGCGAGTGCTGACAACCGACTGCGGCGGATGGTAATGCTCCTGGTGTGCGGCCTGCGATCGGACGGCCAGTTTCGGGGCGGCCGTTGCTGCAGGGGCAGCCGGCTGCGCTGGATCGGAAACCGTCGCGGCCTGCGGTGGATCGTCGTATTCGATCGTTTTCACCTGACTCATCGGAATGGTGCGCGAGGCTTTGTCATCGCTCGCGAGCGCGATCTCCGAGGCTGAACTGGAGACGACGCTACCGGCTAACGTGGACCCGTCGCGCAATGTAACGGTCGCATGCGGGCGGTCGGACTCCTTGGTCGCGCACGACATCAACAAAAGCGATAGCGCGAGTGGTACGGAGACTATTTTCAGCATTGGTTGATCACTCCCCTCGCATCATCTCACAGCGGAAACAGAGTCAGCCGTGAGGAACGCCGCGATGATCGCGCCCGCATCGGGCCGCCCGAGGCGACGTGCATTCTGGCGCATGGTTTCCAGGCGGCCGTGATCCTCCAGCACCGAGCGCACCTTAAATGCCAGGGTGTGCAGGTTGTCGCACCACACGCCGGCGCCGTGCTCCAAGAGATAAATAGCATTCTTCTCCTCTTGACCCGGGATCGGATTCACCACCACCCATCCCAGGCCCTTGATGAGCGATTCAGACGTCGTCAGTCCGCCCGGCTTGCCGATCATCAGATCCGCCGCTGCCATGTACTCGTCCATGTCGGTAGTGAAACCCACGATCTTGACTGCCGGCAGGGCGCCTGCTTTTCGCCGCGCGGCGATCATCTCCAGTGCTGCTTTCAGAGCCGGATTCTTCCCGCACACCGCGACGATCTGAGCCGGCAGCTTCGCTGCTACCAGCGCCTCGAGCATGCGGCCCGCGTTGGCCGCTCCGAATCCGCCCGCGGATACGAGCACGGCCGGCAGATCCTCCCGCCAGCCGTGTTTGCGGCGCATCGCCAGGCGGTCTTTCATTTCGGCGAACACGGGATGAGTTGGGATGCCACTGACGGTAATCGTCGAAGAAGCGAAGCCCAACGACTCCAGGTGCGCGCGAGCCTCGTTCACGGCCACGAAGTAGTGATCTGCAGGCGCACCCAACCACAGGCCGTGAACTTCAAAATCGGTCACCACGGTGATGATTCGCGGATTGCAGCGGCCCTTGCGGCGCTCACGGTAGAGCAACGCAGCCGGCAGGAAATGTGTGCAGACCGCGACATCTGGATCGAAGGCGCGAATCTTCCTGAGCAGCCGCGCGGCCCCGGCCTGTTCGACTTTGAGCTGGACCTTGTGTTGATGGAAAGGTTTATCGGTAGCCTGATAGAGCCATCCCACCAGCTTGGGCGCACGCGCCACCATCTTGAAGTAGCCATCGCGATAGACCTTGCGAAAAGCTGCCGGCATGAAACTCAACACGTCGTAGTTCGCGATGGTGACCGGTTCGCCGGTTCGCCGCAGCGCCGCCTCCACCGCCTCGGCGGCCCGCACGTGTCCGGCGCCGACCGATGCGGAAAGGATCAGAATACGCATTTCGCGCTCATGATCTCACACCCGCATACAATTAAGATGCGATGCCGCCCCATACTAGATTTCGGCTCCTGACTTGGCTGGGAGCCCACGAGAAGATGGTCTTGGTGGCGCTCGCCTGCATCGTGGCCGGCGTGTGGGGATTTGCTCTCCTTGCGGACGAAGTTCTGGAAGGCGGAACGCTCGCCTTCGATCAGAGAGTGCTGCTGGCTTTTCGTCACGGCGATACGCGTACTCTTCTCGGTCCGCCATCGGTTCAGGAAGCTGCCCGCGATATCACCGCGCTGGGCGGCGTCGCCGTGCTGACGCTAGTGACCGCGATCACGGCCGGGTTTCTGGCGCTGGACGGGAAGAAACACATGGCGCTGTTCGTGTTGGGATCTATTTTGGGCGGTGTCGCGGCCGGAACTATTCTCAAAGACGTGTTTCATCGTCCCCGGCCGGACCTGGTTCCCTACTCGGCGTATGCTTCCGGCGCGAGCTTTCCCAGCGGGCACTCCATGATGTCGGCGGTAACGTATCTGACGCTGGGCGCTCTGTTCGCCCGGTCCCAGGAGCGGAAACGTGTTAAAGCATACTTTCTTTTGGTGGCGATGTTTCTGACATTCGCGATCGGCGTCACTCGAGTGTACTTGGGCGTGCACTGGCCCACCGACGTCCTGGCAGGGTGGACCGCGGGCGCAGTCTGGGCGCTACTGTGCTGGCTGACAGCTCGCTGGCTGCAGGCGCGACGGACCTTGGAACGCGAGACGGAGATTTCCAGCTAACATGGCAAACTTGTTTGATCTGAGCGGCCGGGTGGCCGTGGTGGTGGGGGCAACTTCGGGACTGGGCCGCGCGATTACAATCGGCCTGGCGGAGCACGGCGCGGATGTTGTGCCCAGCGGGCGGCGCAAGGAACTCGTCGAGAGCACGTGCCAGGCGGTAGAAGCGGCGGGCCGCAAGACTCTGCGTCAGACCGCGGACGCGCAGGATCGCACGTCGATCGACGCATTGCGCGATGCGGTCCTCGCCAGCTTTGGCCGTGTGGACATTCTGGTGAATGCCGCGGGAAACGTGATCCGCCAGCCCATCCTAGCGATTTCCGAAGACCAATGGTCCTCGGTGCTGGACACGCATCTGAATGGAGCGCTCCGGGCCTGCCAGAGTTTCTATGAGCCTCTGAAGGCGAGTGGCCGCGGCCGGATTATCAACATCGCATCGTTGAGTTCTTTCGCGGCGTTTCACGAGGTGGCTGCTTACTCCGCCGCCAAGTCCGCGATCGTTTCGTTGACCAGGAGCTTGGCCTGCGAGTGGGCGCAGGATGGAATTCGCGTGAACGCGATCGCTCCGGGAGTGTTTCCCACGGACCTGAATCGTTCCGTCATCTTGGGCACCGCGCGCGGGCGCGAACTGCTGATGCGCACTCCCATGGGACGCTTTGGCCAGCCAGAGGAACTGGTGGGAGCAGCGGTGCTGCTGGCTTCCGATGGAGCGAGCTTTCTGACGGGTCAGTCCATCGTTGTCGATGGAGGGTATCTTGCGTTGGGCGTTAATTCGTAATTACTTGCCTTGGCACTTACCGCCGGGGCAGCGGTTGTTCTCTTCGCAAACGTACTCGTACAGGCCGGCCGCATCCCATTCCGGTTTGGCGGCGATGGAGAACTCCTGGGACCAGGCGGCGGTGAAGATTTTTGGATCGTCGATGGTCAGGTTGTACGACAATGTTTTCTGGTCTTTCCAGCGGATGTGCTCGATGGTTTTGAGCGCGTCGCTGTGCATGCGGTACTGGTTCGGATCGGTATAGAAATAATCGTCCAAGCCCCAACGCTTGAAGTTGGTGGTTTCGATCACCAGCGTGTCGCCTTCCCAGTGGCCCACTGGATCGCCGTAGAAGGAGGGCTCGATGTCCTCGCGATGCTTGCGGCCGTCCAGGGGAATCACGCGCGTCATGCGCTGGAATTCGTGCACCATGATCAGGTAGTCCTTGGTCTGAAAGAACTGCATGGCGTTGGCCGAGAGCATGCCGGAAGGAAATCCCGCGGGCATGCAGAAATCGCGAGGCTCGTCGTGTCGCGGATCCCCGTTGTGAGGTTCGAAAAAGGGTTCGCCGCCTGGCTTGAGCGGCGCGAAGAGTTTGCGATCGAAAATGGTGGCGGAGCAGCGGCACTGCTCGCCGCCCATGGCCTTCGGCCATTCGTAGGTCCCACTAAAGTTCGGCTTGCCGTCGGGCATCTTGCCTTGATTCTGAGCAAAACCAGCACAGGCGACCGCGAAAACTAAGCAGAGCTTTTTCATCACTTGCCCTTTCCATCACCCGGCGCGCGATCTTCAGAGCCCGCGGTGAACACGCTGCGTCCATCGGGAAACGTGACGCGGGCACCATTGGCGTTGTTGGAGCCGTCTTTTGAGCGGAATCCTTCCACGGTGACAGTCATACCTTCCTGGATCACCTTCTTGACGATGCCGCGTCGCATCAACTGTCCGGGCGCGCCGCCGGAAAAGCCCCAGTTGGTCACTTTGCCATCGTCACCCTTGACGTCGACATAGAACCAGATGTGCGGATTCTGCCATTCGACCTTGGTAACCACGCCGGTCATCTTCACCGGCTTGGAGGTGTCAAACTCGGCGGCAAAGGAATGATGCGCCTGCAGGGTGGGGAGCGTCGCCAGCGTGGCCAGAAGCAGGGAAAACGTGAAGGGTCTCCGCATACTGTCATTCTTACACCGGCCTGGAGGCAGGCGCTACCGGTGATATAATTCCCGCCAGGATTTTGAAGAACCTGATCGCATTGTTGTTGCTGCTGGCGCGTCCCGTCGCGGTTTTTCCGCAAGCGCGGACGCGTGAGGTTGTACGCCGTGACAACGTAACCATTGAGGTGGTCGCGGAAGGACGCGGCCCGTTGATCGTGATGTTGCCGTCGCTAGGGCGCGACTCCGAGGAATTCGATCCGGCGGCAGCGCGCGTGGCTGCGGCCGGATTCCGGGTGCTACGGCCGCAGCCCAGGGGATACGGCAAAAGCACCGGTCCCATGGAGAAAATAACTCTGCATGATCTGGCTCGCGATGTCGCCGCGGTGATCCAGCACGAGAATGCGGGGCCGGCCATCATTGCCGGGCACGCGTACGGTCATTTTGTCGCCAAGATGACGGCAGTGGATTTCCCGAAACTGGTGCGGGGCGTAATTCTGATCGGCGCCGCGCAGAAGACGCCCGACCCGGACGTGCAGCGATCCGTGGCCATCGCCACGGACCCGGCGCAACCCGAGGCCGAGAGGCTCAAGCATCTGAAGATCGTATTTTTCGCGCCCGGCAACGACGCGCGCCTGTGGCTGACGGGATTTCATGCCAACGTTCGCGCCGCGGAAATCATCGCGCGCGATGCGACTCCGCAGAAGGAGTATTACGCGGCGGGAACCGTTCCCTTGCTCGATATCCAGGGCGACGACGACCCCTACAAGCCTTCGTCCACCCGCAACGAGCTCATAGAGGAGTTTGGAGCGAAGCGCGTTACCGTGGTGCGAGTGCCGCACGCAGCGCACGCGATTATCGTGGAACAGCCCCGCGCGGTCGCCGACGCGGTGATCGCGTGGGCGCGGAAACTCTAGTTCTTCTGGAGTAGCGGGCGTAACTCGAGAACGCTCTTGACGTTCTCGATGTCCCATATTTTGTCGTTCAGTTTGGCGAACGTCGCGGCGCCCAGGACGGGCGTGATCAGATCGCGGGCCTTGGCGACCACTTCTTCGCGCGCCATGGGATTTTCCAGGGTGCCGCGCACATTGTCGACGCGTTCGGTGAAACGCATGCCATCGTTCAGCGTGACCTCGACGGTCCCCACGCGCCGCGGCATCAGTTTCTCCATCTCCTCATCGCCTAGGAGTTGGACTTTGGCGCGCTGGCGGAGAATCGCCGGATCCTTCATGCGGGCGAGATCGTGGGCCGACTTGAACGACACGGTCTTGTCCACCAGCATGACGGCGAGCAGATGCTGCATACAAATATCGGGGATTTCGCGATTGTTAACGATCTTTGCCTCCGTGGTGGCTACGCGCACGACAATCTGCTTGACCTGATCGGCTTGAAACCGATTCTTCTTCATCAGGCTCTGGAGCGCGTCGAGGGGAGCTTGAATGGGAGAGCCCACGGTCCACTTCTTGATGTTGGTGCGCATGATCTCGTAGCGCTCGCCCAGTTTGTCGATCACCATCGACGGATCGTTCTTCGGCATGAAGGCGTCGAAGAAGTTATCGGCGCCGGAGAAGATGTCTCCGACCCCGGTTCCGCCGGCCTGCACCAGCAATGCGGCCGTCACGCCGTTACGCGCGGCCATGCCGCCGAAATCGAAGGCCTTCTCGATGTGATCGCCATCGCGCTGCCAGGCGGCGAGTCCGGAAGCCTGCTGAGCGGCGTAGGATAGCATCCAGCGTACCTGCTGCGCGCTCAGATTCGCGGCGCAGCCGGCCGCGGCCGCGGCGGCAAAGGTCCCGCAGATCGCGTACGTGCTCCGGTGGCTTTCGGCCATGTATTCCAGGCGGCCCAGCGTGGCAGTCACGCGCGTGCCGATATCGTAGCCCAGCGTGACCGCGCGCAGGAACTGGCGGCCGCTGATGTTGAACCGTTCGCCGGACGCCAGCGCGGCCGGAATCGTGGAGCATCCGGGATGCGATTGGGACGGGGGATGGCTGTCGTCGGTCTCATCGGAGTGCGCCAGTAACCCGTTGACCAGCGCGGCCTCGATCGGCCCGCATAACACGTTGGAGGCAGCGACCGTCGCGATCCGGCCGCCCTGGTAGGCGCGCGCGAAGTTGATCGCGAAACGGCCGGGAGGCAGCTCGGAGCCCGAGATCATGGCGGCCAGCGTGTCGAGGATCATGTGCTTGGTCTTCTCGACCACTTCGGCAGGAAGCTCCGTGGCAGCAGCGGCGCTCATGAAAGTGCTCAGCCGGGTCATGATCGGGCTGACGGCAGTTTGGGCTCGCGCGGTGGTAGCTGCAAGGAGCCCACCCGCGCAATACAGGATCTCGCGGCGGCTCAAGGCTTTTGTCATGCGAACTATCCTATCAGCGAAGTACCTGCTGTAGAATATGGCCATGAAGAAACGATCTGTCGCAGTGGTCTTACTACTGGCGGCGTTTCAGGTCGCGGCACAGAACGCTCCGGTTCATGTGCTGGCTTCCAACGGAATAAAGGCTGTGATCGACGAACTGAAGCCCCAGGCCGAGCGCGCCATCGGACGACCGCTCGCGATCGAGTTCGATACCTCCTCTTCGGTCAAAAGGCGAATCGACGGCGGGGCGGCGTTCGATGTTGCGATTCTCACGTCCGACGTCATCGGCGATCTGGCAAAGGCGGGAAAGATTGGAGCGGGAACTCGCACGGAGATCGCCCGCTGTGGAATCGGCATCGGAGTACGCGCAGGCGCGGCCAAGCCGGATATCCGAACCATGGAGGCTCTGAAGAAAACGTTTCTGGCGGCGAAATCGATTGTGTACGCGCAGGACGGAGCCAGCAAAACTTACATTCTTGCGATGTTCGAGCGGCTCGGAATTGCCGACGTTATGAAAGCGAAGACCGTTCTGGAGCAAGGCTCAGTGCAGTCGAACGCGCGCGTCGCGGAGGGTTCGGCCGGGATGGTGTTGACGCTGGTGAGCGAAATCCTGCCGGCCAAGGGTATCGATCTTGTGGGACCCCTGCCCACCGAGGTCCAGCATTATGTGGATTTCGCCGAGGGGATCGCGGCGAACAGTAAGAACATCGATGCCGGAAAAAGGTTGACGGAATTCTTTTCGAGTCCGGCAGTCGCTTCCACCCTGAAAGCCAAAGGGATGGTTTCGCCCTAGAAGCCAGCCTTCAGCCCTGCGCGGTCGACTTCTTTCCCGCGCAGATACGCTTTGGCGATCTTCCTGGTATTGGAGATGTTCTCCAGCGGATTTGCGTCCAGCACAATAAAGTCCGCGCTCTTGCCGACTGCGACCGTGCCGAGCTGATCCATCTTCAGAATCTCGGCCGCGGTCTTGGTGGCGGCGGTAAGCACTTGAGCAGGCGTCATCCCGGCCGTCACCATATCGGTTAACTCCTCGTGCGCGGTCCAGCCGACCGTGACGCCCGAATCCGTGCCGAAGCCGAGTCTTACTCCAGCATCGCTCAACTTCTTCAGATTGCGGGCTTGGACCGCGAAGAAATCACTGGCCGTCTTTTTCTCCTCGGGAGAACGATTGCTGGCGGCATCGGTCAGACGCTTGATCTCCGCAGCGGGAACCGTTTCGGCGAGCCACGCGGGATCCTGCAATCCGGTGCCAATATCCGGGAGGTTGGGAATCACGAAGACATTGGGACGATCCTTGATCAGCTTCATGAATTCGTCGTCGATGTCCTTGTCCCGGACGCCGTGGGCGAAGCCGTCGATTCCTGCGCGGAGCAGTTCCTTGGCATCGGCCAGATAGTAAATGTGCGCGACTACGCGGAGATCGTGCTTGTGGGCCTCGTCAATAATCGCCCGATACAGCGGCGGCGTAAGTTTGGGGACGGTCCCGTTGCGATCGTCCACCCAAATCTTCACCCAGTCGACCCTTTTCTCGGCCAGCTCCTGTACAGCTTTCCTGCCGTCCGCCTCGGACTCGATGGCATACGCCACTGGTTTCCAATAAGGCTGACCTGGACCTGCGTTGGTGCGGCCCATGCCGCGCCCGGCCGTGTGAAACAGAGCCGCATCGGGGACCGGATGGGCACGAACTTCATAGGGCGCATCGCCTGGGTCGATCCCCATACTCTCGGTTGCCGCGACACCGTAGTAGGCCAGGCGATGCAGATGATCGATCAGGTTGTCCTTGGTGTACGTATCCTTATCGATGCGGCCGGTCTTGATGATCGCCCAGCCCAGGTGCGTGTGGGTATCGACCAGCGCGGGGATCACGGTTTTGCCCGTCAGATCGACATGCGCCGCGCCGGTGGGAGCGGTGACGTTGCCCTTATGCCCGACGGCAGTAATCTTGCCGTTATCGATGATGAACGCGGAGTTTTCGATCACCGCGCTCCCATCGGTAATCAGGCGCGCGCCTTCGAACACGGTCGCGGATGCTTCGGGCGATGGCGCTGGGCGCGAACAGGCTGCCGTCAGCAACGTACAGCACAAGACTATTTTTGAAAAGCGCAACACGTGGAAACCTCCAAATAGTTACGGAGTGCGGGACGCCAGATACGCCGTGATCGACACCATGTCGTCGACGGTCAGTTTCGCCACGGCTTCTTTCATCAACTGGGTCCATGGACCGTTGCGGTTCCCCTTCTGGATGTCATAGAGCTGGCGCGCGATGTAGCTAGGGGAGCGCCCCGCGATCGAAGGCACGTTGCCGATGCCTTTCAGGTCGGCACCATGGCAGATGCTGCACTTGATGGTCTTGCCCGCGCCGCCGGTGGTCACCAACGCTTCACCTTTTTTAATGCTACCCACGGGCGCATAGGCGATAAATCCGGACTTGGAATCGCGGAGTTCGGTGCGTTCCAGATCCACGGGCATCTCGATCACGCGCGAGCCGATCGGCTCCATGCCCTTCTCGGCGCCTTCGGTTTCGACGAACATCCATCCGGAAACATGCGTCTTCGGGACCATCCTGGTTTCCATCACCTTGATCCACGGTTTGGGCTTAATGCTGGCAAAGTATTCGGCGGCGGCTTTTACCTCCGCGTCATTGGCGGCTTTACCGATGGCCAGCATGGTGTTCGGAGGACCCATCTTGGCTTCCGAGGTCTTGCGCAATCCGTTCTTGTAGTCAGCCATTTGCTGGACGATGTAACC
>Ga0310810_10000600_pt1 | contig 36320 bp, 26 predicted proteins | sample NCmetagenome_FD_207641 | JGI IMG/M metagenome (GOLD analysis project Ga0310810, IMG submission 207641) | Soil microbial communities from experimental microcosm in Duke University, North Carolina, United States - NC | ecosystem: Engineered > Artificial ecosystem > Soil microcosm > Unclassified ...
CCATGCCCGGCCGGCATTCTCCGCGGGCCAGGAGTTGCGCAGTGAAGACGACGTGTACGCAGCCCTCGCCGGTGAAAAGGAAAACCAGCGCCTCGGCGCGTTGTCACGGCAAATGCGACAGTTGGACGTGCAGCTCCGCTTCATCCCCGCAGCATTGTTCCTGAAAACAGCCATTGAAGGATATCTGGAAAGCAAGCGGGAGCAGCGCCTGTGATCCTGAATCTCGAACGCTTCCAGGCACAGGCGCGGCCGCGCTGGAATAATCTTGAATCCCTTTTGGGCGTGCTCGAAAGCCGTCCCGACCGCCGATTGAATCTGGCAGAAGCGCAACAGTTGATGGAACTCTATGCCCAGACTTCGGCGGACCTGAATCGCGTCACCCACGGCGCACTGGCTCCTGAATTGCGCCAATACCTGGAGCGGCTGGTGGCGCGAGCTTATGCCGAGCTGTATTATGCGCCGCCCAAGCGCTCCGATATCTGGCAGCCTCGCCGCTGGTTCAGGATCTTTACTGCGTTCCCCGAGTCGTTCCGCCGGCAGTCCCGCTATTTTGCCATCGCCATACTGGTCACCCTTTTAGGTTGCGCCTTAGGCGGGCTTGCGGTGCGATATGATCCCGCTGCTGTCGACGTGCTGCTGCCTGCGGACTATCTGCGCAATCCCGGAGAGCGCGTGCACCAGGAGGAGCAAGGCCAGGGCGAGCATATCAAGACCGCACAGAACGAAGCTGCGTTTTCCGCGGAACTGATCAGGCATAACATCCAGGTCGCCCTGCTCGCGGCTGCACTCGGCGTCACCTTCGGCATCGGGACGGCGCTTCTCCTCTTTGAAAATGGAGTATTGCTCGGCGCGGTCGCAGTGAATTACACGCGAAAGGGCTTTGGGCTGTTCCTCTCAGCGTGGCTGCTGCCGCACGGAGTATTCGAAATTCCCTCCATCCTGATCGCCGGACAGGCAGGTTTTTACCTGGCGCGCCTGCTACTTCATCGGCGCGAGAATCGCAATGTCCGTGAGTCGATGCGCGAATGGCTGATTCTGGTCGCCGGGTTGGCGATGATGTTGGTTTGGGCCGGAATCATGGAAGCTTTCTTTTCTCAGCACCACGCGCCGGTCTTGCCGTACGGGTTCAAGGTTGCGGTCGCCATAGCAGAACTGGTGCTGCTGGCTCTTTATCTGTTGCTGATCGGTAAAAGAGAAACCAGCCCCGTAGTACCCGCGGAGAGCAGATGACAGACACTCAGTCAGCCCGGGCCTCGACCGCAGCCGACCTCACCATCATCACGCCGGAAGGCGTGCTCTTCCGCTTGCCTCTAGCCGGCCCGGCGTCCCGCTTCTACGCCATGTTGCTCGATATTGTGATCGTGCTCGGAATCGTGAACGGGATAGGCTTGCTGGTTTACTGGAGTTTTGCCAAAGTTCCCGGATACGGAGTGATGGTCATCACGCTCGCAGAATTCGCCATTGGCTTTGCCTATGGCGCGTTGCTCGAAGGTTTTTGGAATGGGCAGACGATCGGAAAACGTTTATTCAATCTGCGCGTAATCGATCAGGCCGGCCTTCCCCTGCGGATCGAACAGGCGTGGGTGCGCAACCTTATGCGCATCTTGGACGCGCTGCCGTTGGCCTATCTGGTTGGCGGAGCCTCCGCGCTCAGCAGCCCACTCATGCAACGCTTCGGTGACCGTGTAGCCGGCACGCTGGTTGTGCGCCAAACCGCGCTGGCCGCGCCGGGCGAGGGAAACTGGGCGCGTCAGAAGTACAACTCCTTCATGGAGTACCCGTCAATTGCGGTAAATCTCCGCCGGGCGGCAACTCCGGAGCTGGCTAGTCTGATTCAAGAGGCGCTTCGCCGCCGCAACGAACTGGCGCCATACGCCCGCCGTGAACTTTATCGCGAACTCGCCAAATACTTGCAGAGCGAAGTCTCTCCCTTTCCAGACGAATTGGTTGAAAGGCTCAGCGATGAACAGTATCTGATTAACGCCTCTGGAATCCTGTTCAGCGATCAACGCCCAGTTCGAGCTCAGGGTTAATGCGCAGCCAACTCCGCATACATGCCTTCGATCTGATCTCGATAGCGTTCCGCGATTGCGCGCCGGCGAAGTTTCATGCTCGCCGTTAAAGTACCCGTGCCGGCGGAGAGCTCATCGGCAATCACGCGAAACTTTTTCAGCTTCTCGAACTGCGCCAGTCCCTCGTTTTGCGCTGCAACAATATCCGCGTAGCGCGATTGGATCTCCGGAAGGCCCACTAGTTCTTCCCGCGACTGGAACACCAGTCCCTCCTGGCCCGCATAGGCTTCGAGCACCGCGAAATCGGGGAAGATCAGGACTGCGGGAAATTTGCACTTGTCGCCTACCACCACTGCTTCTGCGATCAACGGATGATGCTTCAGCGAATTTTCGATGGGCTGCGGAGCGATGAATTTCCCGCCCGAAGTTTTCAGCAGGTCTTTCTTGCGATCAGTAACGTATAAGAAGCCGCCTTCATCAAGCCGGCCGATGTCGCCGGTCTTAAACCAGTCGCTCTCAAACGCGAGTCGTGTTTCTTCAGGTTTGTTCCAATAGCTTTGGAACACCGACGGCCCGCGCACCAGAATCTCACCGTCCTCGGCTATGCGGACTTCAACATTGTCCAGCGGCTTGCCCACACTGCCAATTCGGTGCGCCTTGGGCGTGTTGACCGCGATGACTGGAGACGTTTCGGTGAGCCCGTATCCTTCGCAGATGCGCAGGCCGACATCGGCATACCACTCGGCCAGGCTTCGCCCCAGCGGAGCGCCGCCTGAGATGAACATGCGCACTCGGCCGCCAATGCCTTCGCGAATCTTGGAATAGACGAGCTTGTTAGCCAGTCGCCAGGCCATCGACGCGGGAGTGACGCCGGCAAGAATTTCATTCCGATGAGCGCGCCCGGTGCGCAGGGCCCAGTTATAAATCTGTTTCTGCGGAAATTTCGCCGCCTTGGTTTCCACTTGCGTATGGACCTTTTCATACACCCGAGGAACGCTGAGCAGGATGTGTGGACGCAGTTCGCGCAGAGCTTGCGGAAGCTGATCGATCTGCGGTAGGTGGGCCAGCGTGACTTCTCGCGAGAGCAGGCCAAGATCCACGCATCGGGCAGTCACATGCGAGAGAGGCAGGAATGAGATGCAGGTGTAACCTGCCTGAAATCCGAAGTCGCGGCAGAAGTAATTGATGTTGCAGGCCATGTTGCCGTGCGTCAGCATCACTCCCTTCGGAGTTCCGGTTGTGCCGGAGGTATAAATAAGAGTCGCAAGATCTTCTGGCTTGACGCTTCTCGCAGTGCTTTCCAACTGCTCGTCCGGAGCAAGCTGCATCATCTCCGCCATGGAGCAAGCCGGAACTCCCGTCACCTCATCCATCACTACGATTTGTTCGATCGCAGTCCTTTGCCTGATCGGGAGTACCTTCTCGAGCTGTTTTTCCGAAGAGACGAAAATGGCGCGCGCGCCTGAGTCCCGCAGCAGCTCACAAATCTGTTCAGGCAGCAGGGTGGTGTAAATCGGTACCCCGACTGCGCCCAGCAGCATGCAGGCAAAATCGGCGACCACCCACTCGTGGCGGTTCTCGCTCAGGATCGCAACCCGGTCTCCGCGGGAGATGCCCCACGATCGCAGCCCGCTGACCGCCCCGCCAACTTTGCGTGTGAATTCCTGGGAAGAGATTGGCGCCCACCCGGCCGGGCCCTTACGAAGCAAAAAGTCTGGCTGGTTGCGCCTGGCAATGTCGAAGAAGATATCGTTGAGGGTTTGCAGCATCATCAGAACTGCAGAACTGTAATCCTTTACGGATTAGGATGCAATCCTGCATAACGATTACTGCATTACTGCGGAGCTGCAAATTGAGCTAAGTGTGACGCTATTCGGCTCGCAGCGCCTCAATCGGTTGAAGGCGCGACGCTTTCAGCGCCGGCCAAAATCCGCTTACGATCCCCACAACCGCGAGAATAATGCAAGAGACAGTCATTACATTAAGAGAAGCGCGCAGAAAAATGTCCCCTTCGTGGTTCGCCGTCTTATAGAACTCGCTATACAGCGGAAGAGGAGGAATAACAACTGTAAGCAGCCACGAACCTACAATGCCAGCGAGGCCGCCGATGAACGTGAGCACCAGGGCTTCAACCAGGAATTGACCGAGGATATTGCGGCTACGAGCGCCCAGCGCTTTGAGCAGTCCGATTTCGTGCGTCCGCTCGGTCACGCTCACCAGCATGATGTTCATCACTCCAACGCCGCCGACACTCAGCGTCAATGCGCCGATGATCCCCATCATGACCTCGAGGCCGAGAGAAAAATAGCGAATCATCTTTCCGGTTTCAACTGTGTCCCACTCGGGAGTGGCCTTCTCATCACGCGGATCGAAGTGATGTCGTAGCGCAATCGCGCGCCGCGCACCGAGCAGCGCATCACTGTGCAGTTCGGCTGCGATCGGTTGAATGAGGATCATGTCCGGATCGCGCCTGTTCTTCAGCAGGTTATAGAGTTCAAAGGGAATGAAGGCTTGCTCGTTGTCTGGACCCATGTACATGGAATCTTGGATCTTATTATTCAGCACCCCAATCACTTCCAGGCTTTGGCCCCCCACTAGCACGGTCTGCCCGACCGCCGGCGCTCCCTGAAAAGCACGCTTGGCAGCATTGTGCCCCAGGATCACCACGCGCCGATGATTCACAAAATCTCCCTCCTCGAAATACCGGCCATCTTCCAGGTTGATGAGCCGGCGCATGGAGCCGTAAGGGAGTTCAACGCCGCGAGTGCTGAGCGAGACCACACGCGTGCCGATCTTAAATCCAAAGTCACTGCAGGATTCAGCGCTCACGGCCCGCACGAGTGGGACTTCGGAACGGATCGCCTCTACATCCGCATATTCGAAGTGAACAGACTTGCCGGCTCGTTGGCCTCCCGCCTGCATGCTGGTTTGTCCCGGCCAGATGACGATGACATTGTTGCCCATGTTGCCGAATGCAGTCGCCACGCTGCCGCCCAGCCCGCGCCCGAACGCGAGCAGCAGCACCACTGAGATCACGCCCCAGGTAATTCCCAGCATGGTGAGCGCAGAACGAAGGCGGTTGCGCCGCAGCGCTGCCCAACTTTGGTGGATCAATTCTTTCAAATGCACGGCACACCTCGGCTCACTCGTAATGCAGGCACTCGACGGGATCCATTTCGGCGGCGCGTCGCGCCGGGTACAAACCCGCGCCCATGGTGATCAGACTCAGAGTTACCAGCGACGCGACCACTGCAACGGGAGAAACAATGGGGTGCGGAACGAAATCAGGCAAGGGCACGCTGCTCATTAACACACAAACCCCAATCCCAAAGCAGTAGCCGATGATCCCGCTCAACACACTGATCACCACAGACTCGGCAAAGAATTGCTTGATGATGTCGAGCTTGGTAGCGCCGATTGCCCTCAGGACCCCTATTTCTCGGGTGCGCTCGGTTACCGCAACCAGCATGATGTTCATCACCCCGATACCGCCAAGCGCCAGCGTAACCACGGCCACACATGCAAAGAAAATCGTGATGACTCCGAATATCCGCGCCAGAATTTCGGAGCCATCCATGGTGTCCCAGATGAAGAGCGCGTCTTTGTCGGTGGGCTCGAAGTGATGTAACCGGCCGAGCGCGCGGCGGACCTGCATCACCGCCTTCTCGTGAGTTTCCGGATCGCCCACTTCCATTACAACGTCGGACAGATAGCCCTTCACCGTGGGCTCTCCCTTAGCCGGTGGCGGAGGAAAATCGCGTGACATCGCCGAGTAAGGAACGTAAAGCATGTCGTTGTCCGGCCCACTATAGTTCGAGTTCTGCTTCTTTTCCGCCAGCACTCCGATGACGGTGTATGGATAACGCGCAATGATCAGGGTCGAACCCACCGCCGGCTGCCCCGGATAGAGCTGCCTGGCTGCATTCCATCCCAGTATGACGACGCGATTTGCGTCGCGCTCGTCATCCTCGATCATGAGTCGCCCTTCAGAGAGAATCAGTGACCGGAAATCCTGGAATGCTGGCCAGACCCCGGAGATGCTCCGCGCGGCGGAATTGAACGGGCTCACCTCAGGCACGCTGCGTTGCAGTTCAGGACTGACCGCTTTCACCAGATAACATTCCTTCCTGATAAGGCGAGCGTCCTCAATGGTCAAAGTAATTTTTCGGCCGGCAGCCAGGCCTCCTGCCTGAGCACTGGTCCGGCCTCCCCAAATGATGACCAGGTCCTTGCCCAGCGTTTCCATGTGCTTCTTCTGATCTTTGCTGAAGCCCAGACCCAGACCGACCAGAATGATGACCGAAGCAATTCCCCAGACGATGCCAAACATGGTCAGGAAAGAGCGCAGTTTGTGGGCCCGCAGTGTGGAAAGCGTTTGTTTCGAAATTTCGCGGACGTTCACGGGGTTCGATCCTGTGTTTAGACGGATGTCTCACCAAAAGGTACGCGGGAACACGCCCTCGGGTTCCATGCAATTCCCTGTGTGGTTCGGCCCACCGTTGCGGCCTGTGACCTCCATCACAGGAACTTGTGCCGATGGTCATACGGTAGTGACAGGCCCCGGCGAATAATCAGTTCAGAGAGGCAGGCGATGCAGCTCCCAAAAGAGCTTCTTTGCGCGCCACAGCACGACCGTCCGGCAGTAGAGGCCGGGTTCGTTACCCGCCCAGCAAACGCATTTTCCGATCGCAAGGTAACTCCCCTCAACAATTTCTGCAGTGCGCTTGCGATCTCCGGGAAAAACGGGCGTTTGGCCGGGGAAACCAGGGTATTTATTGGCAAAAAGAGGTGAACTATGGCGGGCCAGGCACACGGAAAGATTCGAATCGACATGAACGAATGCAAAGGCTGTGGGTTTTGCATCGACTCCTGCCCGCCTGAGTGCCTCGAATTGGCTCCCGAGCTGAACGCTTATGGGGTCCATCCGGCGCGCTATACCGGGCGAGATTGCACCGGCTGTGGAATCTGTTTTTATTCCTGCCCGGAGCCTGGGGCCATAAACGTTTATCGACTCTCAACCCCGCGCAACATCGTTGCAAGCCAGGGAGGCGCACATGCGGCAACTTTGTAAAGGCAACGTTGCAGTGGTAAAAGGCGCAATTCTCGCAGGCTGTCGCGCTTTCTATGGATACCCGATCACACCGGCCAGCGAGATCGCCGAATCAGCAGCTTCTTATCTGCCGCAAGTTGGCGGCGCATTCCTTCAGGCGGAGAGCGAAGTTGCGGCGATCAATATGGTCTATGGTGCGGCTGCGGCGGGTGTTCGCGTAATGACGGCTTCTTCCGGCCCCGGCATCAGTCTCATGCAGGAAGGAATTTCTTATCTTGCCGGAGCTGAGCTGCCTTGCGTCATCGTTGACGTAGTCCGCGCCGGCCCCGGGCTCGGCAACATCGCGCCCGAGCAGAGTGATTACTTCGCCATGGTCAAAGGTGGAGGTCACGGCAACTATCGCAACATCGTGCTTGCGCCCGCATCGGTTCAGGAAATGGCTGAACTCACGATGCTGGCGTTTGAGCTTGCTGATAAGTATCGCAATCCCGTGATTGTGCTCGCAGACGGATTCATTGGACAGATGATGGAACCCTTGGAACTCGAATTCTCTGAAGTGGACGTGCCACAAAAAGCGTGGGCAGTTAAGGGAACTCCCGAAACACGCAAGAACCTGATCAGCTCGATTTATCTCGAGCCCGATGCGCTAGAGGAACACCAACATAAGCTCGAGGCGAAATATATGCGCGCACAACAGTCTGAACCAAGATATGAGCTTTACCAAACAGAAGATGCCGACGTCGTGTTGGTTGGCTTCGGCATTGTCTCTCGCGTATTGCACTCTGCTGTGGATTCTCTGCGCCGTCAAGGGATCAGGGCTGGAGCCTTTCGTCCAATCACGTTGTGGCCCTTTCCGTCCCAGGCATTGGCAAGAGCTACGAGCAAGGCAGAACGAGTGCTGGTGTTTGAACTCAGCAACGGGCAAATGGTCGAAGACGTAAGGCTCACTCTGGGTGACAAAATCCCAGTCGAGTTTTACGCTCGCGTCGGCGGCAACGTGCCCTCCGTCGGTGAAGTCATGGACAAGCTGTCGGGCTGGACTCATTCAGCCCAGGAACAACCTGCTGGGCGGCTTTCGCAGCCGTGCGCCGGCACGGAGCAAAAGTATGTGGACTTGTTTGCGATGACCTCGTAGCGAAAGAAATGACGGTGATCCCAATGGCGAACCAAATCGCAATTGACACAACTCCCGGCCTGTACGAAATAGTTCACACAAAATCATCTGCGTTCTACGACCGATACGAGCGCAAGGCCGAGTTGCAACACCAGACGCATTATTGTCCAGGCTGCGGACATGGAGTGGTTCACAAACTCATCGCTGAGGCAATTCAGGATCTCGGCGTTCAGGACAAAACAATTTTTGTCAGCCCGGTCGGTTGCTCCGTTTTCGCCTACTACTATTTTGACCTGGGCAATGTGCAGGTGGCGCATGGGCGCGCCCCGGCGGCAGCCACCGCCATCAAGCGCGCATGTCCTGACAAAATCGTGATCGCATATCAAGGCGATGGTGACTTGGCTGCGATTGGAACGGCTGAGATCATTCACGCAGCCAATCGTGGTGAGAAGTTGTCGGTCTTCTTCATTAACAACGGAATCTACGGCATGACCGGGGGCCAGATGGCCCCCACAACTTTGTTAGGGCAGAAGAGCACAACCTCGCCGTGGGGACGTAGCGCCCGCAGCGAAGGCTTTCCCCTGCACATTTCAGAAATGCTCGCCACTCTCGAGGCTCCGGCCTATATCGAACGGGTTGCCCTCTGCGACAACAAGAACATCATGCGGGCAAGACGCGCAGTGCGCAAAGCTTTGGAATTGCAGCGCGATGGTTCCGGTTTTTCCTTCGTTGAAATTCTTTCGCCATGCCCGACCATTTGGGGCAAGGATCCGGTCGAAGCCCGCAATTGGATTTCTGACGCAATAGTCCCTATTTTCCCGTTGAGCGTATTTCGCGACCGCAAACCGGAGTTTGTGCCTAATGCCCCGCCGCCTCAGAAATCAGTAGCAGAGGTGCTGGATCTAACACCGAGGGCTGCTTTCAGCAACCCGCGCGCAGCCGGCTGCGATGACACCCAGCAGCCGATGGATGATCTCGCCATAAGAATCGCCGGCTTCGGAGGACAAGGCGTGCTCCTTTTGGGACAGCTACTCGCGGAAGTCGGCATGAAAGAGGGTCTTGAGGTTAGCTGGCTCCCTTCCTATGGTCCGGAAATGCGCTCGGGAAGCGCGAATTGCCATGTTTGTCTCTCGCAAGAACGAATCGGCGCACCGCTCGTCACTTCGCCCAACGTACTGATTGCCATGAACGAGATCTCGCTTCGTAAGTTCGGGCCGGACGCCGCACGCGATGGAGTGATTCTCTACAACGGTCGTGCTCTGCCTGAAGATTTCGCAAAACCGGAGGCTCAGGTGGTTTGCGTACCGGCGGCCCGAATCGCCGATGCGGCAGGTTCGCCCAAAGCCGCGAATGTCGTGATGCTGGGAGCGCTACTTGCCCACGCCCGCTGCCTTTCCCAGGAAACTGCATTTGCAGTCCTGGAAGAAAAAATCCGCGACCAGGAATTGCTCGCCATCGATCGCAAAGCCCTGCTCGCTGGCCGTGACTTTATCGAAACAGAACTGAACGTTGGCCCCGTCAGCCAGCCGGATGGATTCGCCTAAGGAGACCGACATGTCAACCGCTTGGGTGTCTCGCTACGCGCATCGCGCAAAAAACGCAGGCAGTTCTGCCATTCGGGAACTGCTGAAGGTCACCTCAAAGCCAGACGTCATTTCTTTTGCGGGAGGCCTTCCCTCCGCCGATGCGTTTCCCGTGCAACGATTTCAGGAGGCGTGTGAAAAAGTGCTTCGCGAGCAAGGTGCTCATGCTCTGCAATATGGCACCACCGAGGGTTACGAACCTCTTCGCGAACTGATTGCCGCCAATATGGCGCGCTATGGAATCAAAGCGCACACCGAGAACGTAATGATTACGTCCGGCTCGCAGCAGGCGCTCGATCTCATTGGCAAACTGTTTATCGCTCGCGGCGATCGGGTGCTGGTCGAGGCGCCAACCTACTTAGGCGCGCTCCAGGCGTTCACTACTTACGGCGCGGAGTACATGTCTGTGCCTGTGGACGGCGACGGCATGATCACCGAAGCCCTGGAAAAACCGCTTCGCGCGCGTCCGAAGTTCATGTACGTCCTGCCGAATTTCCAGAACCCGTCGGGGGTGACCTTGAGCGAAGGGCGTCGCCACCAGCTGCTGATACTGGCCGACAGGTACGGAATCCCCATCGTCGAGGATGACCCCTACGGCCAGCTGAGATACGAAGGCGAGCATCTGCCGCCGCTGGTCGTCATCGATCGCGAAAACCTTCGCCGCGACAACGGCTACTCCATCGGAAACGTCATTTACCTGAGCACCTTCTCAAAGACTCTCGCGCCAGGTCTGCGCTTGGGCTGGATTGTTGCTCCGCCCGAAGTCATCGCCAAACTGGTGCAGCTGAAACAGGCGGCCGACCTGCATACCTCAACCTTCATTCAATATGTCGGCTACGAAGTTGCGCGCGATGGATTTCTCGATCGCCACGTCAAGGCTGTCCGTGAGCTCTATCGCGAGCGCCGCGATGTGATGCTCGCCGCTCTTGCAGAATTCTTTCCGCCTGAGGCGACCTGGACGCGGCCACATGGCGGGTTGTTCCTCTGGGTCACTCTCCCTGAGAGTTGCGACAGCCGGATCTTATTGCAGTCGGCGCTACAGGAAGACGTGGCGTTTGTCCCCGGAGATTGCTTCTACGCAACTCCAGGCGACGGCGCCCGCCGCCACATGCGCCTGAATTTTTCGAGTGCCACTCCAGGCCAGATCCGCGAAGGTGTACGCCGGCTGTCGCTGGCTCTGCGGCGAGAGTTGGTCATGGCATAGAAAGAACTGGGAGGTTGCTATGTCTACCATAGTGCAGATTGTCGAACCGAAGACGGCCATCAGCTTCGAACGAATCCTGATTGCTACTGACTTCTCGATCGCCTCGCAGCAGGCACTGAGCTACGCGCTTGCAGTTGCGAAGCGCTACGACGCCGAAGTGGTCGCTGTGCATGCGATGGCGCCAGAGCCACGCGAACTCGCGACCATGGGTCCGCTGCCAAGAGCGTTGGATCGGGAGCGGGCAAAGGCCGATGAGGACTGCCGGCGCCTCGAAGGTCACCTTTCATTGAGTCGAATCAAACATAAGATCATCGTCGAACGCGGTGCGGTCTGGGAGGTTCTTGCAGACGTGTTCGCGCGCGAGCAAAGTGATTTGTTAGTAATGGGCACTCACGGTCGCGGTGCCCTGAAAACGCTCGCGCTTGGCTCCGTCGCCGAAGAGGTGTTGCGTCGGGCCTCCTGCCCTGTGTTGGCCGTGGGCCCAAAGACGCTGCCGCCGAGCGGCGACGACGCCGGCTTCAAGAACATTCTCTTCGCTACCGACTTTGGCGAGGCTGCAGCCGCCGCGTTTCCCTATGCCTTGTTTCTCGCCGAGAGTTGCGCGGCCAGGCTTGTCCTCTTGCACATGGTTCCGCCCATGACCGTTTTCGACGTGGGCCCGTCGGCATTTGGACCAGCCACTTATTCTTCCGAAGACTTCAGCGCCTGGGAGCATCGGATGCGAGAAGAAGGCATACACAAGCTGGAAGCCTTAATGCCTGCCGATGCAAAGCTCGCCAACCCACCCGAATATGTAGTGGAGACGAGCTTTTTGCCTGATGGAATCCTGGAGACGGCAAAATGTTTCGATTGTGATCTGATCGTGATGGGGGCGAATCGCACCAGAGCGCCCCGCCTGGCATCCCACATTCCCTGGGCTATCACGCACGATGTGTTATGCGAAGCGCCCTGCCCGGTTTTTACGGTGAGAGATTAGATTGCCTGGTGTGCGGCTGTCTGTCCGCTATACGCCCTTAAGGCTGACGATCTCCAACCAGACGCAGGCCGGCGGCCGAGACGCTTGAACACGCTCAGCAAGAGCCCTCCGTCTTTTTCCAGCGGAACGAAGGCAACATCTTCTCTCCAGCATTGGCCGGCATCGATGAAGGGAACTGCCTTCACCGTCGTTTCACAGTCAAGCTGTAGAGTCATCCTTTCAGAACATCGAGGGCAGAGCCAGAAGTATTGCGGCTTCGTGCGCACCATCAACCCGAATGCTGGATCGCATTCCACGCGAAACAAGCTACCTTGTTGCAGGTAACGAAAGGCGGCCGAGCAAGAAGGATTCGTGCATTTGTCCAGCACAGTTGTGGACCACCTCTCCAGGAGTTCTCACATTTATAAGTTGCGTCGAAGGTTAAGTCTGTGATCGTGGTCACATCACCGATTGAGAATAGTCAGCAAATGTTGGCCTGGCAGGGCAGGGTAAACAGTATCAGCCTACAACCGCTTGCCTGATGCAGCGCCGCCAGACCTCATTGCGCCGCTCAAACGGTTTTTGATCGAACTGGCGAACTGCAAGTCCAGTAAGCCTTCCATTGTGCTGGTGAACTGCGATCCGTATCGGTACCACCAGACTTTCTTCATGCCCGGCAGCAGATCGGAAGCGACATACTTGAGGCGTACCATCTCATCAAGGCCGAAGCGGCCATGCGTCCGTCCGATGCCGCTGGCCTTGATTCCGCCGTGCGGTGCTTCGCTGATGCCGAAGCAGGAGACGGCGTCATTCACCTGGACCGTTCCCGCCGCTATCCGGCGTGCCAGTGCTTCGCCGTGGCGGCGATCGCGCGTCCACACGCTCGCTGCCAGGCCAAACTCGGAGTCGTTGGCGAGCTGGATCGCCTCCTCCTCGCTGTCGAAAACCATGATCGGCAGCACGGGACCGAATGTCTCTTCGCGCATGACCCCCATTTCGTGCGTCACCTCACTGAGCACAGTCGGCGCATAGAAATTCGGGCCCAGTTCGGGCAGCCGTTTTCCGCCGGTGAGAACACGCGCACCCAGGCTTCGTGCCTGCTCTACCTGGTCTTCAACGATTCGAAGCTGGCGCTCGTGGATCATCGGCCCAATATCGGTGCCGGGATCCTGGCCCTTCCCGACGCGCAACTGTTTCGTCTTCTGGACGCAGGCTTCAAGGAAACGGTCGAAAATGTTGCGATGAACATAACAGCGTTCCACCGACAAACAGGTTTGTCCGGCATTCACGAACGCACCCCACACTGCGCCGCTCGACGCAACTTCAATATTTGCATCTTCGAGCACCAGCATCGGGTCCTTGCCGCCGAGTTCAAGCACAACCGGCAGCAACTTTTTCGCGGCAGCCTCGGCAATGTGCTTTCCGGTTGCCGCGCTTCCGGTGAAGATGAGCTTGTCGATTTCGGAATTGAGCAAAGCTGCGCCGGTTCCGCCATCACCGGGGAGAACCCGAAAAACATCTGCCGGCACGCCCGCCTCATGCAAAAGATCGCCTAGTTCGAGAGCAATCAGCGAGGTAAACTCCGACGGTTTGACGGCCACAGCATTTCCGGCCACCAGCGCGCACAGGCTTTCCGTGGCGGGAATTGAAAATGGATAATTCCACGGCGAAATAATGCCGACGACGCCGTATGGCTCGCGCAGAATGCGTCCGGACTTGGCCTTCATCGCCAGATTGCCATGTGGCAGCCGCTCATCGCGGAGCAAGGCAAACGCGTTCTCCGCGTAGTAGCGTACAGAATCGAGGACAACCACGACTTCAGTAGTTAGCGCCTCAACATCAGGTTTTCCAGCCTCGCGCGAAATCAGCCCGGCAACGCGTGACTTCCTCTCGTGCAACAGGCGCTGGAAATTCTTCAGGATCTTGCAGCGCCGGCGAACACCCAGGTCAGACCATCTCGGCTGCGCTTCCCGTGCGCGCGCGACTGCTTGGTGGACGTCCTGCTCTGGTGTGCATGCGATCTCACGCAGAATCTCGCCCGTCGCTGGATTACGCGACACAACGCTGCGGACCGCGATTTGAACATCGGTGGCCATTTCCATCCAAAGTGTACGCGTGCCGGCTGGGCTCCGCCAACCGGATACTTCGGCGGCGGTGATTGCAATCACTGACGGTTCCTATCCAGCACGATGAAATTGAACGTTCCCAGTTGGTGTTATTTGATGGAGGTGTACTGTGTCAAAGCAGACTGTCGGAATGGACACGATTCAGAGTTTTCTGGCGCAGAAGAGGATCGCGATGATCGGCATCTCGCGCGATCCCAAGAGCTTCAGCGCGCAGTTGTTTCAGGAATTCATGCGTCGCGGATACGAGATGATTCCGGTGAATCCGCAGGGTGGGATAGTTGCTGGGAAACCGTGTGTTTTTCGGGTTCAGGATATTAAGCCGCCGGTTGAAGCAGCTATCGTGATGACAACACCTGAGGTGACGGAGCATGTAGTTCGCGACTGCGCAGAAGCCGGCGTTTGGCGCATCTGGATGTTCCGCGGAGCAGGAAAGGGTTCAGTCAGCAGGAAAGCGGTTGAATTCTGCCGCGAACACGGGATGCAGGTGATTCCCGGCGAGTGCCCGTTTATGTTCTTCCCGCATACCGAATTCTTCCACCGGGCGCATGGGTTCTTTAGAAAGATGGCTGGTCATTATCCACAACCCTCGACAGCATAGGACGCGAACTGCAGCAAGCGACTGCTAAGGCGCAACCAATCGTATGAGGTCTGCTTGAGAACACTCAACGAAGTCTATTCGTCGCTGGCCACTCGCCGGCGGTACGAGGTCTGGTTTCTCCGCCTGGGATTGGCGGACGGCAGGGGTGCATGGTGGTTCCGTTATCTGCTGATGAATCCTGGCCGCAGCGTATGCGCCGGCGGTTCTGGCGCGCAGCCGGTGCAGGTTTGGGCAACATGGTTCCCGCGCGACGCAAAACCGCAGACCTTCATTCAGGGTTTCCCGCTGGAGAACCTTCAGCTGAGTCACCCCAGCGAAGATCCGTTTTTCTTCCGGGTGGACGACAACCAGATCAGCCAGAACTCTTGCCGCGGCGCTCTGAACGTCGATGGTCACCAGATCGCCTGGGACCTTCAGTACCGCTCTACCTTTCGCGTGACCTTAAGCAACAAAGGATGGATCGGCTTTTCGCGCACACCACACTCGAACGCGCGCTTCTCCGGTGAGATCACTCTCGATGGGCAGCGCTTCACCGGTGACCCGCTGGGGTTTGGCCTGCAAGGGCATAACTCTGGATACAAGCATCGCGGGTTCTGGAAATGGGCGCATGCATATTTCCTGGGCTCGACCGGTTCATCCACTACACTCGAAGCCCTGGTCTACGACATGCCTTTCGGATTGGTCTTTCGCAAAGCCGTGCTCTGGCACGAAGGCGAACGTTACATTTTCAGAAACCTGCGCGACACCGACAGCGATCCAACATTGTTTCAGTGGAATTTTTCCTGCACCGCCAGGAATGGCGTGCTGCTGAGCGCTGCATTCGACGGTTCTGGCGTCGGCATCCATCGTTTGCCGTATACAAAAACCGATTGCTCGGGCAGCTTTGAGGTCACAAACAACAGTCTGGCAAGAGCTTCCCTTGAACTAAAAATGCCGGATGGGAGTACTCAGCACCTTCGGACGGGGGCCGGCGCGGTGTTAGAGATGGCTGGGGAGAAGTTAGTGCACGTGGGCAAGCGCGAGCCGCTGGGCCACGATTGAATACGCCGTCGGGTTGAACGCCATTCCAATGTGAGTCCCAGGCACTTCGAAGTCGTTCCCATTCTTATTGGTCATGCAGTAGCGCCAATCTACAATGCCATCGTGCTTGGTGTAGATCGCAGTCTCCAGCATGGCCTCAGGAACGGTTCGGCGAAGATGATCCACAAACCGGCAGGTGCAAGCGCCGGTGTAGCAGTGGGGAAGGACCCCATCGCCATGCTCTTCGAGAATGCGAAGGCGCACCGCTTCGGCTGCGTGAATAATCGTGCGGTTCGCAACCGTCCCACGAATGGGAGACGCCAACGTGATCACCGATGCAACGTCTTTCGGCCGCTGTCCTGCCACCGAGCGAGCAATCACGCCTCCGAGGCTGTGGCCGATCAGATGAATCCTGCCACCAGTCTCGTCAAGCGCTTTTTCGACCGTTTCATTCAGGTGACGCTTGATCAGTAAATTCGGGCAGTCGGCGTTGATGCCGATGCCGGAAAAATAAGGACGATAGCCGATTCGCCCGAGCCAGCCGTGCAACTCCATTAAATAAAGATCGGTGCCGAGAAATCCGGGGATGATCACAACCCCAGAGCCGTCGCCGTGCGGGATACCGAATCCGTAGTAAACCGGGGTTGCGTGCAGCAGCAGAATTTCCGCCGCAACCAGCGCTTCCGACCAGAGATGAGTTTGGGCTTCAGGATGAGGCCGGGGTGTTCCGTTGCGGGGCCTCAGCTGTGTAGGGCAAGCGTCCCTTTTGCGTGCGCGCAATTTCTTCCTGAGTTTGCCCTTGGAACCACGTACGCGAAAACGAGCGCGGGCAATCGCTTTCCGCCGTGGATTATACATGAACGATATTCTCGCGCTCCATAGCACTTTTGATGCACACCCGAGACAAGCGTCTAGTGCGATTTGCGTTTTCGCGGTTTTCGCGCAGGACTTGTTGCCAGCTTCGTCTCCAGCTCTGCAACCCGCTGGCGCAGCGCTTCCACTTCAGATTGCCCTGATGCCTGGGCCGGAGCTGTTTGTGGCACACCACCCATAAATCTCTTCATCAGATCCATCGGCGAGAGAATCGCCGACTGCACTTCTCCCAAGCGGCTCTGCACCGCGTCCTGCACTTTTGCATAGGTGTCGAACGCCGATTTCAGGTACCACATGATGAACTCCTGCCGCACTTCGTCGGAGGCCACAATCAATTGCCGCAATAGTTCGAGCGGCAGGCCGGTGGGCTTGTCCTTCGCGTCTTCAGTGATGATCTGAGTCAGAGTTACGCGGGTGAGGTCCTGGCCCGTTTTCGCATCCACCACTTTCACGTCTTTGCCTTCACGGATGAGGCCCGCAATATCGTCGAGATTGATGTACTTGCTCCGAGCGGTATCGTAGAGGCGTCGGTTGCCGTACTTTTTGATAACAGTTGCGCTCATTTGCGGCCCAGCCTGTGCATATCGTTCTCTATGTTGCTCTGCACAAAGCAACTATAGTTCTTGACACAAACCATAAGCAAGCCTATATTTTACTCGAATGCTGCAGTGCAGCAATTGGAGGCACGATATGCCAGCAACTACTAAGACCGAAACCTCCCGCACTCATCCGCGGGAGTCTTCATTCGTTTCTATCCTGTCGGGTTGGGCGCAGCAAGGTGTGCAGGGATTTTTCGCCACACAGCGAATCTTGCTGGACCTTGCCATGAAGCAGAATGCGGCCGTGATGCATGCGGTGCGCGAGCAGTTGACCGATCCGCATCACTCCCCCACCGCTATCCTCAGCGAAGTGGCGGGCGAAGGGGTAACCAATTTCATCGAAGGGCAAAAGATCCTGTTCGAACTGGGTAAGCAGCAGAACGAAATCTTGATGGCCGGCGTGAAGGACCGGGTAGGCAACGTTCCGGCCGCCTACGTTTTGACCGATCTGCTCGAGAAGACCATCGCAACCTTCATCAACATGCAGGAAGAGTTTCTCAAGATCGCTGGCAAGCAAACCCATGTGTGGGTTGAAGCGGCGAAGACGGGAAATCCGTATCAGCCGGAACACGTTGTTGAGCTCGCCCGCGAGGGACTGGAAACCTTCGTGAAAGCGCAAAAGCGTTTTCTGGATGTCATCGTCGACGAAACCGCGAAAGCCACCGGCGCCAAAAAAGGTGAGACCAGGAAGGTAAAGAAGGCGGAAATTGCCGAACTGGCCCGCAACGCAACTGAATCATTCATCGAAGCGCAGAAGAAGCTGGTCGATCTGGCTGGCAAGCAGATGAATGCCAACGTAAAGACCGCCGGCAAGACGTTCGAGCTGCTCCGTCCGTTTCCATTCCTGCCGCTGGCTGAACTGACCCGCGAGGGCGTGAAGAGTTACGTCGATGCGCAACGCGCATTAATGGACGTAGTGGTGAAGCCCACCACCGAGCATAAATATCCGGGCAAACCGGCCCGGCGTGCGAAACGTCCTGCGCGCGCGCACAAAGCGGCCGCCGCTGCGGCCTGACGAAACGGAAAGGGCACGGCCTCAGCCGGCCGCCGCTGGATGCACTAGTAATCGCTTCAGCCGCTGATGGTAACCGCCTCAAGCTGAAGCTTTCTCCCTGCAAATCAAGGCACGGCTGCCGCCGTGCCCTTCCCGTGTGCAGTCATCCGTTTGCTCGACATCCACTATCTTGTCCCCAGGTCGTAGCTCCCGCAGAAGGGAACCGACCGGAGTGGCGCCGCCTGAGCGGCATGAAATGATCGAGGTGAGTATATGGCCACACTAACTGCAATGCCGGTGAGTAAAGCCTCCGGTGGCAGCTTCTTGATTGATGAATGCACCCCCGATGCAATCTTTACTCCTGAAGACTTCACTGAACAGCATCTGCTGATCGCGCAGACCGCGGAGGAGTTTGCCGCGAACGAGATTGTCCCCAATATCGAAAAGATGGAGCAGAAGGAATTTGCCACCAACCGTAGGCTGCTGAAGAGGGCCGGCGATCTCGGCCTGAGCGGCGTCGATATTCCCGAACAGTATGGTGGCATCGACCTCGACAAAGTTACCTCCGCCCTGATTGCCGATCGCATCGCCAAATACGGCGGTTTCAGCACCACCTGGGGCGCGCATACCTGCATCGGCACTTTGCCGATCGTTTATTTCGGGACCGAAGAACAGAAAAGAAAATATCTCCCCGGTCTGGCCAGCGGAGATACAGTCGGCGCCTATGCGCTGTCAGAGTCTTCTTCTGGCTCCGATGCGCTCAGCTGCCGCACTAAAGCCGTGCTCTCGGCCAATGGCAAACACTACCTCCTGAACGGCGAAAAAATGTGGATCACCAATGCCGGTTTCGCCGATCTGTTTATCATCTTCGCCAAAGTAGACGGAGAGAAATTTACTGCTTTCATTGTCGAGCGCAACTTTCCTGGTTTTTCCGTGGGCACGGAAGAACACAAGATGGGCATTCGAGGTTCTTCTACCTGCCCGCTCATTTTGAACGATTGCCAGGTACCGGTTGAGAACGTGCTGGGTGAAATCGGCAAAGGACATCACATCGCCTTCAACGTCCTGAACGTTGGCCGATTCAAACTGGGAGCCGGATGTATCGGCGGCGCTCGCCATTCCATCGAGAGCGCAATCACTTATGCCAAACAACGCAAGGCATTCGAAAAAGTCATTGCCGATTTCGGCCTGGTACGTGAAAAACTGGCCAATATGGCGACCGGTATCTTCGTCGGCGAGGCCATGGCCTACCGCACCGTCGGCATGATGGATGCAGCCATCGTGCAACTGCCGGACGCGCATGAGATGGCGCAGTTGCGCAAGGTGATTGATGAGTACGCCATCGAATGCTCGATCCTGAAAGTGTGGGGATCGGAACTTATCAACTCTGTGGTTGACGAAACTGTGCAGATCTACGGTGGATACGGTTTTGTGGAAGAATATCCCGCCGAGCGCGCCTACCGCGACGCGCGCATCAACCGCATTTTCGAAGGCACAAACGAAATCAATCGCCTGGTCATTGCGGGATTCTTGCTGAAACGCGCCATGACCGGGAAACTGCCGCTCATGGCGGCGATCAAAAAATTGATGGACGAAGTGCTGGCCGGAACCAGGGACGACGGCCCCGAAGGTCCGCTGGCGGACGAACGCAGGCTCGTAGCCGCAGCCAAGAAGATTGGATTGTTTGCCGCCGGTGTCGCCACTCAGAAGTTCATGCAAACCATTCAGGACCAGCAGGAGATTCTGGGCGCGATAGCCAACATGACCATTGAAATTTACGCTATGGAATCGGCGGTTTTGCGTGCACAAAAACTGGAGGAACGCTACGGCGAAGCACGGGCGGCCCATGCGGCGAATATGGCACGAGTTTATCTCGCCGATGCACTGCAGAAAATCGAAAGTGCAGCCCGTGCAGTCATCGCTGCTTCCGCCGAAGGCGATATGCTGCGATCGCAAATGGCAATCCTGAGGCGGATCGCGAAATATGAGCCATACAACATCATCGCGCTGCGGGAAAAAGTCGCGGCCAAGGTGATTGAAGCCGGAAAGTATCTGGTGATGTAAGCGGTACCGTGTGGCGCGGGCGCCCACGCCCGCGCTGCTCTTTCACAACCCGAGTCTCGCCCCTTTCGCGGGCCAGAATGCCCGCGCCACACGCCCTGTAGTCGAACCTGTGATCCCAATCACAATGACCCGTGACACACCTTACGGAGTACACCCTGCCTTCAATGGTCTAGTAATCACAGCAACTTTCAATCGGCCGAAGCGAGGCAATTATGACCGTGCAGCAATGGATCGAATCCGAAGTTAAATACGGCCGAAAGGTTCTGGATGCTGGGCTGGAGGGTACTCGTTCCGGCCGGGAAGCATTTCTTAAAGGTAGACCTCTTACTCCTTATCTCAACAACTCCGTCCGCAAGGCCGTCATTCCCGCTGCTGTAGGAACGTGCATAGGTGCACTGGGAAGCGCCGCGGGCCGCAATAGGTCGACAGGTCGGGTTCTGGCGTTTGCTTTGCTGGGTGGCGCAATCGGTTTTGGCCTGGGTTTTGCGTGGGAAAGCCGGCGGCTGACATTCAGCGCGCTCGCGAATGCATTCAAGAAAATTGATAAAGTCCGCGACGATCACTGGTTCGAGCGTCATCCGATCGATTACGCCTAAACGCGCAGCTGGCCAAGATAAGTCTCAGTAAGAGCATGCTTCTCGTAGGTAACGGGCCCTCGCCTTAGTCAATGGGGGCAGTGATGATCGTATGCGAAGCAGTTGAGGAACGGTCTCAGGTTCCTTCTCACGCAGCAAGTCTTCCAACCGAACGCCTTGCCTATCTCGAGCGCATGGTCGCTCAGGCCAGGACTGCCGCCGCCGTCTTCAGCCAATTCACGCAGGAAGATGTTGATCGCATCGTGAAGCCGATGGTGTTGGCTGGTCTGGAACAAGCACAACGCCTCGCCAGCCTGGCGGTTGAGGAAACGAAACTCGGGGTCATGGAAGACAAGGTCATCAAGAACATGGTGGCTACGGAATTTGCCTACAACTATGTAAAAGACAAACGAACTGTCGGCATCATCCGCGAATTTCCCGAGCGCAACCTGATTGAAATGGCCGAACCGATCGGCGTTATCTTTTCCATCCTGCCCATCACCAACCCGACTTCCACCGCTCTTTTCAAGTGCATCATGGCGATCAAGACCCGCAATGCGGTGATCTTCAGCCCGCATCCCAGGGCTTGGGCCTGCTGTTCCGAAGCCGTCAAAGTGATGTATGACGCCGCGGTCGCGCACGGCGCTCCGGAGGGCATTTTCTCCTGCCTGGAATCGCACACCCTTGAAGACAACGCCTACCTGATGCGCCACAAGGATGTCGCGCTGATTGATGCCACCGGCGGGCCAGGAGCGGTGAAAGCCGCATACAGTTCCGGCAAGCCCGCCTTGGGCGTAGGAGCCGGAAATACCCCTGTCTATCTGGAGAAGACTTCGGACCTGAAGACCGCGGTCGTCGACATCATCATCTCGAAAACCTTCGATAACGGGACGATCTGTGCTTCTGAACAGACCGTCGTTATCGATGACGAAATCTACGACGCGGCCCTGAAGAACTTCGCCGAGCTTGGCGCACACGTCTGCAATCAAAAAGAAGCTGACCTGCTGGCCCGCACCGTGATTGATCCGAAAACCGGATTCATGCAACCGATGGCAGTCGGACAGAAAGCCACGGCTATCGCCCGCTTTGTTGGCCTTTCGGTTAAGCCCAAGACCAAACTCTTGATCGCGCCGATCCAGGGGGTGGGTCCTGAACACCCGTTGTCAGTCGAAAAACTGTTTCCGGTGCTCGCGGTTTATCGGGCGAAGTCGGTGGAGGACGCCCTGAAAACCTGTGTGGCCGTGAACCACGCCGGTGGGCTCGGACACACCGCGGTGATCTTCTCCCGCAACGACGATGTGGTCCGCAAATTCAGCGAACTGATCAATGCCGGCCGCATCATCGTGAATTCGCCGGGCTCGATTGGCGCGCTGGGCGCGGTTTACAACGACCTGGTCCCCACGTTTTCCTTCGGATGCGGCACCGGCGGCGGCAACAGTACCACCGACAACGTCAATATCTACCACTTCTTGAATATCAAGCGCGTTGCCCGGAGGACACAAGCTCATATGTGGTTCCGCGTGCCCAATCAGATTTACTTCAACATGAACGCGATTGAGAACGTGCGGCAGTTTCCTTCGCGTTCGACAATCATCGTCACCAATCCGGCGCTCGAGCACATCGGCCATGTGGACATCGTGCGCCGCTGCATGTCATCTCAAACGCACGTGCATCTTTTGGTGATTCCCGATGCAGAGCCGGAGACGAAAGTAGTTCTGGACGGCGTGGAGGCGCTCAAGTTCTACGGTGTTGACCAGATCATCGCTCTCGGTGGCGGGTCAGTGATCGATGCCGCCAAGATCATGAAGCTGAAATATGAATCGCCTGATGCCGATCTCCACGAACTGGCCGCGCCTTTTCTGGACCTCCGCAAGCGCGTCGCTGAATTTCCGACAGAGAAAGTGAATCGCGCTCGGCTGATCGCGATACCTACCACCAGCGGTACTGGCAGCGAGGTTTCCCCTTTTGCCGTGCTCATAGATAAAGCGCGCGCCCGCAAGATCACTCTGGCTGACTACTCGCTCGCTCCAGATGTGGCCATTGTCGATCCGCAGTTTGTCCTGTCAATGCCGAAAGCACTGACTGCTGATACCGGCATCGATTGCCTTACGCATGCCCTCGAAGCAGCAGTATCGAACTACGCGTCGCCTTACACCGATGCAAATGCCATGCAGGCGATCCGGCTCACATTCAAATATTTGCCCATTGCCTACACCGACCCCAAAAACCAGGAAGCGCGCTGCATGATGCACAATGCCGCCTGCATTGCGGCCATGGCGTTTTCCAATGCCTCGGTTGGCGTCAACCATGCGCTTGCGCACGCATTCGGGGCGCGTTTCGGTGTAGCTCATGGCCGGGCAAACGCCCTCATGTTGCCGCATGTGATCGCCTACAACGCCGCGGTTCCTACGAAATTCATGCCGTCACCGTACACACAGGGATATGTGGCCCACACGAAGTATGCCACCATTGCCGATTTTCTAGGCCTGGGCGGCAACACTATCGAAGAAAAAGTGAGCAATTTGATCGCGGCTGTCGAGAACTTGCTTGATCAGCTGCAGGTTCCGCGTTCGATTGCAGACTCGGGTATTTCCAAACAGGAATTCGAGCAGTCTCTGCCCGAGTTGGTAAAGGCTGCGTACGACGATCCATCCGGACGCTCGAATCCCCGAATGCCGCTGATGAAAGAACTGGATGATCTGTTCCGCAAGGCTTACCAGGGCCGGGGAGCAGGAAGGGAACTGCTGCCTGAGCAGAAGCGTGCGTGAGGTTTGACGATGACGACGATCACCGAAATTCAGAGATTTAACGACGAAAATGCCGCGTCGCTGCTGAAAACAATTGCCGACAACATGAATAGTGACACGGATGAGTTGGTGCTGGACTTTTCCGGCGTGCGCCGGTTGGATGCGAACGCGCTGCGGGCGCTCGAGCAGTTCGCGAGCACTGCCGACGCCAGGTCGATCAAGGTTGCACTGCGCGGCGCGAGCGCAGAGATCTACAAGGTCCTGACGCTGGTGAAACTAACCTCAAGATTCGCGTTTGTGAGCTGAGAGGAGCGATTATGCAGAACCACAAACCAAGCGACCGCCTGTCCTGGGGCGATACGGTCTTCCTCCATCTTGAGCGCGAAGGCATGCCGTTGAATATCGCCAGTGTCTGCATCTTCGAAGGTGAGATTTCACTGAGCGCCTGCCTCCAATCCATTGAGTCGAAGCTGCCGTTGCTGCCTCGCTATCTGAAGCGGGTGGTCTCGGCTCCGTTGGGTCTTGGCCTTCCCAGCTGGGAGTATGACCCGCAATTCGACCTCCGCCGCCACGTTCGCGAAGCGAGCCTGAAGAAAGGAACTGAAACCGAGTTGAAGTCGCTCGCAGGAAAGCTGTTCAGCGAAGTCATGGACCGCAGGCATCCACTGTGGGACGTGACCCTGGTCCACGGATTGAAGGGCAATCACACGGCGGTGATCTTCCGCCTGCATCACTGCCTTGCTGACGGAATCGCGGGCGTTGGGTTAATCAATACTCTGCTGGACGCGAGCCCTGCCGCGCCGCGGCTCCCGAAAAAGCGCATCAAGGTCAAAGTTCCAACACCTCTCGATCCGCTCACTTCGCTGGCTGGTGGCGCCGTTGATTCTTATTCCGATTTCGTTCAGCGCATTCTTTCATCCGTTGCCGATCTCCTGAGTGTGGGCGAGCGGGCTGTCATGAATGGCGGACAGTTGGTGCCGGCCGATGAATTGCCGGAGCTTCTTCCCGAAATTACCGCTTTGACCGAGCGCCTGCGTTTCAACGTGCCATATCGCGGCCCGCAGAAGTTTGCCTATGCAGATGTTCTGCTCGCCGAAGTCAAAGCCATTTGCCACACCTTTGGAGCCAGCGTCAATGACGTGATTCTGGCTTTAGTGACTGCGACTGTCCGGCGCTACCTGGAATTTCACGGTGATCGCGTCAAAGGGCGTCTGCTGCGGATGATGGTGCCGGTCAACCTGCGCGGAAATAATGGCGCCAGCGAATTGGGGAATCGGATTTCGCTGGTCCCGGTGACTGTTCCTCTCGACATTCGCGATCCGGAGAAGCTGCTTGCAGCAGTGCATCGCAGAACGGAATTTCTCAAGCAGGCACATGCGGCAGAGCTGGTTAGCTTGAGCGCAGGATTCATCGGCATGCTTCCCGCGGGATTACAGGCCAGCATCGGCCCGGTCCTGAGCCAGTTGCCGATCACGCCATTCAACCTGGTCTGCACCAACGTCCCGGGGCCGCAGTATCCGCTCTATCTGCTCGGACACAAGATGCTGCGCTGGTACCCGTACGTGCCGGTCGGCGGAGAGATGGCGGTGAACGTGGCGGTGCTGAGTTACGACGGCAGCATTGGATTTGGCTTCAGCGGCGATGTTCATGCAGCTCCGGACCTGCGGCGCTTTGAAGAGTTTCTGAAGAAGAGTTGCGCCGAGTTGAAGGAAGCCGCGGGAATCACGCCGCGCAGCAAAAGACCGCTGCGAGCCAAGAAAGTGCACGGACAGCCTCGGCAACCAGAGAAGAGTGCAAAACCTTCTCCCGAGGCGGCCGTTCGAGTATCGATTCCGTTGACAGCTCCTTCTTCCAGAGTTGAAGTTGCGCAGCCTTCGGCGGCGGCTTCTGAACAGGAGCAGTCAGTCGCGCACTTGGTCGCTTAGGCACAAGTGGTTGATTTGTAGGCAGGAAAGGCAATTTTATGTTGGAGACCACGCAATCCATAGTTAGCTCCTGGCTGGCCCCGGGATACACGTTGTTTCTCTTCGTCCAGTTCGCGGGTGTCGGAGCTTTTGCCTACATCGTTGCCCGGCGAATGCTTCCTCTGGTTCGAGCACAGCGCGACCAGCGATTTGACCGTCCCCTCGAGCGCCTGCAGAAACTCGGCAAATATTTCTTCGCGCAGTGGAAGCACCCGCGTTACCGGACCGCTGGAATTCTGCACATCCTCATCTTTGGCTGCTTCCTCCTCCTCGCCATGCGCGCATTCACCGTGCTGCTCGTGGGCGTGATCCCGGCTTTTGCCATTCTTCGCGGAGAAGCGGGTCACTTTTACGAAATCGCCACCGACTACGCCGCGACCCTGGTTTTTCTCTGCATGATGTTCGCAATCGTGCGCAGAACGGTAGTCAAGCCAGCGCGATATGAAGTGCCGGCAAAGTTTGGCAAAGCCCACAAAGCCGACGCGATCTTCCTGCTCTCCCTGATCGCTCTGTTGATGTTCGCCGACAGCCTGTTCGAAGCGGCCAAGGGGGCAGGTCAGCTGCAAGCCGGCGAGCTCACGCATTTCTCCGCGGCGTTCTCGCTTCCATGGTTGCTGAAGGTCTCTCTGGCATCGGCACCGGTGGCCATTTTGCAGCGCCTCTATTTCGGCGCGTACCTGCTGCACGCGGTGGCGTTCTATTTCTTGCTTTGCTACCGGCCCTTTGGAATTCAGTTTCACGTAGAGACTTCGCTGTTCAACATTTACTTCTCGAAGCTCGATAAGGGCACGCTGAAGCCGGTGAGATGGGGTGTCAGCGATGAGCAACTTGATCAGGTGAAATCGTTCGGCGTGAAAACGTTTGAAGACTTTACCTGGAAGCACATGCTGGATTTCTACACGTGTGCCGATTGCGGGCGCTGCTCCGACAATTGCCCGGCCAATGCTGCCGGACGTCCACTCTCCCCTCGATTCATTTCGATCAAGGCGCGCGATTACGCCTTTCAGCACTATCCGATGTTCGGCCGTGCGGGAAACGGCAAGCCGCTGGTCGGCAATATCTTCTCGGAAGACGAAATCTGGTCGTGCACCACTTGTGGCGCATGCGAGGAAGAGTGCCCGCTGCTGGTCGAATACATCGACAAGGTCGTTGACCTCCGCCGCGGATTGATCGACGACGGCAAGGTTCCCCAATCGCTGCAGAAGCCGCTGAAGGCGCTTGAAAGTCGCGGCAATCCTTACGGAAAGATGGAGAAGAAGCGGGGAGACTGGATCAATGCAGAAGGCTTCAAGCAAGCCTGCCCGGTCAAGACGCTCCCGAAGAACAGCGCCGACACGCTCTATTTCGTTGACAGCGTCACCTCCTACGACGACCGGATGCAATCCATCGGTCGCGCCACGGCCAGGATCCTCAATCATGTTGGCGAAAACTTCGGCGTTCTGGGCGCGGCGGAAAAAGACAGCGGACATGAAGTCCGCCGCTTCGGCGAAGAAACGCTGTTCATGGCGCTGCGCGATCAGAACACGGAGGCAATCAAGGCTGCGGGTGTTCAGAAGATCGTCACCGCCGATCCGCATGCCTTCAACGCCCTGAAACACGATTACAAAGATCTGCCGCCGGTCGAGCACATCAGCCAGCTGATTGCGCGCGAGGTCAAAGCGGGCAAGATCGAGTTCAATCCGGTCGAGAATAAGGACGCGGTCTATACCTATCACGATCCCTGCTACCTCGGCCGCCACAACGGCGTATACGAAGACCCACGCAACGTTCTCGATGCCATTCCCGGCCTGAAGCGCGTGGAGATGACGCGCTCCCGTGACCGCTCATTCTGCTGTGGCGGCGGCGGGCTGATGCTGTTCTACGAACCGAAGGAAGAAGAGCGCATCGGCGTCAAGCGTGTGCGCATGGCGGCGGAAGCCGGTGCCAATGTGATCGTCACCGCCTGCCCGTTCTGCATGGTGAATATCGAAGACGCGATCAAGGTCGCAGGTCTCGAAGGAAAGATGACCGCCATCGACCTGGCGGAGTTGACCGAGAAACAAATTGCCCGCGCAGTACCGGCTGCGGAAGCTGCCGCACCCGCTGAAATCCATGAAGCAGTTCTTTCCGGGAGGTAATTGTGGAGATCCTAGTTTGCGCACGACGAGTGCCTGACACCTCAGAAAACGAAATCCAGCTCAACCGCGCCGGCAACGACATCGAGCGCGACGAACTGGTCTATTCGATCAATGAACCTGACAACTACGCCGTCGAAGAGGCGCTCCAGATCGTGTCGCGGGTCGGCGGCAACGTTACTGTCGCGACCGTCGGCAGCGGCGACGACGAAGAAATCCTTCGCCGTGAGATGGCCATGGGTGCGAACCACGGCATTCTCATCACCGACGACGCCTTCGCCGGATCCGACGGCCGTGGTATCGCGGCCATCCTCAAGGCCTTGGTGCAGAAGGGCAAGTACGACCTGGTCCTCACCGGAGTTCAGGCCGAAGACGGTGGCGCGCAAGTCGGCGGAATGCTGGCGGCGATGCTCGATTATCCATTCTCGTCCCTGGTGAACTCCATCGAAGTCCTCGACCGGAAGCTGAAGATCAGCCGCGAAATCGCCGGCGGCGAAAAAGAGATCAGCGAAATCGATCTGCCTTGCGTCCTGTCGGTCCAGACCGGAATTAACGAGCCCCGCTACGTTGGAATGAAAGGCATCCGCGCCGTGGCTTCGCTCCCGGTGCCGAACCTTGGGGCGGCAGATCTTGGCGTTGATCCCGCCACCGTTGGCGCATCCGGCGCCAGGGTCACGCGAGTGGACTACTTCGTTCCCGCGGCTGGCAAGACTGCCGAGATGCTCACTGGCAGCCGCGAAGAAAACATTGAAAAGGTTTTTGAGTTAGTTGCAGCCAAAGGAGGGTTGAAATAATGCCGCGCATTTTTGCTTACATCGTTCACAGGAACGGAGTTGTTGATGACTCCGCCGCGGAACTGGCGGCTGCAGCCACCAAGATCGATGCCGCTGCTGCTCCAACTGCCCTGGTGGTGGGCTCTGGCGCTGAGCTTGACGCAGTCTGCGCGGCCCTCCCGGCCGGCTTCGCCGAAGTCTGGAAGATCTCAAACGAAGCACTCGCCTATCCCAATGCCGAACTGATTCGCAAGGCGTTGCTGAAAGTTGTTCCGGCGAACAGTCTTGTGCTGGTCGCTCACGAGCACTTCGGGATCGACCTTGCGCCCGGTCTTTCCATCAAGTTGAACGCTGCCTTCGTCTCCGACGTGGTGGGCATCGAGGGCGTGGAGGGCAATTCACTCAAACTCGTCCGCCAGGAATTTGGCGGTCAGGTAAGCGCGCACGTGAAATGCGACGCGTCCTCAGGCGCAGTCCTCACCATTCGCCCGGGCACATTCAAATCGGAAGAAAGCGGAATCAGCGCCGCTCCGGTAGTCGACAAATCTTCCGAAATCGGGCCGCTTACCGCCGGACGCCGTTACCTGCAGACGATTGTCCCAGAATCCGGCGACGTCGATATCACCAAGCACGCCGTGCTGGTTTCCGTCGGCCGCGGTATTCAGGAAAAAGACAACATCGCGATTGCCGAAGAACTGGCCGAAGCGTTGGGCGCTGCCGTTTCCTGTTCGCGACCCGTGGTCGATGCCAAGTGGCTGGAGAAGTCGCGCCAGGTCGGTTCATCCGGAAAGACGGTGAAGCCCAAGGTCTATATGGCCTGCGGCATCAGCGGTTCATTCCAGCACCTGGCCGGATTGAAAGGCAATCCCTTCATCATTGCCATCAACAAGAACCCCAAAGCCCCAATCTTTCAGGTGGCAGATATCGGGATCGTCGATGACATTCTCGAATTCTTACCCGAACTAACCAGTAAAGTCCGCGAAATGCAAACCGTTTCCGCAAAGTGAGGAACAGCCATGATTACCGCCAAGACACTGAAGCTTAGCTTGAAGTCGCTCCGGGAGTACGCCAAGAAACGCCTGCCGGACGAAAAGTTGATCGAGCTCGATGAGAAAGATGAATGCCCGCTCGATGTTGTGCACGATCTGTGCAGCCCTGACAAAGTGGGCATCACGCTTCTCTTCGTTCCCGAAGAGTACGGCGGCATGGGCGGCAATACCTTCGACGTGTATTGCGTCTGCGAGGAAATGGCGCGCATCGATCTGGGTGTCGCTACCTCTGTGCTCGCGACCTTTCTCGGCAGCGATCCGATCACCGTCGGCGCCACTCCTGAGCAGAAGAAACTTTGGCTATCGAAGATTGCGGAACAGGGAGTTCTGTTCGCCTACGGCGCAACCGAGCCAGAGGCCGGCAGCGACCTCGGCGCGCTCCGCACCATTGCAGACCGCGTGATCGAGGACGGCAAGATTGTCGGCTACAAGATCAGCGGCAACAAACAGTGGATCAGTAACGGCGGCATCGCCGACGCCTACACGGTCCTCGCGAACACACCCGCTGGCCCGAGTTGGTTCATCCTCGACAAAGGCCTGAAGGGTTTCACTCACGATAAGCCTGAAGACAAGCACGGCATTCGCCTCAGTAACACCGCGGCGCTCGCGCTCGACAATGTTTTCGTTCCCGTGGATCGTCTGGTCGGCGGCGTTGAAGGCCAGGGACTGCTTCAGGCACAGGCGGTATTCGGCTACACCCGCCTGATGGTAGCGGCATTCGGCCTCGGTGCAGGATGGTCCGCGATCGATCGCGCGATTCCGTACTCCACGAAACGCATCGCCGCCGGTGCGCCACTCTCCGAAAAACAAGGCTACGTTCACAAGCTGATCGTGCCCAACGTCGTCCGTCTCGAAGCGGCGCGGGCTTACATCGAGGAGACCGCCGAGCGCATTGATGCCGGCGAAGGCAGCCTTAACACCGAAGGCGCGATCGCCAAATACATGGCAACCGAAGCCGGAAATGCTGCGGCGGAAGCCAGCATTCAGGCGCTGGGCGGCTACGGCTACACGCACGAGTACATGGTCGAAAAGATCAGCCGCGACGTGCGCATCACCATTATTTATGAAGGCACCTCCGAAATCATGGAGATGACCATCAGCCGCGATCGCTGGCAGAACCACCTCAAGACGCGCGGCCAGCACTATCACGATCAGGCCAGGAAATTCGAAGAGCTGCATGCGCGCCATCCGGAAGTTGGCGCTGACAATGCAGCCCTCGCACTTCATGCCCTGGCAGAAGTTCTGGAGAAAGCTCGTGCTGGGCGCCTGACTCGCTTCCAGCACATTCTGCTGCGCCTGGGTGAACTGATCGCTTACGCCGAAAGCGCCGGCAGCCTGGCGCGCAGGGCCGCTCTCATGGCAGACAACAAACTCAATGAAAAATCGAACCGCCGATTTGACGCGCCCACGTTCGCGGCAATCAGCCGGATCTTCTCGCGCCAGGCAGCGCTAAAAGTCGCGCAGGACGGTATTCAGTGGGTGGTCGGTGCGGGCGGAGCTGCCGATGCCGAACTGCCGGCCTTCGAAGCCAGCCTGGGATTTCCGGCAATCCGTCGCGCTCAGGCCGGTCTGGTTGCAGACATGGATTTGGTAGCAGATGCGTTGTACGGCCGCACAGCAAAAGAGCAGAAGGCGGCCGCGTAATTTTTGGAAAGTGAATTTATATGAATTTCCTCGTGTTCTCTGTGTCCTCGGTGGTTAAGAGCTTCTGCCTGTACCACCGTGGATGCAGTGGACGCAGAGACAGACGATCTTCTTCATACGGAGCGCAGTCATGGAAAACACTTCTTATCGAGCGATAGCAATCGTTGGCGTTGGCGCCGTTCTCCCCGATGCCCCCAACGTTGCCACCTTTTGGGAGAACATCAAGAGCGGACGCTACAGCGTCACCGAAGTTGATCCCAAACGCTGGGATCCCGCGCTCTATTTCGACGAAGATCACGCCGCGCCGGACAAGACTTACTCGAAAATTGGCGGATGGGTGCGTGAGTTCACTTGGGACCCGATCAAGTGGCACCTGCCGGTCCCCCCAAAAGTAGTTGATGCCATGGACGGCGCGCAGAAATGGGCGATCGCCTGCACCCGCGAGGCCCTTGAGGACTATGGATATCCCAAGCGGCCGTTGAATCCCGATCGCACCGCCGTGATTCTCGGCAATGCCATGGCCGGAGAAAGGCATTACATGACTGCGCTGCGCATCTACTTGCCGGAGTACGAGCGCGAGTTGGCGGAAGTTGAGAGTTTTGCCTCCCTTCCGGAAGCTCTCCGCAAAGAAATTACCCGCAAGCTGCGCGAGCGCGTGGCCAAAGACCTCCCGCAGGTGACTGAAGACAGCATGCCTGGCGAGCTTTCCAACTGCATCGCCGGCCGGATCGCCAATCTCTTCAACTTCCACGGGCCGAATTACGTTTGCGACGCCGCCTGTGCCTCCGCGATGGCAGCGATGAGTTCCGCTATCGAAGGCTTGGTGGAAAAAGATTTTGATGCCGTGATCACCGGCGGCATCGACCGCAACATGGGCGCATCGACCTTCGTAAAATTCTGCAAGATCGGCGCGCTATCGGCGACCGGAACTCGTCCTTATGCCGAAGGAGCCGATGGTTTCGTGATGGGCGAAGGTTCAGCGCTCTTTGTGATGAAGCGCCTTGCTGACGCCGAACGCGATGGCGACAAGATCTACGCATTGTTGCGCGGTATAGGCGGGTCCAGCGACGGAAAAGGAAAAGGGATTACTGCGCCGAATCCCATCGGACAGAAGTTCGCCATCGAGCGTGCCTGGCACAATGCAGGACTGTCCCCCGCGACCGCCACCTACATCGAAGGCCATGGAACTTCCACGCGGGTTGGCGACCAGGTCGAAGTGCAGAGCGCGGCAGAAGTGCTCAGCACCTATCATCTGCCGGCACATACGGTCGCACTTGGATCAGTCAAGTCGAACTTCGGGCATCTCAAAGGCGCTGCAGGCGCTGCTGGATTGCTGAAGGTCACATTGGCCCTTCACAACAAAGTGCTGCCGCCGAGTCTGCATTGCGAGCGGCCGAGCCCTGAGATCGACTTCGCGCACTCCCCGCTGTACGTCAACACCGAACTGAAGCCGTGGACCGTTCCAACAGATGTCCCGCGCCGCGCGGGATTAAGCGCATTCGGATTTGGGGGAACGAACTTCCACGCCGTTCTCGAAGAATATATTCCGCACCGATTGAATGGAAATGGAAATGGCAAGCGGTCAGTGGTAGTGACCGAAACCCCTGCTAAAGGAATTGAGGCCACTATGACCGCGAAGCAAGATTTCTCTGCTCGCCCACCTTCGGCTGGTGCGCATACATCGTCACCGGCGACTACTTATAAGACGCCATTGCGGGGAGCGCTCGTGATCGGCGCAGCCACGGAAGCGGAGTTGATCGAGCGCCTGCGTGCTGTTGAGAAAGAGGCGAAAGCCGGCAATGCGCCCACTCCCGCCGCTCCGGCGGAAGCCGACCTACGCGCGACCGAACGTCTGGCAATCGACTACGCAAATGCCGCGGAACTCGCAGCCAAGTCAGCGGGCGCCCTCAAGGCCCTCGCCGCCCATCAGCCCGCAATATGGAAAGCTCTTCGTGCCCAGGGAATTTTCCGCGGGCAGGGTCCTGCGCCCAAAGTAGCGTTTCTGTATCCAGGCCAAGGTTCGCAGTACGTCAACATGCTGAAGCCGCTCTGCGCGAAGGAACCGATTGTGGCCGAAACCTTCGCCGAGGCCGATCGCGTGATGGCGCCGATCCTCGGAAAGCCGCTCAGCGAATTCATCTTTGTAGATCATTCGGACGGCGATGCGGTTGCGAAGGCTGAAGATGGCCTGCGGCAGACTGCGATTACTCAGCCTGCGGTTCTGGCCTCGGACTTGGCGCTGACCCGCTTGTTGGCAGCCTACGGCATCGGTCCCGACTTCACCATCGGACACAGCCTGGGCGAATACGGAGCGCTGGTCGTGGCCGGCGGCCTTCCTTTCGCAGACGCGCTCGAAGCGGTGAGCGCCCGCGGCCGTGAAATGACGCGGTTCTCCCCGGAAGATAAAGGCCTGATGGCGGCAGTCTTTGCCCCACTACAAGAAATCGAGCGCATCGTGAAGACAGTCGAAGGCTATGTGGTAATCGCCAATGTGAACAGCGAACACCAATCGGTCATTGGCGGCGCCAGCAAGGCGGTTCAGCAGGCAATGGAGCTCTGCCAGAAATCCGGGTATGAAGTCGCGCCTTTGTCTGTCAGCCACGCGTTCCACACTTCCATCGTGGCCCAGGCGAGTGAACCACTGCGCCGCGTCCTCGAGCGGTTACATGTGCAGCCGCCGCGATTGCCAATCGTGGCCAATACGGACGGCAAATTCTATCCAACCGGCGCCGACGCAGTTCCCAAGATGTTGGACATTCTGGCGCAGCAGGTTGCATCGCCAGTGCAATTCGTCACCGGACTGCGGACCCTGTACGAAGCCGGAGCCCGCATATTCGTCGAAGTCGGGCCGAAGAAAGCATTGTCGGGATTTGCTGAGGATGTGCTTGGCGCGAAGGGCGATGTGGTTTCGCTGTTCACCAACCATCCGAAAGTTGGCGACATTCCGGCCTTTAATCAGGCGCTCTGCTGCCTGTACGCGGCTGGTCTGGGGCGCGGCGTACTTGCTGAAAAAACTGCTGAGCTTCCTGCAGCACCGGAGCTGGCCGTTTCCAAACCCGCGGAGAGCGTCCATTCCGTCGCTCCCGAAACCAAAGCGCAGCCACTGACCTGGCACGCTCCAGAGAGGACCAACGGCGATCACTACCTCGAACTCGGAAAGATGTTCGCCGGCGTTCTCGAGCGCGGCTGGCAGCTCACTCATCCCGAACAGCCGGTTGAAAAAGAGGTTGCAAAGCAGGAGCCGGTCGCGATCACCGGCGCAGCCTTGGGTCTGCCCGGGACCGGTCACATTTTCGATGACGGCAACATCGCGCGACTCCTGGCTGGCGAACAGTTCATCGATTCCATTCCCGCGCCCCTCCGTCAGGCCATTCTTGACAAGCACATCACGCGCCTGGTCAAGAGCAAAGACGGCAGCGGAAACTTTGAAACCCTTACCGACGTCGCTGACGTAATTAAGCTCGCCGGCCGCGGCGGAGCTTTCAACCTTGAAAGTGAATTTGGAATTTCTGCCGACCGCAACGCCGCGCTGGACCGCGTCACGCAACTCGCCATGGCCGTCGGCCTCGACGCATTGCGCGATGCCGGAGTCCCGCTGGTGCTGCGATACAAGACCACCAGCAAAGGCACGCAGCTGCCCGACCGCTGGATGCTGCCGGAATCGCTTCGCGATGACACGGGTGTTATTTTTGGCTCGGCTTTTCCGGGCTATGACGCATACGCCGATGAAATGTCGCGCTACTTCACGGACCATGCTCGCAGGGAGCAGTTGGGCGTGCTGCAAAATCTGCGCGTTCAGGTTGCGGACAACAACGGCTACGCAGCGCTGGCGCAGGAACTCGATCGCCGCATCGAGAAATTGCAGGCAGCCATCGAGAAAGAGCCGTATGTCTTCAACCGCCGGTTCCTGTTCCGCGTGTTGCCCATGGGACACTCGCAGTTTGCCGAATTCATCGGCGCGCGCGGGCCGAACACGGCCATCAACGCCGCCTGCGCGAGCACAACCCAGGCCGTAGCTCTTGCGGAAGACTGGATCCGCGCAGGCCGTTGCCGTCGCGTAGTCGTGGTGGCTGCTGATGACATCACCAGCGATCACCTGATCGAGTGGATGGGCGCCGGGTTCCTGGCGAGCGGGGCGGCCGCAACTGACGACGTTGTCGCAGAAGCCGCCGTACCGTTCGACAAGCGCCGCCATGGAATGATCATTGGCATGGGCGCGGCTGGCCTTGTGGTCGAGAGCGCACAAGCAGCTCGCGAGCGTGGCATTCAGCCTATCTGCGAAGTCCTGAGCGCGGTGACTGCGAACAGCGCGTTCCACGGCACACGTCTCGATGTCAACCACATCAGTCAGGTGATGGAAGGTCTGATAGCGAAGGCGGAAGCGCAGAGCGGCATCGAACGCCATCAGATTGCGCCAAAGACGGTTTTCGTTTCCCACGAAACTTACACGCCCGCCCGCGGCGGAAGCGCAGCAGCCGAAATCCACGCGCTTCGCAAGGTCTTCGGCGACACCGCTGATCAGATCGTAATCGCCAACACCAAAGGCTTCACCGGTCATGCTATGGGAGCCGGTATTGAAGACGTCCTGGCGGTGAAGGCGCTCGAGACCGGAATCGTTCCCCCGGTCGCCAACTTCAAGGAGATCGATCCCGAGCTGGGCGCTCTGAATTTATCGAAAGGAGGCAAATATCCCGTCGAATACGCGTTGCGTCTCGGCGCAGGATTCGGCTCCCAGATCAGCATGACCCTGCTTCGCTGGTTTGCGACAAAAGACGGTGCTCGCCATGCTCCGAATACCTTGGGCTATGCGTATCGCATCGCTGACAGCAAGGCGTGGGATGAGTGGCTCAGCCGCATGGCTGGACATCCGAGTGCAAGCCTCGAAGTCGTCAATCGCACGCTGCGGGTTCGCGATAAAGCAACCGCGGCCAGGGCGACTGAAGCTGCCTCAGCGACAAAGATCGCACCGGCATCAGTTCCGGCGTCGAAAGTGCCGGTGGTAGCGGTGGCGTCAGCGTCCGCGAAGCCCGTGCCCGTCGAAGCCAAGCCCGTCATGGTCGCAGAACCTGCCCCCGCAGTTGTGTCCGACGTGAAGGCGCCGATTTCCACTGCAAAGAAAGAAGCCGAGAGTAAAGTCGTCCCGATTCCCACGACTCCGGCAGCAAAGCCCATTGCGCCGTTGCCGGTTGCAAAGCTGAGTTCTGGCGACGACGTAAAAGAGCGCGTTCTGGCCCTGGTGGTCGAAAAGACTGGCTATCCCCA
>Ga0310810_10000602_pt1 | contig 36244 bp, 30 predicted proteins | sample NCmetagenome_FD_207641 | JGI IMG/M metagenome (GOLD analysis project Ga0310810, IMG submission 207641) | Soil microbial communities from experimental microcosm in Duke University, North Carolina, United States - NC | ecosystem: Engineered > Artificial ecosystem > Soil microcosm > Unclassified ...
TCTCGAACCCTTGTCTTTCCGTGCGCGTTGACTCGACGACGAACTTCGTCGTCGAAGCGATCGACGGCGGTCGTCATCGCTCGCTCTCCTTTCGGATCGGTGGCTGGGCTTCTTTGGGACCCTCGGCGATGTAGTGGAAGAACGCGACAGGCGCGGCAAGCAGCGCAAGCAGCAGGCCGACTGGCTTCGCGAAGGACTTCCACATCGTGAAGCTTGCCGGAATCCTTGGATTCGCCGGCAGGCCGCCGTACATCTCAGGTTTGGTCGCGTCGTGCAGCACGTAAATCACGTGAGTGCCGCCAATCGACGAGGGGTCGTACACGCCAGCGCTCGGCATATTGGAGTGCTCACGCAGCTGCGCGGCGCGCTTCTCAGCAAGCGCCAGCATGTCGACCTTGGTTCCGAACTTGAGGCAACCGGTAGGACACGCCTTGATGCACGCGGGCTCCAGCCCCTGGCCAACACGATCGGAGCAGAGCGTGCACTTGTAGACTTTCTTGGTCAGCGAGTTGAACCTCGGAATATCGAACGGACATCCGGTGACGCAGTACTGGCACCCGATGCAGTTCTCCTGATTGAAGTCGACAATCCCGTTCGTGTACTGGACGATGGCACCGTCTGCGGGGCAGGCGCGCAGGCAGCCAGGATCCTCGCAGTGCATGCATTGATCCTTCCGCATCGTCCACATGAACGACCCGTCGTCTTTCGGGTGCTCGTTGAACTTGATCAGATTCCAGTAGTTCCAGGCCGTCGACGGCATCGTTTGATACGTGTTGTCGAAGGTCGTCTGGCCGAATGGCATGTCGTTCCACTCGACGCACGCGACCTCGCACGCCTTGCAGCCGATGCAGGTGGTGGTGTCGACGTACTTGCACACCTCCTCTTCACGGTGCGCGCCCTGGCCGGGCACGGAGCCTGAGTGGCCTGAGATGGCTCGAATTTGAAGTGTGCCGCTAGGCATGGGCTTCTTCCGTCGAGCGGAGGAGACGGAGATCACGGAACAAGATCAACACGGAGACACGAAGACGCGGAGGAAGCTCATCGGATGCTGACGATCGTGCCGCGCTTCGCGCGGTGTGGTGGACAGATGGTCGTGTAGACAAGCCGCCGCTCATGGCAGAGCGGATTGTCTTCACGACCACCTGTCCACCACTACGCCGGCCGCAGGCCGGCGCACGATCGTCAAGCTGTGGAGTCCTCTCCGTGCCTCCGCCCCTCCGTGTTCGCGCCTGTTCCGTGGCCTCCGTCCACTCCGAAATCATCATGCTTTCTCCACTTTCACCAGAAAGCCCTTGAACTCCGGCGTGTACGCATTCGGATCGACGACCGCGGGCGACAGCATGTTGATCGGATTGAGCGAAGTCTTGCCGGCGTCCTCTGCGATGCCGCGATAGCCCCAGTGAATCGGGATCCCGATCTGATACGTCTTTTTTCCGTCGATCGTCATCGGTTTGATCCGATGCGTGACCATCGCTTTGGCGACGTACGCGCCTCGTGCGCTGGTCACCTTGATCTTGTCGCCGCCTTTCACCGACAGGTCGTTCGCAAGATCGACGGGAATCTCGATGAACGGCTCCGGCACGAGCTGGACGTTCATCGGGTTGTTCTTGGTCCAGTAGTGGTAATGCTCCGTCAGCCGGTAGGTCGTGCAAATCACGTTGAAGCCGTCGGCGGGCGTGCCGTATTTCTCCCCTGACCCGGTCGGCTTCTTCGCCACCGGATTGTTCGATCGCTCCGGGTGAAGCGGATTCGCGATCGGACTCTCGATTGGCTCGTAGTGCTCCGGGAACGGTCCGTCATGAAAGGCGGTGAGCGGGCCGAACAACCGGCCGATGCCCTCGGGATTCATGATGAACGGCCCCATGTGATCGGCTGGCTTCGAATCGGATTTGAAATCCGGGACGTCGTTGCCAACCCATCGCGCAGCGCCTTCGTTCCACCATACCTGGCGACGGCTCGCGTCCCACGGCTTGCCCGACGGGTCGCACGATGCGCGATTGTAGAGGACGCGGCGATTCGCCGGCCACGACCACGCCCAGTTCGGATAGATCCCGAGGCCGGACGGATCCTCCGTGCCACGCCTGGCCATCTGATTGCCGGCTTCGGTCCACGATCCGGCGTAGATCCAGTTGCCGCAGAGGGTCGTGCCATCGTCGCGCAAGAACGCAAAGCCCGGCACCTGCTGACCGGCTTTGATGACCTGTCCGGTTGCCGGATCGGTGACGTCGCCGATCGCCTGACCGTTAATCTCCCGCGCGACCTCCGACAGCGACGGATTCAGCGGCCTCGTATACGGCCATCGCAGGTTGAGGATCGGATCGGGGAACTTGCCTCCCTCTTTCTGATAGAGGTCGCGCACGCGCATGAAGATCTGCGCGAGGATGTCCTGATCCAGGCGTGCGTCGCCGGGCATCGGCAGCGCCGCGTTCTTCCACTGCAGCCACCGCGCGGAGTTCGTGAAGCTGCCGTCCTTCTCCGCAAACCCAGCGCACGGCAGCCGAAACACCGTCGTCGGAATCCTCTTCATCTCGTCGGCGGTCGTGCCGGGAGCCTTCCAGAACTCGCTGGTCTCGTCGGGATAGATCTCGCCGACGACCAGCCACTCGGCTTTCTTCAATGCCTCGATGTTCTTGCGCGAATCGGGACCAATCTGGACGCCGTTCATGCCGATCGCGAACATGCCCTTGACCCTGCCCTCGTGGAGGCCATTCCAGATCTCCGTCCACGAGTAGTTGCGCTCAATTTTCGGCAGATAGTGGAACGCCCAGTCGTTGTCCTTCCGCGCCACGTCGCCGTAAAGAGCCTTGAGCAGCGAGACCATGAACCTTGGCGTGTTCGACCAGTAGTTGAACGAATCCCATTCAGCGGGTTTGGAGGTGGTCGGCGTCGTGCGCTTCAGATACGTCGCCAGATCGACATCGTCGGGAGCCGCCATCTTCAGATACCCGGGCAGGATGTCGAAGATGCCGGCCATATCGGTCGCGCCCTGGATGTTCGAGTGGCCGCGCAGAGCGTTGACGCCGCCGCCGGCACGACCGACGTTCCCCATCAGCAACTGGAGAATTGCCGCGGCCCGGATGATCTGTGTGCCGAACGTGTGGTGCGTCCATCCGACCGCGTAGATGATCGTTGCCGCCTTCTTCATGTCGCCGTCTTTCCTGATCGACGTGAAGAGGTCTGCGGCTTTTAAGAACTGATCCCTGGGTATCCCGGTTATGCGCTCGACGACTTCCGGGGTATACCGTGAATACTGTTTCTTCAGCAGCTGAAACACGCAACGCGGATCCTGGAGCGACGCGTCGTGCGAAACGGTTTCCGGCAGCTTCGCCGCGGCGACGGTCTTTGCGCCGGCCGGGCCCCCGGCCTGGTGGCCACCGCCTTCCGGGTTGGCGGGGCCTTGAGCATGACTGCCCGCGCCAGCCCCACCGTGCGCCGCACCGCCCGCGGATTCGTAGTTCCAACTGGATCGGTCGTAGGCGCCCGTCGAGGGATTGAATCCTGAATACAGGCCGTCCTCGGGCAGCTTGAACCCTTCCTGAACGATGAATGACGCGTTCGTGTAGTTGACGACGTAGTCGTGGGCGATGCGGTTCTGTGCGATGGCGTAGTTGATCAAGCCGCCGAGGAACGCGATGTCCGATCCCGCGCGGATCTGGAGAAACAGATCCGCGTTCGCCGCGGTGCGGGTGAACCGTGGATCGACAACGATCAGCTTCGCATTGCGTTCGAGCTTCGCCTCGATCGGCCACTTGAAGCCGCACGGGTGGTTCTCGGCCGGGTTGCCACCCATGATCAACATCATGTCGGTGTTCTTGATGTCGACCCAGCCGTTGGTCATCGCGCCGCGTCCGAACGTGGGCCCCAAACTGGAGACCGTGGGGCCGTGTCAAACCCGGGCCTGGTTTTCCAGGTAGCAGACCCCCAGGCTGCGCATCGCCTTGACGACCAGATAGTTGAATTCGTTGGTGTCGGTGCAGCCGCCGGTGAAGGCAATGCCTTCGCATCGATTGACGACGCGGCCGCGCGGATCCTTTTCGACGAAGGTTTCATCGCGGGTCTTCTTGACGAAGCGACCGATCTCGTCGAGCGCCTGGTCCCAGCCGATGTCTTCCCAGTGATCGGACCCAGGCCGGCGGACCTGCGGCTTCAGCAGCCGCCGATCGTTGAGGATGTCCTGTTGAAGCGACGAGCCTTTCGGACAGAGCGTCCCGCGATTGATTGGATGATCCGGATCGCCTTCGACGTGAACTACCTGAGCAACCGCGTTCTTCGCCTTATCGCCGAGCGTGTGAATAATCACGCCGCAGCTGACCGAACAGTACGGACAGGTGCTGCGTGTCTCACTCGTCCGCGAAATCTTGAGTGTCTTCGCCTGCGCGTAGACCGGCGTGACGTCAAATCCGAAAGCCGTCAGCGCCGCGCCGCCGGCAACCGTTGTCTGGATGAATGCTCGCCGCGAGATGTCCATCAATCACCCTCCGTCCGAACGCGATCGGCGGAACGATAACATGAATCTTTGATGTTACTCGGGATCCGGAATGCGGGATCCGGGATCCGAAGCTGATCTGATCAGCGAAGGCGAGTCGGTTCGGCGTGATCGCTCCGTCGGATCCCGGATCACGGACCCCGGCTCTTCACAGCCCAACAAGATTCAACTCAATCTTCTGATACCCGCGATCCCTCGCCCACAGATCGAGCGATGCGCCTGCAACTTCATCGACCAGGGGAACGGAGATACCGAGACGTGTGAGGTCGACACTCTTCAGATAGTGACGGCACGTCTCGCACGCGTCCACGCGGAGATGGTCGAGCGCCGGCGAGTGAAAGTATCCAAGCTTGTGCTCGTCCTCTTCGCCGCAATGGGCGCACAGCACGCGACGGAAGGGCCACACGGTGAGGCATGTCGCGCACTGCAGCGACCGGCCCCCACCCTCGAGCGAAGCGCCGCTGCTGTGCAGAATCGAAAGTTGCGGGGCTCCGCCGCAAAACGGACAACGGTTGTCGGGTCTCGATGCGGGGCGATCTGCCGGGGCGACGCCGTTCTCAGCCAGCGTTTCGGCGTACGGCTGAAGGACAGCCTTGGCGACGAATTGCCGGTCCGATGGATTCATCCAGACGGCGGTCAGCAGCCCGTCGTGCGCCATCGCCGGGCCACTCAAGAGAGCGCGCGCTTCGCGGGCGAGCAGTATCGGACCGCTGCGTTCGATCCCCTCGAGGAATGATGTCAGCGCGGGACGCAGTCGGTCCAAATCATGAGCAAGCGAACCGGTCAGCCGGCTGCTGCTGCCTGTCACGGCCGTCGCGATCTCTCGCTGCAGGCCGAGCACGACGGCGTAAAACGTGAGCAGCGGTCGCGCCGCCTCGTCAGCCTCAGCCAGGCGCGCCGCCCGCTCGATTCGCTTGCCCCATGATTCGCGCATTCCCGTCCGTTGTGAGACGATACCGCAACTTCAACGCCCTCGGGCGATCGGAGAGCGACCCATGACACACCGCGTTCGTCCGTTCCGGTTTCTTGCACTCGTGTTTGCTTTCATCCCGGCCGCGATTATTGTTCTCTCCGTGTCAGACGTGATCACCCAGACAAGCACACCGGAACCGCGCAACGTGCCGGCTCGTACGTTGCCGCTGCCATCAACGGTGAGTCCCGAGATGCAGGCGCTCGCCAGCGGTCCACTGGCCGGGAACTGGGACTCGGCGCCAACAACGACTGACGAATGGCGGAAGTTGTCGGCCCCCGCCGCTGGCCGAAACCTGCCGACCTTGCGTGACCGTTTTGGCGTCAAGACGGAGGCAATGACCGTCAACGGCGTCAATGCGTTCATGGTGACGCCGCAGAACATTCCGCCGGAGAACCGCAACCGGCTGCTCGTGCACATGCACGGAGGTTGCTACGTGCTGCAAGGCGGCGAAGCCGCCACGAGCGAAGCAATCTACATGGCCGGCTTCGGACACTTCCGCGTCCTCTCCGTCGACTACCGTCGCCCGCCAGACGCACCGTATCCGGCGGCCCTCGACGATGGCATTGCGGCGTGGAAGGCGGCGCTGAAGATGGCCGACCCGAAGAACATGGCGATCTTCGGCACATCGGCCGGCGGCGCGCTGACGCTGTCAATGGTCCTTCGCGCGAAACAGGAAAACCTGCCGCTACCGGCTGCGATCGCACCGGGCACGCCGATGTCTGACCTGACCGGTGCCGGAGACTCATTCGCCACCAATCACATGGTCGACAACGTGCTCGTCGGCTACGGCGGACGCTGCGATGCGATGGCGAAGCTCTACGCGAACGGTCACGACCTCAAGGACCCGCTGCTGTCACCCGTGTACGGCGACATGCACGGATTCCCGCCGACGATCCTCAGCACCGGTACGCGTGATCTCTTGCTCAGCAACACGGTCCGCGTTCATCGCAAGCTGCGCCAGGCCGGCGTCGAGGCCGAACTGCACGTCTACGAAGCACAGTCGCACGCGCAGTACATGCGCGATGCGAATGCGCCGGAGACGAAGGAGGCATTCGAAGAGATCGCGCGGTTCTTCGAGAAGCATCTCGGGAAGTGAATGACGGCGCGAGTTCGTCTGCTCGTTCCCATCGTTCTCGTCGCATCGAGCGCGGCGGCACTCACCCAGGGAAGAGCCGGCGCTGCCAGGACCGGTGCGATCGTGGGGCGAGTAATCGATGCTTCACACCAGCCGGTGGCAGACGTACTCGTCATGCCGCTATGGGAAACCTCGTCCCGCCACGGCAAGACCATTCATCCCTTTGATGTCCGAGGAGGGTCGACAACCAACGCGAACGGCGAGTTTCGAATCGAACACTTGTTCGCCGGTTCGTATTACCTGGCCGCGTTGCCACGGAATGTCCCGCGTGGACAACCGCTACCCACCAACAGCGACGCACACAGGTTCGGATACGCGATCACCTACTATCCGTCGGTCCCGCGAATCGGCGATGCGAAACCTATCGATGTCGGCGACAAGCCGGTGGCCGCTGGTGACCTCACCGTGGCGTCGGCTCACCTCGCGCAGATCAGCGGGACAGCGATCGCATCGAACGGTCAACCGGCCCACGGAGGGCATCTTGCCGTCACGCATGGCGATCACCTTTTCGGCGTCGATTCGATCGCGGTACCCATTCGGGCCGATGGCACGTTCGGAATCGTCGGCGTCCCGCCCGGCACGTACCACCTACACCTGCGCGAAGGCCAATGGCCGCCGCCGCGCGATGTGATTCCGAAGGTCTCCGTCGCCAAGGTCATCGTTTCCGACGGCGATGTCACGCATGTGCGCGTGCTGCCGGTCGAGATGGTCAGGGCCACGGGGCGGCTCATCCTCAGCGCCTCTCAGCGAGCGCTCTTAGCATCGGGAATCAGAGTCAGCGGAGTGCCGGTGGATGCGGACGGAAACCCGGGACCAACGCGCCCCGGCACGGTTAAAGATGACCTGACGTTCGAATTCCGGGCGTGGCCTGCTCTTGGCTATATCCGCGTCTTCGTCGGGCATCAGGAATGGACGACGAAATCCGTATGCCTCAACGGTGTTGACCTCGGCGATCGCGACATCGATTTTCAGCAGGGTAAGGAAATCTCGGGCCTCGTCGTGGAGTTGGGAAAACCGCTTCCCCGCTGACGTTAGGCGACGGTCTTCGGAGAGGACGGAGCCCACGGAACAAGATCAACACGAAGACACGGAGTAGCGTACCTAAAAGGCGTCCGCCGCCACGCGCTTCGCGCGTCAGGCGGTCAGAGAAGTCCAGATACAAGCGGCACCTGATCATGAGCCGTTTGTATCTGGGCTTCTCTGCCCGCCTGTATGCCGGCCGAAGGCCGGCGGCGGCGGACGGCACTGTCCGGGCTGAGGGAACGGAGATCAGTTCGCCGTGTTCAGCACGCGAGTCAGACCGTCCTTCAGAATCGGAACGTTGAAGTTGATCAGCAGGCCGGCGCGGCAGCCCGTCAGGGCCAGATACGTCTTCAGCTGCGCACCATGCACTGGTGCTATCAGCACGACGGACTTGATCTCGACGACAACCATGCCTTCCACAATTAGATCGAGTCGAAAGCCGCAGTCGAGAATCACGCCCTTGTACGCGACCGGAATCAACTTCTGCGTCTCGTAACGCAGTCCGGCCTCCCGCAATTCGTGCAGCAGGCACGCAAGATACACAGACTCAAAGAGGCCAGGCCCCAGAGTCCGATGCACCTCTATCGCGGCGTTGATGATCTTTGACGTGATCGCATTGATATCAGGGAGGTCAGCGAGTGCCATGACCCGCAAAGCTGCAGCGGGTGTGCCACTAACCAAATGCTGGTGATTTCAGGCGGGATGATGGCGAACCTTGCACGGTCAGCCACGTCGCGCATCAGAGCTTGTTGCAGAAACTGCCATCCCAAAAGCTCCGTGCCTCCGTGCCTCCGTGTTGAACGCTTGTTCCGTGTCCTCCGTCTCCTCCGACGACGGCACAGCAGCGACGACTCCCCCTACTGGGCCGCCACCGGCACCGCAGGCCGGATCCGATCAAGCACCTCGAGCGACGCGCGCTCGGTCTCGTCCGGCGGACGCATGGTGCCGAGGCTCTTGCGGCGGAGGCCGGCCGACCGCGCTCGCCAGCTTTCCTCGCGCAGCGTGAGGTATTCGTTCGCCCCAGCAAGCAGCGACGCCTGGGCGTACGGAACCCGTTGGAGCTTCTTGATCCGGGCTTGCGCCGCGGTGAACTCCGGCAGGATCGACCGGTCGATCACTTCGACCAATTCCTTCAGCGTCATCTGGCCGTTCGTGAAGTGCCGCACCGCTTCGTCGTACGAGGTCGACGTTTTCTGTTCGACCACGGCCAGCTGTTCGATCTCAGGCCGCACGTCGGCCAAGCCACGCTGCGGAATGCATGCCGCGACCGTCATGAACACAACGGCGGCGCTGGTAATCGCTACGCGACGCGGCGGCGGAGTCTGGACTGAGAGATCCTTGATGAGCACGCAGCCATAGACAAGGCCGAGGATCAGGCCGGTCATCTCCGCGGGTCCGGCAAATCCGCTTGCGAGGCTATACAGGAGGAAAAAGACAGCCCCCGGCGCAAGCTTGAGAAGCGTCGTCGGCGGGATGCTCAGCTCGGACGGAAAGGCCACGCCCGACATGAACGCGGCGGCAAACAATCCATACACAGCAAAGACGCTGGCGGATCCCCCGGCGCTGACGCTCACCGGATACAGAAGAAGATTCACGACGCCGGCGAGCAAACCGGCAGCGATATAGGCATTCGCAATCGCAAGACGCCCGAAGAGGCGTTCGGTGAGCAGGCCAATCTGGACGAACCCGACGACGTTGGCAAGCGTGTGCAGCAGGCCGGTGTGAACGAACATCGCCGTCACGAGCCGCCACCATTCACCGTTTGTCGTCTTCGGTCCGAAGCTGCTGCCCCACCCAATCAGCGTTTCCTGATTCGAAAATGATCCCGGACTGACCAGCATGCAGATGAAGATGCCGACATTCAGCGCGACGATGGCCAGCGCTACGACCGGCTTTGGCGTTCGCGCATCAAGGGCATCGTCAAACGGCAGGCGCTTCGGCCAGTACCGCCTCGCGGACCCAAAGGTATCGTCGGCCCGATTCACTGCTTCTTTCAGGAAGCGTTTTCTCTCGTCTGGTTTCGAGAAGTAGACGACCGCGGCGAGCAGGATGATCAGCGGAAAGATCGCCATGCCTCGCGAGGTCTCAAGACCTGTGCCATGAGAGCTCGCGATTGTGGCCTGATTTCTCCAATTCAGGAGGGCACGAATCCACCGGACGGATCAAAGTTTGGAGAAGGCGACAAGGTTGTAATCGCCGCGAGCCGCGAAACGACTACTTCTTTTTGTCCGCGGTCGCCGCCTGCCAGTACGCCTGCTGGCCGATGTAGGACTTCGTATCCGGCATGGCCGCCAGGATGGTGCGGCGGACGTCGAGGATGTCGATGTTGCCTTCCTTCTGATAGAGAACTTTGCCGTCGGGCCCGATCACCATCGTGAGCGGCGTGCCGACCTTCCACTTCGTGCCCCACGCGGCCTGCAGGCCGGCGGCGTCGCTGGACGCGAACTGCTTGTTCGGACTCGACGCGTACTGCTTCTTCAAGAATGCGAGGACTGCTGGCGCCTTGTCTGGACCGTCCGTCGCAACGGTGACGAAGTCGAACGCGCGCAGTCGATACATCCGGTAGGTCGTTTCGAGATCGAAGAACTGACTCTCGCACGCGGCGCAGCCGGTCGACCAGAAGTTGACGAGGAGCACTTTGCCGCCGGCGTTCGCGCGCAGCTTCTTCAGATCCTCAGGACCGACCATGTCGACGCTGACCGGTTCGGCCTGGATCTTCGCCCACTCCTCTTCGACGCCCGTCGCCTTCGACATCCACTTCGTGGTGCAGCCAAACGCGTTGGTGTCGGTCACCGGCACCGGCTTGGCGGCGAGCATCGCCTCCAGCGCATTTCGTGCGTCCTGCGTCTTGACGAGCTCCTCGCGCTGATTGTCATCGATACGGCCCTGATACTGGAGCTTGCGCGCTTGATCGAAGAGGTAGATATGCGGCGTGGCGACGACTCCGAACTTGATCGACACGCCCTGGGTCTCGCCGTCGTAGAGGTAGGGCCACTCGATGTGGCGGAACGCCGTCCGGATCTTCATCTCGTCGAGCGAGTCGGTGACGTCGGTGTAGCCGAGCTCGTTGAGCCTAATCGACTTCGGGTTGTTGGGATTGATCGCGACGAATGCGACCGCCTTGTTCTTGTAGTCGCGATACAGCTTCTCGATCCGGCTCTCATACAGCTGCGATACCGGGCAGTGATTGCACTCGAACACGATCGCGAGGATCTTCGCCGACGCGTAGTCGCTCAGCTTGTGAGTCTTGCCATCGACGCCGGGCAGCGCGAAATCCGGCGCCGGGGAGCCGATCGATAGAATCGGATGCTCCAGGTTCGGTTGAATGCCGCGGCCGCGCGCCGGTGCCTGCCCCTGTCCCTGGCCATTGCCAGTGACGCTGAACGTCGCCGCAGCGGCCAGCATCACAATCACGCCGAGGATTCGCTGTTGATCGCGCGATGAGCTCATGGTGTCTCCAGTGTCAGTGAGACCAGTACGCCTGCTGCCCCGGATGTTGCGCATCGTCGGGCAAGTTGGCCAGGATCGCTCTGCGAAGCTTCAAGAAGTCCAGCTCCCCGAGCTGTTGAAACAAGACGTCGCCATTGGGAGCGATGAGCACGGTGAACGGGACCGCGGCCGGCATCGCCGGATCGAAATCCGCCTGCAGATCGAACGTGTCAGACGTCGCGAACTGATAGTTCGTGCTGGACGAGTGGTATTTCTGCAGAAACTCGATGACCTGCGGCTTTTCCTCAGGATCGTTGGACGACACGGACACGAAGTCGAAGCCGCGATTCCGGTACATACGAAAGGTGGTCTGAAGCTCCGGGAATTCCGTCACGCACGGTCCGCACCACGTCGCCCAGAAATTCACCAGCAGCAGCTTGCCGGTCGGGTTGGCTCGGAGCTTTTTCAGCTCGTCGGACCCCGCCATCTTCAGCGCGACGGGTTCGGCTTCTATCTTCGCGATCTCCTCGTGGCGCCGCGAGGGGCTCGACGGGACCGCGCGCGTGCAACCAACGACAGTCGTCGCCTCGACCGGAACAGGTGATCCGCCAAGCACGGCATCGATCGCGTTGCGCGCGTCACGAGCTTTCACCTGCGACTCGCTGACGTTGTCGTCGATCCGACCTTTGTATTTGAGCTTTCGCTGGTCGTCGAACACGAAGATCTGCGGCAATATTTCGACGCCAAACTTCGTCGAGACGGTTTGCGTCTCGCCGTCATAGAGATACGGATATGGCAACTGACGATACGAAGCACGCGCCTTCATGTCGGCGAGAGAATCGCCGCCGTCCGAATAGCCCAGCTCGCTGAGTGGAATCGCGTCCGGATTGTCCGCATTGATCGCAACGAGTGTCACGCCCTTGCTCCGATAGTCCTGATCAATCTTCTTCAGACGCTCTTCGTACCGCTGCGCAGCCGGGCAGTGGTTGCACGTGAACACGATCGCAAGGACCCGGCTCGACGCGTATTCGCTGAGCGAGTGCTGCTTGCCATCGACCCCGGCGAGCGAAAAGTCAGGAGCGGACGAGCCGATTGGCAACGAGCGATCAGTGTGCGCACTGCACCCGGCCATCACCAACAGAAGAATTGGCAAACACCGCAACATCTTGAAGTTCAAAGCCTCTCCATCACCGCGCAGCATAACATTGGCCAGATCCGAGTCGGGATCCGTGGTTCGGGATCCGGGATCCGGGCCGTCGGTAATATTATCCGGGCGCGCCAATCCCGATGCGAATATTCACCGCGCTTGTGGTTCTCTGGCTGACGGGCACAGCCGCGTTTGCCGGTCCCCGGCTCGACCTCATTCGAAAACGAGGTTACCTGACGTGCGGGGTCGAACCGGCCGTCGCGGGATTTGCCGAAGTTGACGCGCAGGGCCGCTATCGCGGCTTCGACGTCGATGTCTGCCGTGCGGTCGCCGCGGCGATCTTCGGAACCGCCGAGAAGACCAGGTTCATACAAGTCTCGAATGTTGCGGACTTCCTGAAAAACGATCAGATCGACATCGTCTCGCGACGATTGACCTGGGAGTTGCGACGCGAAGGTCCGCTGCCGATTCTGTTCGGGCCGATCACGTTCTATGACGGTCAAGGATTTCTGGTGGCCGGAAGCGCCAGGGCCACATCTTCACAGCAGTTGTCCGGCATTCCGCTCTGCGTCGCCGGCGGCACCAACTTCGAATTCACCGTTGGATCACATTTCCAGGAACGCAAGCTCGCGTTGAACAAAGTCGTGCTCGAATCCGCCTCGGATTTCTCGGCGGTCGCCGCGGCACTGTCGTCGGGCCGCTGTCGAGCCTACACCGCCGACGTCTCTGAACTCGGCGCCATTCGAGCGCGACTGCCACGCCCGATGGACTTCGAGATCCTCAACGAGCAAATGTCCCGCGAACCTCTCGCACCGCTGGTCCGGCAGGACGATCCGCAACTCTTCGTGATCCTGCGTTGGGCGATCTTCGCGCTGATCAACGCTGAGGAGCTCGGCGTCACCTCTCAGAATCTCGAGGCGATGCGAAAAAGCGAGAACGTCGATATCCAGCGCCTGCTGGGCGTCGTCCCGGGAAACGGAAAAGCGCTCGGCCTGAGCGAATCGTGGGCCTATGACGTGATCAAGGAGGTCGGTAACTACGGAGAGATGTTCGACAAAAACATCGGCCGCGGCAGCTCGATCAAGCTGGACCGCGGCCTCAATCGACTAGCGGAAAACGGCGGCCTGATGTACGCGCCGCCGTTAAGATGATCCGCCTGCGCCCGTTTCGGGCTTCGGCGCGACCAGCATTATTTTCCGGCCGGAACCGCCTCCATCACGATGTTGTCGAGCTGCACGGCGCCGAGCTTGTTCGGTACCTTGGGAGCCGACACCATCTTGTAGCCGGCCTTCGTAATCGTCACCTCGATTTGCGATGGATCGACCGCCTTGCCGAGACCCTGAATCGCTCGACCCACGTCCGGGCTCCGGAAATGGCCAGGGCTGTCGTTCCGGAACGGGAAGTTCATGCCGACATTCTTCGCTGACACCGTGATCATCAGCTTGTCGATCACGTTCCCGCTGGTGTCCTTGACGTGGCCGAAGTAATACAACACCGGCGGCCCATCGGTCTGGGCGTTGAAGAATTCGACGCCGTTAGCCAGCGCTGACACCGAGGCAAACATCGCAAAAACCGCCACCGCGAGGTATCGGAAGGGGGCTGCACCGAGCTTCATTGGAGGCCTCCTGAGCGCACATTCTGCCATAGGGCGGGAGCCGGTTGCCAATTGCTGATAACGAAATCGTCACGAACCCGATTGGGATGGCCGCAATAAGCTGTTGCCTTTGGGCTAACCCATCAATAGAATCCTCAAACTCAATTATAGAAACCGCCGGCACGGAAGCGTCGTCCCGACGCGTCACTGACCGGCCTCTACGCGCTCTTTGCGGAGGAACGAGGGCGACATGAGAAATCTTTTGTTCGCGGGTGCGGCGTTAGTGTGTACGACCGCCATCGCGGTGACGGCCAGCGGCACGAGCGCCGGCGCCGGTGCTGGTCAGGTCCTCGAAGGCAAGCGGCTCTTCGAAAACGAGACATTCGGTGGCAACGGCCGCACTTGCCAGACGTGCCACAGCCAAGCGACGGGAACTGTCTCTCCACAGGACGCGCAGGAGAGGTTCGCGAAGGATCCCAACGATCCGCTCTTCCTGCACGACGGCAGCGACGATGGGCTGGGTCATGGGACGTTGCGCATGCGCACCGACGCGACGGTGCTGATGACGATTCACATGGCGCCAAACGTTCAGCTCAAGGACGATCCGACGGCGAGGACGGTCGTGCTCCGGCGAGGGATTCCGACCACGCTCAACACGCCGGCGCTGGATCCGGAATTGATGGTCGATGGCCGTCAGCCGTCGCTCGAACTGCAGGCGACGGGTGCGATTCTCGATCACGCGCAGGGCGCCGTGCCGCCATTCGCAAGCCTGCAGGCCATCGCCGCGTTCCAGAAGACCAACGCGTTCTTCAGCTCACCAGCAGTGCGCCGGTTTGCGCTCGAGAAGGCTGCGGCTCCGCCACTGCCGCTGGGCGAGACCGAATCAGAGAAACGAGGTCGTCGCTTTTTCGAGGACGTGCCGCCGGATCCGACGGACGGATTCAGACCCGGCCTCTGCGCTCACTGCCACAGCGGTCCGCTGCTCAACCAGACGAATCAGTTCGCAAAGGACTTCATCGGATTGCCGATTCCGGCCGGCCAACGGTTCATCAGCGTCGGCGTGTCGGAGATCAACGAAGGATTGAATCCGATGAGGACGTTCATCTTCAACAAGGGCACCGCCGACGAGTTCGTGCTCGAGAGTCCAGATCCCGGTCGCGCGCTGATCACCGGAAAAACCCCCGCGCAGGATCCAACGATCGAACACGTCAACGCATTCAAGATCTCCCCGCTGCGAGGCATCCGCCGCACGGCGCCGTACTTCCACGACAACTCCGCGAAGACGCTGGAGGCCGTCGCCGCGCACTACTTCCTCTTCTTCCGAATCGTGACAGGTGGCGCCATCAACCTTACGCCGCAAGACCAGGCCGATATCGTTGCGTATATGAAGCTACTGGACTGAGCCGGTGAAATGCTGAGTGCTGACTGAGGAGCTCGAGTTTTTCATTCAGCATTCAGCATTCACACGTCAGCATTTCACGACTCAGTAGAACCACCGTCGTTCGTAGACAAAAATCAGGACGAACAACGCGACGGGCACTCCCCAGATCCACGCCTGGCCAAGCCGCTCGGCCCAGCTTCGAGGGACGACGAGCGCAGCCGTGAGGCTGATCACAGCGGCGCCGGCCAACCAGCTGTACCAGAGAATGGCCGGCCCGGCGTTTTCGAGCGAGCGATCTTCACGCGAGAACGTACTGAGGACGGGATAGTAGCGAAAGAGCGCCGTGTGATAGAGCTCGTTCCAGAAGAACATGCCCATGTAGGCGACGCCGTACACGATCGAGAAGACGTTGAAGCGGCCGGACCCCATCACGGAAACATTCCTTTGATGTTGTTGAGCAGCTCGCCGACGACAAAACTCCACCACGCCGTGAAAGCAAGGATCCAGGTGAGGTACTTGCGCGTGTCACCGCGCTCCATCGCGAGCGGCGGACGCCAGGCGAGCCAATACGCGGGCAGCAGACCAAGCGCGACCGCGGCGAAATGTTCCTTCATCTCGAACACACCGTTGGCGGCGCGGAGCTGCAGGTCCTCGAGCGTCGGCCGCACGTCGACGCGATAACGCGGGTACAGCAGGCCGCCGAGCAGCACGTTGACGGCAAAGAGCAGCACGATCACGTTGGTGAACGTCGGCGAGTTGACGCCGCGGAACCGGTCGACGAAGGAACGTGCTGGCGCACTGTGCTTTCTCGCCACGCTGAACGACTGGTGGGTCAGCGCGCCGAGCAGCGCCGCGCCGACCAGTACGTGAAGAACGAGCATCATCTGGATCATGTGAGTGGCTCTGACGCGGCACTAAAGTGCCGCGCTACGGGTGTCATCGTTCGAGAACTTCGCGCGCGGCTCGCTCTCCGCTTTCAAGCGCCCCCTGCATCCATCCCATCCACGACGACGTGTGCTCGCCGGCGAAGTGAATCCGCCCTTCCGGCTTCGCGATGTCCGGCATCATCGCCGACATCTGCCCGGGGTGGAATACGGCGAATGCACCGCGCGCCCAGGCGTCGAGCGCCCAGCGATAGACAACGCCGCGCTGGAACTGGCCGGTCACTTTCGGAAACGTCTGCGCGACCAGCTGCGTGCCGGTACGCATCGCGCGCGATCGTGTCATCGCCGCAAGCGTCTGACCCAGCTCTCCGCCAACCGTCGCGCCAAGGATTCCTCGGGTCGCATCGAGATCGTAGGTGCAGTCCCACATCTCCGCCGGCTGGTCGCCACGTGCGGTCCCGCTCAAGCCCATCTGCTGCCAGAAGCTGGTGCGGCACTGCAACAGAAGCCGGGTCGCGGGAAAGTACGGGAGCTCCGCAATCGCGGTGGCCATTTGACCCGAGAATGCCGGACGGACATCGATTCGGCGGAGCGTTGAAAAGGGAATCGCGAGGATCACGTTTCTCGCCCGAACGGCCTTCTTCCGCCCGCGTTCGACGTAGCCAAGTTCGACGCCGGCATCTGTCTGCTCGATCCGTACGACTTCGGCGTTGTAACGCACGATTGCGCCAAGCGCCCGCGCCATCGCACGCGGCAGTTGATCCATGCCACCGTGAATCTTGTAGAACTGGCTGGCCTTCTGCAGCAGTGCAAACTGGCGGAGCACGTAGAGTGCGGAAAGTTCCCGCGAGTCGCCGCCGACGGTCATGAGCGCCACGGCTCCGTCCGACGCGCCGCGTGAGCGCAGCCATTCCGGCCAGCTGACTTGATCGTAGGTGCGCCACTCTGCGTAGGCATCAGCGGGCGGATGTGGATCCGCCAGACTGGCCGGCAAATCGCCGACGTAGCGTTGCAGCAATCCCGCCTGACCAAGCCCCTCTTCTTCCGGCTTCAGGCCGAGCGTCGCGGTTGCCGTCTTCAATTCCTCCGGAACCTGTGCCGTCACGCCACGAATCGTAATCAATGCGGATCCGCTGAGCGACTCGAACGGCACGAGGTTGAGTCGATGTTCCCTGGCGAGCTGAATGACGCTTTCGTGCTGTGGTGGGATGCGGATGGCACCCGCCTCGGCATACATGGCCTCGGCGAACGGGGCGCGAATCGTGTGCACGCGGCCGCCTGGCCGGCCTCGCGCTTCCAAAACGACGACCGGGGTCCCGGCCCGGTGAAGCAGTTCCGCGGCCCGCAAACCGGCGAGGCCGGCGCCTACGACGACGACCGGGTCTGCCGAGCCGCTGCTGCCGTGGAGCCGCAGAGAAGGACGGGCAACGAGCGGCACGACCGCCGCAGCAGACACTCGCAGGAAATCCCGGCGATCGATCGCGCGGTCCGTGCGCGTCGCCCTGTTCAGGATCTCCAGTCGCCGAGCAGCCATGCGACTACTTGGCGACCGGTTCGAAACTGAGAACCGTTGACGGTGGCGTCGTGGGGATGACAGGACGAATGAACGGGAGGCCCGATGCCGCGTGACACGAATAGCAGGCGTCGAGCGCGCTCTTGTATGAGGTGACGAACGCGTCGTGATCCTCGTCCTCGAGCGCCAGCTGCACCGCAGCGAACGCGCTCATGTCGAAGGCCGTAAAAAGTCCCTTGACGTCGACGGACTTGCCGTCGGGAAGCTGCCTGACGGGACGAAGCAGGATGGTCCAGCGGATTGATTGCCTGGCCTCGCCAAAGAAATACCGCGCAAGCGGCCAGTTCTTCTTGTCGACCGCGAACCATAGGTTCGACCAGTGGTAGGCGGCATCAATCATGGTGTGGGATTGCGTCGGGACGACGCTCTTGAGGAATGCGATGTCGCTCGCTGCCGCGCCGGTCGGCGCGGCTTGCTGCGCGGCGGGTGCCGGAACGTTCCGCGTCATCCAGTACTCGACCGCCATGCCGCCGATAATCGCGCCCAGCACGAGCGCCACAAAGACGGCAGGTTTGTTCATTTCTTTTGCGCCAGTGACTTGAGGTAGTTGACCATGTTCCAGATCTCGGTGTCGCTGATACGGCCGTCCCACGGCGCCATGAAAAAGTCAGGCGCGACGCCCTTCTTGATCGCCGTGAAGATTTCGCCGTCGCTCGATCCGTGATCCCACTTGTCGTCGGTGAGATCGGGCGGCTGGTTGCCGCCTCGATCTTCGATCACCGATACCGTGATGCCGCCTTTCGCGTCCTTGCCGTGACAGCCTGAGCAGAGAACCTGATACTGCTTCTGGCCGGCTGCGATTGATTCAGTCGTCGACGCGACCGGATTCTTGATCTTCGCGGCTTCGGGATCGCCTTTCCCCGTTGACTGGTGCGCCAGCACTGTCACGGCAAGACACGCAACCCCGCAGAAAACAACGAGAGCCCGACGACCCATGAAACTCGTTCCCCCGATCGTTCACTTGGCCAGCGGATCCGGACGAACCTGGAAGTGAATCGCCATGCTGGACTTCCCCTTGCCGCCTTCGTTGTGCCAGGGATTCCTGTTCGACCATCCGGTCCAGAGTCCACGACCCTTCCACCCGGCTTTCGGATCATCGATGCGGCCGTTGATCGACTTCGCATAGAAGCCGAGCGGATACGGAACGCGCAACACGACCCACTTGCCGTTGACGAGCGCGAGCAGCGCGCCGGAATCATTGCCGGTCGCAATCTGCACGTTCTCGCCAAGTCCGAGCGAGTTGAACTTGTCGGACCAGTTGTAATAGTTCGAGTCCGTCGCCGCCGCGTCCGTGTCTCCCGAGAAGTTCGGTCCCGGCACTTTGTAAAGCGTCCACCCTTCGGGGCACAGCTTTCCGTCCGCCGCGGTCGGCCCGTTGAGCGGTCCTTTGCACTTCCGGCGATCGAAGCTTGCGAGGTGGCCGCTGCCGAGCACCGTCCACGCCACGCCGTCCTTGTCGACGTCCATGCCGCGCGGCGAGAATCCCTGCCCCGACGCCTTGGGCTCATTCCACGGCACTGTATAAATCTCGGCCCTGGCGGTTTCGGGTGCGTTCGGACCCGGATCCATCCGCACGAGCGCACCAGGGAAACCAAGCACCGATCCCCACACTGAGTTGTCGGCCGGGCTCGCCATCACGCCGTAGAAACTCGCGCCAATCCGTTTGTCCTTCGTGGGATCAACAGGTTCATTAGGCTCGACATAGGCGTCGCGCTTGCCGTTGCCGTTGGTGTCGACGATGAGCGGCACCCAACCCTGCGCCTTGCCTGCGTCATGTGTCTCGTCGAGGATCTTCGTGTTCACCCATCCAACCAGGCCTCCGCCGCCGCTCCAGATCGTGTTGTCTGGATCGTTGTCGAAGTTCAGATGGAACGTGCTGAAGCAGGTATCGACGATGTCGATCTTCTTGGTCTTCGGATCGTAGACGGTGTACTGCCGACCACCGCCTCCCCGCCCGGGGCCGCCGAGTGGATACGCCTTCGCAGACGGGTTCTCTGAACCCGCTTTGCAGTAATCCGGAAGTTCCGCGGCGGTGCGAGTGCGCGTCGTGTTCCACACGCGCCCCTTCTGATCCATCTCGTTGCTGTGCCCGCTGGTGATCTGGTTCCAGATGATCTCTTCACCCCAGTACGGCGACGGATTCGCCAGCCCGCCGGGTCCCGGGTTGAGGTTCGCCTTCGGATTGGCAGGAATCGTGACCTGCGTCCACGAGTTCTTGACCGGATCGAGAATCGTCAGGTTGTCGGACGAGTTTTCGTGGAGTCCATAGACCGGCCCATACGGCATCACGGTCGGATTTCGCTTGTCGCTCGCGATCACGTCGTGGAAGTACTCGCGCGGATCGGCCCAGTCCCACTGCGTGATGACGACGTTTCGTTCCGCGCCTTCCGGCCGTGGCGGCGCCTCCTTCGGATAGTCGCCAGCCGCAATTCGATCGGTCCAGTCAGCAAACATCTTCAACGCGCGCTGGCGCCCGAGCTGGCCCATTTGCTGGTCCATCTGCGAGCCATCATGTCCGGACGCGATGCGGCGTGCCCACGCCGACACACCGGAATCGAATTTGCCCAGCGCAGCCGGGATTTCACGCGTGGCCTTGTTGCCCAGTTGATGGCACGACATGCAGCCGTCGGTCTTCAGCGCCTTCAGGAACTCGCCCTGACTGCGTCCAGCGGTCGCTCCTTGCTCCTGGAGTGGAAACTCACTCTTGTCGGGCAGCTTGAGAAGCGTCAACCAGTAGTTCGCCGGATAGTATTCGGCCGCGGCGCGCGGATTGGGCGCGATCACCGCCTTCAGATTCAGCGGCTTTCCGGGCGCGGCCGTGACCTTCGGCGAGTCGACGAGGCCATAGCCCCTGACGAACACCTGGTAGTTCGCCTTCGGCAGGTCCGGGACGACGTAGCGTCCGCGGTCGTCGGTGACGACAATCCGGCTGAAGCCCGTCGGCAGTTCCTTGGTCTCGGCAATCACCCAGACGCCGGCTTCGGGTCCCTTGTCGCTCGTTACCACGCCGCCGATGTCGTCGTTGTCAATAGGAACGGAGTTGCCACCAGCCTGGCGCGCGCCCACTCCTGAGACAGACGAAGCCAGCAACGCGGCAACGCAGATTCCCGGATACAGAATCTTTCGCATCGATGAACTCCACTCTCGACGGAATCCGAAAACGTGTCGGCAACGATCACGGCAGAGCCGGGATCCGTGGTCCGGGATCCGCGCGTCACTATTTCAACGACGACAGGAACTCCAAGAGATCTGCGAGCTGCTGCGGTGCGAGATTGCTGAGCAGCCCCTCCGGCATCAGCGACACGCGGATTTCCTCGCGCGACGCGACGTCGGACGGCTTCACCCGCTGCGAAGCATCTGGCCCCGTCTGGATCACAATATGGTCCGCCGTCTCCTCCGAGATCAACCCGCTCAGCTTGTCGCCGTTCTTCATCGTAAACGTCGTCGGCACGTACTCTGGGCCGATTGCGTCGCTGGGATTGCTGATGTTGTCGAGCATCGCCTGCCGGCCGTACTTCGCCCCAATCGCCGACAGATCGGGACCGAGCTTCTTCTTGCCGCCAAGGCTGTGGCAGGCGGCGCACCCGCCGTCAGCATCGAACACCTTGCGGCCATCTGCTGCGTGGCCCGCGTAATTCTGCTCGAGCTCGAACGCGGTCGGCAGCTTGCGCGCCGCCGGAATGGGCAGGATGTTCGCGGCGCGTGCACGGATGGCCACATACGCGGGATCGGACGGTGCCGCGGCGCGCGAGATGCGCATCGCCACTGGCGACTGTCCGGCGGCCCGCGCGCGGGGAGCGGCCGGCGGGGTCGCGTAGTTGGTAAGATTTCGCGCGAGCGTCTGGAACTCCATCGGGATCTTGCCCTGTTCGGCAAGGTCAAGGATGGCAGTCAACCCGGGAAGCGTCGTGCCAAGCAACCGCAATGCCTCGGCACGGACTTCGTTTGGCGCATTGCTCAAGACGATCCCCTGCGCCCACGATTCCAGTCCTGATTGCCCTGACGTGCCGAGCGCACGAACCGCCGACACGCGGACGCGCGCCGGTCCCTGCTGCGCGATCGCCTGAAGGTCGGCGGCGTATTTGGCGTCGCGTTTTGCGCCGACGGCATCCACTGCAGCGGCACGCGACTCCGGGGTCGCCGACTCCGACTTCGCGAGGTTCAGAAGATCGGGAACGTAGGCGGGATCCTCCAGCGCTTCGGCAACCGAGGCCGCCTCTGACTGCGTCGATGGCGTGGCGAACGCCTTTCGCATCACGGCTGGCAACCCGGGACTCGTCCTCGCATCGGTCCACATGCTGAACAGCTGATGACTGTAGAGACCGAACGCGCGGTCGGCGAGTTGCGGCGGGGCTCCGCTCGACACGATGAAGGATTCCAGCGCTCGAGCCGCGTCGGGCCACTGCATCGCGCCAAGCGTCTCGAGGGCGGCGGTGCGATCAGGCAGCGCCGCCGATGCGTTGTTCAGGGTGCCCGCCAGGTCCGGCAGTGCGGACTTCGGACGTAGTTCCCAGACGATCTGGCTGAACGCGGTACTCGACAGAGTGCCGGCTGACTTTAACTTCGCGTAGAGCGCATCCTCTCGTCCGCGCGCGGCAATCCCGATCGCCTCCAGATACCAGCGATCCTTGCCATCGAACTGCGAGACGAGTTGCGCCATTGCGTCGAGCCACTCCGCCGGCGGCTGGCTCTGATCTTTGTAGAGGTAAGGGGGAAGCATCATCGCGGGATTCGGATCGCGGAGCATAAGAGCGATCTCACGTCGCACCTGAGCCGAGTCGTCGTGCAGAAGCGGCTTGGCCAGTTCCAGGATGTTCGCACCGTTCTGCCTGGCGACTCGAAGTCCAAGCACGCGGAATCGCGGATCGCGATCGTGCAGCGCTTCCTGAACGGCGGCTGTTCCTGTCGTGCCGAGGGTACCAAGGATCCACAAGGCGCGTGCCTTCAGATATGGATCGCTCTGGTGCCACATTTTCTGAAGGGTCGCCGCGGCCGACGCCCCCTGGGCGATCAGCGCTGCGCGCGCGACGAACTGCGTTGATGGATTGGGTGATGCAAGCGCCGCCGTGAGGCCAACGGGCGTTGTGAGATCCAGCTTCGGAACCGCTGGTTTATTGCCCACGGGCGCCAGCCGGTAGATTCGGCCACGCTGGCCATCCGGATCTCCCATCTGGTGCCCGCCGACACCCGGATCGTACCAGTCCGAGATGAACACCGCGCCGTCGGGCGCCGCGGCCACGTCGGTCGGTCTCGACCAGGTATCGTCGCCGCCGTTCACGACCTCCTGGATACCGCCGGTAAACCCTGCGCCCGAGACGGTCAGCGGATACATCGCCACCACGCGCTTGCCGGCGTCAGCATGCAGCAACTGTCCGCGATACGCAGCGGGCAACAGCGTGCCTTCATACACGAGCAACCCACATGGCGAGCCTGGACCGAGCCGCTCGACGACGGGCGCCACGCCCGGCAACTCGAGGTGCCAGTGGGTTCCGCGATCCTCGAGCCACGACCTGTTCATCGGTCCGCGGAATCCGTAGTTGCCGCCTTCCATGTTGTAAAGCAGCCTCGTCCACGCATTCCCGTCATCGTCGTTATCCGTCTGGAAGACGTTGCCGAACGAATCGACGGCGACCTCGTACGGATTGCGGAAGTTCTGCCCGATCACCTCCAGGCCGGTGCCGTCGCCGTTCATCCTGAGCACGACACCTTCGTAGTACCCATTCCCGGACCTGATCGTCGCGCCCGTTCCCTGCGTGAAGACGCGCATGCCCGACTTGTCGGTCACGTCGAGACCGGTGTTCCCCTGGTTGAAGTAGTACTTGCCGTCCGGACCGAAGACGACCGCGTGCACACCGTGATCGTGATCGATGCCACCGAAGCCGGTGAGCAGGACTTCCTTCTTGACGATCTTGTCGTCGGCGTCCTTGGTGTAGACGATGATGTCCGGCGCCTGCGAGATGTACACCTTGTCGCCAAGCACCGCGATCCCGAGTGGCACGCGGATCTGCGGATTCTGATCGAAGACTTTGACTTTATCGGCGTGGCCGTCCTGATCGGTGTCTTCGAGGATGACGATGCGATCACCGGCGGGGCGGAAATCAGGAAGATTGCGCTGAGTGCGGCGATAGTTGACGCCTTCGAGCACCCAGACCCGGCCGCGCTCGTCCACCGTGATGTCGGTGGGATTCGAGAGCATCGCCTCCGCCGCCCAGAGCTTCACTTCGAGGCCGGCGGCCGTCTTGATCGCGGCAAGGCTTTTTTCCGGAGGCTGCTGGCCGCGAACGGCCACGCCGATCGCGATGGCAATGGGAATGATGAGGCCGAACCGCACGAATCGCGTCATGGACACCGCCTGGGAAGACGGCCGTATCCTACATTAGTCCGAGGCGCTTCGCTCCTCGAGCCGCGAATCGCGCTAGACGGGGTCGATCCTTACCTTAGCGTGAGCCGCAGCGCCGAGTGCGCCACCCAGAGTGCCGAGCAGCAAAGCTGGCAAGACCAGGATGATTGGAAGTGTGAAAGCTTCGCTCAGCCCACCGCTGGCTTCCATGGCGCTCATCGTTCGTGGATCGTGAAACATGACGAGCATCGCCGCTGCGCCGATGCTACTGATGATCTCGCCGATGATGACCGTGAGAGTTGCGGACACAGGTCCTGACGCCACCGAACCGGATCGCCACGCCGACCAGAAGCCGGTGGTGAGAAGCAGACCGATGCCGACATAGGTGGACACCGCCGAGCGGACCGAAAAATCGTGCGTCGGCACAAACCAGTCAAGCGCGGTTCTGGCCACCTCCGCGAAACCGAACAGCGCGCCCCACAGCGCGACGCTGCGCATCGCAAAGCCGAAGATCTGGACCACGTACCAACGGTCCGCGTTCTGCCGGCCGCGAGCGGGGTACACCGTCTCCCTATACTCCTCTAGAAGATCCCCAGACACGGTCGCGAAGTCGGTCGGCTTCAGCACCGCGCGCAGAACAGTCTCGGCCCATGCGGGTGGTGTGACATTTGTGGTCATGCGTGTCCTTTCAGCGGCCATTCGAGGCCTCGCCACAGGCTCTCGACCGTTTCGCGCGCCTCGTTCAGCGCGCGCAGTCCACCGGGGCGAATTCGATAGAAGCGTCGCGGCTTCCCCGCGCGAATTGGCGTTCCCGACCCGAGGCGAGAGGCGAGCAGCCCCTTTCGTTCGAGCCGTTCCAGCGTCGCGTGCACTGCCCCCGCGGCGACATCTCGCTCGAGGCGCGTCTGCACTTCATTCAAGACGGCGCGCCCGTACGCGTTCTCGCCCAGGCGAAGAATCGCCAGAAGGACCGCCTGTTCGAAGGAGCCAAGAGTGTCAGCCATCGCCGTATGCCTACATTGTAGATCGCAACTTTTCCCTTGTCCCTTGTCCCTTTTCTCTTTTTGAACGATGCTTATGCTCCAACCGGGAGGCTTTCACGCATGACATCTCTTTTCAGTCGTGTCTGGGCAGCGATCTGCACGACCGTCCTCATCCTCGTTCTGGGCACATCGTTCGGCGGCGCATCGATTCGGGCGCAATCGCCGGGCAAATGGAAACAACTGTTCAACGGAAAAGACCTGACCGGATGGCAGGCCATCGGTGGCGGCGGCCGTCGCGGCGGAGCCCCTGCGGCGGCACCCGCGACTCCGCCTGCGCCTCCGTCGACGAAGCTCGAGGAGCGGGGATGGAAAGTCGAGAACGGGGTGATCACGAGCGCGCCGCCCGCCGAGGGCCAACGGCAGGCCAGCCTGGCGACGGCCGATTCATACAAGGACGTCGAGCTCGAATTTGACTTCATGCTCGCGGAAGCGGGCACGAAGTGCACGCCGAAGCTTGGCGACAAGCAGGCCAATCTCAGCGAAGACAAGACCTGCACCTTCAACAGCGGGGTCTCGCTGCGGAACGGCTATCAGCTCAATCTCGGACGCCGCGAAGCCGGCGAGTACATCGGCATCGTCGTGCATCGCACCGAGCCGCAAGCCATTCGAGGCAACGTCGACTGGCTGTCCTCTGGCGACTGCGGCAGCAAGCCTGGATACCTGGAGGACTGCGATAAGTTTCCGATGATCCGCAAGAAGGGGGATTGGAATCACGTGCGCATCAGCTTCAAGGGCCCGCACCTCCAAGCCTGGCTGAACGACAAGCTGATCTGCGATGTCACCGACAACCCGACCGATCCGGCCGAAGCGAGCTGGAAGGAAGCGGCGCCGATCACGTTCCAGTGGCCGCCGGCCGGAGAATCGGGCGGCTTCGCCGGCACGGTCAAGTACAAGAACATCCGCGCACGGGAACTTTAGCGAGAACCGATCACTCAATTCAGGGAGCGACTGATGGCTGGAATTTCAAGGCGAGATTTTTTCAGGAAAGCGGGAGCAGACGCAGCGGCGATCGGAATCCTGGCGGCGACCGCGGCCAACCTCGAAGCGAATCCGCTCGGTTATCCGATTGGCAGCCAGACCTATCCGCACCGCGCGCTGATTGTCGACGGGAAATTCGCGGATCTCTGCAAGACGCTGAAGGACATTGGCGTCGAACGGCTCGAGCTGTGTTCCGCGCTCGGATACAACGAGTTCGCCAAGCTGGCCGATGCGAAGGAAACCAAGAAGATCATTTCGGATCACGGGCTGAAGTGCGAGAGCGCGCACTTCAGCATGAGGGAGCTTCGCGAGGGCCAGCAGAAGAGCATCGACTGGGCCAAAGAGATCGGCATGAAGCAGATGATGACGGCCAGTCTCGGCGGCCCTGTGAAGGACGGCACGACGACAATGGATGCGGTGAAGAAGGCGGCTGACGAATACAACAAGATCGGCGAACTGGCCGCCAAGAACGGCATCCAGCAGGGACTGCACAACGAAGGGTTCGAGCTGGCGATGGTCGACGGCGAACGGGTGTACGACGTGCTGTTCAAGCTGCTCGATCCGAAGCTGGTGAAGTTCCAGTTCCAGATGTCGACGATCACGTCAGGACTCGTCGGCGCCGACTACTTCACGAAGTATCCCGGCCGGTTCATTTCCATGCACGTCCAGGACGTCGACATGAACGCGCCGGTTCCTCCCCCGCCGCCGCCCGATCCCAACGCACCGGCGGGACGAGGACGTGGCGGCCGCGGCGGCCGCCCGCAGAAGCCCGTTGGCCAGGGCACGATCGACTGGAAGAAGACATTCCTCGCCGCGAAGACTGGCGGCGTCAAGAACTACTTCGTCGAGCAGTCGATGGATCTGACCAAGGAAAGCGTGGCGTTCCTGAAGACATTAAAAGTGTAATCGGTCACCTGGACGCCGGAGCAACTTGGTGAATTGGTGAATTGGTGGGTTGGTGAATTCGACTTCGCACGCGCTACCGCGCGTGCTATTAAAGCGCGGCGGTGGCCGCGCGATGCCAATTCACCGATTCACCAATTCACCAATTCACCGATTCACCGATTCACCGATTGAAGGAGACCCGCCATGACGGCACTCACGAGGCGAGAGTTCATCCAGAAGACGGCAGCGAGTGGCGCCGTGGCCGGGTTCCTTGCTGCGAGCAGCGTGAAGCTTCACGCCAACCCGCTCGGACTCCCGATTGGGAGTCAGACGTATCCACACCGCGCTCGCATTCAGTCCGGCGATCTCGCCGGGTTATTGAAGGACATGAAGGCGATCGGCATCGAGGTCATCGAGCTCTGCAATCCGACGTATCGCGAATACGCGGTGCTCGCCGACGGCAAGCAGACGAGGAAGATCCTGGATGATGCCGGCATGAAGTGCATCAGCGCGCATTTTCAGATGAACGCGCTCAGGAGCGATCAGGTCAAACAGATCGAATGGGCGCACGACATCGGCATGACGCAGATGAGCACGGCCGACCTCGGCGGGAAAGTCACCAATGGGATGACGTCAATCGAGGAGGTCAAACGGGCGGCCGATGAGTACAACAAGATCGGCGCCGTCGCCAAGAAAGCCGGCCTCCAGCAGGCCTTGCACAACGAGGGCTTCTGCAACTCGAAGCTGGAGGACGGGAGGCTGACCTATCCCGTCCTGCTCGAGTATCTCGACCCCGACCTCGTCAAGATGCAGTTCCAGATGTCATCGATGCGGACGGTCGGCGATCCCATCATGTATTTCACGAACCATCCAGGCCGGTTCATTTCGGCGCACCTGCAGGGCGTCGACACCAAGCAGGGTATGCAGCCCTCACGCGCGGGCATGCTCGCGGTCAAGCCAACGCCGGAAGAAGCGGCTGCAGCAGCGGCCGCACAAGGACAAGGGAGAGGCGGTCGCGGCGGAGCCGGCGGTCAGGGCGGCGGAGGCGGACTCGCGGTCGGCGAGGACACGGTCGACTGGCAAAAAGTTTTCGCCGCGGCGAAGATCGGTGGCGTTCAGAACTACTTCGTCGAGCAGACCTGGGACCTGACGGTGAAGAGCGTCGCGTTCCTGAAGACGCTGACGGTGTGATCTCGTCGATTGGCGATTGTGGATTGGTGAGTGCGGATTTCAGAGACTGCTGAATGCGGATTGAGACTGACGACTATCGATTGGGCGCCAGTGCTCAATCGACAATCGGCAATCTCAATCGACAATCGGCAATCAGAAAATCGGCAATCGGCAGTCCGCATTCCGCAATTAGACGGTGATCGTGCGCGCCCGCGCGACCACCTGCCACCGCTCCATCGCGCGCCCATCCCGAACAACCACCGCTTCCTGGTGCAGGGCCACGGTGGGACAGATATGCCATGGAATGCCGTAGAGGGGCGTGCCCACCGGGAACTCGTCGGCCCGGTCGGTCTCGATCGTCAGATGTTCCTCACTGTGTCCGATCGCGCGCGCGTCGGCGAGTCCCATCAGTTCCACACGCGGATGCGGACTCTCGGAGGCGATCGCCTTGTGGCCGAGGTCAAGGCAGAGAATCTTTGACGATGGCTTGCTGATCACCCGCGTCAGCACCAGCACGGCTGGATGGAAATCGAGATCCGGCAGCAGCGTCTCATATCCCAGATCCCAGAACACGCTCGTGCCCGGACTGCACTGCACGCCTGCCCTTGCGGCGTGAATCGGGAACGTCGGCGTTCCGCCGGCCACAATGTCCGGAACAGACAATCCGGCGGCGATCAGTTGATCACGTAAGCCGGTCAGCTGAGCGAAGGCCGCATCGCACGAGGCTCTGCGGGCGGTGATATCGCTCTCGCGAATGTGGCCATCGTAGACGTGCAGACCCGCGGCATGGAGCCCGGGTGAATTCGATAACCGCCGATACAGTTCGACGGCTTTCGGCCCTGGCGCGACACCCGTCCGGTGCATGCCGCAGTCGAGATCGAGAAACAGCTCGAGCGTGACCCCCGCCGCCGACGCCGCTCTCGACAGCGCCAGTATCGCTCCCTCATCGTCGACGAGCGCCGAGAACCTGGTTCCTGGAAACTTCTTCACCAACTGCACGAAACGCTGGACGTTCGGTCCAACTGGCTGATACGCGAGCAGGACGTCGGGCGCAGCGCACGTCGCCGCGACCTCGGCCTCGGCGATCGTCGCGCACTTGAACCTGGTGATGCCCTCGTCAATCTGCATCCGCACGACTTCGGGCAGCTTGTTCGTCTTCATGTGCGGACGAAGCCGATCGACGCCGCCGGCGATCTCGATCATCTTGCGGATGTTTTCCTCGACGCGATCGGGATAGACGAGAAGCGCCGGCGATGGCACCTGGTCAACGTTGGTGACGGTGTACCAGTCGGTGCGGGGCTTTGATTGAGTGGTCGTGGTCGTCATGGTTGTTGCTTTCAATGATTGTGACGCGGCGCTGAAGCGCCGCGCTACGGGTGAGGGGGAATCAACCCTGGCATCACGTACGCATACAGCATCGCGACCACCCCCATCACCGTCATCAGCAGAATACTGTGCTTGATGGTGAAGCGGAATAGTTTGCTCTCGTCATCCGACGTCATGCCGGTTGCCGCGACGGCAACGGCAATGCTCTGCAGCGAAATCATCTTGCCGACGACCCCGGCAGCTGAGTTGACCGAGGCCGTCAGTACCGGGTTGATGCCGAGGGCGTTGGCGGTGACGACTTGAAGATTCCCGAACAGTGCGTTCGCGGACGTATCGCTGCCTGTCAGAAACACCCCCAGCCACCCGAGCGTGGCGCTGAAGAAGGGAAAGGCCCTGCCGGTCGCCGCCAGCGCAAGGCCCAGCGTCGACGTCATGCCGGAATAGTTCATGAGGTACGCCAGCGCGAGCATGCAAGACATCGTCACCATCGGCAGCGCCAATTGCCGAAAGGTCGCTTTGTAGGTCTTCGCGAACTGCCGCGGCGACACCCGGAGGATCAATGACGTCAGGAGCGCCGCCGCCAGGCAGGCGGTGCCAGCCGCGCTGAGCCAGTTGAGTTCATAGACCGCCGCGTACGGGGAGGGCTTCGCCGTGACAGGCGGAATGCGCATGATGGCGTTGTGCAGTCCGGGGACCAGCAAGCCATTCAGGACGGTCGTGCTTCTCGGGAGAAATGCAGGCCAGAGGCTGTCCGTCCAACGGTTCATTGCGGCTTTAATCGTGGGCGCGCCAAATATGAGCACACACACCACGAGCATCATGTATGGCGACCACGCCGCGAGGAGCTCGCCGGTCGAATGGCGACGGGCGGCGGCCGTCACTGGCGTGTCCCCTTCAAGGCGGGCGATGCGCGCGGGCTGCCAGATCTTCAGGAGCAGCACCATCACACCAATGCACGTGAGCGAGCTGGCGATGTCCGTCAGCTCGGGTCCCCAGAAGTTCGACACGTAGAACTGCATGCTGGCAAACGAGACGCCGCAGGCAATGATGGCGGGCAGGACCTCGAGCGCGCGCTTCGGGCCGCTCATCACGACAATGAGGTAGCCCGGAATGAATAGCGACACCATCGCGGAGAGCCGGCCGATCATCGCGCTTAGCGAAAGCAGCGGCAGGCCGGTGACGTTCGCCAATGTCGTCACGGGAATGCCAATCGAACCGAACGCGACCGGCGCCGTGTTGGCAAGCAGGCAGATTCCGGCAGCATAGAACGGGGAGAAGCCGAGTCCCACGAGCATGGCACCGGAAACAGCCACCGGTGCGCCGAACCCGGCGGCCCCCTCGATGAACGCGCCGAACGAAAACGCGACGAACATTGCCTGAAGTCGGCGATCGTTGGTCAGCCCGCCGACGGAGTCTTTGATGACCTCGAACTTCCCAGTGTCGACCGCAAGTCGGTACAACAGGATCGAGCCGAAGCAGATCCACGCAATCGGGAAAATGCCGAACGCGGCGCCGAAGACCGTCGACATGACCGCCAGACGCACCGGCATGCCATAGGCGGCGAGCGCCACGACGAATGCTGACGCCAGCGCGCCGGATGCCGCCATCCAGGTGGGCTTTCGGAGGACACCGAGCAGCGAGAAGAGCACGAATATCGGAATCGCGGCCACGAGCGCGGAGAGCGCCAGGCTACCGGCTACAGGTTCATAGTTGTGCTGCCACATTGAGCGGCCAGTTATACATGAATTGCCGAAACCGGAGATCCGGAGTCCGGGATCCGGCCGCCCGATCGCCGAAAAGGAGGCTGGCACTTTCCCGGAAAAGTGCCAGCCTCCTTTTTCGAGTTTTGGCGCATAATGACCGCGTTTTCCGACGGCTTTTTTGCAGTGTTTCCGAAAGGAGGCTGGCACTTTGGCGGAAAGGTGCCAGCCTCCTTTCGGTGGCAAGGATCAGGTGACCACACGACAGCGACGATCGCTCGTGGCGTCGTCAGCGCCGCTCGCCGCGGCCGTTGCAGCGCTCTGCGTCGCCGCGGTCTCGGCCCAGCAGACGGTGTTCCGCAGCAAGGTCGACGTCATCGCCGTCGACGTCCAGGTCGTCGACGGCGAGGGTTACCCCATCGGCCGGATCGGGCCTGAAGCGTTCAACGTCACCATCAACGGGCAGCGCCGCAAGGTCGTGTCCGCGCAATTTGTCGCGCAACAGCCTGCGAACAACGATCCGGCCGACCCCACGCCGCCCGAGGGCCGAGGCCGGACGTTCGTTCTCGCGATCGACAGCGGCAGCTTCGAGGTCGGAGCGGAGCGCGCGCCAATTCAAGGGGCGCAGACGTTCGTCCAGCATCTCGACCCGACCGATCGCGTCGGCATCTTCGTCTATCCCGCCGGGACGAGCATCTCGCCCACCACACAACGAAACCCCATCACCATTTTGCTCGGCCGGGTCGTTGGCCAGAAAGATCCGCTCCGCACTCATTACAACCTGCGGCCCTGGGAAATCGTCGACATCACCGCCCAGACATCGAATCCGAATTCGTTTCTCACGGCGGCGAGAAACGCGACGAACCCGACAGCTGACGGCGGCACCCAGATGGAGCTGGATCCGGTCTTGAAGATCCAGGCCCGCGAGTGCCCGGAGGATCTCGACTGCCCCGCCAAGATCTACGCCGAGGGGATCCAGCTCGCCACGCAGCTCGAGCGACAGGTTCAGACGAGCCTGGGCGGCCTCGAGGCGCTGCTTCGCGCCCTGGAAAAGATTCCCGGCCGCAAATCCGTTGTCCTGGTGAGCGCGGGACTCCTCGTCAGCGACCGTTCGGACGGTCGACCTGACGTCGGCGACATCGCCCGCGTCATGGGTCAGTCGGCGGCACGCGCCAACGCAACCGTCTACACCGTCCACATCGACACGACGCTCGGGGTCGGCCCACCATCTCGAAAGGGGCCTGGCAGTTCCGAGATGGCTCGCGACCGGGCGCTCTACGGCAACTGGTTGAGCGACTTCTCCCAATCGGCCGGGGGCCGACTCATCTACGTTCCTGTGGGGACGGCCGATTTCGCCTTCGACCGAATCCTGCGTGAGACGTCGGCGTACTATCTGCTCGGCGTCGAACCGGCGCCAGCCGATCGCGACGGCCAGCCGCGCAAACTCGGCGTCAAGGTCAATCGCAAAGGCCTCAGCGTGCGTAGCCGCCAGTGGGTGGTCATCCCGCCAAAGAGTTGATCCGGGGCCCCTTCGCTTGCCTCGGCGCGCCCGCCATGTTTTAATGCGCCGCAACCCCCGCGAAACACCCGCAACGGTTGATTCGCACACAACACAACAACGTCAGTGGCTTTTTCGTGATGTGTCTTGAGGCAACGCATGGCATCTCGGTATCAGCACGATCGAGTGGTTGGTAGTCAGGAGCAAAGCGCACGCGCATCGCGATTGGCGTTTTCGCTGATCGCCCTCGCGCTTATCGCGAGCGTCGTCGTTGGCGTGGCGGCCGCCACGCGCAGCAACCGGTGGTGGTGGGACAATCTTGCCGGACCCGACAGCTCGAACTTCGTCACATCCGATCAAATCAAGAAAAGCAACGTCAACCAGCTCGAGGTCGCGTGGTTCTATCCGTACGCGCAGACCTTGTTCAACCCGATCGTGGTGGACGATGTGATGTACGTGCTCGGACGCAACAACTCGCTCATCGCGCTCGACGCAAACACCGGCAAGGAACTGTGGATTCACGAGGGCCTGGCCGGCATCACGAGCCGTGGCGTCAACTACTGGCAGAGCGAGGATGGCAAGGATCGCCGGCTGCTGTTTTCCATCAACAGCTTCCTCCAGGAGATCGACGCAAAGACCGGCAAGACCATCCTGACCTTTGGCGAAAACGGGATCGTCGATCTTCGCCATGGCCTGGCGCGCGCCGAAGCGTACGCCGGCAGGATCCAGTCGAACAGTCCTGGAAAAATCTGGAAGAACCTCCTCATCCTGGGCTCAGCGCCGGGCGAAGCGTTCGTGAATCCGCCGGGAGACATCCGCGCTTACGACGTCGTCACCGGCGAGAAGAAATGGCAGTTCCACACCGTGCCGTGGCCCGGTGAATACGGCTACGACACGTGGCCGAAGGAGGCCTACAAGTACGTCGGCGGCGTCAACAATTGGGGCTCGATGTCGGTCGACGAGGCCCGCGGCATCGTCTACATCCCGCTCGGATCGGCCAACTACGACTTCTACGGCGCGGATCGCATCGGACAGGATCTCTTTGCCAACTGCATCCTCGCGCTCGACGCGAAGACCGGCAAGCGCCTCTGGCACTTCCAGACCGTGCACCACGATCTCTGGGACTTCGATAACGTCTCGGCGCCGCAGCTCGTGACCATCCGGCAGAACGGCAAGAAGGTCGATGTCGTGGCGCACGCCGGCAAAACGGGATTTCTCTATGTGCTGGACCGCGTCACCGGCAAACCGATCTGGCCGATCGAAGAACGTCCTGTTCCCAAGAGCGAGATGCCCGGCGAGCAGGCCTGGCCGACCCAGCCCTTCCCGACCAAGCCGCCAGCCTTCGCCCGGCAATCGTTCTCGGTCGACGACGTGAATCCGTGGCTGGCCACGCCGGAGCAGTACGAGGCGATGAAGGAACGGGTCAAGAACGCGCGCAACGAAGGGATGTTCACGCCTCCGGGACTCACCGACACGATTTCGATGCCTGGCAACCAGGGCGGATCGAACTGGGGCACGACCGCTGCAGATCCGCAGAAGGGCATGGTGTTCGTCGTTGGCGTGAATCAGGTGGCGATCCTCAAGCTTGAAGACGTCACCAAGCGGACGCCGCCCGAAGGACGCGGCGGCGGTGGCAACAACGCCGCGCTTCAGGCGGGATTTCAGGGCTACCAGACCTACTGCCGGGCGTGCCATGGTGCCGACCTCAAGGGGGCCTTGCCTGGCGCCGCTTCACTCGTCGGCGTCACCGACCGGATGGGCGAAGACGCGATCAAAGCGGTCGTGACCGGTGGCAAAGGGCAGATGCGGCCGATCGACGGCATCACCGACGGGGAACTCACTCAGGTTATCGCCTACCTCGGCAACAGCAGTCCGACTGCCGGACGTGGACGTCTGGGTCGGGGCGGCGGCGGCAATGAGACCTTCCCGCCGGGACCGGTCGTCGCGAGCGGCGGCGCACCGCAGCCCCCACTTCCGCCTCGTCCGCTTGGACCTTTCTATCCAGGTTCCGGTGGAAACGCGGGCAACGCGCTTTATCCGGCTGACGTCAAGGACGTGCCGGCGAATCGCTACATGACCGACTACGGCGTGCTCGCAAGTTTCACCAAGCCGCCATATACGACGTTGACGGCGTACGATCTCAACTCGGGTGAGATCAAGTGGCAGGTGCCGAACGGCGATCACCCTGCCACCATGCGTGCGGGCGGTCCGGCGAACACGGGTGGTGTCGGTGCACGTTACGGCATCGTCGTCACCAAAGGCGGGCTCGTATTTCACGCGGGTAACGACGGCAAGGTACGCGCCTACGACGAGGACTCCGGTGAAGTGCTGTGGACCGGCACGTTCAGCGGCACCACTGGCGGCGTGCCTGTGAGCTACGAGGCCAAGGGACGCCAGTACTTCGTGATCATGTCGAACGAAGGCGGTGGCGGACGCGGTGGCCGCGGACGCGGAGGCGCGACCGAGGAGCCAGCGAATCCAAACACGCCGACGGGCGCGATTGCGTACGCGTTGCCGGAGAAGAAATAAGTCGGGATCCGTTGTGCGGGATCCGGGATCCGCAAAAGAGGAGCGCGGAATGCAACGCCGGGACTTTCTAATCAGTGCCGCGTCGATCGCTGCCGCGGCGACGAGCCGGTCGGTATGGGCGCAGGCGCCGAAAGGGGCCAAGCAGTCGACGCTCGATCGCATCGCGATCATGACGCTGAACTTTCAGAACATCCTGAAGGTGCCGGACGTCGACGACAACCCCAACCGGACGATCGAGCTGTTCGACATTGCGCAAATGATTGCGGACAAGTACGGCGTCCACAAGGTCGAGTTCCAGCACTATCACATTCCCTCGACCGAACCGTCGTATCTGAAGGATCTCCGCAGCCACATCGAGAAGAGCAAGTCGCGGATCACGCAGATCAACCTCGAGTTCTCCGGGTTGAACATGTCCGCGCCGAGGCTGCGCGATCGGCTCCAGGCTATCGATTTGACGAGGGCGTGGGTCGATCACGCCGTGCTGCTCGGGGCACAGCGTGTCATGATCAATCAGGGAGCCCAGGGTGGAACCACCAACGTGATGCCGAATCACGAGAACAAGGTGTACGGCATCCCCACGCTGAAGACGATGGCCGACTACGGCAAGTCCAAGGGCATCATCGTGTCGATGGAAACGCGCGGAGCTGGTGGTGGCGCCGGCGGACGACGCGGCGGCGGCGCCGGAACCGCGGGAGGGCCCGGCGGCGGCCAGGCGCCTGCCGGTGCGGCGGCCCAGCCAGCGACGGCACCGGCTCCATCTGCCGCTCCAGCTGCGCCCGCGACACCGCCGATGCCGCAGCCAGAAGTGTGGGCGCTGATGGCGGAGATACTCAAGGCGACTGGAGCTTCTGCCAACGTGGATGTTGGCGGCGCCGGCGCGGCGAACCAGGAAGAACTGCACCAGTGCCTCAAGATGCTGTTTCCGTACAACGCTGGCAGCATGCACACGCGCGTCAACACGCGATGGGATCTCACAACCGCGATCAACTACCTCGAGAAGGATCTCGGATACAAAGGGCTCTACACGATCGAAGCCAGCAACGGCCACGAGGGCACGCAGCAGATCTACGACGTTGTTGTTGCCACGCTGTGACACCCGTAGCGGGGCGGGGCCGCCCCCCGCCCCCGGGGGGTAACGGGGTTTTACCCC
>Ga0310810_10000604_pt1 | contig 36151 bp, 33 predicted proteins | sample NCmetagenome_FD_207641 | JGI IMG/M metagenome (GOLD analysis project Ga0310810, IMG submission 207641) | Soil microbial communities from experimental microcosm in Duke University, North Carolina, United States - NC | ecosystem: Engineered > Artificial ecosystem > Soil microcosm > Unclassified ...
GATGGAAACGATGCTGGACTATCGGGTGCTGGAGCCGTCTGCCGGTATGTCCAGTCGGCGAAGTACGCCGAGCTTTTCACCAGAGCTTGGAACACGGCGATCGACTGCACCGTCGCCAACATGGCGACCAGCTTCAAGCGTATCGCTCTGGCAATCGCCGCGTGGCAATTTTCCGATGAGGTCAACTCGTTCAGTTCCAAGCGCGATCAGGGGCTCAAGAACGGCGCCGTTTTTCCTCTTCCCAACTTCACCGATCAGGAGAATTTGGGACGGGACCTGTTTTACGGCAAGAACGATTCGGGTCTCAACCGAATGGTCGATAATGGCAAAGGTGCCATGGTCCCAAAAAGTGCAAACTGCGTAAACTGCCACAACAGCCATGGCGCCGGTGCTACGGGCAATGAATTGAACCAGATCTACTCCGACTTCGCCTATCACCACATCGGCTTGCCGCCGAATTACGAAATCGAAAACTACGACTCGAGCAACCCGGACCCCGGACTGCTCAGTCACACGGATCCCAGCGCGCTGTTCAACCCGGCTAACCCGAATGCAACGCCCTTTGCCAGTCAAGTAAAAACCCCGACCTTGCGCAATGTCGACAAGCGTCGCGGCAACGGCTTCACCAAGGCCTACATGCACAACGGCTACTTCAAGTCGTTGGAGCAGGTGGTGCATTTTTACAACACCGCAAGCTTGTTGAGGGATCCGATAGCTTGCCCGGCCGGTACGACGGCATCCCAGGCCATGGCGAAAAACTGCTGGCCCGCTCCGGAGTTCGATACGCCGAATCAAGCTGAGAATGCCGGCGTGATCGGAAACATGGGGCTCACCGCGGACGAAGAGGCGGCGATCGTGGCGTACTTGAAGACGCTGACCGATACGGTGACGCCAAAGCAGCCACAGCCTTTCAAAGCGTCTAAATAGAGTAGCTCTGCAGAGACTTTGATCGGGGCGAGAGCCGCGGCGGTAAGCAAACCGTCGCGGCTCTCGCTACATTGGCGAGGGGATCCTAAAGCAATTTCGTCTGACAAACCGTTGCCGCGTCCACGTCTCGCAGTCGGCGTGTTCGTGTCCACTTCCGTTCGATAACGACCTTCACCTCGAGAGCAAGACGCCAAATCATCGGTCAGAGCGTAAAGATTCCGCATCCCACTTCATACGCGTCGTCAGAATGTTTTCTTTGATTTTGATCTTGTCCTTGAGACTGCCGATTAGATTTGCGTTGTCGGCGTGAACGGGCACGAGCTTCGCGACTGGCTTTCCGTGCTTGGTAATCAGGATGCCGTCCGGACCCAATCGATCCAGTAAGGTTAGGCATTGTTTTTTGAATTTTGCCGCGGGCACCCTTTTCATGACCCACCTATAGAAAAATCGCGGAAAATTTTCAGCCACAAAAAGTGGACACATTCAGCCCAGGCATGAAGGCAAAACGGGCAGTCACCAACCCTCGCACTGGCAATGACTTTACCGACAAACTCATATATAAGCTGATCATCAGTAAGACCTGCTGGCTATGCCTGCATCGGCCGGAGACCAGGAGTCTTCGGTGTCGAATCGCCATTAATTATCCGCAAAAATTCAGGACTAACAAGGCTGATGGGAGTGCATCGTGAGAATTCTTCTTGGCATCCTTCTGATTTGTCTGACGTGGAGCTTCGACCTTTCGGCTCAAACTCCCTTTTACCAGAGCAAGCAAGTGAATATCCGGGTGGGATTCAACTCGGGCGGATCGTTCGACGTTTGGGCGCGCATCATCGCCAAGCATCTGGAAAAGCATATTCCTGGCAATCCCGTCTTCATCGTGCAGAACATGGCCGGCGGCGGCTCCGTCGTCGCGGCCAACTACATTTATCGGGTTGCCAAACCGGATGGTCTCACTCTCGGCATGGTCAGCCCGGGAATTTACCTGCAGGAGTTGGCCGGGCAAAAGGAAGTTCAGTTCGAATGGTTCAAATACAGTTGGATCGGTTCGTCGGAAGAAAGCGCGCGGGTTTTCTACATTCGCTCGGAGGCTCCATTCAAGACTTTGGAAGATCTTCGAGGCGCTGCTCCGCCCGTCAAGTGCGGCTCCACCGGCCTGGGCACCGGGGATTTTTATTTTCCGCGGTTTCTGCAGGAAACCTTCGGGGTCAAATTGGCCATGGTGACGGGTTACCAGAGCTCGCCCGAAGCCAATCTGGCGATCGAGCGCGGAGAAATTTTGTGTCGAGCCGGCAGCGTGCAGGCTTTTTTCGGCACGGAGCCGTCGCGGACCTGGGCAAAAACGGGCTTTGTCCGCGCGCTCGCTCAAAGCGGACGCAAGCGCTATCCCAATCTTCCTGACGTGCCGACGATCTGGGAGCTCATGGACAAGCACAAAATCGGCGAAGCCGATCGGCAGCTGGCAAAAATTCTCGTGCTGCCGGATGAGATCGGTCGTCCATTTTTCGGCCCGCCTGCGATGCCCGCGGACCGACTTAAGATTCTACGCGATGGTTTCGCCAAGATGTTGAAGGATCCCGAATTCGTGGCGGAGACGAAAAAGGCCGGCCTGGATCCGAGCTTGACCACCGGCGAACAAATCGGCGCCTTGGGGCGGGAATTGGGCGCCGTCTCGCCGGAGTTGGTTACGCGCATGAAACGGGTCCTGGAGAACTGACGCTTCACCGCAGAACGGGTAGGCGTCATATGCAATGACGCCTACCCTGCCCTATTCTTAGTTACTCACTGGAATCAGTTCGCTTTCCGCGCGCCTTGCGCCGTCCCATTCAACCGGAAAAATTTCTTGCCGTTGTGATAGGCGATCTTTTCCTTGGTCGTCCGCGAGAGATCGGGATGATTCCATAGGTACTTGAGGTTCTTCGGAAACTCGCCGTCCCAGTGCGGCACGTCGGAGGCATAGAGAAAGTGATCGTCGCCGACGTACTCGACGGTCTGCGGCAACAGCCGCTCCTCGGCCTCGAGACTGAAATAGACACCGGACTCGCGCACAACCTCGCTGGGTTTTTTCTTTAGATGGGGCGCTTCGAATTCGCCGCGAAGCTCCCAGTGCTCGTCCATGCGGTCGAGCCAATAGGGCAGCCAGCTCGCGCCGATCTCAAGAAAAGCCAGACGCAGCTTCGGGAAGCGCACCGGCACGCCCTGAAAAATCATGCTGGTAAAATGCAGAAAAATGCCGACGGGAAATGTGTAGCAGTGCACTTCGGCAAATGTCCTGAGCGCACCGGCGCCGACTTCCGCCGAAGAGCTGCGGTTGCCGTGAACGGACAACGGGACGTCGAGTTTTTGCGCTTCTTCGTAAATCGGGTCGTACATCGGATCGCCGAGCGCGGTGGGAAGCCCCATCGAAAGCAGCTCGAAGCTCAACAGACCCAATTCGGTCACCGCTCTGCGTAGCTCCTTCGCCGCCTCCTGCGGCCACTTGAGCGGCAGCACGCCGACGCAGTGAACGCGATTGGAAAGCGCGTTGTACTCTTTGGCGAAGTGATCGTTGGCAGCGCGGCAAGCCGCGAGACAAAACTCAGGCTCGCGGAGCTTCGGAATATTGCCGGAGCCGGTGGGAAACAGCACCGCCTCTTCGATGTTGTGCTCGTCCATGATCTTCAGCCAGGTCTCGACCTGCTGGGCGGGACTCATGCCGCGTCCGTAGCCCGGGTAACCGAGCGTATCGAAGAGATCCGTATCGAAGGGTTGATCCGAGGGCCACAGTCCCGTGTTGCGGCGGTCCCACGGCGGCTGCAAATATTTGCGAATGTCGCTTTGGCGCTCCAACACATGTCCATCAGCGTCGATTACCGGCGGCCAGTCAGCCATGTTCTTCTCCCCTCAATTTATTTTTTGCACGGCGCGGATCGTATCACCGCGCCGGGAGGTGTCAACTATTTTTGCGCGGAGAAAATATCGAAGAATGCTCATTCACGATGAATACGATCACCTTTTGCCAAACGGCAAAGCAGCGATCGTCGGAAAAAAGTTGACAAACCAATAGACTGAGGCGACACTTACGATCATCTCAACTGCGCGCAGTGGTTTTTGCTCATGGCAGCCGGAACCCTCTCCTACTCCCAAGCTCTTCGAGTGATCGGCCAGAATCTCACGCCGCTCGGCGCGAGCCAGTTTGAACTGGCCCAGTCAAGCGACGGTTACGTAGTGCGGCTGCCAAAAACCGAGGTGCCGCGCGCGGAAAACTCATCGTTCTTCGACAAACTCGTGCAAAAGCTCAAGCCACCGGCGAAACCGCTCGAGAGCATTTCGTTTAGCGGCATGGATCTGCTCCGATCCGATATCGAGCAGCAGGCAAAACGCCAGATAGACAGCCCGCGCGATGCCCGCGATTTGTCGTTTGCGCTCCGCATCGTCGGTCACTATCTCGATCGCCGGTTGGCGCGGGAGTTCACGGTTTCGGTGAATCCCGAATCGATACAAGTAAACTACGATCAGAAACAGGAAAACTTCACGCCCCAACGCATCTACGATCTTGGCATCCAGATGTATCTGAAAAGACCCAACCGGCCCTGACAGCCGAATCGTTTGATCGGCTCAAGCCCATTCTATTCCGCTGAAATCGCTGCGAAGGCCGCGGCAATGCGTGGCGGCGCGGCGGGGCGCGCGTACATTCGCTTCATATAGGCCGCCAGGTCCGGAAATTCGTCGAGCAATTGGCATTCGTGCCCCATGTCGAGTGTGTAGGCCGTCACAAAATCCGCGACCGTCACCCGATCGCCGGCGACGAACTCTCGCCCTCTCATGTGCTCCGCCAAAACGGCGGCCATCTCTTTGAACTCCCGACTCGCGATGGCCACATCTTGCGGCAAGCGCTGCTCCTCTGGATATAGCCTCGTATGGCGCACGATGCGCCACAGCGGTTGCTCCAGTTCGGTAACTGCGAACAGCAGCCAGCGATTCACGTGTGCGCGCTCCGCCACGCCGGCGGGGAGCAGTCCCTTATCGGAATATTTCTCGGCGAGATAGAGCACGATCGCCACCGACTCGGTCAGCACCAGATCGCCGTCGACCAGCACGGGAATCTTGCCGGCCGGATTGATCCTGAGAAATTGCGGGCGCTGGTGCTCGCCGGCCAGCAAATTGACACGGACCGGCTCGAAATCCACACCCAATTCCTGCAAGGTCCAGCGCGCGCGCATGGATCGCGTCGGACCAAACTCATAGAGTTTCATTTTCATAGTTCACCTCTTCATTTGCTTTCATTGTTACGACGAATAAGAGAGCCGCGTCCGGACATCCGCACGCGGCTTCAGCGGCAAAGGCTCAGATGAATAATGATAACAACATTCGCGCCAAGTTCGCCCTGTTCGGCGAGATTTTCGGTGTAAGCGAAGATGAGCAGCAATTTTGTGTCAGTCGGAAAAACTGACACAATCGAACTTGAAACATGGCGAATATGAACGAATCGCTGTCGCTGAGACTGATTGCAGGATTGTGGATTGTTTGGCTGCTCGTCTGGCTGATCAGCGCGCGCGGCACCAAGGCCACACGCTGGCGGGAACCTATAAGAGCGCGACTCGTGCATCAGGCACCATTGGTTCTGACCGCGCTCCTTTTCGGGATGCGATCCGATTTACCGGCATATTTGAGCCGGCGATTTTTGCCGCACAACTTAACGATCGAAGTCTTGAGCGTCTTGCTGGTTTTAGCCGGAATGAGTCTGTCCGTCTGGGCAAGAGCAAATCTCGGAACCAATTGGAGCGGAACGGTCACCTTGAAAGAAAACCACTCCCTGGTCCGCACCGGTCCTTACCAGTATATCCGCCATCCGATTTATTCTGGAATCTTGCTCGCTATCTGCGGCGGCGCAGTTGCCATCGGCGAATGGCGCGGTCTTATCGGCTTTGCCTTCGCCCTTATCGCGCTGGCGCGCAAAAGCAAAGCCGAAGAAAAAATCATGCGGCAGACCTTCCCGGAATATGAGGAATACGCCGGAAAGACCGCTGCCCTCGTCCCGTTCGTGTACTGACGATTCGTCTAGAAAGCGCTCATCGATCGAGCGACAGGCTACCGCAGAATCGCCTACAGCCCGTAAAATCTGCGCGGGTTGTCATCGAGAATTTTGCGCGCCACGTCCGCTGGGATTTCGCCCTTCTTCCCTCTTTCCTCGATGACGTCGAGAGCCTTGATCTCCGCGGACTGATCGGCATGGCTGTAGTCGGTGCCGATCATCAAGTTGTCCTCGGTGCCGTATTTGAGAATGTACGGCAGGTCGTCGTTGGTCTGACAGGCGACGTAGATGCGATTTTTGCGAAACAGGTCTTCTTTGAAATCCACCGGCAAAAATGTCCGGCGCAGCTTTTTTGCGACGAGATCGGCGTGGAGATACGGGATCCACGACGCGCCGGTTTCGATGAAGCCGATCCGGAGTTTGGGAAAAAGATCCGGGATGCCATGTTCGACGATCGCGCCGAACGCGGCGATGGCGTTCATGCCGCCGTCGAGGCTCTCGCCGTGATAGCCGATGGCCGACTCGACCTTGCCGGTGGCGTTGTGAATGCACACGGGCAGATCGAAGCGGCTCGCTTCGTCATAAACTGGGAAGAAATACGGATCACTGGCGGCGCGATCGCTGCATTCGATGCCTTTTTTGAATACGCCGCAGGCGCCGTTGTCCTTCGCCCAGCGTATTTCTTCGACTGCCTTTTCGATGGAGAGAAGCGGCAGCATGGCGACCCAGCGCAGCCGCCCGTGGCTTTTTTCCGTGGCCTTGGCGATCCAGCGGTTATACGACTTGCAGAGCCCCAGCTCGACTTCGGGCCGGTCGCTGAGGGCGTGCAGAAACAACGTCGGATAGAGCACCTGCACGTCGACCCGCAGCTCATCCATGTGCCGAAGGCGCGCGTCCACATCGATCAGCTCGCGGGTCGCCTGCACGGTTCCCGTGCGTTTGTCGTCGCGCCAGCGGCGCAGGCGAATGTTGCCGTCGATCACCCACAACCGATGCGGCCGCGCATCGCCGGGCGCCGTCGGCGCACCGGGATCAAGGGTCGTCGGCTTGAAGCGGCTGGCTTCGTTATCGAAATATTCCCAAGTCGCTTCCGATTCGTCCACGTGCGCATCTACATCCACTCGAAACATGACGCCTCCCGCGCGGTATTCGCGACCGCGGCTTTGATCCTTGCGGTGAAAGATTTGTAGCTTTCGTTTAGTGCGCAGCAGCGAGCCTGTCAAGCGGCGGGCACGTGGGTGATCGTAGCGAAAAGCAGCCGGATCATTCCTTCACAACCTTATCCGCGCGAAACAGCACCGACTGCGGAATGTTGACGCCGATTTGCTTGGCGGTTTTCAAGTTCACCAGCAGCTCGAATTTCATCGGCTGTTGCACCGGCAGCTCAGCCGGCTTGGCGCCTTTGAGAATTTTGTCCACGTAGCGCGCGCCGTCGATGCCCTCGGTGCGATAGCCGGGACCGTAGGCCATCAAACAGCCGTTTTCGGCGTAGTCGCCGCGGGCGCAGATCGACGGCAAGCGATGATTGACCGCCAGCTCGGCGATCCGTTTCTGGTTCGAATTGGCTAGAGGATTCAAGGTCACCCAGACGGCGCCGTTGCCGGCCTTGGCCGCGTCCTTGAAGGCAGCTTCGTAATTCTCTACTCGACTGACGCGCATCGAATAAAGCCGCAAACCCAGCTCGCGCGCCGGCGTTTGGCTTTCGTTCCATTGCGGCGTGGAACCGGGCGCCTGCGGATCCCACAGCACCGCCACCCGGCGAACTTTGGGAAAGGTCTCCTTCAGCAACTCCAGTCGTTTGCCGGTCAGGGTCGCCGCCATATTGGTGATGCCGGTGCTGTTGCCACCGGGGCGTGCCAGAGTGTTGGCGAGCTTCGCGCCGATCGGGTCGGTCACGCCCATGAACACGATGGGAACCGTGCTGGTCGATTTCTTGGCGGCCAGAGCAGCGTTAGTCGTGACTGCAACCAGCACGTCGATTTTAAGAGCGATCAACTCTGCGGCGAGCCCGGGCAACGGCTCGAAACCGCGGCTCTCGTGGCGGTAGTCGATCTGAATATTCTTTCCTTCGACGTAACCGAGCTCTCCCAGCTCCTGGCGAAACGCCTCCAGCCGCGGCGCGTCGGCCGCCCTCGACACGGCGGCTAGATAGCCCACCCGCGGAATCCTGTTCGACTGCGCCTGCGCGCGCGGCGACATAAGCAGTGCGCCGAAAATCATCCAATAAATTATTGCCTTCATGGAACTCTCTCCCGGATTCCTGGGCCACTGCGCTCCGTCGAGCCGCCTCTCAAAGCATTACGCCGAAGGAGTTTTCGCCCTATCGCGATTTGCGTAAGCTCGAGTGAGTGGCGCACGTTTCAAAATGGCCGCGGCTCTATGGCGCAAACCCGATGCCATCACAAGATTGCGCTAAAGTGCTGACGATGTCGACAGGAGCAACGATGTAGCTGCTTCACGACAGGCAATGTAGCAGTTTTGATTCGAGAGCGGCAGTTTTGCCGCGGCGATCGGCGCGGATTTCCTGAAACCCAGCGCCTGCACGTGGACACTTGATAAACCTTGTTTTCGAACAATTGCGGCTTTGGACTGGAACAACGGCCAAATTTTCAACGTAAATAAAATGCCTGGCCCGACTGGGCAAAGCGTCGCGGCACGCGCGTAACAAACGAAGGAATTGTTTTTCACGTGCGCTCAAGCATAGACTACTCGCAGCAGACACTTTCTTTGGAGAGATTACATGACACTCATTATCGACAATCCCACCGTGGAAAAAGTTCTCAAGCCGGCAGAGATAAACGATGCTTTGGAAGTGGCGGCATTGGAATTGGCGACCGGGGGTGCCATCAATGCTCCGCCGTACAGAGTTTTAACGCCGAAGGACGCCAACGACTACCGCGACCACCCCAAGTTCCCGGAAGGCGGAGGCAAGCCAACGCATCACTCATTTACTTCATTGACCGGAGCCATTGCCAAACTGGATGTGACATCGGACCGCGTGGATTCCGATATCATCACTTATTTTGAACAGGACGGACGAACGCTTCAGAGACGCGTGCCCGGCCGCAAAGATGGACGGTTCTGCGGCCTGATTTTTCTTTACAGCTCGCGCACCGGCGAACTCCTGGCCATTATTCACGACGGCTATCTTCAGAAGTTCCGCGTTGCCGGCACGGCAGCGGTCGGAGCAAAATATCTCGCTCGAAAAAATTCGCGCGTTTTAGGGCTCCTCGGGACAGGTTGGCAGGCCCAGGGCGCGGTTCATTGTTTCTCTGCGCTCGGCCTGTTGGAGAAGATTCACGTGTATAGCCCAACGCCCGGCAAGAAGGAGACGTTTGCCGCCGAGATGTCCAAAGAAGCCGGAATAGAAATTATTCCGATGCCTTCCGCCCGCGAGGCCGTTCGAGGCGCGGATATTGTTTATATGGCGACGAACTCCAAGGATCCGGTGGTGATGGCCGATTGGCTGGAGCCCGGTCAGTTTGTCAGCAACGTTTCAGATGTCGAGCTGGAGCTAGCAGGCTGGGAACGCTGCGATGTGCTGACGATGAATCGCCACGGCAGGCGTTGGATGAGACATGCGATCGGTGGGGTCGAAGCGATCCCGGAAGAGTCCAAGGATCAATATACGCAACCGACGCGTATCGAGTGGGATAAGGTAACCTTGTTGGGTGATGTGATAGCGGGCAAACACCCTGGACGCACTTCCGATCGCCAGATCACAGGCCTGGTCTTGCGCGGCGATGGTGTGCAGTTTACCGCTGTCGGCCATCTTATTTATCAACGTTGCAAGGGAATGAGGTTAGGAACTGAAATCCCCACAGAGCTTTTCCTGCAAGATGAAAAATACATCCCTTGATCTAACCGATGCCTGTAAATTGTTGTTGGACCGCTGTTTGAAACAGATGTGAAATTCCTGGCCACATAGGGAGAGAAATAATGCAAGCGTTCGATGCAGTAACGATTGAAGAACTCGTGGCCTTACCACCGACGATCTTTGGCGTCATCCGTTGGAATAAATCCATTGGTCGACCTACGGGTGATCTGTGCAGCGGTTTCAACATTCGTGTGGAAGAGCATACGGCAACGGAGTTCCGGGCTCTCGGCGGTGGAAAGTACGAGGCCATTCCCGGCACCGGCATCTGGAAAGATGTAGTTGATGCGCTTTCTTGCCGCGATCTACCGGATGAAGACGACTATCACAAGCTCGGTTTTCAAATCTGGGGACGAGGCATCCATCTGAATGCTTTTCCCGACGGGCAGTATCGCATCACGCCGACTCTGAAAGGCACGTGGAGCCGTCCCAATCCGGTGCTAACGTTCTTTGGCTCTCGCGCCATCGAGCCAAAGAGCGCCTCAGTCGTGCTCAAGAAGGACGATCATCTTCAAAGCGTCGAGTTCGAACTCGTGCAACGTCCTCGCCCGTGGAGGACAATCTTGGCGGCAGCCATAGTCGGCGGGATAGTGAGCTCCGCGCTGCAACGAGGACCCAACGCATCGCTACCTCGCCAGTGATCGAAGCTTTCCGGTGATACCTCACTAGAACGGTGCGTTTTCCACGCACGTCCCCGGGAGACGGAAAAGTCTGTTCGGTGGAGCGATTGCTCCACCATTCGAGCGGATTGTTTCTGCAACAGGCCGAATAGCAATTTGCCGTCCTTGTCATCGAGGCGATTGCACCAACCATCGATAGCCTGGTCATGCAGCAAACGTAGCCGCGTGAATTTTCGCTTCCAAACCGATGGAAGCAAGATAGTCTCTGGATATCCGACTCCAAGGTTATACTATTGTGAGTATCGGCACCCCGCCATTCTTGGCGACGTTGGGTCCAATCTTCAAACACTGGAAGGGACATCGATATGAACGCAGCGAATCCACAAAGCGCGCAGCAAGCAGCAATCGAATCGCAAATGGCAAAAGCCTATGCGGCTGCGAGTCCAACTTCGGGTTTGGCGCCATCGACGATTCGGCGCCGCATCCCCGGACCGCAGGATGTCCAGATCGACATCCTGTACTGCGGCGTGTGCCATTCGGATTTACATCAGACACGCAACGAGTGGCAGAACGCCATGCCGACGATTTACCCCTGTGTTCCCGGCCACGAGATCGTCGGGCGCGTGGTCAAAACCGGCGCCGCGGTGACAAAATTCAAAGCCGGCGATCTCGCCGCCGTCGGTTGCATGGTGGACTCGTGCCGCACGTGCTCCTCCTGCCAAGCCGGTGAAGAACAGTATTGCGACAGCTTTCCCACGCTTACTTACAACGGGGAAGACAAACATTTCGGCGGCGTGACCTACGGCGGCTATGCGGAGAATATTGTGACCGACGAGGCGTTTGTCTTGCGGGTTTCGGACAAATTAAACCTTGCGGCAACGGCGCCGCTGCTGTGCGCCGGTGTTACCACTTACTCGCCCTTGCGCCATTGGAAAATCGGCAAGGGACAGAAAGTGGGCATCGTCGGACTTGGCGGGCTCGGGCATATGGGGGTGAAATTCGCCAGCGCGTTCGGCGCCGAAGTCGTGCTTTTTACAACGTCGTCGGGGAAAGTCGCCGACGGGCGGCGTCTCGGCGCGCACGAGGTCGTGGTGTCAAAAAATACCGCGGAGATGAAAAAGCACGAGCTGAGCTTTGATTTCATCCTCGACACGGTTTCCGCGCAGCACGATCTAAACGTCTATCTCGAACTGTTAAAACGGGACGGCACTCTTACCATGGTCCGCGCGCCGGAACAGCCGCTGCCTCTGGCGATTTTCGGCTTGCTGCCGAAACGGCGGCAGATCGCCGGTTCCAGCATCGGCGGCACCCGCGAGACCCAAGAGATGCTCGATTTCTGCGCCGCGCACAATATCACCTCCGAGGTGGAAGTGATTTCTGCCCAGCAGATCAACGAAGCTTACGAGCGTCTGCTCAAAAGCGATGTGAAGTATCGTTTCGTCATCGACATGGCTTCGCTCAAGTAGCGTCATGGGCATATACAGGTGAATTGCGCCTTTGAGCCTGCCTTAATTTAGCCTGTAATCTTTGGCGGTGCTGATAAGAACATCGCGCGGAAAGCGGTGACCGGGATCATTGTGGTGAATCTCGTGCCAGCCCTGGCACATAGTAAGCGGATGCATGCGTGCTCGGCGGCCATACGTTGTGCAACCGTCGCGATTCGTGCTGCGCCACCCAAATATGCAAAGAGAAAATTGGCGGGTCGGAGAAATTGTCGCCGACAAACAGACGGACTACTTTTCCGACCGATGCATCGGCAAAGAACGGTTTGCAGAGCTGTGTTGGCGAAGTAAGAAGCGCCGCTTTCGCGCGGCGCGTATTTGGCGGTTAATAATCGTCAGGGTTAAATTTTTTGGCCGTGTACGTAACCGAAGCGGCTCTAGGCCCTTCGCTTAACTTTTTTACCATTGCCCCGGCTTCTTCGGTCGTGGCGAACTCCACGATCTTGCCGTTTTCCGTGAGCCAGAACAGGCCTGAACCGAGTTCGCGAGCCGGCTGCCGGTCACACAAAATTCTGTACATAGGGAACCTCCTAATCGGATCCCAATGTGGAATCGATCGGTTTGAGAGATTGGCGGAAAGAGGACGATAGGGCTTTTTAGCTGCGTAAGCAAGGGCAGCTTGGCGATGGTTCCTGAACCGACGGGGTTGCTCAAGAATGTACAGCCTAGCGCGAGGGCGATTTGAGAACTGCCGTCAACGTTCCGATGTCCGTCACCCTCTCTAGCCCCAGAACCACCTCGGCACTGCGCTCCGTGTCGTCCGCGCATAGTTGACTACGCGCACAGTCGCGATACTTCCCCAGCAGTTCATCGTCACTCAGCGGCAAAGCCGGGTCGCCGCGCGGGATGTCCACGCGGGCGCTGTAACTATTTCCATCATTGGTTTTGATCGTCACGGGATTGCCTACAAATTCGGTATCGGGCCCGACGTCCGCGAGGCCGGGCCAAATGGGAACTTCGGGGAAAGAGAGATGAACTTTCTTTCTAACCTCGACGATGTTGCGATCTTCGAATTTGTGAGGTGTGAAAGTTTCAAGCGTCACTTGGTGATCCACTACGGCAGCAGCGACGCAGTAAGGCATGCTGAATTTCGCCTGGTAAGGCGTCGCCGGCTCGGTGAAGGCGAGCACGCGCATGGCGCGTTCGGAGGTGCCGACGTCGACCTCGGCGATGTCATCGTGACTCAGGCGATGCTCGCCCAATAACTGAAAAATTCCGTCGAGCGCTCTATGTGTGTGATAGCAGCTCGGATATTTCTTCAGTCCAACACCCGGCGAATCGATGTAGAAGGGCTTGCCTAGATCACCCGCCATGCGCTCGGCGTCGTAGTGGCCGGCGCCGACCAGCGTGTCATAGAAACCGTTTTTCGTCTCGATAATATTCAGGTTCGCCGTGATTCCCGCCTGCGCCATGAGCGCGGCAGTCACGCCGTTGCGACAAGCGTTGCCTGCCGCCATAGCGCCGGCCATGCTGCCGTGATTGGCGGACAAGCCGCAGGCAAAGTTGGCGGCGATACCCAACGCCATTCGAGTCTTCGTAATATCCAACTTGAGAAGCTTGGCGCAGGCCGCAGCCGCGCCGATGGAACCGTACCAGGTTTGGTGGTTGAGCCGCGCTTGCATGAGTTTGAAGTCGGCGTGGAGCGCCAGCTTGCCCTCGATCTCCAGTCCCAGGATGTAAGCGGTGAGAATGTCCTGTCCCGAAGCACCGAGATGCTCACCGAGACTCAGCACCGCCGGTAAAACCAATACACTCGGGTGGCCGATCTTCACGCCGCAGTCGTCGTAATCTAACGCGTGTGCGATGCAGCCATTGGCCAAAGCTGCGTCAGCAACTGAAACCTTGGCGCCAGAGCCGAACACGGATGCCTGCGCCGGTCCACCGAGTTTCGTCGTGTAATTCGTGATGGTTCGGCTCACCGGCTCGCTGATGCCGGCGAGAGCGGCGCCGATGCAGTCGAGCGCCGTGCGCTTGGATTTCTCCACTGCGTCGCGCGGGATGTTGTCGTAGTGGGCATCGACTATGAACTGAGCGATTTTTTCCGTGGCGCCCATGGGTCACCTCATTAATGGAGGTCTTGAAAATCGAAGGGCGGGTTTCAAACCCGCCCTCACAAGACTCGATCTCACCACGAAGGGCACGAAGAGCACGAAGTTTAGAAATAAAATTTATTCCGAGCTTCGTGTCCTTCGTGCGCTTCGAGGTGAATCCTACTTTTCCTTACGCTACGGCCTTCCTGATCAACACTTACGCCGCCGCCTGCAAGCCGTGGCCGTTGCCGCCGCCCAGCACGGTTCCGGGCAGCGCGCCCGTGTGCTCGTCTTTCTCGACGAGCACCTGACCGTTGACGATGGTCATTTCGATGCCCACGGATTTTTGCACGAAGCGTTTTTCGTTGCCGGGCAGATCCTGAACCATGTGCGGGTCACATTCGCGGATCGTCGCCGGGTCGAAGATGCACAGGTCGGCCGCCATGCCGCGCCTGAGCAGGCCGCGGTCCGGCAGACCGAAGATCGACGCGACCATGAACGTCAGTTTGCGCACGCCCTCTTCCAAACTCATGATATTTTTCTCGCGGATCCAGTAGCCGAGCAGGCGCGTCGCATAGCCGAAGCCGGCGTCGTAGATCAGATGCGCGCCGGCGTCGGACTGGCCGACGAGCACGAACGGACTGCGGATGATTTCCGCCACCGCCTCTTCGTCGCCGTTGGTGCTGGAAGTCTGAAACTCGGTCTCCAATCCCTCTTCGAGCGAGAGATCGAGAAAAGCGTCGATGATGTCCTGGCCGCGAATCTTGGCGATCTCCGCCACGCTCTTCTTTTCCAAGTGCTTGTTTTCCGGTTTGACTGCATTGATTAAGTAAACCAGATCCCAGCGGCGCGAGAAGCGCGACGACTTCTTCTCTTCCACCGCTTCGTAGCGCATTTTCTTGCGCGTCTCCGGGTCTTTGATCGCCGCGATGCGCGCTTCGAGCGGCAGGAAAAGAATCGCCTTCCACGTCGGCAAATCGTCGAACACCTGCGCGTTCTTCATGGTCAGGCGATTGTTGAACAACCGCGCGTTGCACAGCGGATAGGACTGCACCCCGCGATCCAAAGACTCCTTCGCCAGGTCCAACAACTGACGCCATTCATTGGGCTTGTCCCAACGGTGGGTCACGCTCTGCCAGATCACCGGTCGTCCCGATTTGGATGAGATCTCATCGAACAACTTCACGCTCTCGCGCATGGGCACCGAAACGCCGAGCGAGCCGCGGGAAATCTGCACCGCGCCCTGATTGATTTCGCCGAGCGCGCAGGCGAGCTCGATGATCTCTTCGTCGGTGGCGAAGCGGCTTTGAATCGGCGTGCCATCGGCATACATGTGCACGGGATTCTGATTGGTCGAGAAGCCCGCGGCGCCCGCACGCACGCTGGCTTTGAGCACTTCCTTCATCTGCTGGATTTCCGCCGGCGTTGCCGCCCGCTCGATGGAAGCCTCGCCCATAACGAATTGGCGCAGCGCGCAGTGGCCGACGAGAGACGCGACGTTGACACCGAGGTTGCCGCGCAGCGTGTCGAGATATTGTCCGAACGTCGTGAAACCCCATTTCACCCCTGCCCGCAAAGCCGGCAAGGTGATCGCCTCGACCCGCTCAAAGCTTTTCAGGATCGTCTCGTGATCCGGTTCCTTACACGGCGCCAGGGACAAGCCGCAGTTGCCGGGAATGACCGTAGTTACACCGTGGTAGCAGGACGAAGTTGCCAGCGGATCCCACAGCAATTGTGCGTCGAGATGCGTGTGAAAGTCGATGAAACCCGGAGAAACGGCGAGCCCGTCGGCATTGATAGTGCGCTTGGCGCTGCCGCTGAGGCGCCCGGTTTCGACGATCCGACCGTCCTGCACCGCCACGTCGCCAAGATAGGACGGCAACCCGCTGCCGTCATAAATTCGCCCGCCCTTGATCAGAATATCGTACGCCATGTGAGGTCCTCCTTGGGCTGTCGCGAAGAGCTTACAGAGAGGAGCAGCCAGCTGTCAACCAACGCCCCGTTGGTAAGCGCGCCGGATCGCGCTATGGATCAAAGCAATCCAGCCGAATCGAGGTGCGCGGCCATGGCGATCTCTTCCAACGAGCCGAAAAATCCCGAACAAGTGCAGCAATGGATCGAAAAATACGCGCTGGCACGCGACCGCTTCGCTCGTATCGCGGCGAAGTATGACGCGCATCGCGCCGCGCACGGCTGTTATGATGTGTATCCCTATCCAAACGGCTCGTTGCTCGGAACCCTGGCGGCGACCCACCGAGCCCGGCGCATACTCGAAGTCGGCTGCGGTCTCGGTTACAGCGCGCTCTGGTTCGCCTACGGCGCCGGACCGGGAACCGTCGTCGAATCGGTCGAGCGCGACCCCCAACACGCCGCCATCGCCATCAACCATTTCAAAAGTGAAGGTCTGGAAGGACGTCTGAAAGTCTTGCAGGGGATTGGCGCGCAGGTTTTGCCGACGCTGACGGACTCGTACGACCTCGCCTACTTCGACACCGACCCGGCGGAGTCGCTGATCGATCTGGAGCAATTCGAACGGCTACTGAAACCCGGCGGCTTGCTGATATCGGCGAATTTATTCCTCGGGCAATATGCACCCGATCTGCCCGGCTTGGAAAAGACCGCGGAATACCGGAAGCGCATTCTCGACGACACGCGCTGGTTGACGAGCTATTTGCCCGACGGCACCGTGCTAAGCGTCAAGCGTGAGAGCTGATGGGAAATAAGATGCGAAGCGTCGCGTCTTACTCGAAGAAGGCTGCGGCCAGCATCACAGCGCTCGTTCGGTTTCCTTCCACGGCGCCAGACGTTTTTGCAATTTCTCAACAGCGCTGCTGAGAACCACGCCGAGCAACGCGAGAAGAATCACCGGCACGAAAAACTTGTCGGTAGCAAGAGCACTGGAGTAGCGAATCAAGAGCGCACCCATCCCGGTCACCGCGGTGAACATTTCCGCTGTGATGATGCCGATCAGCGCGCGGCCCACCGCCAGACGGATACCGGCCATGATGAACGGCAATGCTGCAGGAAGAATGACCTTGGTGAAAAGCTTACCTTCGCCCGCGCCGTAAGCACGTCCCACATCGACGTGGTGTGCGCTCACCGTGCGCACTCCGCTAAAAGTATTCATCAGCACTGGGAATAGGCCGCTCAAAAAAACCACAGCGATTTTGGAGGAATCACCCAGACCAAACCAGAGCAGCAGGAGCGGGATCAGCGCCACCCGTGGCGTGGCATCGAAGGCATAGACATAGGGGTCGAGCAGATATTCGGCGAGACGATAACGCCCCATCAGCAGACCGATCGCAATGCCGAGCACCAGCGCAGCACTCAAGCCAACGGCAAAGACGCGCAAGCTGCCGAGCGCGCTGCGCTGAAATTCTCCGGTAGCAACAACCTGCAAGAATGCCCGTCCGATGGCGCTGGGATAAGAGAGAAACAGTGGATTGACCTGACGGCCGAAGATTTCCCAGAGCGCGATGATAACGACGATCGAACCGGCACGCACGGTGCCGAGATGCTCGGCGAGCCGGAATGGCCGCGTTTGCGGCAAAGCAATCTCGGCGAGGGCCTGTTGTTCTAAGGTATTGAGCGCCATAGTAGCTCTGCTTTTACGCGCGGATCGTCACCCGACAGCTCGCTCGGTTTCTTTCCAAATCGCCAACCGGCGCTCCAGCCACTGGGTGGCGCGAATCAGGCCGATGCCTAAAAGCGCCAGCACGACGATCACCACAAACATCTTTGCGGTTTCAAAAATATTGCCGTAGAGCGACAACATCGCGCCGAGGCCAGTGATCGCGGTGAAGAGCTCGGCCACGATCATGCCGACAAGTGCGCGGCCGATAGATATGCGCACACCGGCCATAATGAACGGCAGCGCCGCGGGACAAATAACTTTAAAAAGAATCTGCCGCGGCGGCGCCAGATAGGCCCGCGCCACTTCGACCATGGCCGCGCTAACGTTTCTCGCGCCGCTCGCGGTGTTGATCAGAATCGGAAAGAACGCGAATAGAACCACCACCGCGACTTTGACGCTGAAGCCAAGGCCGAGCCACATCATCAACAGCGGCGTGAGCGCGACCTGCGGTGTCGCGTAGAGCGCGTTGATCAGCGGCTCGAAGAACGCTTCCGTGGTTCGTGACATGCCCAAGACCAGGCCGAAGGCCACGCCGAAAACGAGTGACACGACGAATCCCACCGCTAGCGCGCTCAGGCTCACTGCAAACTGCTTGAGCAATTCGCCGGAAGCAATGAGCTTGACGAAAGCGTCCACGACGGCCGTGGGATAAGTGAAAAGAATCGGATCGGTCCTGCGCCCAAAGAATTCCCAAAGCAGTAGAAAAACCGTGATCGATGCGAGGCGAATCAAATTCGGATGATCGTAGATCGACCAGCGCCGCTCGCGCCGAAGACCCAATTCCTCGATGATCTGCTCGTCGCTCGGCAGCTCCATCATCACCCTCGCAACAAATCGCGCAAACGCGCGCGCTGTTGGGCGAAGCGCGGATCGGCTTTGACGTCGCCTTCCCAGCGCGGCCGCGGCAGATCGATCTGCACTTCCTCTTTGATCCGGCCGGGCCGCGCCTGCATCACCACGACCCGATCGGAAAGATAAATCGCTTCGTCGATGCTATGAGTCACGAACACGACCGTGGTTTCGGTCTGCGCCCAGATTTTCAAGAGTTCTTCCTGCAGTTGCTCGCGTGTCTGCGCGTCTACCGCGCCAAAGGGTTCGTCCATCAACAAGATCTCCGGCTTTTTCGACAGCGCGCGCGCGATGCCGACTCGCTGCTGCATACCGCCCGAGATCTGGTGCGGATAATATTTTTCAAATCCTTTGAGACCAACCAGCTCGAGATATTTTTCCGAGGCCGCGCGCCGTTCTTCACGTCCCACGCCCTCGATTTCCAGACCGAACTCGACGTTGCTCAAAACGGTGCGCCAGGGCAGCAAGCCGAACTGTTGAAACACCATGCAGCGATTATGCCCGGGCGCCGTGACGCTTTGCTGGTTTACCAGCACCTCACCGCGGTCCGCCGATAGCAAACCGGCGATGATGCGGATCAAAGTCGTCTTGCCGCAGCCACTCGGCCCGAGCAGAGAGACGAACTCATTCTTGCGGATGGAGAGGGAAATGTCGTAGAGCGCGACGAGTCCGGGCTTGCGAGGATCGTTCTGCTCGAAAAAAACTTTTGAGAGGCGACGCACCTCCAGCATTCATCGGCCCCGACTGAAGTTAAGCAATTTCGTGCTAAACTCTATTTTCGTCCCAACTCTTTGATCGCACGATCGACGAAACGCCGGTCGAAAAACTGGCTGTACGGAACGGGCGTTTCGAGATAGCCGACCTTTTTCAAAAAATTGACCGTGAAGTTATACGACGCCTCGGAGATATCGCCGTTGACACCCCACAGACGCGGATCGGCGAGGTCATAGGTTTTGTTCAACACTTCCGCCGGCTCGTCCGGCAAAATTTTTCGCGCGACTTCGACCGTACCGGCTTTGTTCGCCGCGATCCAGCGATTGGACTCGATGATGGCTTTGGCAAGCTTATAAAGTGTGTCCTGGTTTTTTTGAATATAGTCGTCCTTGGCCATGCCAAATTCGTAGGGGATCTCGGGCACGACTTTGGGCACATTGACGAGATCGATGATCTCCGGATAAGCACCGAGCTTGGCAACTTCAGTATTGGTCACCACCGTCACATCGACTTTGCCCGCGATCAAAGCTTTGAAGCGATCCGCCGGCGAGCCGACGGCGACATATTTGAATTTCTCCGGATCGAGGCCACTGCGTTCGATGACGATGCGGGGAATATGATAAGAGATCGCGCCGATGCCAGAGACCGCCACGTTCTTGCCCACCAGCGCCTGCAAAGTCGTTCCGGCTTCGCGCCGCGCTATTAAATGATAGGGCGTGATGGGATTGGGCACCGCCCACAGTTTGATCGGAACTTTCTTCGCCGCGCCGACGATGCCTTCCGTGGCGCCCATGTTGATCGACATATCGATGTCGCCCGAGAGCAGCGCCTTGACGTGCGTGTTGTCGCCGCGAAATTCGACAACTTCGACGTCGAGTCCATATTTCTTGAAGAAACCTTTTTCGACGCCGACGTAGGGCGTGATCGACTCGAGCGAAGGCGGGCTCAGGGACGAGCCCATTTTGACTTTCTGCGCGTCGGCCAACGAAGGCGATGCCAACAGGCCAAAAGCCACACCGACCAATGCCGATTTCCAATTCATAAGCGCCCTCCCGTCAAGAATTCTTTATTCCAGGGGATTGTCACCCCATAACATAGGGCCAAACCAACTTCTACACGGTTTCGCCCGACTAGAGTCGGTATTGCTCAAATTGTCACTTCGAGCAAGCGAGAAATTTTTCCGCCAAAGTTTCCGCTGGTTTTAGACTGAACGCCGCCAAAGGGCGCTTGCACACTGCCGGCGATCAAATCGCAGCTCGACCCTTTACGACAACAGCAGTTCCAAATCTTCGCGGGTAAGATTGCGTATGACGCTATTGTCTGCACTGATAATCGCGTCGGCGAGATCGCGCTTGGTTTGCTGCAAGGCGAGCACTTTTTCTTCCACGGTATCGCGGGCAATTAGCCGGTAAGCGAAAACCCGCCGGGTTTGGCCGATGCGATGGGCGCGGTCGATGGCCTGCGCCTCGACGGCGGGATTCCACCAGGGATCGAGCAAGTAGACGTATTCGGCGGCGTGCAGATTCAAACCCAAGCCGCCGGCTTTCAGGCTGATCAGAAACAGCTTGGTTTCGGGATCGTTTTGAAACTGCTCGACCCGCGCTTGGCGGTCGCGCGTGCGGCCGTCGAGATAAGCGTAAGAAGTGCCCGCGGCGTCCAGGCGACTGCGCAGGATGGCGAGCAGGCTGGTGAATTGAGAGAACACCAGCACCTTGTGATTTTCCTCGAGCACTTGATCGAGCTGAGCGAGCAAGGTTTCGATCTTGGCGCTCGACTCAGCGTGTTTGCTTTTATCGATCAACCCCGGATGACAGGCCGCCTGGCGCAGGCGCAGCAGCGCTTCGAGGACTTGAATCTTGAACTGTCCGTTGCCGTGGGCGGCGCCGTTTTTTAGCAGGCGCGCGCGATAATAGTCGCGCAGCTCGTTATAAAGTTTTTTGTCCTTGGCTTCGAGGTCGCAATAAATCGTTTGCTCGGTTTTCTCCGGCAGCTCGGTGGCCACCTGGCCTTTGGTGCGCCGGAGAATAAAAGGCCGCAGCGCACGCCTGAGCAATGCGCGCGTGTTTTCGTCGGGGTTGCGTCCGACTTTGCCGAAGACTCCCGCGCTGCCCAGAATGCCTGGGTTGAGAAACTCGAACAGGCTCCAAAGCTCGCCCAGGTGATTTTCCACCGGTGTGCCGCTCATCGCCAGGCGATGATCGGCGCGGAGCAGCCGCACCGCTTTAGCGGCCAGCGTGCCGGCGTTTTTAATCGCCTGAGCTTCGTCGAGAATGCAGTAATCGAAACGCAGCTCCTTGAAATGAAGCGCATCGCGCGCAAGCGTCCCGTAGGTGGTGATGACGAGATCGTAATTGCCGAAGTGCTCGCCGGACTTGCGTCGCGCCGCGCCGGAGTGATCGAGGATCTTCAAATTCGGCGTGAAGCGCGCCGCTTCTTTTTTCCAATGGAAAACCAGCGAGCGCGGCACCACCACCAGCGAGGGCAACGCGCCTTCAGAACGATTGGCGCGGCGAGTTTCGAGCAGCGCCAAAACCTGAATTGTCTTGCCGAGACCCATGTCGTCGGCCAGACAGCCACCAAAGCCGCAGCGTTGGAGAAAAAACAGCCAGCCCAAACCCTCGCGCTGATAGCCGCGCAGCTCTCCCGTGAAATCGGCCGGCGGATCGGCCGACACCACGCCGGAAAAATCGCGCAGCTCCCGGCGCAGGCGGGAAAAGCTCGCGTCGACGGCGATTTCCTGCTCGCCGGCAAGTAAAGCATCGAGCAGACCCGCCTGCGGCCGAGAGAAGCGCAGGTGTTTTTCTTCGAGATGCCCGAGGCCGGCGAGGAGGCCGTATTTTTTCATCCACTCTTCGGGCAACACGCCCAACGTGCCGTCATCGAGCTTGACCGTCGATTCGCCCTGCTTGATGGCGCGGAGAAGCCGCGGCAGCGCGATCTTGGTTTCGCCGAACATGGCAGAGCCATCAAGCTCGAACCAATCGACCCCGGACTTGAGCTCCAACGCGATCTTCTCCGGTGTGCGATAGATTTTTCCTTCGGCCTCGACGTGCCAGCCTTCCTGAGTCAACGCGCGCACTGCGCGCGGCAGCAAGTCGGCGTAAAGCTCCGCGTCGGCACCGGCGCCGCTGCCGAGATCCCGAAAGCCGAGCTGGTTCATGCGGCGGCGCGCAGCGGCTTCAAAAGCGACATCGCGCCGGATTAGCTGGCGTTTCTCTTTTTGAAATATGCCTCCATCGCGCTCCCCGTACGCGACCTTTTCGCCGCCGTAATCGAAAGACAGTTTGCCCAGCAGCCGCGGATGGCGAAAAGGATGATTCCTCCCCGGCTTGACAACCAGGTGCGGCTTGGGCGCCGGCGCGATTTCTTCGAACTGGAGTTCTTCGGGCAGGTCGAGGCGCGGCCGCTCGGCGAAACGCAGAATCTCGCCGAGAAAAGCTTCGCCTTCGCTTTGCGGAATCAGCAATTCACCGCGCGTTCGAAGGAGAGCGAGCCAGCCGAAGGCGCCGCGATCGTCGAGCCGCGCTGCCCAGCCATCGTAAAAAATCAGACCGCCGCCGAGACAAAGACTCGGCTTGGCGACATCCATTTTTGCATCGCCGCGGCGCAGGTCGCCGCGCGCGCGATATTGCACACCGTCATCAGAAGGCGTCACTCGCAGATGAAATTCCCAGGGCGGACCGTCGTCCCACTGAACCGGCGTGGCATTCGCGTTGATAATGGGCGACAGCCGCAGCGCGCAGCGACCGGTGGCGCACATCAGAGGCAGAGCCACCTCCCAGAGCGGCGCCGGCAGAGAAAAATTCGGATACGTGGATTCCTGATAATAGGACGAATAACCGTAGTTCAAATCGCGCCGCGATCCGAAGAGCATCGCTAGTAGCCGGCGATCCGCGCTGTCCGGCACGGCGCTGATATCGTTCGGGCCGAGCTTTTTTTCCTTGAGCTTGCCCCACGAGCCATCAGCGCGCCGCTCGCGTTGGGCGAGGTCGACGATCAGCCGCCCGGCGCTCTGCGAAGCGGAAGCGTCGATAACATAGACAAACTCGCGATCCGGTCCGGCCGGGGATCGCGCGCGACTTTCGGCCGCGCGCAACGACTCGAGCAGCGGCTCCAGTTGTTTTTTCCACGACTGGCCGGACGGTGCTTTGGCAGGCAACTGAAATTCGAAGCCGGTCCCTGTTTCGCGGCCGCGCAGATAACCGCGCTGCTCGGCCGCTAGGACGGTGGCCCAGATATGCTTGCACGGCTCCAGATCACGCTCGAAAAACGGGCACGTGCAGGAATAATCCATAAATTCATCAATACTCGTGATTTCCACATCGTAGCGCAGAGTCCCCTTGACCACCGCGCGCGCGGAGGTGCGATCGCCTTCGATGCGCTCGACGGCGCCGCGGTTGAAGTAGTCGCGACCGCGCTCCTGCGTGAGCCGGCCGACTTCCTCGCTGATCTGTTCGGTCAGATAACCCATAGATTGATGCGGCGCGCGGGTTCAGCAAGCATAAAAGGGCCGCGCGTTGCCCATCCCTACAGATTGACAGACCGACAATGTCCGTGCAAGAAAAACCAGAAACTTGAAGACGAGGACGCCTTATGAATAACCGCCCAGGAAAAACCCGGATTATCGATGCGGACGGCCATGTCCGCGAAACTGATGAAGAAATTATCGAGTACATGTCGGCAGGCTACCGCGCGCGCCGCGATGCCATGCTTTACTTTCCGTTGACGCCACATCACGGTTGGCATCGCTCGATTCCCGCCAACGACTTTCGGCGGTCGGATTTCCGCGTGCCCGATTGGCGCGAATGGGCCGCCAAGCTCGACGAAGGAGGCTTCGACCTGACAGTGCTCTACCCGACGCGGCTGATGCACATCGGCCAGATTGGCAACCCGCCCTACGCCGTCGAGCTTTGCCGCGCATATAATGATTATCTTCATGACCGTTTTCTGAGCCATGACCGGCGCTTTCGCGGCATGGCATTGCTGCCGCTGCAGGATCCGGCGGCGGCAGTTAAGGAATTGCGACGGACGGTGAAGAAATACGGTGTGCTTGGCGGCATCCTGCCGGCGGAAGGATTGCCGCTGCCGCTCGGGCATCGGCAGTTTTGGCCTATTTTTCGGGAAGCCGACCGGCTCGGTTGCGCGCTGTCGATCCATTCCTGCAACTCACTCCGCGACAACGACCGCTATCTCGTCCCCAACGAAGCGGCGGCGCTCACTCACGTGATCCCGCAGATGCGCCAGTTCAACAACATCATGTTCTCCGGCCTGATGAGCAAATTGAAAAAACTTCGCCTCGGCTTTCTCGAAGCCGGCTCGGGCTGGGTTGCGTTCTTAATGAGTAAGATCGAAGAGCGGTTGGAGCGGGTCGCGCCGAAGGAACGGCCAGTCTTGCCGAGCGAGCTGCTGGCGCGCAAGCAGCTTTATTTTCAATGCGGCGAAGAGATCACGACGAAACGCGACATCGAGTTGCTCGGCGACGACTGCTTGCTTTGGGCTTCCGACTTCCCGCATGAAGCGACGCGCACTGATATGCGTAAGCTGGTCCGGGAACATTTCAGCCGCAAGGATCTCAGCCGCGAAGCCAAAAAGAAAACCATTTACGATAATGCCAAGCGGTTTTACAGGCTGTAAAACGCTTGGTTCAAATCGTTCCAGCCGTTCAAAACGTTCAACCCCCACCTCTGTCCTCCCCCGCGCGGCGGGGGAGGATGAAGAAGAGGGCTTGAACTGAGCGAAGTGGTTGAACGGAACGAAGCGATTGAACGATTTGAACGAGTTATTGCATCACGGATTTGACGAATCCGCTCTGATCGAGTTCCCGCACAATCCGGCTATCCGCGAAATCTTCCGGCTTGGCGCCTTTTGCCTTCGGGTTCGTCGGCTCCAAACCGCGCAAGAGACTCGCGATGCCCGGCACGGATGGATACGGCGGCAGAACGAGATTGCTCTTGATGATCAGGTCGTAGCTTTCGTCGAGCAACTCGCGGTCGTCGGTGCGAAACGTTCTCCCCATCGCCTTAATTGCAAACGCTTTGTCCTTCTGCGCCCGCGCCACGGCTTCGATGTAGGCGCGCATGAAGCGCCGCACCGTGTCCTCATTGGTTTTCAAATAGCGCCGGGTCGTCACCACGCCGTTGATGTGGTACTCGGCGTCGAGCTTCGACATGTCGAGCAGCTCCCTGAGCTTCGCCTTCTTTGCTTGAAGCGTCGCCGGCGGGCTCAACGCGGCGGCCTGAATTTTTCCGGTGAGAATCGCAGTTACGGTTTCCGCCGGACCGCCGGTCTGCACCATCGTAATGTCGCGCTCGGGATCGATGCCGTACGAGCGTAGAGCGAAACGCGACGCGAGATCGGAGAGCGTGCCAAATCGCGTGCTGCCAAAGACTTTGCCCTTCAAGTCTTCCATGCGGTTGATGTCCGGCCGGCTGTAAATCCAGAAGAGAAACTTTTTGACGATGGTCGCGATGATCACCGTATCCGCGCCGGAAAGATTGGCTTGAATCGACGCTGCGCCGCCGAGTTGGATGATCGGCAATTCGCCGGCAAGCATTGCTTGCAGCGCCAGAGAACTCCCCGGAATACTGATGGCCTCGACGTTGAGCCCGTGCTTCTCGTAAAAGCCGCCTTCCTTCGCGAGCCACATCGACATCTGGGTCGCTGACGTGGAACCGCCGCCGATGCGGATTTTGTCCATGCGCTTTTCTTGAGCGATCGAATCACTCGAAGGAGCGGCAAAAAGCGAGAGCGCGAGAAAAGCGACGGGGAGAAATCTCTTCATGGTTGTCTCCTGGATGCCCGCTGTTGGTTCAGCCGATTTTCAGCAGGTCGGCCTGAGTAAGCTGGCGGAAGGAAAATTTGTAACCTTCGTAGATCGCGATGCCGTAAAAAAGCACGTCCATCGGATTGAAGGTCGCCTGCATGAGACTCGCAATAATATCCAGGTCAAGCTTCTCTAGAATACTCATGATCGGAATATTTTGTTCTTTGGCGATGGTGCCGACGATGGTGAACAGATTGCCGGCGGCGCAGCCGATCAAAGACCAGACGGCGCCGACGATGCCGAAGCTGCGATCGATGCCTTTGCCAAACGTTTTCACCGCGTAGCCGACGAGGAAACCCACGCCCACTGCCATCCAACCAACCTGATAATGCGTCACGACCGTGATCACGGCCCAGGTGCAGGCGCCGGCCAGCGCCGCCGCCGCTCCCGCGATCACCGCGATCACCAGATTTTGCTCACCTCTGATGCGCTGCAGCGCCGCCTGAAGGATCAGCGGATCGACTGTGCTCTCTTGCTGCGCTTGCAACGGCTGTGTCGGATCGGGCATGGCAACCTCCTTGCGGTCAGAATCGCCGTGGGCGACGAAATCTGTAAGTGGGAAACGGTCGAGCGAAAATCATTCGCTGTCTACAACAGTTCGGCGAGGCTGTAAACGATTTTTCCCGGAGCCACAGTGAATTGCAGTTGCTGGGCACTGCGAATCACTGCGCCAGGGCCACGAGTCCACGCATTTTATCGATGTTCAGACGGCGCAGAAAGCCGGGGTTGCGAAACCAGATGGTGTTGAAACGGAAATCGTACATTTCGCGAATCGCGTCGTCTGCCGACCAACCGTCGACGAACAACGGAGGGTTGTGAATCACGGAGAGTAAAGAGTAGCCGCCTACCGGTTTCGATGCAAACGGGGATCAGCCGCGAAGGAAGTCCGCCACCAGCGCATTGAAGCGATCCGCCTGATCCCACTGCACCCAGTGGGCGCACTGGTCGAACAGGTGGAACTCGGCATTGGGAATGAGTTGAAAGAGCAGAATGCCGCGTTCCACCGAGACGCCGCGGTCCTGGGCACCCCAGAGAAGCAACGTTTTTGACTTTAGCTTGGGCAGTTCGTCGAAAAGCGCCCGCGGCGGTTTGACGCCGCGCCGGAGCCGCGCTGCTTCCTGGTTCTTGCCGATGCTCATCTCATGGCGCGCGCGAACCAGATCGTCGGTGACCAATTCCTTGCGAAACAGCGTGCCGAGAGTCAGCGCGCGCATGTTCTCCAAGCTCGGCACGTACTCGCGCAATTCTTCGGAATGCTTTTGGCCCAGCGCCTGAGACTCCGCCGAGCCTTTCGGTGCAAGCGTGCCGCTGGTGGTCGTGACCAACTTGCCGACGCGGGAATCCTCCAGCGCGAGGCGCGCAGCGACATAGCCGCCGACTGAATTCCCCACTACGTGATAGCCATCGAGCTTCAGCGCGGCGATAAACGCTTTGGCATGCGTGACGCGATATTCGATGGAAAGATCGCTCGGATTATCGGTGCGGCCGAAGCCCGCTTGATCGTAGGCGTAGACGGTGAATCCCGCCGCGGCAAGTGGCTCGATATTGAGCTGCCAGTTGACTTGAGCCGAAGCGCCTGGCGCAGCGCCATGGATCAGCACCACGGGAAAACCGCTGCCGGTTTTCCCGTAGAAAGTCTTGAGCCCGTCGGCTTCGACGTAGGCTTCCATCGGTTCGCCTATTTTCCGATGCCAGCCTCGGCGTAGCGCAGTACCTTGCCGCCTTTCGGCGCACGGGTCGGGCCGTAGGGCGTGTCTTTCTCGATGTAGATGCACGAGCCGGCAGCGTAAATCGTACTGCCGATCTCGATCTCGCCTTCGAGCACGTAAAACATCTCGTGATACGGATGGCTGTGCACGGGAATATCCGTGTCGGGTCCCCAGTGACGAATCATCATCTCCGGGCCTGAGCCGCCGGGCGAAACGTGCAGCCACTTGGTATAACCGCGCCCGCTCTTTTTCTTTTCGACGTCGTTTTCATTGACCGCGTGAATCGCCATAATTTCTCCGTAGCGAAAAATCTCTACCAGAGACGCTGAGCGCGCAAAGCGACGGTTTTTAGTCTCCGTGTCCTCCGCGCCTCCGCGGTAAATCTTTCCAAACCCTATCCGACGGCGGCAGTTTTGCCAAGATTGCGCTCGCTCTCCGGCACCCATTTTTCATAGGCGGGAATGACGATTGTCTTGTTTTTCGCCGGATCGCGCACCACGCACTTCGGATCTTCGCCGCGCCCCACCTTTTCGATTTCTTTCAAATACATCTGGCGCAGCTTGATGATGCCGTCGTCGATCGCCGGGCCGAGGTGCTCGTTCTCGCGATCGGCGATCGCCGGCATGCTGTCCACCACCATGCCATCCTCGATGAAATGCAGCGGCGGAATCTCGTAGCCCAGTACCGGATTGTCGGAATCGCGATATTCCTTATACGGCGCGATGAATTCCTGCGGCGGCTTCCAGCGCTTGCTGAACGGATCGCCTTCGTATTTGCCGGGATTGTCCGATGGTTTGAAGCGCACGCGCATCAGCATCGTGTGCGTGTCGTCGATGGGCACGCTCCAGCGCGCCGCGGAAACCGGCGTGCCGGCCTTCTCGCCGGACAGATAGCGCCCGCCGCTGCCGCCGCAACTGATGCCGGGCATCAGCAAATGATGCTCGCGATAATTGAGCATGCCGGGCTCTTTGGTTTTGCGATAGGCCTTATACACCATGCCCCATTCGCTTTCGTGAAAGCCAAGCTCGGGCTCGGTGCTCATGATATCCGGCCAGGCGCCGCCGTGGGTAAAACTCGGATGCACCGGATCCATGCCGTTCTCGACGCACTGCAGCCAGTTGCAGTTCTGAAAACCCTGGATTGTGATGTACACGTCCCCTTCGCCGACGAGAAAATTGTAGCGCGGCACGAGCGGTACCGGCGAAGGACCGAAGTAAGCGAAGATCAGCCCGCCCAACTCTTCGACCGGATAGGACGGCAAGCGAATATCTTCTTTTCTAAGCGGACTGCCCGGCGGTTCGCCAGGAATCTGCACCAGCTTGCCGTTGGTGTCATAGAGCCAGCCGTGGTAGCGACAGCGAACGCCATCGCGCTCGATGTCACCGAGACAAAGATTGGCGCGCCGGTGCGCACAGAAAGCGCCGATCACACCCGCTTTTCCCGTGCCATTGCGAAAGAGAACGAGATCTTCGCCGAAGACACGGATGAAAGTCGGCTTCATTTTCAAGTGCGCCGAAATACCGATGGGCCACCAGTAGCGGCGCAAGAATTCACCCATCGGCGTGCCGCGCCCGGTGCGCGTGAGAGTCTCATTTTCTTCTTTGCTGGTTTTGTACATGACTACCTCGCTCGGTCTTACCCACCACGGAGAACACGAAGATCACGGAGAAGGATTCTTGACAGGGGCGACCGCCGGTCGTCCCTACAAAATTTGCGTCCCTTGCGCTCTTTGCGGTTAAATCTCCTTCCCCTCTGTGTCCTCCGTGTTCTCCGTGGTAAAAATCCTATCTTCAATTCGCCAGGACTTTTTTCATCCGCTCGACCACGTCCGGCGGCTGCACGACAACTTTCTTTGCGATCGCTTCCAACTCTTGACCCGTGACCGGCTCCACTTCCCAGTTGCGCTTCTGCGCCTCACTTTTGAACTCCGGATCGTTGAGCGCTTTCATCAGCGCCTCACGGAGAATCGTTAGCCTGTCGGCGGGCACCCCTGGCGGCGCAATCAACGGCCGGCCGATGGCATCGGGCGCCATCAGCACCACGGCGAGACGCCGGGTCACATCCGATGCTTTGCGCCTGTCGAGAATTTCGTTGACCGTCGGCACGTCGGGGAGGCGCGGATCGGGCTTGGGGCTGCCGTGTACTAGCACGCGGGTGAACCCGCTCTTCGACCAACCGCGCGTCGGCTCGCTGCCGAAATACCCTTCCAGGCTGCCGGCCCGACACTGCACTTCTCCCTTCTGCATCGCCAGATCGATCTCCGCTGCCCCTGGATAGCCGGTGACGATGCTGAACTTCACGCCGGCAACTTCCTCGATCAACCGGGGAAAATAATGGCCCACGGTGCCAAGCGCCGTAGCGCCGCAGCGCGGCTGTTCGGAAACATTGCGAATATCGTCGAGATTTTTGTACGGCGTGTCGGTGCGGCCGTAGATGATTCGCACGGTGCGCTCCGGCGAGCCGATCCAGGAAAACTTCGCCCAATCGAATTTCACTTCCTTGGCATCAGTAAGCTGATTGAAGTAAAGCCCGGGCGTGACGAAGCCGATGGTCAAGCCGTCCGGCTTGGCAACGTTGTAAATATAATTCGCCGCGCTCAGCGATCCGGCGCCCGGCATATTTTGCGAAATGATGTTCGGCTTCCCGGGAATGTGCGGCGTCATGGCGCGCGCCAGCGCGCGCGCCCAAAGGTCACTGATGCCCCCGGGTGAAAATCCAAGGACAAGACGAATCGTCTTGTCCTCGAAAAACGGAGTCTCTGCCCACGCGTGGCGCGCGCACGTCAGGATGAAAAACAATAAGAATACAACTCGCTTCAACAAGCACTCTCCCGTTTTTTGATTTTTACTTTTGCCTTTTAATTAATTCTCATTCCTTAAAGTCCATCCTCGCATCCCACGAACGCAGCATATCCAGCTCGTCGAGCACTTCTTTGAGATATTTGAAATTGTAATAATCGCTCACCGGTTTTACCGGCAGGTTCCATTCCTTAGTGTAAAAATCCACCTTGCGCTGGTAGGCGTCGAGGTCGAGCACCGGCCCCCATTCTTTGTGCACTTCCTCGTAGGCTAGGCTTCCCAGCTCGCGGTTGATGAAATGGTTGTGGCGCAGAATCGAGTCGAGGGTTTCTTCCTTGCTGTACTTGGCCACCATGACGCCGCGTAGCAGCGCGCGCACCATGCCTTTGACGACCAGCGGCTTCTCGGCGATCACCGCCGGCGACGTGGAGAAACCCGCTTCGGGGATCGAAAACAGATCGCGGCACGACTGGAGCGCATGGCCGCCCATCTGCACCGCGATGTTCCAGTGCGGTGGATCGCAGCAGACCGCGTCGACTTCGCCTTTCTCAAAAAGCGCCAGGCGAAAGCGCTCCGTGTTGGGCGGCTTGCCGCGGCTGTCGATCCAGGTGACGTCCTTTTCCGGATCGACGCCAAAGTGGCGCATCACCATCTTGGCGTCCATGCTCGAACCGCCCTTCAAATCGCCGGCGATCTTCTTGCCTTTGAGATCCTGGACGTCTTTCACGTACGGTTTGGCGACAAAGACATGCGCGGTGCGGTTAGCGATAGACACAACATTAACTTCGCCGTCGATGTGATCGCGATTTTCCAGGACCGAACGAAATGGCGGCGAGCCGCCCGGCGATTGAAAAATGATCGCGCCCTCCTTGCGCCATCCGTGGCGCGGGTGCTGGCTGTCGGGAATGCCCTGGACCGGACGGAGATCCACGTCGAGCCCTTCTTCCTTGAAGAAACCCTTGTCCTGCGCCACCCACATGGGCGCCAGGTTCATCGGCAATGCCGGACCGAAGACGACGATCTTATCCTTTGACTCCATGATGTCTCCTTGACTGGGAGCTTGACGAATTTATTTTTGGTCTGGCCAAATATAGTGGGTTTTGCTATACAGCAAGCCAAATCGGGCTGTCAAGGAGATTTTGGTCTGACCATGATTGCAGTCAACAGTCGCGTCGACAGAATCGCTTCGGATCTTCAGGAGCAGATCAGCCGGGGAAAATTGAGAGCCGGCGAACGGCTCCCTTCAGAGCGCAACCTTTGCGCGGTGTTCAATGTCGGCCGCACCACCATCCGCGAAGCGCTCAAATCCATGGTCGTGCGCGGGATCATCGTGCGCCAGGGCCGCGGTGCTGTGGTGGCGGACGCCGAAGTCATTTCGATTGCCAACGCCGACCTCGCCGGGCTTGCTGCGCAGACTTCGATTCGGCAGCTCTTCGAAGTACGCAAATTGATGGAAGTCAGAGTCGCCGGTTGGGCGGCGTTACGTGCCACGACGGAGGATATCGACGCGCTCAAGCGCGCGATCGAAGCGGAGACCGCGCGCGACACTACCGCGGGCAACCCCAACCGGATGTTTCACGACGCGCTCGCCCAGGCCGCGCATAACCCTGCGCTGACCCAGATCTACGAGTCCGGCAGAAGCATATTTTTTCGACTGCCTTTTTATTGGAAACTGTTCGACGACGCGAAAGTTAAAACGGTCCGCGCCGCGCGCCATGAGATGGCACGGCGCTGGCACGAGCATATTCTCAAAGCCATCGAGCAGCGCGATACCGCCGAAGCCGAAGGCGCGATGTTTCAGCATCTGGACATGATGGAGAAAGATTTGCTCAATCGCCTCCACGCACAGGAGCGCGGCCAGCCGAAACATAATCTCTACATCCATCCTGCGCTGGCCGGCATGGAAGGCAAACTATCTGAAGGTTAAGCGTTGGCTAAATAGGAGAATCATGAAACTCACCGCGCTTATTGCCCTCGTATTTCTATCGCTATCCCCCGCAGCGCCGCTCGACGCCGCCGATTCAAAACCCAAAGAGACGCTGAAATTGCGGCTCGGCCTAGGCTCCGCGCCGGCGCCGCCGCTGCCCAATTCCGTCCTTTGGCTCGCGAAGGATTTGGGGTTCTATCAGCGCGAAGGTCTCGACGTCGAGCTGATGGAGTTTCAGGGAACACCGCTGGCGATCGCGGCGATGATCGCCGGCGATGTGGATGTCGCCAACGTATCGACTTCCGATGTGATCCGCATGACCGCAAGCAAAGGGCAGCCCATGCGCGCGATTCATTCTCCCGATGCGCGGCTCTATTTTCTGCTCGCGGCACGGAACGAGATCAAAACGGTAAACGCCCTGCAAGACAGGACCTTCGCGGTATCGCGCATCGGTAGCGCCGATCACTCGCTGTCGATGCTCGCTTTGAAGTCTCTGGGATTCAATCCGGCGGGATTGAAGCTGATCGCCATGGGGGTTCCGTCCGCTCGCGCGCAAGCCTTGGTGGCCGGTCGAGTCGACGCCACATCGCTTTCGGTCGGCACCTGGGTCACCATCCAAAAAGATCCCGGAGTGAGAGTACTGGTCGATCAGAACACCTATTATGAAAACGCCACCGTCGTGGAAAAAGTCAACGCCGTCACCACCAAAGTCATGGACGAGAAGCCCGAGCATCTGCGCCGTTTCACCGCGGCGATCCTGAAGGCGAGCCGGCATTTCGCGGAGAATCAGGATGCCTGGGTCGCTGCCGTGACCAAACGCCGTCCCGACGTGGACCGCAAGGACGCAGCCGATCTCTGGGCGGGATTCAAAAGCTCGTGGGCGGTCAATGGCCTGATGAATCTGGATGCCTATAAAAGGTCCGCCGACTTTTTCTACGGTAGCGGCACTCTGGAAAAAGTCCCGCGCATCGAGGTAAGCGAATGGGCCGATACCCGCTTCGTCGATGACGTGCTGAAAGAAATCGGCGCCTACGGCAAGTTCGATTCCCCGGCCCGCGCTCCGAAGTAATCGTGTTGCGGAGACCTACCAACACGATCAAGAGAGTGCTAGAAGCGAATTAGGACTGATCCGGACGAATAATCAAAGGCCGAACGAACGGTCAGGAGGATAAATTTATGGCGATCGGATTATCCCACGGCGGCACGACAATTTATTCCTCGCCGTCTCCATCGAATGAAGTTTTAGTCGGGACTCGGGAGGGCGTGGTCACCATCGCGCGCACCGGCTCGGAATGGAAAGTCGCTCATCGCGCGATTACCGACAAACACATCAGCGCGATCATGAAAGAGCCCGAAAGCGGACTCACCTTCGCCGGCGCTTTTCATGGCTCCGTGCACGCCAGCGCCGACGACGGCAAGACCTGGGAAGCGCGTGGCAACGGCATGACCGAGAACAACGTCTACTCGCTGGCCGCAAAGCGCGTGAATGGACGCATGCGCGTCTTCGCCGGCACCGAGCCGGCGCATCTTTTCGCCAGCGATGATCTCGGCATGAGCTGGAAGGAAATTTCGTCGCTGCGCTCGGTGCCGAGCGTGCCTAAGTGGAATTTTCCCGCGCCGCCGCACATCGGCCACGTGAAGCACATTAATTTCGATCCGGAGAATCCTGCGACGATCTACGCATCGGTGGAAGTCGGCGGTCTTTTGCGGAGCACCGACGCAGGCGAGCACTGGGAGGAGTTTCCCGATTTGTACGAAGACGTGCACAGGATAATGATTCATCCGAGCAACGCGAAATTTTTATACGCCGTCACCGGCCGCGGCCTCTACACCAGCGCCGACACCGGCAGGACTTGGGAGCAATGGACGCGCCGCGAAGACGAGATCGGCGGCTATCCGGACGGCTTCGTATTTCGCCCCTCCGACCCGAAAACGATTCTCATGACCGCCGCCCACGACGCGCCCGGCACCTGGCGCACGACTCATTTCGCCGGCGCGCGCATCTCGCGCAGCAAGGACGGCGGGCACAGTTGGGAAATTTTGCGCAACGGCCTGCCCGATCGCCTGCAGGCGAGCATCGAGGCCTTTTGTCTCGAAGAAGCGGGAAGCTCGACTGCAGTCTTGGCCGCAACGACCGCGGGTGAAATATTCTGCTCCGAGGACCTCGGCGACAGCTGGCAAAAAATCGTGACCGGCCTGCCACCCATCTCCAAAGCGGGCCATTACCGAAATCTTGTGGCTGCATGATGTGAGCTGTCAGTTACAGCAAGTAAACGCCATCGTCTGAGCAGAAAACGGAGCAATGAAGATCAGCACAGATCACATTCTTGCCACCCACTGCGGTAGTCTGGCGCGTCCCAAGAATTTACTCGATCTAATGAAGGCCAAGCTCGGCGGCGAGTCCTACGATCGCGCGGAATATGATCGCCAAGTTCGCGCGGCCGTGTCGGAAGCCGTGCACAAACAGGCGGACTGCGGCATCGACGTGGTCACCGACGGCGAGCAGAGCAAGCCGGGATTTTTCGCCTACGTGCGTGAGCGGCTGAGCGGCTTCGAGGCCAAGACGCCGCCGCCCGGCGGCTGGAAGCAGTGGGCCGCGGAAGTGGCGGCGTTTCCGGAATATTATGAAAATTACTTCAGCCGCCGCATGATGGGCGGCAGCATCATAGCGCGCACGCCGATGGTCTGCACCGGACCGATCAGCTACCGCGGCCAGGACGCGCTGCAACGAGACATCGAAAACTTGAAGGCAGCGCTCACCGGATTGACAATCGAAGAAGCGTTCATGCCTGCCGTGGCGCCGAGTGGCGTCGGCACAAATGAATATTATCGCAGCAATGAAGAATATCTGCATGCGCTCGGCGACGCGCTCCGCACCGAATATCAAGGCATCGTCGGCGCCGGCTTCATCCTGCAGATCGACGATCCCTGGCTCACCGAAGTGCACAGCCAGGACCCGACCTTGAGTCCCGCCGAACGGCGTCGCATCGCGGAACAGTCCATCGAAGCGCTCAATCATGCGCTGCGCGGCATCGCGCCGGAGAAAGTCCGCTTTCATACCTGCTACGGCATCAACGAGGGGCCGCGAGTGCATGACGCGGCATTGAAAGACATCGTGGATCTCATTCTCAAAGTGAACGTCGGTGCTTACGCCTTCGAGGCGGCCAACCCGCGGCACGAGCACGAGTACCACGTCTGGGAATCGGTAAAATTGTCGGCGGGCAAAGTGCTGATCCCCGGCGTGATCACCCACGCCAGCAATATCGTCGAGCATCCCGAGCTCATCGCCGAACGCCTCCTGCGCTATGCGAAGCTTGTCGGTCGTGAGCATGTGATAGCCGGCAGCGACTGCGGTTTTTCCTCTCAGGCGACTTACAACCCGGAAGTTCATCCGAGCGTCGTCTGGGCGAAGTTTCAAGCGATGGCGGAAGGCTGTCGCCTGGCAAGCCAACAACTCTGGCGCTGATCCCTCAAACCTTTTTTCGCGCGGCAGCTTACGTCGCCTTGCGCCTGAAGTTGCCGATGCCATAATCGAATTCATGGCCATTCGCGTCGTAAGGCTGGGAACACCGCGCCAAAAATCGGAGGGTTTGCGGATCGGCACCGTGCGCCGTCCGCCGCGCGGCGTGCGCAAAGCGGATTATGCGCGGGAAAATTATTTCGACGCCTGGTTGCCCGACCTCGCGCCCAGCGCCGCGCTGGTCAAATGGTTTCTTTCAGCGCCGCCGACTCC
>Ga0310810_10000605_pt1 | contig 36135 bp, 37 predicted proteins | sample NCmetagenome_FD_207641 | JGI IMG/M metagenome (GOLD analysis project Ga0310810, IMG submission 207641) | Soil microbial communities from experimental microcosm in Duke University, North Carolina, United States - NC | ecosystem: Engineered > Artificial ecosystem > Soil microcosm > Unclassified ...
AGGCTCATTTTCGCGTTGGGCTTGCCTTTGGGCCGGCCCAGATGCGAAGCGAGAATCAATCGTGCACCATGGCGAAGCGCATGTTCGATGGTCGGCAGCGTCTCGCGAATGCGAGTGTCATCCATCACGCGCCCATCTTCGAGCGGCACGTTGAAATCAACTCGCATGAAGATGCGATGGTCGTTGAGCGGAAGATCGCGAATGGAGAGTTTAGACATGGGAGTCGTTCCTCTTAGCTTTGGGCGGAATTGCCACAGCGATGAGCTTTGAGCTCTGAGCAACCAGATCGCCGATCGCTCACTGCTCGACGCTCATTGCTCGTAGCTTCGTTATAGTCCCTTGCTTCCAATAAAGTTGATCAAATCGCGGACGCGGCAGGAGTAGCCCCACTCGTTGTCGTACCACGAGATCACCTTCACCAGGTTGCCTACAACCAGAGTTGACGGCGCGTCTACGATCGAGGAGCGCGAGTCGCCTTTGAAGTCAGAAGAAACCAACTCGTTCTCTTCGTAGCCGAGGTAACCCTTCAGTGAACCGTTCTCCGAGGCTTTTTTCAAAGCCGCATTTACTTCTTCTTTGGTCGTCTTCTTCTCGACAATGGCGACCAGGTCGACAACCGACACGTTCGGTGTGGGCACGCGAACAGCGAAGCCATCCAACTTGCCCGCCATATCAGGAATCACGAGCTTCAAGGCTTTCGCCGCACCAGTGGACGTCGGAATCATGGATAAGGCGGCAGCCCGGGCGCGTCGCAAATCTTTATGCGGAAAATCGAGAATCACCTGATCGTTGGTGTAGGAGTGGATCGTCGTCATCGTCCCGCTGACAATCTTGAATTCGTCGTTCACCACTTTAACGATCGGCGCGAGGCAATTGGTTGTGCACGATGCGTTCGAGATCACGTGGTGCCTGGCAGGATCATACTTGTCATGATTGACCCCCAGCACCAGCGTGACATCCTCATTTTTCGCGGGAGCCGAAATGATTACTTTTTTCACCGGCCCGCGCAAATGCTTCTTAGCATCCTCCGCATTGGTAAACCGGCCCGTGGATTCGATTACGACCTGTGCGCCAACGCTTTCCCACGGCAACGCAGCCGGATCTTTTTCTTTGAACACGCGCACCGATTTGCCATCCACCTGAATGCTATCGGCGCCAGCCGTTACCTTGTTGGGCAGATTCCCAAGGACCGAATCGTATTTCAGCAGGTGCGCTAAGGTCTTCGGCTCGGTCAAATCATTCACCGCAACAAATTCGATGTTGGGATCGTTCAACGATGCCCGCAGCACGTTGCGCCCGATGCGTCCGAAGCCATTAATGCCTACTTTTATAGCCATGTCGCCTCCGAATAAGAGATGAGCTGCTTGTGAAGATATTCAATTGTGGAGAAACAAAAATGTTAACAGGCATAGCGCGAAAGCAGCAAATTAGAACCAACTAAAACTCTAGGGAATTGCGGGTTGAAATTGTGTGATCGAAGTCACGCCATCGCGTGTTCGCAAAGATCGTGCTTAGTCCTTGTGCTTCAGGCAGTAAGTTCAATTTCTAGGTAGTGATTCTTACTGCTCCAAAAGGGCAGCCGCGCCAGCCAGTATTTGCGGTTCACAGCGTCCTTTGCAGGTCCTTCCTCGTTCCGATCCAGAATACGCGCACGACCGGAGAACTCCGGACCTGTGATCCTGCCGCGAATGTTGCAAGCAGCCACCTCCACCACGGGATTGTTTCTGATTCGCTTGAACTTTCCAGAATCGGTGCGCGATTTTACGTACAGCTTTCCGCCGGCCTCTCCAAACCAGACCGGAGTATCCACGCGAGCGCCATTCTTGCGGAACGTCGCGAGTGAAATGTATTTCTGCCCAGCGATTTCGCGGGGTATCGACATCAGGTTTTCCTTTGCGAGTCCGGCCCTAACCTGCAATTGCCCGCAAGCCGTCCAATGTGTTACAAGCCGTACATGCGTAAATGGATGCGCGATAAGTTAAAGCGGCGCAAAAAGAGTGCAGAAGAGACTGCTTCTCAACCGGCGCCGCTGCAGCCGGCCTATTTTGAATCTGAGCCCCAGGCCGAAGAACAGCAACAAGTTGAATCCGAACCGGTGCGGGGATCGGAGCCTTCGGAGCGAACCGATGAGCCCGCAGACACGGACTCGATTGGCACAGACGATACGGCTAACGGCGCTCAGGCCAGCCAGTCGGCAGGCCAGATGCGGCGACCCCGGCGTCGGCGGGGACGCGGCGGCAGAAGCAGAAAAGGAGCCTCCGCGCCGAAGCCGGCGCCAGCGGCGACGCCAACGAACAGGGCCCCGGCCGCCAGTTCTCCCGCGCCCGTGCAGCAGCCCTCGAAGGGCATCGTCGTCCTTGCAGTGGGCTTGCCTGGATCAGGAAAGAGCTCGTGGTTCAAACGTCACAACATTTCTCCGCTTTCGAGCGACATGCTGCGGTCGATTCTGTTCGATGATCCCGCCGAGCAGCGTTTTCAGGACCTCGTTTTTTCCAATCTGCGCTCGATGCTGAAAGCCCGCCTGATCGCTCGCCGTCCCATGAACTACGTGGACGCAACCAACCTGACGCCGCAGGAGCGACAGAATTGGATCAAGCTGGCCAAGGATTTCGGCTACGAGGCTCATGCCGTGTTTTTCGACGTACCACTCGAAGTCTGTATCGAACGGCATCACCGTCGCGACCGCCTGGTGCCTGAAGACATCATGCGGAAGATGGCCGGGAAACTGAAGCCGCCGACGTTTGACGAGGGATTCTCGAAGATCACGGTGGTGCGAGTAAAGCAGAAGGCCGCGGAATAGCACGTCGTCACGAACCATGCGCCGGGGGAAGAAAAGCTGCCTCTGTATCTTCGCGACAATTCTTTTTCTTCTCAGTCGCGGCAGCTCTCAGAATTCTTCGGCGCAAGCGCCCGTCCTCCCTACCAAAGAAACGTACCTGAAGCTCGCCGAGGAAGTGGAGGCCTCTCTTCGCCGCGACGTGCTCGACGTGTGGTTCCCACGAAATGTTGACAACCAGAACGGCGGCTTCTACTCCGGCTTTGATCGCAAGTGGCAGCCGACGCCCAGCGAAGGCAAGTTTTCTGTCTTCCAAGGACGCATGACCTGGATTTCCTCACAGGCCACGATTCAACGCCCCGAACTCAGCGACAAGTTTCTGCCGATTGCGCGGCATGGGCTGGATTTTCTAAACAATGTCCTCTGGGACAGGCAGTACGGCGGGTTTTTCTGGGGCGTGGATGATAACGGCGAGATTGCGCCGTCGTTTGGTGACCGCAAACAACTCTACGGCGAGAGCTTCGCGATGTACGGAGCCGCAGCGGCCTATCAGGCCACGAGAGATCCAAAAGCCTTGCATCTGGCGCAGAAAGCCTTTCGCTGGATTGATGAGCACGCGCACGATAGCAAGAACGGCGGCTACTTCGAATGGCTAACGCGAGATGGGAAACCGCTCGATGCAACCGGGGAAATTCTGCCCTCTTCGAGCGGATTTCCAATCGGCTACAAGACGATGAACACCCACATTCATCTGCTCGAGTCCTTTTCGCAGCTTTACGAGGTGTGGAAGGACGCCACGGTTCACAAGCGCCTGCAAGAACTGCTAACAGTTGTGCGAGACAAAGTTTGCGTTCAGCCGGGTGTGATGAATCTGTATTTCACCAATGATTGGCGGCCAGTTCCCGATCACGATTCATACGGCCATGACGTCGAGACTGCTTATTTAATGCTCGAAGCTGAGGATGTTCTCGGCACGCCGCACGATCCAAAAACGGAGACGATGGCCCGCATGCTTGTGGATCATGCGCTCACCTATGGCTGGGACAAGGAAATGGGCGGCTTCTACGATGAAGGCACAACTTTCGGCCAGGCCGAAAACAAGCGCAAAGAGTGGTGGGTGGAGTTCGAAGGGCTGAATGCTTTGCTGTTAATGCACGAAAAATACGGAAGAGAAACTACGCGATACTTCGAAGCGTTCCTGAAACAGTGGCAATTTATCAAGGAACACCAGATTGATTCCGAGTTTCACGGCGTCTTCGGGGAAATCAGCCCTGACGGAAGCGTCCAGAATTCGACAAAGGGACATAACTGGAAGGCGGCGTATCACGACGGGAGGGCGCTCTTGAACGTGAGCGGAAGATTACGAAAGCTCGCGGCTGAAGCAAATTAACCCGCGAGGAGAAGTTGCCCACCTGCATCCCAAAATTTGACCGAACGGTCGGCAGCTCTCGCCGTGGAGCACGTTTCAGCATTGACAAACGCTGCCCGGTTCCTCAGAATTGGCGTCAGCCGCCAGTTTTCGTCGAATTTCTAGCCCGCTAGTTCGAACTACCAGGAACGATTTCGCAAGTAATTCTCGAGGGAATCCAACCACAGGAGAGTAATCGTTTATGAAAGGACGCGTTTCAATAACGCAGCTGTTCGCGTGTGCCCTGATGGCATGCATCTGCCTGCCAGGAACTGCAACAGCCCAAAATGCTCAGGGGGCTCCGGGAACTGAGCGTCCCATGTTTATGAGCCTTCACCCGCGCAACCTGCGGCAACCGAAAAATGTAATCGAAGCCGCTTCCACGCCGCTCGCAACCTGGAACGGCTCGTTCACTTCCGGAGGGAAGACCTTTAGCTATAACATGGTCGGAACTCCGCCATCCGGCGGCGCATCCACCTCAGTGCCGGTTTTTCTGATCCCGGTGAAAATCGTCATCAGCCCTCATAAGGGATCCAAGGTTACGTACGATCCTTCACACGTGCTTTCGAACGGGCTTACTGTGACGAACAGCACCGTTCAATCTCCTGTCTTTACAGGAATTCCGTTCACTTCCGGCCGGGTGAGCATGGGCACAACTCAGTATGTTGACGCCTATCAGCGCGCCAACTTCTGGGGCCAGGTGAAAAACCACACGGGATATCACGTGCTGCTGGGTGGGCCGACGATTGAGCCAGTCCAGACTTTGAGCCCGCCATCACGTTCGGGCAGAGTAGGGAGCGTGTTTGGTTTCCAGGCGGGGCTGGTCGATATCAACTGGTTCGACGCGCAGATTCAGAGCATCGTCACCAGGTTGGGAATTGGCCCGAACGCCTTCCCCATCTTCCTTACCTATGATGTATACCTGACTCAGAATAATTCCTGCTGCATCGGCGGATATCACAGCGCATTCGGGCTGTTGAGCGCGCCGCAATCCTATGCGCACGCGACTTACATTGATCATCCCACCTTCGCGCAGGATGTTTCGGCGCTATCCCATGAAGTCGGCGAGTGGATGGATGATCCGCTGGTCGTGAATACCAACGGCAATCAGACGCCTTGCGGCACGCTCGAAAATGGAGACCCCCTCGAGGGCAATGCCAATTTCGGCGACTTCCCCTATACCGGACACAACGGCTTCGCCTACAACCTGCAAGATCTGGTTACACTGCCCTACTTCGGCGCACCACCGAGTACGTCAGTGAACAATGAGTTCACATTCCAGGGTGAGAGCCTGACAGTGTGTCAGAACGGATCGTAGTCAGTCGTCCTTCTCAAGGCCCGCGCGAGCGGGCCTTTTTTGTGTCGTGACCGCCTCTTGATATTCGCATCGAAACGCGAGGCAGTTCTGCCAACGAATATGAAAGATTAGTTAATTCTCAGCCCATCCAGGAAATGCCTCAAAATACTGCCCACTTCTTCCGGCTGCTCCCACGGAGAGAAGTGACCGGCCTTGGAAACTAGCCTTAACTGGCTTCCGGCAATGTTCTGCTTCATCAGTTCGGCATCGGGCAAGCCGGTCAGCGCGTCTTCGTCCCCGGTGATGATTAGTGTTGGTACGTTGATCGTCCTGAGAGTGGGGACAGAATCCGGGCGCTCCGCCATTCCACGCTGCACGCCTGCAACGTCCTCGGGTGACATTCTGCCCATCATACGCAGAGCGCCTTCGACGAGGTCGGGGCGGGAGCGGCGAGTAGTTTCACCTATCAGCTTGGGAACCATGCTTTCGAAGAAAGGCTCTGCCCCGCGCTGAAGCACGTCTTCCGAGTTGCGGTAGCGGTTCGCGCGCGCTTCGGGCGAATCCGCTCGAGCTTCTGTGTTGCAAAGAACCAGAGCGCTCACGCGTTCACGGAATCTGCGCCAGAACTCGAAGATCACGCGGCCGCCGATCGAGACACCGAGGAGCGGAGCACGATCAACTCCCTCAGCATCCATAATTCTGGCGACATCGAGGGCGTGCTTCTCCATGGTTGCCGGGCCATTGCCAAGTTGTGATTGGCCATGGCCCCGCAGGTCCGGCATGATCAGCCGGTAACGCGCCGCAAGTAATTTTGAAAGCGGCAAGAAAAAGTCGTGGTCGGCGGGCGTGGGATGAAGCAGAACGATCGCAGGCCCGCTTCCCGCGACGTCATAGAAAATTTCTGCATCGCCGCTGAGGATCTTGTCCATGCGGGCATTATATGAACTTCGAGCGGGTTCCTCGAACAGGCACCGCACTAATTCCAATTGTCGGGATTTATAGACAGAGCCGATACGAGAGACGGCACATCGGCGTTTTCGCCCTCAGAAATCACGTCACAGGCAAGCCAGAGAGGTCCAACACAAATGGTGATCAGAATCGCAATCGGCAACACACTCAATTCCTCAGATACACAATTCCAGGATGCGGAGATGATGTTCTTGAGGAACCGCGTTGTGCGGTTGAGCACGTCCGGCCTCTACGTATTGGTCGCTTGCTGTCCCGCCGCCGGAGCCTGCGCATGCAGCAGATAGGGCTCATCCGGCATGACAATCCATGCGATCACATAACCAATGAATCCGACGCCGGTCATGAACGCCGTAACCAGCCATACTACCCGTACAATCGTGACATCAATGTCGAAGTATTCGGCAAAACCGAGGCAGACTCCCGCGACCTTGCGCCCTTCGCGAGGCCGAAGCAGTCGTTTGCGTGCCACCACTCCGCCAATCCTTGTGCCGCAATAAGCGCACACGTTCGCGTCATCCTGAATGGATTTGCCACAGTAGTTGCAGTACATGAGACCTCCACGCGATAGGATACGCTCAAACCGGGCCCCAGGTTCCGTCATAAACTAACCCGCCCGAAAAGCCACTCTAAGTGCCGTTGTACGGCTCTTTCAGCCATTTGCGGGCAGTCTCAGCTAGTTTGGAAGCGGGATCGAGAGAGATCGCCGACTCATACTTTTTCACTGCCGTGTCGCGCTTGTGCAATAGATCGTACATCTCGCCGGCGCTCACTGCGGCTCGTTGCGCCGTATCGACATCGGGTTTCGAAAGCTCGGCAAGCTGTTCGTAAGCTGCCGCTGCGCCCGTGAAGTCTTTTTGGCCCCGGAGCAAATCCCCTAATGCGACCGCCGAGACCTCATAGTTCAGGCCCGCATATTTGCCCTTCCGGCCTTCCTCCCAGACCCGGCGATAGACAGCTTCCGCCTGCTGGTTCTTCCCTTGAGCGCGCAGCAGATTCCCGTCCTCAACCGCGAACAGGACATTGTGCGGGTATTCCGGCTCAAGCGATCTCAGGAATTGCAACGCCTCATCAAAGCGTTTCTCGCGCCGCAGAAAAACCGCCAGCACGATCTTGGCGTCGATGCTGGTCTCGGTATTCCCCGCCGCCGTAGCCCGAAGGTAGTCGAGCCCCTTATCTTTGTTTCCACCCAGGCCAACCATGCTCGACGCAACCTTCACACCCCACGGCAGGCTGCCTACCACATAGTTGTGCGCGCCCACGATCAGCTTCGCGTCCAGATTCTGGGGATCCAACTCCAGCACTTTTTCATGATCATGACGGGCGCCGACTGCATTCCGCAGGGCGGAGAACCACGCGCGTTCTAACAACGCGGTATAGGTAGCAAACTCCGCTTTGGTCACACCCCTGGCATAAATGGCGGCCACATCTTTTGGATTCGCATCCAGTCGCTTGTCCTCGATCGCCAGCGCTTTCTGCACCAGCGATTTGATCTGTTCGACCACGTGCGGATCGGCAGGACGGTGGGCAGCGTTCAGGAAACTATCGTTCGCGTACTCACCCGCGTTCAGAGCGCCGACGCGATACAGTTCCCGAAAAAGGACGGCATTGAGCAGATGGTTGATGGCATCCGGATCGTCAGGATGGCGCTGCAGCACCTGGGTAAATTCAGCCACCGAACGCTCGTACTCCATGTCATAAAAGTGCTCGAAGGCATGCGGATTGAGGGGATCGGCAGGACGAAAGCTGAACTTAACCGGCGCCGGCACCGAACTGGGCCGGGGCGGTTGCGCGAATGCCAGCGCTGAAATGAGCGCCAGCAGTACGGCGCACCAGCGATGCTGAACACACAAGGCAGAGACTCCCAAGCTAGGTAAGTTTAACTGAGGAAACAGTGGGCGAGTTGGCCTGCGATTCTTTGTAAAAGGGAGGAACCCAAAGCAAACAGCCTAGAATCTTTGCACTAGCCGAGTAATTCTTGCCCTCTAGCGCGGCGGCTTCCGCATTCCACCTCAATGTAAGGTCTTGAGCTACTGATCTTTCCCGCAAACGCGTTTTGGTCATGGGTTTGCGAATGGAGCTTCAGCTAACCCTTAGCATATTTTTATGGCAGACCTTGTCCGCGACGCACATCAGGAGTTCTGGCGCCCTCCCATAGCGCAATCGGCTGGATCGGAATTGGCTGAGATTTGCCGGCGCTGCGGAACCGAATTCATGGTCGGCGCGGCCTTTTGCCACATCTGCGGAGCCAATCGTCACCGCGCCGCAACATCCGCCGCCACCCATTGGCTGAGGCATTTTGATTTTCTCCATGCCATTGAGTGGAACAAAGTTAAATCCTGGTTTGGGCTTCCCCTGCCTTCACTTTTCGCCTTCTTCGGTGGAATTGCGTGCCTAGTCGTCGCCCTGGCAGTCGGTTTTACCGAAGCCAAGGACGGCGGCGACATACAGGCGATCCAGCTCTGGCGTATGCAGTGGTTGATTGCTGCCTGCGCCGCGTTCCTGGTAGGCATTCTCTTCAAGAACTCTAAGTCAGCCAGCTAATCGTGTCCCGAAGCGAGTCGTTTCGCTAGCCCAGCCACGCCAGGATGGTTCTTCATCCGATACATGTGGTTCACCGGTCCTGCCCCTTTTCCGATCGCGTACCCACTCGTAATTGCAGCCGTCACGTAGGATTTCGCCAGCAGGACGGCAGTTGAAAGAGACCGCTCGAACGCAAGCTGGCAGGCGATGGCGGTCGAAAAGGCACAGCCGGTTCCGTGGGTGTTGGGCGAGTCCAACTTGTCTGACCGGAAAATTTGGACGTACTGGTCTTTCAGGCTAAGCAGGTCAATGGCTTTCTCCTGATGCCCGCCGGTGATGACTACCGCTTTCGCTCCCATTTCATGAAGGCGGCTGGCCGCCTGTTTCATGTCGTCGACCTCGGCGATCGCAATCCCGGTCAGGGCGGTAGCCTCGTCCACATTGGGCGTAATGACGGCCGACTGTCCGATCAGCCGGTCTTTCAATACACGAACTCCAGCCTCATCCAGGAGCCCGGTTCCGGTACTCGACGCCACGACCGTATCGATAACCACGTTCGGAAGCTTTGCATGTTCCAAAAACTTTGAAACAGCGGTTGCCGCCTCGCTCGAACCCAGCATTCCGACATGAACCGCCGAGACCTGGCAGTCTTGCGCGAGATCCTTCAAAGTCTCGATGAGCAGGTTGGTCTCGACCGGAATTACCGCCTTCACACCTTGCGTGGACTGGACCGTCAGGGCGGTGATCGCTGAGACCCCGTAGCAACCGTGGGCCGCAATGGTCTTTATGTCGGCGGTAACACCGGCTCCCGAAGACGGATCAAAGCCGGCTATGGTCAACACAACCGGCGGTGTTTGTGGCATGAGGCGAATGTATAGGAAACACAAGCGCTTGCAAAACCCTTTTCGGTGCTGTCCGAAGATTCAATGTACTTTGGAGCAGAGTAACCATACGGCTGTGACGGTTTTTCGGTTCTGGATGCGTTCCTATTTGCCGCTAAGTCAATGAAAATTAGGTTGATAACGGCAATTCGTTCGTAAGTCTATGAAAAAACAATTACGAAATTATTGCACTCGCTCCTCGCGCGTGATTATTAACTCTTTGGCCAACAGCAAGGTTGTTGCAGGCCAGTCAGATAGCTCATCCTGGGCCTGGGAGGGTGGGGGTTACTTCACCTATCTATAACTAATCACAAGTACTTATATCGGCTGCGGGGTATTGACACCCCCCTGGGCGGCTTCTAGCATCTGATGACTGCGCGCATATTGACCGAGGAGGACGACTTTGACAATGGAGGGGATCTGATGCGGAAACGTACAGCTCAGGCTCTGACACTCGCGTTACTTGTCGGGCTGGGAGCGGCTCAGGGGCCAACCAGGACGGGGTCAGCCGATCAACATGCAGCGGCGGCAACCAACAAAGCAGCAGTACAGGCGCCAAAGACGCGCCCCTATCAGGTAGGCACCGCTTCCTGGTACGGCGAGTACTTCGAGGGCAGGCCTACTGCCAGCGGCGAACCCTATGACATGTACGACCTGACAGCGGCACATCCTACGCTGCCTCTGGGAACGTATGTGAAGGTGACAAACCTTCGCAACCGCCGGGCGGTGGTGGTCAGGATTAACGATCGCGGTCCTGTGGTACCGGGCCGGATCATAGACGTTTCATACAACACCGCCAAAGTGCTGAAGTTTGACGCTCAGGGTATCCAGCGGGTGCGGTTGGACGTTGTTCAGCCGAAAAAGCCAGCACCAACCATGGCCCTGCTGCGCGAACCAGTGCTGGAGAGATAGCCTCGTAACTACACCCACAATCAAGACTGCGGAAGAGGCGCAAGCATGCAGCCCAGGCGTAAGCCTTGGGCTGCGTTCCTTTTGACCGTCGCGACGCGTTTCATCGCCGCCTCTCCGTTACAATCGTCTCCGCATGAAACTCGCGGCCATTGCTAAGGCGCTCGGCATTCATATCGAGAACGGACCTGGGGACACAGAAATCACCGGCGTGGCCGGCATCGAAACTGCCGGGCCTGGCCAGCTGACGTTCGTCTCCAATCCGAAGTATGCTGCTGCGGCCAGGAGCACCAATGCCTCGGCGATCATTGTTCGCGAAGGGTTCCCTCCCCTTCCAATTGCGACCCTCCGAAGCAAGAATCCGTACCTGGATTTTGCGCGGGCGCTGGAGATGTTTTATCAGCCGCCGGTATACGCTCCGGGTGTTCACGAAACGGCCGTGGTTCATCCGTCCGCGCGAGTTGCGGCCGGGGCGCACATTGGACCTTACGTCGTCATCGGCGAAGACGTGGGAATCGGAAAGAACGCTGTCCTGCTCGCCCACACAGTTATCTATCGCGGGGCCAAGATCGGCGATAACTTTTTCGCACACTCGCACGCCATCGTTCGCGAATTTTGCCGGATTGGAAATAACGTGATCTTACAGAACGGTGTGGTCATCGGCGGCGATGGATTCGGTTTCGCCAAAGACGGCGCCGGTCACTGGCACAAGATCGTGCAGTCCGGGCCAGCAGTGATCGAAGACGATGTTGAGATCCAGGCGAACGCTTGTATTGACCGTGCCAGTGTTGGCGAGACTCGAATTGCCCGCGGCGCGAAGATCGACAATCTGGTGCAGGTCGGCCACGGATCGAAAGTTGGTGAAGACACTCTGCTCTGCGCGCAGGTAGGGCTCGCCGGCTCAACCGACGTAGGAAAGAGCGTCATCCTCGCTGGCCAAGTAGGCGTGGCAGGCCATTGCAAAATCGGCGATGGTGCTATTGCCACTGCGCAGAGCGGAATTCCCAACGATGTACCGGCCAAAGCCATTGTCAGCGGATATCCTGCGATCGACAATAAGTTGTGGCTGCGGTGTGTGGCGGTATTCAACCGGCTTCCGGACATCGCGAAACTAATCCGAAGAAAATAGCTGTGTCATCCTGAGCGAGTGAGTCTAATCGCGTAGCGAGTGAGCTCAGGAAGTCGAAAGGCCCCGCGATACTTCGTACCAGCAAAGGCGTAAAGAGATATTTCCATCACACCTCAGCTCTGGTATTCCTCCGGCAGTCCGCCGTTGATCACCGCCCGCACTTTCTCCATCAACTCTTCTCGGCTGCCGAACTCCTCCGGTTCGATGGGCTTGTGGAAGATCAACGTCACCACGCCAGGCTTGATTGAGAACCTGCGCTTGGGCATAACGTAGTGTGTTCCAGCAATCGTGATCGGCACTACCGGCACTCGGCACTCTTCGGCCAGGTAGAACGGGCCTTTCTTGAAAGGCAGCAGCTTGCCGTCGAAGGAACGATGCCCTTCAACGTAGATCATCATGTGAATTCCTTGCTTCACCACCTCGGTCGCGGCGCGTACGGCGGCGATGCCGGCGTCACGGTCGCCGCGGTTCACCGGGATCAGCGACGCCATCCGCATGGCCTTGCCGAGGATCGGGATCTTGAAAAGCTCCTGCTTGGCCATGATGGAGGTGCGTCCGGGAATTCTCGGCGCAAGCAATGGCGGATCGATGTTGGAGACGTGGTTAGCCATGAAGATATAGGTGCGCGATGGGTCGAGTTGTTCGAGACCGATCATCTGTACGCGCACTCCCGCAAGCCGCACTCCCGTGCGTCCACTCCACATACCCACCCGATACAGCAGGCGAATGTCGCCCGTGATCAGCACCCAAGGAAAACACACGAGCGCCGCAACTGGCAGCATCACGGCCCAAAACGCGAGCATGATGATGGTCTGGATCATTTGGGGTTGTCGAACAGCCAGGCTTTTCGGCGCGCCTTCTGTTCGCTTGAGACCTGCGGCAGATCAGTTATTTGGTAGACCGTCTGTTCGCGTTTGCCGAGCTTCCAGTGAAGGTTGTGTTCCGCACCATCCCGTCGCACGACCAAGCTCAACATCTCACCAGGACCAAGCTCAGCGATTTGTCTTTCATAGTTTCGGCCCGTTCGCTGCCCGTTGACTTTCAGGACTTGATCTTGTGACTTCAGGCCCGCGCGCTCGGCTTCTCCACCTGGCTGAACCGACACGACGATCGGCGGCTGATCAAAGCTCTGGATCGCTTCAAAGCCCGGATCAGCAAACGTCGCCTCGACGGTCAAAGCTCTCAGCCCGACTGCCGCGAGAAATTTGTCCCAGGGAATCTCGTCGACTCCGCTGACGTAGTCTCGAAAAAACTCTTTTAAATCTGTATTGCTTAGGGATTCTGCAGCCTCACGCACCGCTTCCGAATCGGCGAAGAACTTCCCTTGCTTCGCATAGTGATCATTCAGGAAGCGGAACAATTCACGCAGCGAGGCGCGGTCCTGGCTCGCGTTTCGCATTGCCAGGTCGAGCAGCACGCCGAGCAGATTGCCTTTGTTGTAGTAGGAAATACTGCGCTCGGGAAGGCCATAGCGCGGATACTTCTCGAGCCAAGCGTCAACGCTGGACTGCTCAGCAGACTGGTTAAGGTGAGCGGGCCGGCTCTCCAGTTCCGTAATCTGCTGCCCGAGCGAATCCAGAAAATGGCGTTCATCGAGAAGCCCGGCGCGAAGCGCGATGCAATCCGCTGCGGTTGTATCCACGCCCTCGCTGAACCACAGAGCCGTCGTGTAATTCTCTTTCGTGTAGTCAACTGGCTCGAGCGATTGTGGCCGGATCCGCTTCACATTCCAGAGATGGAAAAATTCATGCGTCGTGATACCGATAAAGTGGTCGGGCTCCTTCTCGAACACCGAAGCCGGCAGCGTGATAGCTGTGGAGAAGGGATGCTCCATGCCGCCGTCAGAATAATCTGCGACGTGATAGATGAAAAGATATCTTTGAAACGGGCAGTCGTTCATCCATTTGGTTGCGCCGTCCACAATCCGCTTGATTGGGGGAACCAGGCTATCGAGAAGCGGGACGGCGTTTGCGTCATCGAATACCACCTGATAAGTTCCACAAGCGCCGGTGAAAACCTTATCGGCGAAAGTGCCGATCTCTACCGGTGAGTCCACCAGGCGATCGTAGTTGTCAGCCTGGTAAGCGCCCGCGTCGAGTGAGAGCGAAGTCGCAATTTTCCATTTCCCTGGCACGCGCTCAAACTTTACCTCCACGGGCGAGTTCCGCTGGTCATCGGTATAAGCCAGAATTTCCGCCAGATTGAAAAACGCATGGTGGGAGTTCAACTGCGCGCCGTACGGACCTGGCGTGTCGGCGAAGATTTCGTACTCGATATGCGCGCCGTTCTGGGCCCCGGAAGCTTGCCAGCGACCTTTGTTCAACTGCCTGAGCGGCAGAGCGCGCCCGTTCGGGTCCTGGGCGCGGATCCAGGTCATGTTTTGAACGAAATCACGGACCTGGTAAAGCGCATTCCACACCGGCAGTTGCAACTCGCGCGATGCCTCGCCCGAAGGAAGGTTAACCTGCACGCGCACCAGATGGCGTTCCGGGTCGGCAAGTGAGATGGTGTAACGGACCTGAGTTTGCGCACGAATGCATGCGCACAACAGAAAGATGAAAAGCCACTTCGCGGCACCGGCTCTCAACGCGCCGATCTCGCTTCGAACTCGCCGGTTTCCGTGAGCGTGTTCAGATACGCGGGGAGTTTTTCGTAAATGCCGCCGAAACCGCCATTGGAGAGAATTGCGACTACATCGCCCGAACGCATCTCGGGAGCGGCGGTGCGGACAATGCCGTCCACATCCGCGACGATCTGCGCGTGGTGACCGGATTTCACGAGCTGATCCGCGACGGAAGCGATGTCGAGTCTTTCTGTCTCGGGAATTGCATCTGACTTGAAAACATTCGCGATCACAATTTCGTCGGCGACGGCCAAGCTCTCCGCCAGATCGTTTTGAAATACATTTCGCCGCAGAGTGTTGGAACGCGGCTCGAGAATCGCCCACAAGCGCCGTCCTGGATAGCGTGCCCGCAGCGCGTTCAACGTTGCCGCGATCGCGGTTGGATGGTGCGCGAAGTCGTCGATGATGGTGATGCCGTTGACTTCGGCTTTGACTTCGAGCCGGCGCTTCACGCTCTTGAAGCTTCGCAACGCGCCTGCAATGGAATCACCCGGAATCCCATAATGCGTTGCGATTGCAGCGGCCGCGGTCGCATTCCAGACGTTGTACTCGCCACCGAGCGCGAATGCGAAGTCCGCAAATTTGGTGCCGTTTCTGATCACAGTCCAGAGCGACTGATCTGGTTGCAAGTTAACATCAGCTACTCTCCATGCCGACTTCGCGCCTGCCCCGTACCGTTCGACCGGACAAAACGCGCGCGCCACACAGCGTTCAATACTTTCGCCGCGATCGAAGGCGACGATTTTGCCGCGACGCGGAACCAGATTCACCAGGCGCTTGAACGCGGTCTCAACCTCTTCCAGATTCTTGTAGATGTCCGCGTGGTCGAACTCGACCGAGGTCAGAATCACGGCATCAGGAAAGTAGTGCAGGAACTTGGGGCCTTTGTCGAAGAACGCGGTATCGTACTCATCACCTTCAATGATGAAGTGCTTGCCGTCTTTGAGCTGAAAGCTGCGGCCGAAATTTTCTGCGATGCCGCCGATCAGAAACGAAGGATTCAGGCCTGCATGTTCGAAAATCCACGACAACATGGAAGTGGTGGTGGTTTTTCCGTGTGTACCCGCTACCACGATGACTTCTTTCCCTTTCAGGAATTCATCGTGCAATAGCTGCGGCATCGAGCAGAACGGGATTCGCTGGTCGAGAACATGTTCAAGCTCAACGTTGCCGCGCGACATGGCATTGCCGACAACCACCAGGTCAGGCGCAGGACTCAGGTTTTCCGCTGCGAACGGCTGCGACACCGGGATACCGAGTGACTTCAGGAAATCCGACATCGGAGGGTAGGCCGCCACATCCGAGCCAGTGACCCGAAAACCGCGCTCGGCAAGCATTCCCGCCAGCGAAGCCATCGCCGTGCCGCAGATTCCGATCAAATGGATGTGCTTAGGATTAGGCATTCTCACAATCTATATCGTTGCCGGCTCCAACATCTTGAGTACGGCTCGCGTTCCATCAACTTCCAGCCCCAAGTTCACTCCCAATGGCAAAGTGATATTGGCGTTCGACACATGCCCCGAGGGCAGCCCGTAAGCAACTGGAATTCCCAAGTCGCCGACTACCCGCAAAACGACCTCTTCCAAGGCAGGTCCCTGGGTAGACGGTTGAACGCAGTCGAGCATCTCGCCAAATACGATTCCTTTCACGCCGTTGAATTTTCCTGCCAGCTTCAACTGCATCAGCATCCGGTCAACTTGATATGGTTTGGCTCCGACATCCTCAATGAAAAGTATCGTCCCGGCAGTCTGAATCTCATAGGGGGTACCAAGCGATGCCACCAGAATCGAAAGGCAACCTCCATAAAGGACGCCTTCGGCAGATCCGTTCGCGAGCGGCTTGAAGCCCGAATGATTGGCAGAATCGAACTCAGGCGTTGCTCCCGTCAAAGTTTGCCAGGATGGGGAATCGACGCCTTGTTCTCTAGCAAAATCCTTCGCCACCATCGGCCCGTGGAACGTGACCAACCCCGTGGCGTCGAGAATATAGGTCAACAGACAAGTGATGTCGCTATATCCGATCAGGATTTTGGCATGGGCAGCGATCTTTTTGAGGTCGAGTACCGGAAGAAGATAGTTGGCGCCATATCCGCCGCGGGCGCAGACAATCGCTTTCACATCGTCTCGCTCGAACATCGATTCCAATTCACGAACACGGCGCGCCGCCGTCCCCGCAAAATAGAGGTCGCGATCGAAAATGGATTCCGAATAAACCGGATCGTAGCCTAACGCGCGCAGCTTCGCGCATCCCGCTTCGAACTCCTCGCGATTGAAAGAACTCGCAGGCGCTACGATGCCGACCTTGTCTCCCGGCTTCAACGCCGCCGGCTTGATTCGCGCGGGATGTGACAGTGTCGGCACCTAAAGAACAAACTCCCCTTCACAGATGATTTGTGCCGGCCCTCGCAGAAAGACTTCGACTTCCCAGCGTACGGTTTGAACTCCACCGGGAGCCTGCACCCGCAGCGGCGATGCCGCCCGCTTCTGGAAAATCGAGCCCACCGCGGCCGCACATGAACCCGTGCCCGAGGACTGCGTCTCGCCAACCCCGCGCTCAAAAAACCTGGTTTCGATATTTTCCGCATCGTTGACCTTCACGAATTCAACATTGATCCCGTATTTGAAGTCGTGGTGTTTGCCGATTTCTGCCGCCTCTGCCTGCCAGCCTGGAGCAAAGTCGTCAACGAATACGACGTAGTGAGGATTGCCCATCGAGACCGGCGTCCCTCTGACTTCGCCAAACGCAACTTTGATTGGGAACTCGTCTCCGACTTGCGGCTCGCCCATGGCGGTTTCGAATTCGAATGTATTCTCGGTGTGCGAAGCCAGCACACAATTCTTGATGCCCGCGCCGGTGCGGACTGTCACCTGCTCGCGCGGGCTCTGCCAACACATATAGGCCGCCACACAGCGTGTTCCGTTACCCGAAATTTCTGCGTCGGAACCGTCGGCATTGATCAGCCGCGCGCGAATGTCGGCATCTTGTGCGGGAAAAAGCCACTCCACACCGTCCGCTCCCACGCCGTTGTGACGATCGCAGATAAGCCTGCTGAATGCTGCGAGATCGGCAGGAGCGTGCATGCCATCAATAATCAGGAAATCGTTGCCGCAGGCGCTGGCTTTCGCGAAAGGAACGAGCGGCCCCTTCATTCGGACTGCACCGCCCCGAGCGAGACGACCGTTTCAAAGGCGCCGGATTTTTTGAGCCCGCTGAAAATGTGCGCCTGCTGGCGACGCGTGCCTTCGCACTCGAAACGGATACGCACGTGATGCGGAGTGGCCGCAACCTGCTGATTGAACATCATCGCGTGTACCGGCTCGAGAATCTCGTTAATGCTAGCCGTCGCTTCGTTCTCACTGGCACCAGCAACTTCATAGGCGTAAAGCATCACCTTAAGGTTGACCAGGCGTTCAATTGTTCCCAGCAACAACAGGACTCCCAAAACCAGAAGAGTTGCAACCACCGCCAGCAGATTCTGACCGCCGCCAATTGCCATGCCAACGGCCGCGGTCACAAAAATGGTTGCGGCCGTCGTGACTCCGCTGATCAGATCGCCGCGCGAGTGGATGATCGAACCCGCGCCAATGAAACCGATACCCGGAATGATCTGCGCCGCAATGCGGGTGTGATCGCCGGTGTGTGCTGCGGCCAGTTCGTCGGAAAGAAGCGTGAACATGGCGGCGCCCACGCAGATAAAAATATTGGTTCGCAGTCCTGCCGGGCGATGCTTGATTTCTCGCTCCAGGCCAATCAGTCCGCCCAGAAGAGTCGCCAGCAGGATCCTTTCGATATCGCCACCGAGATGCGCAGCAAAAGGCATTAACTTGCTGGGATTTTAACATCGCGCCTACGCGACATAACCCTGCCGAATGCAGCTGGTTAACCCGGCTTGAGGGTGCGGTAAATGGTGGCCTGCGGCTGGCCGCTCACACGCAAAATTTCAACGGAGACTAATTCGCTCTTGTTTACCTTCGCTGCGACAGGATCGCCCTTGAAAGTGATGACGACGTCAGCGTAAGAGGCAGGATGCTGCAGAGCGTGCTCCCACAAACCCCCAGGGTCATCAGGATGCATCCAGGGCCGGTGATTGCCTTCATTGATCACGCGAGACAGAGAAATACCTGCCTGCTGCAACATTCCGACGTGATCGCCAAGGTACATCAGGAATTTGGTATTCGCAGGGAGGGCCTGGAGCACGGAGGCGAGTTGCGTCTCAAGCGCGATGCGGGTCCGCGAGTTGACTGCAGCTTCCTGATAGCTGACCGGATCGGTCCGCCAGACGCGAGCATAGCTTGCGACCGAGAACAAAATAAAACTCGCAACGATGGCTGCTTTCGCCTTTGTTCCCGCAGCAAAACGAAGCAGGCCATAGGCCGCGATCGCGGTGAACACCGCAAACGCAGGAAGCATTTCGATCCCATAGCGTACGTTATAGTGCGAAAACGGCCACCACACGGGAACAAACAATGGCACGCCGCTGTACGCGATCGAGAGCATGTAGAAGGGCACCGGCACCCAGAGGAAAATCAACGGCCACTGTTTTCTTTGGAAGAGAAGCGCCGTCGCTGTGCCAAGCAGCAGCGCAGCGACCCAGAAAAGTTGCCACTTCCCCGGTGCCAGATTCAACTGCGCGGACTTGAAGAAGTATCGGAAGGCGACCGGCAAATCGTGGGCGCCGGGATGCGCCGGCGTCCCCGGCACTGACGTTTTTTGCTCAATCGCCTTCGCCGAGTAAGGCCCATTGGCAAATTCCAGCGGGTTCCGATACACCGCTGCGTTATACGCCAGCCAGAGTGCAGGCCCGATGGCAGCGAGCAACACCAGCTTTCTTACGCCTGAACGTAGCGGAGCAAAATTTCCAGTCCGTGCCAGGCCGACGCCGACTGCAACAAGGACAGCGGCGAACAGCCAACCGTCATAGCGAGTCAGGCAGCCTCCAAGCAGGCATAAGCCGCATTTCACCAAAGATGAATTTCCTAGCTTCGGATCACCTGCGGCGCAGGCTCGTAGCGCTCTGACGAAAAACACAACCGCCCAGATGAAAAAAGCCAGATACACAGGCTCGGTCATCGCAGTGGTTTGTAAGTAAATCAGGTTGGGATTGAGCGCAAAAATCGCCGCCGCAAACCAGGCTGCAAATCGCACTTCACCACTGACTGGGGTGCCCCACTTCTCGCCGGTTTTGCGAAAAGTGGCAGCCTCTCTGGTCGAACCGGAGATTCCCCGAACCAGCAGAAACACCCCGATCACGCTGAACAAATACGCAATCATCGACGGAATCGCCCCGCCAATCGCCGTCTGCCACATCCAGCGGGAAACGATGAAAGGCATCATCAAAATATGAGGAAGCGGCAGCCAGACCGTCCCCAACTGCAGAGGTCCTGGCGTTTGCGAGTCAAACACCCGGCGCGCAATGTTGATGTGTGCCACCGCATCGCCGTACAGCAGCAGATCGCCGTGGCGGAGGTAGTAGAAGAACGAACCAATTGAGATGGCGGCAGCGAGTTGCCCAACCAGAAAGAGATCAGTGTCTGACGTGGAAGCCGGTTTCGCCTGGGGCTTCTTCATCCGAGATGTGTCAACTCGCGGAAAACCTGGAAACGGGCATCAATCTCATTGCGCGTCAGCGATCGCAGTCGCTCAGTCCCGAAGCGCTCGACCGCGAACGATCCCATCACCCCGCCGTAGAAAAGGGCGCGTTTGATAACCTCGCGATTAAGCACTTCCTGTGACGCAATGTATCCCATAAAGCCGCCCGCGAACGAATCGCCTGCGCCAGTGGGATCTTTGACTTCTTCGATCGGCAGGGCCGGCGCGCGAAATGGATGACTCCCAATCCCGAAAGCACCTTCGCGGAAGAAGATGGTCGCGCCGTATTCGCCATGCTTGATGACCAGTGCCTTAGGTCCCAGGGCGAGCACTTTGCGCGCCGCACGCGGCAGGCTCGGCTCATTGGCGAGCATTTTGGCCTCGCCGTCGTTGATCAGCAGAATGTTCACCAGCTTCAAAGTTTCGCGAAGCTCCGAATTTGCGCCCTGGATCCAGAAATTCATGGTGTCGCCGCCGGTCAGTTTCAGGTCCGAGAGCTCAAGCCGTACAGCGGACTGCAAAGTCGGATGAATATTCCCCAGAAACAGAAACTTCGAGTCTTTATATTCCGCAGGAATGCGCGGCTGAAATTTCTCGAAGACGTTCAGTTCAGTAAAGTCAGTTTTGGCTTCGTTGAGATTGTCGAGATACTTCCCTCCCCAGCGGAAGGTCTTGCCGTTTGCGTGCTCAATGCCGCGCGTATCGACGCCACGCTTCTTCAAAACGTTCTCGTGCTCGGCGGTAAAATCTTCGCCGACAACCGCGACTACGCGAACATCCGTAAAGTAGCTAGCGGCCAGCGCAAAATAAGTTCCCGAACCGCCGAGAACGTTTTCGGCGGTGCCGGAGGGAGTGGTGATGTTGTCAAAGGCGACGGAACCGACGACAAGTATCGACATGAATGGTGGATTGTACCAATAAACGAAAAGGCCTCGATGATCGAGGCCTTAGAAAGCGGTGCAAAACACAGCACCCCGCGACTTCTTTAGTATCGCGCCAGGGTGAGTCGGTGGTCAAGTTACTTTTGTTGGGAGCTTGTCCCCGCATTAACTCCCAAAAAGCTCGCTTCACTGGAAGCGTGGACCCGACGGGATTCGAACCCGCATCTGCTACCTTCGCGGGGTGCTGTGTTTCCGTTACACCACGGGCCCGCGCACGACTCTACAACTTGCGCCATGAAAAAACATGTTCATTCGTCACAACTCCGGAAAAAAACATGGCCCAAAATGGGAAACAGAGCGAGCGAAACATGGGCTACAAATATTTTTGGAGGATCAACTTCAGACGCTCCCGCGTAGCCGCCGGAATCAACTTGCTATCAGTCAAAACCGCGTGCGCCAGTGCCGACCCGCACTTGCAGCTCCGCTCTTTCGGCATGGCCGCGACGGCCTCGCGGACGACATTGCACGCATTCTCGGCATTCTTCACCAGAACGGCGACAATCTGATCCACCGTGACCGAATCATGATGCGGATGCCAGCAGTCGTAATCCGTCACCATGGCGATCGTCGCGTAGCAGATCTCAGCTTCCCGCGCGAGCTTCGCCTCCTGAAGATTGGTCATGCCGATCACGTCCATGCCCCAACTGCGGTAAAGATTCGACTCGGCTTTGGTTGAAAACTGCGGCCCTTCCATGCAGAGATAAGTACCGCCGCGCTTACCGACAACCTTGGCGTTCTGGCAGGCCTTGGCCATTACTTCCGAAAGCTGTGGGCAAATGGGATCAGCAAACGCAATGTGTGCAACCACGCCGTCGCCAAAGAACGTGTCCACTCGATGCCGCGTGCGGTCCACAAATTGATCAACAACCAGGAATTCGCCCGGCTTGTGCTCTTCTTTCAGCGATCCGACGGCTGAAACCGACAGGATCCGCTCAACGCCCAGCTGCTTAAACCCATGGATATTTGCGCGGAAGTTTAGCTCAGTCGGCAGAATGCGATGCCCGCGGCCGTGCCGCGCAAGAAACGCGACCTTTTTCCCCGCGAGGGTACCGAGAACATATGGATCGGAAGGGGCGCCGAAGGGCGTATCTAGCGGGACTTCGTGGATGTTCTCGAGCCCCGGCATGGAGTACAGCCCGCTGCCGCCGATAATTCCAATTTCAGCCTGCGCCAAAAATCCTCCTCAGATTTTTGCGATGTGACGAAGCGTGATTATACAGAGCGAGACGATAAACGAGCTACGCGGCGAATCAACCACAGAGGGCCACAGAGTCACACAGAGAACGGCCACAGAGAATTCTGTTCTGTTCCTCTGTGTACCTCTGTGCCCTGTGTGGTTATTGTTTTTCCGCTGACGATGGCAAAACAGCCTGCCGGAACTGATCGGTTATCGCAGACGGCAAACTCTCCGCGACTAACACCGTATCGTTTTTCACGGTGATAACCACGTCGCCGTCCTGCGTCTTCCAGGTGTGATCTCCGCTCAAGCTGCCCAATGTTTTCAGGTCGGCCGGCAAGCCGCTCTCGCTTGCGGCCTTGGCATCTTTGTAACGCTGCTGCACTCCGCGCGCGTAGATTGCGGCAAACTGGGCCGCCGCCCTGGTGCTTGCCCATTTCGACACGAATACCAGCGCCAGGTCCGACGAATTCCCTTTCGGCCGCGCCGAATAGTAATATCCGCCGCGCCAATTGGGATAAATATTGTGCGCCGTGTCCTCGTCGGCATACTGTTCGGCGAGCACGGCAACATCGAACTCGCCAATCGCGCCCACGTCAAAGCGCTCGTAATCTTTCAAAATATGCTTGAAATCAGGCAGCGGCAGCGGCGGCAGGTGCTCGCCGGAAAGATACGTCTTCGGCTCCATAATTTCCCGCGTGGTTTGCGGAGGATTGGCGAACGCGGCCGCAAATGCCTTCTCCTTGCCCTGCGCCCGCAGCAATTCGGCCTCAAACACCACTCCGTAGTGATACGGAAACATCAACTCCTCTTTCATGAAGATCGGAGCATTCTTGTATTGGACCGAATCCGACGAGCCGCTGGCCATGCCCTCGTTCAAAATCTGCAACACTTCGGGAGAATCGGCCACCGTGCGATGCATGGGCGCCAGCATGTAGTCGATAAGCACAACCATGGCCTGGCCTTCAGTGATCGCTTCGCGCGCCTCGCTGTTTTCATCCTTCGTGATGTCCTCGGGCGTGAGGTCTTTTTTGCTGTCCAGATCTTCCGCACCGCGCCTGAGCCACTTATCCAGGCCGAATGATTGGTCCTGCAGCGCGTGCGTCAGCTCATGAGCCAGCACTGGACGCTGCGCATCCGGCTGTACCCAGTCAAGCAGACTAACCATCTTGGTTTTTGCGTCGTAATAGCCGGCGACCTGTTCCTCGAGTAAAGTGACCAGAAATTTCTGCAGATCGTAGTCTTTCGGCAGCAGCCCAAACTTCTTCAGCACCAGCTCGGTTCGGCGGAGGCGCTGCACGTCTTTGTCCTCGGCCATGTTCTTCTTCAGATAGCTGACAACCTCTTCGCGGCTGGCAAGTCGACGCTTGACCTCATGCTTGATGGGAAGCGAGGTATCTTTACTGGCGAAGTTCAGAATGGTGTCAACGTCGCGGAACAATTCTTCGGCTTGCTGGGGTGTGATCTTGGTGCCTGGATTTGACTCGGACGTCTTCTGATCTGCCTTCCGCTCGCCTGATGGGCTCTCTTGCTCCGAATCCGGCGATGTTTGTTCCTGCGCAAGCCCTACACAAACGAGCAGAAAAGCAAGCGCCAGAGTTCCCAGAAGCCGCGTCATGTTCAACCCGAAAGCACGGAACATCTCTTAACCATACTGGGGATTGACTGGTTGAACAAGCCGGGCTATTGTCGCGCTAAGACATGCGCCTGGTCATGATTGTCGCTGCTGGTGTAGTCATTTTCTTGCTAGCAATTGTCGTCACACTAATCGTTGGCAATTGGCTTCTGCGGCGTTTCAGAAAACCGACAGCGACTTCACAAGAGCATCGCAGCCGAGCGAGGGAGCGTCTACTCAACCCCAAGTGGGACGAGATAGAAGCTTACTTCGGACAAGTCATTCCGCAACAGATCAAGCAGCTATACAACCAGTCCAAGCTCATTACCGCCACAGACATCGTCTTTCGGGACGAAAAGGGCTGTGTATGGGAATTAGCGCAATTCCAGCCAGCAGATTTGGAGGCCCTAAAAGCAGCGTGGCCGGCAGTCAACAGGAGTAAGAATTTCCCGTTTGCTTCCGATTCTGTTGGCGACCTCTTTTATATCCCTCTTGATGGCCCTGAAAAATGCGTCGTCATGTGTTTTCACCACGACGGTGACGATGCTGAAGTCGTGAGCAATTCCCTGGAAGAATTTTTAAGCTGGCACGACGTATCTTAGGGCTCCGTTCACTTCACGCCCTTCTCCGGATTCCACGATCCCTGCTCTTTCCGCACCATCACGATCTCGCCGATGTGGTAGGCATTATGCGTCGCAATCTTGCCGATGGTTGAGTACGAACCTTTGAGCTTTGCCTCATCGGCTTTCTCGACAGCATTCTCCCAATCCGTCATGACCTGATCGAGCGCCTTCACTGACGCATCCCAGTCTTTGGGATCGAACTTGAACGTGTCGTCGTTGTTGCCGCTGAATTTCTCCGGCGATTCACCCTTGAACTTTGCCAGCGCCTGCCGGTCCCAGAACACGATGTGATTCACCAACTGCCCGACGGAGTGGTTCTTACCATCGCTCCAATTGGCCTGCTCGGCGGTCAATCCCTGGACCGCGACATTGGCGCACACAAACCAATCGCTGTTGTTGTGCGTGGACCGCAACTCTTCAAGCAGAATTCCCTTCAGCGTAGGCGCTGACTTTTCATCCGCGGCGTGGGCGAGCGGCAAGGCAAGTAACAACATCACCGTAAGTAGTTTCATAAAGGCTCCTTTGCGACGTTTGGGAGTATACGTCATGCCCGACGGCCCTACCGGCGTGCCTGCGGCATTCACCGATTCGCGTTACAATTACCCCTGAGGAAAGCATGGTCAGACGCGGAATTTTGCTGGTATTCGTGGTTGCCCTCACGATAGCCGCTTCGTCTCAATGGACGATTTACGCGGCCAACGATGAGGACCGAGTCCCTGCGTTTAATGCGACGCCTCCGGCAAAGGGAGCAAAGCTGGCTCCGATCCTGACTAAAGGTCAGCTCTGGGGAAACAACGACGAGTACCCGTTCCAGTCGCATTCCTATGAGCTGGCAGCGAAGATCCCCGGCGTGATTCACCAACTGCCGTGCTACTGCTATTGCGATCGCGGCATGGGGCACAAGAGCCTGCACAGTTGCTTTGAAGGCACGCACGGCGCACAGTGCTCCACCTGCATGAAAGAGCTTTTTTACGCGTATCAGATGACCCAGCAGCACAAGACCGCGGCCCAGATTCGCAAAGGAATTATCGCGGGAGATTGGAAGACAGTTGACCTTCAGTCAGCGACATCAATTAACTGAGCTGCTAGCTCCTAGCCGCTAGCTTCTAGCAATCCCAGCTTGCTAGTGGCTAGAAGCTAGCGGCTAGAAGCTTTTTTGGATTTCTTACGACAAATCGAGGCAAAATCCTACACATGGCCCAGAAACCTACAGCCAAGCACTCGCTCGCGACCGATCCGCAACTGGCGCAGCTGTTGCAATCTTATGAAGGCGGCCTGCGCGCGATGCAGGAGCATAAGTACGATAAAGCCAAGGGACTGCTGCAGAAAGTAGTCGCCGGCAACAACCGCGAACTCGCCGACCGCGCTTCCGTTCACCTCAATGCATGCAATCAGCAACTCGAGCGTGAAGCGGTCCAGTTCAAGTCGCCCGAAGAGCACTATGACTACGTGGTTTCGCTCATCAACGTTGGCGACTACGTCAGCGCGCGCGAGCACCTGGACAAACTCTCGAAGCAGGTCCCCAAAGCCGATTACGTCGCCTACGGCCTTGCCGCCCTCGATTGCCTGACCGGCCGCATGGAAGACTCCATGCGCAATCTCGCCCGCGCCATCGGCCTGAACCCGGCGCTGCGTTTTCAGGCGCGCAACGACTCAGACTTTCAGAATCTTTCTGAAGATCCCCGCTTCACTGAATTGCTCTATCCTGATCCGGGCGGCGAAATGCCGCTTCCATCCGAAGAAGAGGGAGTCGGGGAGCTCGGCTGATCCCCATGTCCGGCCACCGCGGACGCGAACTACGCGTAGTCGCCATCGGCGGCGGCACCGGTCTTTCCACGCTTCTCAAAGGCCTAAAGAAGTACGCCGCACCGGCTCAGCCAGAAGTACCGCACATTTCCCAGCTCTGTGCTGTCGTCACTGTCAGCGATGACGGCGGCTCCAGCGGCCGCCTGCGTAAAGAGTTCAACATGCTTCCGCCCGGAGACGTGCGCAACTGCATCGTTGCCTTGTCGGAAGATGAGGCATTGCTTTCGCGCCTGTTTCAGCATCGTTTTGCCAAGGGTCAAAGCCTCGAAGGCCACAGCTTCGGCAATCTTTTTCTCGCCGCCCTGACTTCATTGACCGGAGACTTCGGCGAAGCCGTCCGCCTGTCGTCAGAAATTCTCGCCACCCGCGGCCATATCTTCCCGGCCACGACTGCGAACATCGAACTCGAAGCCCTCATGCAGGATGGCACGCGGGTTCGCGGGGAGACCAAGATCACCGCCAGCAAAGGGCGGATTGAAGAGTTGTTTCTGGTGCCGCCCGATCCCGATCCTCTGCCGCAAACATTGGAAGCCATTGCCAACGCAGATCTGATCACGCTCGGCCCCGGTTCGCTCTTCACCAGCCTGATTCCGAACCTTCTAGTCCGCGGCATCGCCGAAGCCATTCGCGACTCGCCCGCGATCAAAGTTTTCGTTTGTAATCTGATGACGCAGGCAAACGAAAGCCTGGGCCGCACTGCAGCCGACCATATACGTGCCCTGAACGAACACGCCGACTGCCAACTCTTCGACTATGCGCTGATCAATCGCACGCCGGCCTCGCCTGACCTGAAAGCAAAATACGCGCTCGAAGGCGCCTCCCAGATTGTCGCCGACCTGGAGGCCATTGAGGCTCTAGGTGTGTGTCCGGTCCTAGGCGATTACCTCTTCGAGGACAACGTCGCCCGCCACAATACCGAACGCGTTGCCGAAGACCTGCTGCAAGTCGCAACCCAGGCGGTCTCTGCCAAGTCGTCTGCTCGATCATGACCCTTACCAGGTGGAGCTTTTCCTTCGTGAACCTCTGTGCCCTTTGTGGTTAAGGCTCTCTGAGTTCCATTTTGCAACCAGCTGCAAACTATTCCTGCAATTTTCATACATGTGTGGAAATATGCTGCTAAAGTAGGTTTTTCCCAGCATTGACGCATCAAGTTGCGTTCGATTGTGGAGGATAAGCGATGCGGGTTGCGGTGGTTGGTTCAGGTTATGTGGGACTGGTAGCCGGCGCGTGCTTCGCCGATCTCGGGCACGACGTCATCGTCGTCGATAACGATCAGGCGAAACTCGCTGCGCTCAATCGCGGCGACGTGCCTATTCACGAAAACTTTCTGCCGGAACTCCTTCACCGCCATCGCGGCACCCGCCTGAAATTCTCGGACGATCTTGAAGGCGCGGTGCGCGAGAGTTCGGCGATTTTCATCGCCGTCGGCACGCCGCCGACTGAGCAGGGCGAAGCAGATCTTTCTTACGTGGAATCTGTAGCGCGAGGGATTGCGGGCGCGGTGGATGGTTATAAGGTCGTGGTCGAAAAGAGCACCGTTCCGGTTTATACCTGCGACTGGGTGCGTCGTATTATCCAGCGCAACGGCGCCGAAGTGACCGCATTTGATGTGGCGTCCAATCCGGAATTCCTGCGCGAAGGCACAGCGGTCACCGATTTTCTTTACCCGGACCGGATCGTCGTCGGAGCTGATTCCGAGCGTTGTGCGCAAGTCCTGCGTGAGATCTACGCGCCACTGGCGGACGGCAGCTACTACGATCGTCCCGACGCAATTCCCCGCCCCGATCGCGCGCTCATCCCTCCGCCGCTGATCGTAACCAGCGCGAAAAGTGCCGAACTGATCAAACACGCGTCGAACGCTTTCTTGGCCATGAAGATTTCTTTCATCAACGCCGTGGCTTCGATCTGCGAGAGCGTTGGCGCCAACGTGCAGCAGGTTTGCCAGGGTATCGGCACCGACAGTCGCATCGGCCAGCGCTTCCTGAATCCCGGGATCGGCTACGGCGGCTCCTGCTTCCCCAAAGACCTGATGGCCTTTCGCGCCGTGGCCCGCGAGTGCGGTTACGACTTCCGCCTGCTCGACGAAGTCATGCGCATTAACGAAGAACAACGCCAGGGGTTCATCCGCAAAGTCCGCAGCGCGCTATGGACACTTCGCGGAAAGAAACTCGGCGTGCTGGGACTGGCCTTCAAAGGCGGAACGGACGACGTTCGTGAATCGCCGGCCATTCTGCTGATCCAGTCGTTGCTGCAGGAAGGCTGCCGGATTTCCGCTTACGATCCCGCGGCTCACGATCGGGCCAAGGAAGTACTCAACTCGGGCGTGACCTTCGCGGAATCAGCCTACGACGCTGCTCACGGCGCCGATGCCCTGCTCATCCTGACCGAGTGGGAAGAATTCGCAGTGCTCGATCTGAAACGGCTACGCACGGAATTGAAATACCCCATCGTGATTGATGGCCGAAACCTGTATGATCCTGACGTGATGGCCTCGCACGGATTCACGTATTACAGCGTCGGACGGCCATCGGCAAGCCCTGAGACTCAACCGTTCCCCAGCGTGGAACGGCGCCCGGGAAAGAATGTGAAGCAATGAAACCGCGTGCGCTGGTGACTGGCGGAGCCGGATTCCTCGGCTCCCACTTATGTGATGCCCTGCTGGCTGAGGGTTATTCTGTCGTTGCCGTCGACAACCTGCTCACCGGACGCCTTTCCAACATCGAGCACCTTCGCCGTGAAGGCCAGTTTGAATTTCTGCAGGTCGATATCAACCGCAAAATCGACTGCGGAGAAGTCAACATCGTCTTCCATTTCGCCTCTCCGGCCAGTCCTGTCGACTACATGGTCCACGGGATTGAGACACTGAAAGTCGGTGCGCTCGGCACCATGCGCGCTTTGGACATCGCGCGCCAGAGCAAGGCAAAGTTTCTGTTGGCGTCGACGTCCGAGTGCTACGGCGATCCCCTCGAGCATCCGCAAAAAGAAACCTATTGGGGCAACGTCAACTCCATCGGGCCGCGCTCGGTTTACGACGAAGCCAAGCGCTATGCCGAGGCCGTGACCATGGCCTATCACCGTTACTACGCGGTTGACACGCACATCGTCCGCATCTTCAACACCTATGGCCCGCGCATGCAGTTGAATGACGGCCGCGTGATTCCCAACTTCATGAAGCAGGCATATCGGGGCGAAGACCTCACCGTATACGGCGATGGCACTCAGACCCGCAGCTTCTGTTACATCAGCGATGAAATCGAGGGCTTCCTTCGCCTCTCAAAGTGCGATGAGCATTTTCCGGTCAACATCGGAAACCCGGAAGAATTCACCATCATCGATTGTGCCCACCGCGTCCTCGCCATCACCGGCTCGAACAGCCGGGTTCGCTACGAAAATCTGCCCCAGGACGATCCCAAACAGCGCCGCCCAGACATCACTAGAGCCAAAACCCTTCTGGGATGGGAACCGAAGATCAACCTCGAAACCGGCCTGCGCCTCTCGCTCGACTACTTCCGCGAGGCAGTAGCCGCAGAAGCAGCGGTACGAGCCTAGGCTTAGCCCTGAGCAGCCCTTCCTGGGATCAAGCGTGCCCGGGGCGGGCTGATTGCTGGCTGCTAAGTGCTTCGTTACTTCCGTCATCTCGCCTTTAAGACTTTCAGCCGATATCGTCCCTATGTACCCTTCTTCGGGTTACCTAAGGCAAGGACTCCCAATGGGCAAAGTCAGCGGCTGGTTAATCATCGTAGGATGCTTCGCGATGTTAGTTGGCCTCACCTTTCTTTCCGCTACGCTCGGTTCGCACCCTGATGAGAGTGTTCGTGGCCTTGGAATTTGCGTATTCGCCTTGGGTGGTTTTATTGGGGCGGCTGGGCTCTACATAAAAGCGCGAGCCACCGGGAGCAATGCTCCGGCAGCCAGCACCCCGAAAGCTCCCAAGCGTGTCCGCGGCGGCTGCGACCTCTGCGGATCCGAAACTCCCGTGATTCATTGCCGGGTTCATGACGTGCACGTCTGCGGAAACTGCCTCGCCGACCACTACGATTTTCGTTCTTGCGCTTACGTCCCCAGCACTCGCCGCACCGCCGGTGCTAAGGCCGCAAGATTCGCAGCAAAAGCCTAACTCTCTGTTCTCGTCGATTGTGGAGTCTCTGGTCCGCGCCTCAGCCTTTAGCCGCACCCGCTATAATCAGTAAATTCCGAATGACCACGCTGGCTGACATCATCGCCGCCACTCGACTGGGCATTACGCAGCGCCTCGCCGAGAGTGATCTCGATGCCATGGAGCTCATGGCAGCAGACCACAAGCCACGCGGCTTTCGTAAAGCTTTGTCCGCGAACCAGGAACGCGTCGCAGTTATCGCCGAACTGAAACAAGCGTCTCCGTCGAAGGGACTTATACGGCGAAATTTCAATGCAGCTGAACTCGCGAGGGATTTGGAAGCGGCGGGGGCGGCCGCTCTTTCCGTTTTGACAGACGAAGAGTTCTTTCAAGGCTCGCCAGCCAACTTGCGCGCAGCATCCGAAAACAGCGCGCTTCCCTGCCTCCGCAAAGATTTCATTGTCGATGAATTTCAGATTCTGGAAGCGCGGGCAAATCGTGCCGACGCAGTGTTGTTGATTGTCGCGGCGTTATCTGACGACGAGTTGCGCAGCTTGGCGGAGCGTGCGCGGAAGTACGATCTGGACATCCTCTGTGAAGTTCACGACGAAGAAGAACTAGGGCGCGCTCTCGATGCAGGCTGCGATCTGATCGGAGTCAACAGCCGCGATTTGAAAACGTTCAAGGTGGACCTGGACACGGCTTTCAGGCTTGCTGACAGCCTCCCGCCAAACGTTTTGTCTGTTGCCGAAAGCGGCATCGAATCCGGCGCTGACATTTCGCGCCTCCGTTCCGCCGGATATGACGCCTTCTTAATCGGCGAAAGTTTGATGAGAGCTGAGCATCCGGGAAGGGCGCTAAGGGCCTTGCTCTCAGATGCATCGGAAGTTTTGCCGACAACCAACGACCAACGACCGACGACGGTTCTATGACAAAAGCCAAGATCCAACAGCGAACAGCCGCCTTATGACCTGGATAAAAATTTGCGGTCTCACCAATCTCGGCGACGCGCTCAGCGCAGTGGAATCCGGGGCCGACGCCGTGGGATTCGTCTTCTACGAAAAAAGTCCACGTTACATCGATCCTCAGACTGCTCGTGAGATCGTGGCCTCATTGCCCGAAAAGCCCGAAAAAGTCGGCGTCTTCGCCGAAATGCCCAAAGACGTATTGGATATCGTTCGCGACGTGGGGTTGACCGCGATCCAGTGCAGGTTAGGAACCCAGGGTACTCTGCCTCAGGATGGCAAGGCTGTTCTCGGGCGACCGGTTCGCATGGTGGTGACATTGTCGGTCACCCGGCTTCTGCAAAACGAAAAGAAGCTGCAGGGCTTAATGGCTGAGTTCCTGCGTTTGGCGGAGTCTCCCAAAAAACCCAGCGGTTTCGACACGTTCCTGCTGGATTCAACCAGCCCGGAGCAACCCGGCGGCACCGGCCAGACATTCAACTGGAGGAAGGTCGCGCCGCTTGTTCAAGTCATGAACCGCAGCGTGAAGGTGATCGCGGCCGGGGGTTTGAATCCCACGAACGTCGGCGAAGCTATGCGTATGCTGCGCCCCTGGGGCGTGGACGTCTCCAGCGGCGTGGAGTCTGAGCCCGGCAAAAAAGATCGCGGGAAAATTCGCGCCTTCGTAAGCGCGGTGCGCGCGGTCGATAAATCCGGATTGAAGAACTGATGGCAACTGCCTTGACATTGAAGAAGCCGAAGCGATCTGCTTCCCGCAAACCGGTCCTGGTTCCGCAACCGGGTAGATTCGGCCCGTGGGGCGGGCGCTACGTTCCTGAGACCTTGATGGCCGCGCTCGATGAACTCGAGCGTGAGTATGAGAAAGCCAAACGCGATCCGCAGTTCAGAGCCCGACTTGACGGACTGCTTAAAACCTACGCGGGGCGTCCCACGCCTTTGTTTTTTGCGCGCCGACTCACCGAAAAGCTTGGCGGGGCGAAGATCTATTTGAAGCGCGAAGACCTGCTGCACACCGGCGCTCACAAGATCAACAACTGTCTGGGTCAGGCGCTTCTGGTCGAGCGCATGGGCAAGCACCGCGTGGTTGCAGAAACCGGCGCCGGCCAGCATGGCGTTGCGACCGCGACGGTGTGCGCTCTGCTTGGATTTGAATGTGTGGTTTACATGGGCACCGAAGACATGCGGCGCCAGGAGTTGAACGTCTTCCGCATGAGGCTGCTCGGCGCTGAAGTTCACGGCGTGGATTCCGGCTCACGCACGCTGAAAGACGCCATCAACGAAGCCATGCGCGACTGGGTGACGAACGTGCGCACCACGCATTATTTGCTAGGAAGCGTGCTGGGCGCGCATCCGTACCCAACGATGGTGCGCGATTTTCACAAGGTGATCGGACATGAGACTTGGGCGCAAATCATGAAAGCCGAGGGCAAACTCCCGACGGCGATCATTGCCTGCGTGGGTGGCGGGTCGAACGCCATTGGCATCTTTCACGAGTTCATCGGCGAGAAGAAGGTTCAACTAATCGGCGTCGAAGCCGGTGGGCGAGGCAAAGACCTCGGCAATCATGCAGCTCGATTTCAGGGTGGTTTGCCAGGAGTATTGCAAGGCACGTACTCCTACGTTTTGCAAGACGAGGCCGGACAGGTTTCGACCACGCACTCGGTTTCCGCGGGACTTGACTATCCGTCAATCGGCCCTGAGCACGCCTGGCTAGCGGACATGAAGCGTGCTGAATACGTCTCCGCATCGGACGCCGAGGCTTTGGACGCTTGCAAACTACTGGCGCAAACCGAGGGAATCATTCCCGCTCTGGAGTCGGCGCATGCCGTGGCAGAAGTGCTGAAGCGCGCGCCGGGGATGAAGAAGTCAGATGTTGTGGTCATAAATGTCTCCGGGCGGGGAGATAAAGACATTGGGATTCTGCGTGAGAATTTGGAGCTAGGCGAAGCCCAAAGAGATGATGGAAAATAATTCCACGCCCAGGCTGCACTCACTGCCAGTGCTGGTCACCTTCAATCCGTCGATATCGGGTGGAGAGGCGAAAAGCTTTGGAGTTTTTCCTAAATTTTGCTCCAAGGTCATCACACCTGCTTAAATAAGCATGTGGGTGAATCTCATGTGATTCGCGTTGGCCCGGCCGGCTGGTCTTACAAAGACTGGGAAGGAAGTTTCTATCCGCCGGGGATGTCGCGGCGGAAGCAGCATCCCCTGACGCTGGTCGCGAGCTGCTTTGATGTCGTCGAGATCAACACCTCGTTTTATGGGCACATTAAGCCGGAAATTGCCACGCTGTGGGCGCGGATTGCCTCCGACGTAAACCCCAGCTTCCTGTTCACCGCAAAGCTGCACCGTTCGTTTACACACTCTCCACACGCGGCGACGGAGCCGACTTCGGCTGTCTCCATTCATCCGAATGACGAAGATGAGCGACTCGCGCGGGAGGGTCTGGAAGCTTTGGCCGCAACCGGAAAGTTCGGCGCATTGCTGATCCAATTCCCCGTTTCGTTCAAGAACACCGCGCTGAATCGCGAATATTTGGAAACTTTGCTCAGGCAGTTCATCGAATATCCGCGCGCGGTCGAAGTGCGGCATTCGACGTGGAACAATCCGGAGACGATTGCGTACTTCACCGAGCGAAACGTCAGCTTCGTCAACATTGACCAGCCGCTGCTCGGGCGTTCGCTTGAGCCGACAACGCACGTGACTTCAGGGATCGGATACGTGCGGCTGCATGGACGCAACTACGATCAGTGGTTCGAAGCGGAGAAATCTGCCGATCGTTACAACTATCTTTATAAACCGAATGAATTGGCCGGATGGAAGGAGCGGGTTGAGACGATCGCGAAAGCGGCGAAGATCACGTTTGTGGTTACGAATAATCATTTCGAAGCGAAGGCCGGGGTGAATGGATTGCAACTTAAGCACATGCTCACGGGACGGCGGGTGCTGGCGCCTGAGTCGCTGCTGGCTCATTATCCGGAACTGAAGGCGATTGCGGATCCGCTAGCCGAGGGGCAGCCGCCGGCGAGTCTGCCGCTGTTGAGGGATGAGAGGCTGGCGTAATTGCGTCGTACATTGTTCGTCGTACGTCGTCCGCTTTGCAGGGATGAGATAAGAGACATGCCGGTCAACGCTGCGTTGTTCCCAACTCTGGAAGAGAGTCGAGTGTGAGGGTTTGGGGTGGAGCAGCGCTTTCAGCGCTGCGGAACGCATCTGCTTCGGTTGACGCGGCGCTGGAAGCGCCGCTCTTCCACGGTTGCGTACACATTTTCAGCGCGAGGCGCACGACCTACGACGTACGACGGATTTGCCGTACGACGGAATCAGTTCGAATAAATCCGCACGTAATCGACCAGCATTTCTGACGGAAACGGGGTGGTGTTGTCCGGCTTACCGGGCCAATCGCCGCCGATGGCCAGATTCAGCAGGATGAAGTTGCTCTGCCCTCCGTCGAAAGGCCAAGAGGCCCCAGCGAGGTTGTTAAGGCTTGCCGGTGTGAAAGTCGCGTATGGCTGGTTGGGATCGTCGATGTAATAAGCAACGCTTCCCGGTTTCCAGATCATTCCATAGGTGTGCCATTGCGCCGCCGTTTGGCCTGCAGGGAACGGATACTGAGTACCGATGTTGCCGCCTGTGAAACCGGGCCCGTGAACAGATCCCTCGTTCCAATCCGGAGTTGCTGCCGCATTCACGCGCTCCAAGACATCCATTTCGCCGCAGTTAGGCCAATTGACGGTCGCGATGTTGTTGCCCATAAGCCAACCAGCCGGCCAAAAACCCTGCGCTTCGGGAACCATGGCGCGGAATTCTATGCGGCCGTACTGAAAGCTGAACAGTCCCTGCGATTTCAGGCGCGCGGATGTGTAGACGTTCGCTGTCGGCTGTTGAGCAACGATGTGTAGAAATCCGTCGGTCCCTACAAACTCGCTGGGATTCGCGGTGTCGCACGGGGCGGCTGACGATCCCCATGCGCAGTAGTTCTCCAGTTCGTGATTGCCGAAGCCGCTGTTGCCCGTATCGTAAGTCCAGACGGAGGAATCAGGCTGCGCTGGCGCGCCATTTGCGTAGTTGAATTCATCACTCCACACCAGCGTTCCCGACGAGATGTTGGGAGAGAACGCCTGACTGGTCACCGTGCTCGATGTCGCACCCGAAATTGCAACCGCTTGAACCGTTAGGTTGGACGCCACCAGAAAAGGCGCCTGGTACTTCTGCGACGAAGCCGTCGGCGTGTTGCCATCCACGGTGTAGTAGATACTTGTGCCCCCCGTTGACGCCAGGGTCACAATCACGGCATTGTTCTGAGCTGCCTTCGTAGTTATGCTCGGTGCTGCGACCGGATTGCCTCCGCCGCCTGAATTATTTCCGCCGACACTTCCTCCACCACATCCGTGCAGTAGTGAAACAAGCATCAATGCCGTTGTCACTCGCATCGCCCCATCCTTTCGAAGTGCTGGCACCGTCAAGCGTTCCTTGCCTTTTAATCGCTACTGTCGAATTCTCGGGTTTGCGACCGAATAGAGCAAGTCGGTAGCGAAGTTCACCAGCACGTAGGTCAACCCAATCGTTAGGATGCAGCCCTGCACAAGATAGTAATCGCGATTGTTGATCGCCTGAATCGTTAGCCTTCCGACTCCCGGCCAGGAAAAGATGGTTTCGGTGACGATCGCCCCGGCAAGCAGCACACCGAATTGTAGTCCGACCACCGTAAGGATTGGGAGCATCGCATTGCGGAGGGCGTGCCGATAAACGATGGCGCGCTCCGGCAATCCTTTTGCGCGTGCCGTGCGAATGTAGTCTTGCCCAAGCTC